>Ga0315902_10007167_pt1 | contig 15297 bp, 10 predicted proteins | sample LakEriMetagenome_9_FD_203523 | JGI IMG/M metagenome (GOLD analysis project Ga0315902, IMG submission 203523) | Freshwater fungal communities from buoy surface, Lake Erie, Ohio, United States - Buoy 12 MA117 | ecosystem: Environmental > Aquatic > Freshwater > Lake > Lake biofilm | place: USA... | reverse complement strand
GCTCGGGGCCGCCGAGCTTCGCGAGCGTCCGCATGGCGGCCGACCGCACGCCGGGATCCGCGTCGGCCGCGTAGCCCACGAGCTCCGGCACCGCCGCACGAGCTCGACGGTCGGCCACAATGTCGAGCAGCTGAGCCCGCACTGCCGGCGGAGCGCTTGCCAGCGCCGCGACCACCTGCCGCGTGGCGTCGTCTCCACGTAGGATCGCGAGCGCCCGGCGTGCCGCAGCTTTCTCGGGGTCGGTGGCCGCAAGTGCCTTCACGAGCAGCCTGACGGATTCGCCCGACCCTAAGCCGCCGATGGCGTGGAGGGCGGCGGATCGCACCGCCGGGTCGCCCCCTTCCGCGAGCTTTGCGATCGCCGGCAGTGCTGCGGCGTCGCCGCGGTCGGCGAGAGCCCTGAGCAGCTCTATCTGCCGGTCGGCGGGCAGCGCAGACAGGCGGGCCGCGAAGCGGGCGGTCGCCGCCTCGCCCTTCATGCCACGGTGAATGTGCTCGTAGGCGATGGCCCGCTCCTGGACGTCGTTCGCGTCGATGAGCTGGTCGAGACGGGCTAGGGCCTCGGCCGCGGTGTCAGCCGCCCCGCTGACGCCGGCCAGGCCGAGCGTGGCACACCCACCCAACGCAAAGCAGAAGACGAACCGGCGCATCGATGGTCTCCGAGAGAGGATCAAATGAAGAATGGGCTCGGGCGAGCACAAGGTCAGGAGGTGGTCGTGTCGAGGCAGGCTACGATGCCGCGGGTGGCGGCCAGCTCGATCGCCCGGGCCGTCGGCTTTCCTGCCGCCGCCGTGGCGAGCTGGTCGTAGATCGCCCGGGCCTCGTCCCGCTTGCCCCGGCGGAGCAGGCCTTCGGCGCAGGCGAGCCGGGCATCGACGATGGCGCGGGCCACTGCGTCGCCCGCCAGGGGATCGGCCTTCGCGAGCGCCACGATCGCTTCTGGCGACTGAATCGCGCCGAGGGCTGTCGCCGCCGCGATAGCCGTGGCGCCTCCTGCGGCCAGCAGGGGCGCGATCGTCGGCACGGCTGCAGCATCGCGCCGGGCTGCCAGCGACGAGAGCACGCCGATTCGGAGGTTGCCTCCGACGGTGCCGAGGGCCGAGCGGAGCGCAGCGCCCGCTTCCGGAGCCGGCATCCGCTCGAGCGCGAAGCGGGCCATGTGCGAGTTGTCGCCGTCGGCAAGCAGCGGCGCGAGGGCGGGCACCGCTGCAGCCGTTCCGATCAGAGCGAGCTTGCGGCAGACGTATTCCTTGCAAGCTCGCGACGTGTCGGGACCGAGGAGCGCAATCAGCCGCCGCTCGATGTCGGCCCGGGCGGCCGCGTCGCCGTGGGTCGCCACGATGGCGTCGTCGATCGGCTTGAAGGCCGCGGCATCGGCTCCCCAGTCGTAGGCTTTGAGCGCCGCGAACGGCTGGTCGAGCGTCGAGGGTTCGAAGGGCATGGGTGGGTCTCCAGTCGGTGGGGGCTCAAATGATCCAGGGCTCGCGGCGGGCGCGGTCGAGGAGCCGATTGGCTTCGTCGTCGCCAGTGAAAGCCTGGGCGGCCCGATCCCACGCCAGCGACCGCTCGAGGCGCTGGGCGATGGCAAGCATGTGGATTCCGGTCATCGTGTTCACGGCCAGTTCAATGTCGCGGAACGGCCGTTCGCGGGTCTTCACGCACTCGATGAAGTCGCCGTAGATGCCTCCCTGGCCCTTGTAGACAGGCACGGGCGTGGCGGCCGTGGCCACGCCGTCGCCCATGATCTGGATCCCGCGCTCATGGGTGATCGATGGTTTCTGGGGCTTCAGGTGCTGCGGACGATTGCAATGAATCTCGACGCCCGTGGGATAGACGATCGTCGCATAGGCGCCGTCCTTGCCGTCGGCCGATCGCGGGTGATATGCCACCTTCGCCGGCTGCTGACCGCGCAGGTTGGTCGCGAAGATCAGGCCGCCGAAGTTGTGGGCACCCCAGTCGGTCATGCTGCCGCCCGAGTAGTCGATATACGACCGCCAACTGTTGCCGCCCGTGCCGAAGTTGCCGTCGCAGCGTCCCGCGTTGTAAGGCTCCCATGGCGCGGGACCCAGCCACAGATCCCAGTCGATGTCGGGGGGCGTGGGCTGGCCGGGCAGATAGCAGGCCATGGGCGGCGGACCGATGCTGAGGTCCGCGGCCTGAATCGTGCCGATCTCACCAGCCCAGCAGGGCTCGACGATCGTGCGGTAGTCCTCGAGCACGCGCTGGCTGCCGCCGGAGACTACGCGGCCGTAGCGGCGAGCGGCACCGATCATCAGCGGGCCTTCGCGGAGCGTGAGCGTTTCGGGCTTTTGGAGATAGACGTCTTTACCGGCCTGGCAGGCCGCGATGGTCATGACGGAGTGCCATTGGTCGGGCGTGGCGATGTGAACGGCATCGATGTCGTCGCGGGCGAGCAGTTCGCGGAAGTCGACGATGGCCGCGCAGTCCTTGTTGCCATACTTCGCATCGACCCGCTCCTTGCCCCCGTCGCGCCACTTCTGCCGCACGTCGCACACGGCGACATACTGCACGTCGGGGCGTCCAAGGAACGCACCCTGGTCGCCCGACCCCATGTTGCCGATGCCGATCCCGCCCATCACGATCCGGTCGCTGGCCGGTGGCGTCGTGGTGTCGCCGAGGGCCTTTGACGTGATCACGTAGGGAGCGGCGACAGCCGAGCCGGCCGTGAGGCTCGTCGTGGCGAGGAACCGACGGCGTGAAATGGAACGGCGAGACATGGAAACCTCCTGGGAAACAGTCGCCGACAGTATCACGCCGGCTCCGCTGCAGCAAAAGATCGGCGTCGCCCGATTGTCATTTCAAAGTCCGCATGAACTCGACGACGTCGAGCAGTTCGTTGGGCGAGAGCGTGGCAGCGAGGCCCTCGGGCATGCTACTTTGCTTGAGCTTCATTCGCTCGTCAATTTCGGCCACCGCGATCTTCTTCTGCTCCTTGCCGTCGAAGATCACGAGCTCCTCGGGCGATTCGCTCACGAGCAGGCCCGAGATGCTCCGGCCGTCGTTTGTGACCACGAGCGTGGAGAGATACTTGTCTGCCACCTCGGCGTTCGGGTCGATGATCGATTCCACGAGTTTGTACGAATCGAGCCGCTTCGCGACGCCGTTCATCTCGGGGCCGAGATTCGCCCCCTCGCTGTAGACCCTGTGGCAGTTGATGCACACGCGGCGGAACACGGCCTTGCCGTTGTCGGCGTTGCCCCCCGTGATTCCAGCCAGGGAGGTCATCGCCTTGTTCCGCTCCTCCTCGCTCTTGGGATCCTTACTGAGCAAAATGGCCAGATGCGGCTTGATCTCGGCTGCCTTCTTGTCGAGCCCGAGCACACTCTCGAGGATCGCGAACGCAGGCGTGCCCTTGGCGACGAACGTGCCCGCCTCGTAGTCCTTCTTCCAGACGTCGATATTGGCCCCGAGGGCGGCATCGCAGGTGTAGGCGATGAAGCGGTCGGAGGGCTCGACATTCGCCGCCGCGACGACGGCCTGCATCGCCGCCGGCGTGCCGAAGAAGCTCAACCCCCGCACAACCTCACAGCGGACGCGGGAATTCGGATCGACGGCTTTGGCGACGAGCCGCTGCTCGGCGTCGGCAAACCGGCCGCGCTCGTCGGCGAGCACCCGCGCGGCCGCGGCCCGCGCGTCGGCCACCGGCGATTCGAGCAGCCGCGTGAGCAGCCCGGCGTCGACCGCATGGAAACTCTGCTGGAGCCAGAGCACCTCGGTGGCCAGCCGCTCGGCAGCCTGATCGGAGGCGACGCGGCCGAGCCAGGCGTTGGCGGCGGCGAGCACGTCTGCCTGCGGCCGGGCCTGGAGGTCGGCGCGGGCCCGGTAGCGGGTGCGCCATTCGGAGCTCTTCAGTTGCTCCAGCACCTCGTCGGTCGACCTGCCGGCCTGGGTTTCGGGCTTCAAGAGCGGCTTGTTTTTGTAAACGAGCCGGTAGATGCGGCCGTGCACATGGTCGCGATTGGGATCGCGCTGGCTGTATTGCATGTGACCGATGAGCGGGTTGGCCCAGTCGCCAAACCACAGCGCGCCGTCGGGGCCGATCTGCGGATCGACGGGGCGGAAGTGCTTGTCGGTGCTCTTGATGAGATCGAAGGGGGTCTTCGGATCACTCGGATCGTGCCGCACCCGCTCCCCCTTGAAGCCACCGCCGTCGGTGGAAAACCTCCAGCGCGGGATGCCGTTCATGTTGATCACGCAGGCGTAGATGAACTGATCTTGCACATCGTCCGGAAACTGCCGCGTGCGCAGAAACTCACTGCCCACGACGGGCCGCATGCCCTCGGTGTTGAAGACCGGGCCCATGCCCTTGCGGCCGCCATACTGCTTGCCCGAGAGCGGCGTGTCCCAATGCTGTGCGGCGCCCGTGCCGTCGCCGCAGATGCCCTGCCCCCATTCGTCGAACACGTAGCACCAGGGGTTGCCGTAGCCGGGCGTGTTGAAGTGGGTGAGCTTCCAGGTGCGGGGGTCGAGCACGTAGGCGCCCGAAGAGCCGTAGTTGCGGAACGGTCCCCAGGGTGTCTCCACGGCAGTGCTCATCGCCACGCCCTCGAGCATGTGCAGCAGGCCGCCCGGGCTCGCCTCGAAGGCACCAGACGTGTGGTGCGTGTCTTCCGTGGCCCAGCCATCGAGCACGTGCACGACGACATCCGCTTTGTCGTCGCCGTCGGTGTCCTTGAGCCAGAGCATTCGTGGCTGATCCACCACGATCACGCCGCCGTTGAAAAACTGAAAGCCCGTGGGGCAGTGGAGCTTGTCATAGAAGACGGTGCTCTTGTCGGCCTTCTCGTCGCCGTCGGTGTCTTCGAGGATCACGAGCTTGTCGGCGGGCTTCGGATCGCCCGGCCGCCACTGCGGGTAGCTCGGCATGGTCGAGACCCACAGCCGGCCCTTCGAGTCGAACGCGAGCTGCACCGGCTTGGCGATCTCGGGAAATTTTCGCTCGTCGGCGAAGAGCCGCATCTCGAAGCCATCGGGAACCGTGCAGGTGGTGATCACGTCTTCGGGCGACTTGATCACGGGGCCGCCCTCGGCGTTTTCGCTGTAGGCCTGCCGCGGCTCGCCGAAGCGGGTTTGGGGCACGATCAGGTCACCCGTCTGCGAGTCGTCCGGCACCGGCGGCACGGGCCGGCCGGCGGCGATGTCCCACACGTAGCGGTCGCGCACCGCCGCCATGTTCCGCAGCTTCACGTACTCCCGCGGAAAGGTCTCGGTGTCCCAGGTGCGGCGGCCGCCGTACACATACCAGCCGTTCACCATGCGATGGTCTTGCATCGCCACCCACGCCTTGTCGATCACGGCGGCTCGCAGCTTCGCAAAGGCGTCGGCACCGAGTCGGTGCGACGACGGAGCCCCGAACAGCTTCTCGTCGAGTATGTTGGCCACGAGTGCGTCGCCAGCCTCGTTCACGTGGCAGCCGTTGATCGTGAACTGGAGGCCCGGCTCGGCCGCGAACGCCTCGCGGGTGGCGTCGAAGATGTCGACAAACGCAAGGCCCTTCTTCGCAGCGATGTCGCGGGCGGCGTCGCGGTAGAGGGCCAGAGTCTTGTTTTGGGCATCGGCATCGGGCATCAGCGGATCGCCCGTGGGCTCGACGGCGATCGGCGACACGATCACGAACCGCGGTGCGGCTTTCGTGTCGTCGCGGGGATATTTGGCGATGAGTTCACCGAGCAGATTGAGATAATCGGCCTTGAATTTCTCTACGCCGCCCGGGCCAGCGAACGACTCGTTGAATCCGAAGAAGAGCAGGTAGGTGTCGGCGCCGAAGGCGGCCACCGGGTCGTCGAGCTTCGTGTAGTCGCCAGCCCGCTGCCGGTTGGCAACTTCGTCGGCCGGCCGCGCGACGTTGCGCACGACGAGTTTCTTGTCGGGAAAGCGCTGGTGCAGCAACGCCTCGAAGTGCCCGAAGATGTTCATCCGCTCGGCGGTCGAATTGCCATAGATTGCGATCCGCTCCCCGTCGATGAACTGGAGCGGCAGAGTGCTCGGGGGCAGCGCCGGGCTCGACGGCCGACGCCGGGGTGCGAGCAGCTCACGAGCCGTCTCGAACGGGTCGGCCTCTTTCGGCGCTGCGGCCGGTGGGTCGGGCTTCTTCGCCTCGGCGGCCCCGGCGGCTTGGGCAGCGATCGCGATGAACAACAGCAGCGAGGCCGGGAGCAGCGAGGCCAGGCGAAGTGGCGCGAACGGCATGGGTATGGTGCTTCTCGGGAGGTCAAAGCAGATTGCAACTGACAGCATAGATCGGAGCCGCCTCATGCGACCCGCTCGAGTTTCGTGATCCGTCCCGTGGCCACCCACTCGGCCACGAACAGGTCGCCCGTCGGCGTGAAGCAGGCATCGTGGGGATGGATGAACTCGCCGTCTTTCCATTGGTCTGGCACGGTGCGGAGGTTCTTGATCTCGTCGAGCCGTTCGACTGCCCGGCCGAGTTTCGCAACCGGCTGGTTTTTGTCGTCAAGGAGAGTCACGCAGGCCTTCAGTTCGGGCACGACCATGAGCCCCTGCCAGGTGTCGATGTTTGCGGGCAGCCCGAAGCCGGGAATCGTGTCGCGGTAGGTGCCGTCGAGGGCGAACGTCTGCAGCGTGTTGTGCGCCCGGTCGCAGATCACGATCGTGGGCTCACGATGGGTGCCGTCTGCCGCGGGACGGCGGTCGATCCAGATGCCGTGGGGCGTGTTGAATGTGCCCTTGCCGTCGCCGGCTCCGCCGAACGAGCTCAGCCACTTCGCATCTTTGTCGTAGCGGTGCATCGCGAACGAGCCGTAGCCGTCGGCCAGGAGAAAACCGCCGTCGTCGAGAAAGGCGAAGTTCGTGGGCAGGAAACCCTGTCGGTTCCAGGAGGGCGTGGTGGAGACGTCTTCGCCCGGTGCGTAAACCCCCGACTCCATCGGAGCCTTGCGAAACCAGACGATCTCGCCGTCGAGCGTCAGCTTCGCGAAGGCCTTCACCCCCTGGTAGCCGCAGACGTAGAGGAATTCCTTGTCGCCTTCTTTGCGAACCTCGATGCCGTGGCCGCCTCCCTGAAACTCGCTGCCGAACGCCCGGATGAATTTCCCCGCCGGGTCGAACACGAAGACGGCCGGGTGGTCTTTCTTGTTCTTGTGGCCTTCGTGGATCACATACAGATTGCCCGCCGCATCGACGGCGACGCCATGCGTGGTCTGCCAGGTGAACCGGTCGGGCAGCTGCGGAAAGCGGTGGTTCACTCGAAACGTGTGCGCCCCGTCGCCGACGATGACGTCGGTGCCCACGCGGCGGCTGCGGGCAAAGGCGGGCCTTGACGAGGCCGCCACGGCCCCTGCCGCCAGGGCGGTGAACGTGCGCCGCGAGAGCCGGGGCAGGGGGCGACGGTCGAGCGGGGGCATTTCCGACTCCTTCGTGCGACAGGCCGGCCGAACCGCGCCTCGCTGGCGCGACAGGCATTCCAAGGCCTAAAAATACCACGAATTCCACTCTACGGCGATCGACAAGCCGGCCCGTGGCCGCCGCTGGCGCTCCAGCAGCGCGACACCCTTCCCGCCTCGATCCCCGAAAAGCCGCGGAAAACACCCGTTCTGGTTTCGGCACGGCATGTGCATCCTTTCCAAGCGTCGGCAGGTCATCGCGACCCGCCCAGCACCGGCCCGAAGACCTCTGCCCTGGAGCATCAGCCATGAAAAAGATCGAAGCCATCATCCGCCACTTCAAGCTTGAAGAAGTGAAAGACGCCCTCAACGCCCTGGGCGTGAAGGGCATGACCGTGACCGAAGTCCGCGGCTTCGGCCGCCAGAAGGGCCACACCGAGACCTACCGCGGCGCCGAATACTCCGTCGACTTCCTGCCCAAGGTGAAGATCGAGGTCGTGGTGGGCGACGACGAGGCGCAGACCGTGATCGGCAAGATCATGACGACGGCCCGCACTGGCCAGGTGGGCGACGGCAAGATCTTCGTCACGCAACTCGCCGACGTCATCCGGATCCGCACCGGCGAAACCGCCGCGGCTGCCATCTAGTCTAGTTGTACGCCCGCAGGGCCATCCATGGCCCCTGCGGGCTTGGGCCGTCGCGGGCACAGCCAAGGTGTGCCCGGACGGCCGGCGGACGCGCCTCCAGGCGTCCGTGGTCGTGATCCGGCACGACTTCTTGGCACGAGGCCATGCCTCCAGGCCTGTCGGTCGACAAAGTTGGAGCTCCGTCGCTATGGGGAGTCCGAAGCCGGCGCAGCACCAACTGCGAAGTCACGTCGCCAGCGGGCGGGTCATTTCGACGGGTACGACCCACTGGTCGTATTGCTCGGGCGTGACGTAGCCGAGCGCGACGGCGGCGTCTTTGAGGCTCGTGCCCTCGACATGGGCCTTCTTGGCGATCTTCGCCGCCTTCTCGTAGCCGATGTGCGTGTTGAGGGCCGTCACGAGCATCAGCGAGTCGTCGAGGTGGTGCTTGATCCGGGCAAGGTTGGGCTCGATGCCCTCCGCGCAGTGGATCCGCATTGAGTCGCAGGCGTCGGCGATCAGATCGGCGCTCTCGAGCACATTGTGGATCATCACCGGCTTGTAGACGTTGAGCTGGAAGTTGCCCTGGCTGCCGGCGAAGGCCACGGTGGCGTCGTTGCCGAACACCTGCGCGCACACCATCGTCATCGCTTCGCACTGCGTGGGGTTCACCTTGCCTGGCATGATCGAACTGCCCGGCTCGTTTTCCGGGATCGAAATCTCGCCGATGCCGCAGCGCGGGCCCGAAGCGAGCCAGCGGATGTCGTTTGCGATCTTGAGGAGGGCCATCGCGAGGCCGCGCTCGGCCGCGCTCACCTCCACGAGGGCGTCGTGGGCGGCGAGAGCCGCAAACTTGTTGGCTGCCGACACGAAAGGATGCCGTGTTTCTTTCGCGATGAAGCCGGCCGCCACGTCACCGAACCGCGGGTGGGCGTTGAGCCCCGTGCCTACGGCCGTGCCGCCGATCGCGAGCTCGTAGAGCCCGGGGAGCGCCCGCTCGACCGATTGGATCCTGTCGTCGAGCTGGGCCCGCCAGCTCGAGATCTCCTGGCCGAGTGTGATCGGGGTCGCATCTTGCAGGTGGGTGCGGCCGATTTTCACGAGGCCCGCATGCTCGCGCTCGAGCCGTGCGAACACGTCGCGCAGGCTCCGCACGGCCGGCAGGAGCCGGTCGTGGATCACTTCGACGGCGGCGATGTGCATCGCTGTGGGAAACGTGTCGTTACTCGATTGGCCGCGATTGACGTCGTCGTTGGGATGCACCGGCTTCTTCGAGCCCATCACACCACCGGCGATTTCGATCGCCCGGTTCGAGATCACCTCGTTGGCGTTCATGTTCGACTGCGTGCCGCTGCCAGTCTGAAACACGACGAGCGGAAAATGGTCGTCGAGCTTGCCCGCGATCACCTCGTCGGCCGCCTGGACGATGAGCTTCACCGTCTCGGCCGGCAGTTGGCCGAGCTCGCCATTGGCCAGGGCCGCACACTTTTTGAGGATTCCGAGCGACCGCTTCACCGCGCGGCCCCACTGGAAGCGGTCGACGCCGATCTTGAAGTTGTCTCGCGACCGCTCCGTCTGGGCGCCCCAGTAGCGATCGGCGGGAACCCGCACCTCCCCCATGCTGTCGGACTCGGTGCGAAACTGGCCTGGCTGTGTGTGCATCGGAACCTCCGCTGCACAGTGTAGGCGAGCGCGACGTCAGCGGAAGATGCGCGGCCGGTCGGCGGCCGTCTTGCCGGACGCGGTATCGGGCTTCGCGACCGTCGTCTCGCCCTCGCGGATGCCGAGCGCGAGCGCGAGCCAGCCGTCGGTGCTCACGGCCTGCAGCACGCGGAGGCCGTCGAGCCGAGGATTTTTCACGAACTGCTCGGGCAGGATCGGGATCGGCCGCTCCTTGGGGAAGATCTTGCTGAAGATCGTGCGCAGGGCGAACTCGATCCGCCCTTGATGGCCCGGCCCGCTCAACTGCACCGGCCCCTCGCGTTCGAGAAACACCTGCGGCGCCCCGATGGCCGGCTTATAGGAGACCCGCGCGACGATGTCGTACCAACTACGGCGGCCGCTCTCGATCGCATCGAGTGCCACCTGCATCTGGACGAGGCCGTCTCGGCATTCGATCCGCAGCGGTTGCCGTCGGGCGAACGTCACGTGCACGCCCTCGGGCAGGTCGTCCGGAATGCGTGGCTCGAACCCGGCCTGCTTGGCGACGGTGCCCAGCAGTTCCTCGAGCGACAGCCGCCGGCCAGCGAGCCCGAGCCGTTCGAAGGCGTTGTTGAGCGTCGACTCGTTCACCTGCAGGCTGAACATCGCGTCGCCCGGCGCCCGCGGCCGCGGGGTGTGGGCCGCGAGCTGTTCGTCGGCCGCCAGCCGCAGGCGGAGCGTCGCGGTCGTGGCGGTCGTCTCCATCGCCACGGGCGTCGGCTCGAGCCCGAGCCGCACCAGCGGCATCCACACGCGTTCACGGATCCGGTCTCCGATCTCGACGAACTTCGGCTCCGCCTGGGCGTCGACCTCGCGGCAGGCCCGCGACACGATGTGGTCGATCACCTCGCGATTGGCCTCCGGCAGCGTCTCTTCGTGCTGGTTGCGCACCATCGTGCGCACGAGCGACCGCATGATCGGCACTGAGTCGAAGCTCGTCTGCACGTTGGCCAGCTGCGAGCGGTTGGTCGCCACGCCCGTGGCCGTGCCGAAGAGGAGCCCGGCAGACGACACCTTGATCGGCTTGCGGACCGTGAACGACGAGTCGCCGCGAGACGTGACCGACACGGGGCCGGAATCAGTCACGGTGCGCGATTCCACGTCGCCATGCACCTCGAGGTCGAAGCAGATCTCGTCGGCGTCGGGAATGAACCGCACCGTGGTGGTGCGCTGCACGGTGCGGGTGCCACGGACCTTGCGGCCGAGGACTACGTCGTCGACGGGGCCGGTGGTGACGGCGGCTGCAGGCAGCAGTTTTTCCAGGAATTGCTGGTGCATCGCGATCCGCACGTTGGCGGAGAGATAATGGTCGCTTACCGCCTTCGCAAGGCCGTCGGCGCCGGGATGGCCGACGCCCGCCAGAACGTCAACCGACCGCGCCGCCACGGCCGCATCGTCGGGCGCCGTGGAACGTTCGAACCGCTCGACTGCGTCGATCAGTCGGGCCACCTCCCCTTCGAGCCGCGCGTCGGCCGAGGAGTCGCCGCACAGACCGGCCGCAGCCCGCCAGACGGCGACCCGCCGCGCGAGGGCGAGGGCCGCACGGCGGGTGGCCGATGCCTGGGAGTGATCCGACGTGGCGTCGGCCACACCCATCCCGGCATGCACCGATTCGCCGAGCGTCACGAGGGCTGGGTTGGCGGCGCTGTCGCGCGGGCCCGCCGTGGCCAGCACGTCGCGGAGCCGGTCGTGTGCCTCGCGGGCCCAGATGGCCGCGGGGCTTGTCGGCGACGCGCCGCCGATCTGCTCGATCTGCTCGACGAGCTTGTGGGGCGCGGGCCAGCAGCGGATGTCGGGCAGGGCCGACGCTCCGTCGCCCGCCGCCATCGCGTCGGTCGCATCGCCACCGCGGTCACGCCCGAGAAGACGCTCGCCGACGCGCAGCCGCGGTCGGAAGCCGAGCCGCGGTGCCGGGACGGTCGGTCTGATCGCCGGATGAACCAGCGGCACGTCCGACCAGTTCACGCTGTCGGGGTCGACCCACGCTTCGCCGGGGAGCGGCGGGGCACCGAGTCGGTCGTCGGTGACGGGCTCGTCGTGCGTCATCGCGGCCACCGTGGACGGCGGCGCGATGCGGCGCGGCAGCGGGGGCTCGACAGCCAGCGAAGGCCGGGCCGCTTGCACCCGTGTGACGAGGGCGCGGAGCGACTCCGGCGGAGGTGCTGGCGCCGGCGCCGACACGGCGCTATCCGCAGACGGCTCGGGGTTCGCAACGACCACGGGCATCGGCACGATGGCGGGAGCCGACTCGGCCACCAGCGCTGCGGGGGCCTGGGGGATCGCGACGGGGGTGGTGGGAGTCGGTGGGGGAGCGGCGGCAAGTGCTTCGCGGGCGGCGAGCGCTGCCGCCTGCACGGCGACATCCGTTGGCGACGAGGCCGCCGGCTCTTTGAAAGCCAGGCGTTCTGGAGGACGTGCCGGCCGTGCTTCCAAGCCGGTCGAGACGGTGGAGTCGACAGGTGCCGGGCCCGCCGGCTCGTCGAGCCCGAAGAACGGCTCAGGCACCGGCTCCCAGGCCCGGGGGGCGAAAATGCCCGCCGCGAGCAACAGCCCCGCGACGAACGACGAGGCAACGATTCCGCCAGCCCGTTTGTCGGACATGCCCCGCCCCTGCCGCTCGCCGGCGCCGCACCCGGAATCCGCCCACGTGCCGGCCACCTATGCTCGATCCCTGCATGTGGATCGTCAGGCACGATCCGAAAAATCGATCCAGGCAGACCCGCGCGTCAGGGTTTGCCGTCGATTGCCGCCGCACGCGGTAAGTCAGGTCGGCTGGGCAAGCCGGGGTTCTTCCAGGAGCGCCGTCCAAGCGTCGATGAGGACCGGAAGGTAGGCGTTGCGGTCGATGCCGTCGAGCGCGTCGAGCGTCTGCGCGAGGCAGGTGGCCGCCCGTTCGTCGTCGGCCCGCCATGCGGCCACGGCCGCCGCGAGCGCGGTGTCGGCCGGCAATTCACCGGTCGCGTCGTGTCGCAGGGCCGCCCGAAAAAACTCGAGGGCGAATCCCAATACAATTCGCAGGCGGGCCCGGCGGGGCGGAGCCTCTTTTCCGACGGCTTCGACCACCGCGAGCACCTCGCGGGCGAGATCGACACCGTGGAGCGGCCGCGCGCCGAGCATCCGGAACAACGCCGTCCGAAACGCCGTCAGTTCGTCATCGAGCAACTGCCGTGCCCGTTCCAGACTTCCACCGGCGTGGGCCGCGCATGTTTTCAGCCGCGCGTCATCCACCTGGGCCGGGTCGTGCTCCGCCCGCAGCACACGCTCGAGCTCCTCGGGCCCGAGTGGTCGGAAGCGCACGATTTGGCACCGTGAGCGGATCGTAGGCAGCTGCCGCTCGAGCGCGGAGCCCACGAGGATGATGACCGCCTCCGGCGGCGGCTCCTCGAGTGTCTTGAGCAGGCAGTTGGCAGCCTCGTCGGAGAGCAGATCCGCGTCGAGGATCACTGCCACCTTCCGGCCGCCGAGCGCGGGCTTGAGCAGCAGCCGCCAGCAGAGGCCCTCGCGCATCCGATGGTCGGCATCACCGATGAGCAGATCGAGCGGAATCGTCGCACGCTCCTCGGGCTTCTGCACCACATCGATGTCGGGGTGGCTGCCAGCCTCGGCCTGCACGCACGATGCGCAGGCATTGCACGCCACGAGCCCGGGGCGCGGCGCCGTGCACGTGAGCGCCTTGGCGAGCCGGCGGGCGAATGTGCCCTTGCCCACGCCCGGGGGACCGATGAAGAGATAGGTGCCGGCGACGCGGCCCGAGGCATGGGCCCGCGCGAAGTCAGCCGCGATCGCGTCGTGCCCTTCGATTCCTTGCCAGGCCATGCGTCACCGCGCGTCGGGAAAACGTTGACCGAGCGCCGCCCGCAGTCGGCCGGCGACGACCTCCGGCTCGGCGGCGGCGTCGATCACGGCGATGCGGCCGGGATCGCGGCCCGCCTCCGCCAGATAGCCGGCGCGCAAGCGGGCCCGAAACTCGTCGCCACGATTTTCGAGCTTGTCGAGCGGCCGGTCGAGCCGGCGGGCCGCCGTCGCGAGGTCGACGTCGAGCACGAGCACGCAGTCGGGCTCGAGCCCGCCCGTTGCGACCGCGCCCACGCGGCGCACCACGTCGGGGTCGAGCCCGCCGGCATGTCCCTGATAGACGATGTTCGCCAGCAGGTAGCGATCGGAGACGACCCACTCGCCGCGGGCGAGCGCCGGGCGAATCACCTCCGCCACGAGCTGGGCGCGGGCCGCCATGTAGAGCAGCATCTCACTCGTGGGTGCGAGGTGAATCTCGTGTCGGTCGAGCAGGATCGCGCGGATCGCGTCGCCGGCCGGCGTGGAGCCCGGGTCGCGGCAGGTCGTGACGGTGCGACCGCCCGCTTCGAGCCACTGCACGAGCGGACCGATCTGTGACGACTTGCCGGCGCCGTCGATGCCGTCGAGCACGATGAAGCGGCCCGCCGCAGTCATGGCCGCTCCTTCCGCTTTGCATGGCGAGGCTGACTGCGGGCGGCGGCAACCAGGGCGGCGAGCGCCAGCGGGTCGGTCGGATCGAGCGTGGTGGTGCGGCGCACGATATCCTCGGCCACGGTCAGCTTGCCGGTGGCGACGAGACAGTGCACGAGCCCTTTCGCCGCTTCGAAGAACGGCTTGTTGCCGGCCAGCGCGTACGGCAGGGGCCGCGGGCTGCCCGCCGCTTCGAGTGCCCGGAGGCCGAGCTCGTAGGCGCGGCCGAAGTGGCCGCGGGCGAGCTTCGGATCGTCGTCTTCGAGTGCGATCAGGCCCAGATGGAGGTGGGCCTCGAGAAAGTCGGGGCATTCCGAGAGCAGCCACACGAGCTCGTCGCGGGCGATCTCGGCCTCGCCGGCGGCCACCATGGCCTCCACCTCTTCGATGTCGTCACGTCGCTTGCGGGCGCAGCGCGGGTGCACGAATTCCCAGGCTGGGCCCGGGGCGTCGCGCTGTTCCTGGAGGCGAAGTTTTTCAGCCATGGTGCCGCGCCGCTGCTGCGGGGAAGACCGATACACTCTCGTGGTTGGAACGGAACAAAAACCCGATTGCAAGAGGCTGGAGTGAAGGTCGCACGGATTCGCCCGCCCCGCTCGGCCGCGGCCGGCATGCCGAACATCTCCGGGCCGCTGGTGCGATGGTTCACCCGCGTCGGCCGGGATCTTCCCTGGCGGCGGTCGCGGGATCCCTACCGCGTGTGGCTCAGCGAGATCATGCTCCAGCAGACCCAGGTGGAACGGGTCAAGGAGTACTACACCCGCTTCCTCGCCAGCTTTCCCGATGTCCACGCGCTCGCCGCCGCCCGCGAGGAGCGCGTGCTCAAGCTCTGGGAAGGGCTCGGCTACTACCGTCGGGCCAGGCAGCTGCACGCCGCCGCCAAACGGATCGTGGCCGACCATGGCGGCGTGTTTCCGCGCACGGCCGCGGAACTGCGGTCACTGCCCGGGATCGGCCGCTACACGGCCGGCGCCATCGCATCGATCGCGTTCGACGCCCCCGAGCCGATCGTGGAGGCAAATTCGCGGCGCGTGCTCGCGCGGGTGGCCGGCCACGACCGACCGCTCGACGGCCCACGCGGCGACGAGCCCATCTGGGAGATCGCCGCGCGTGTGGTGCCGC
>Ga0315902_10007164_pt1 | contig 15299 bp, 11 predicted proteins | sample LakEriMetagenome_9_FD_203523 | JGI IMG/M metagenome (GOLD analysis project Ga0315902, IMG submission 203523) | Freshwater fungal communities from buoy surface, Lake Erie, Ohio, United States - Buoy 12 MA117 | ecosystem: Environmental > Aquatic > Freshwater > Lake > Lake biofilm | place: USA... | reverse complement strand
TTTTTGGCCATGGCGGGTGGATAGGACGGTTTCAGTTTCGCTGCCACCAGAAAGCCCACCCCAACCAACAGCGTGAAAACGGAAAGAAACTGCCCCTTAGTCAGGAGCCAGACATAGCCCGCGTCGGGGAAACGGAACATTTCCGCAAAGCTCCGCATCAAGGCATAGCCGACGAAAAACAGGCCGGTAATCACGCCGTTGGACGTGCGCACTTTGGTCCGCACCAGCCAAAGGATCACGAAAAGCAAAGCCCCTTCCAGCAGCGCCTCGTAAATTTGCGAAGGATGCCTTGGGGTCAGATACTCGCCGACGATTCCGGCCAACTCGGGCGAGCTGGGGACCGAGGTGACCACATCGTCCAAACCGGCCGGACCGGAAAAAAGTTCCTGTGCGCGTCCGAGCACTTCGCGCTGCGTCTCCACCGGCGCCTCGTAAAGTTCCTTGGGAAACTTCACCGCCCAATCTGCCTCGACGGGCCGGCCGTAGAGTTCGCCGTTGATGAAATTGGCCAAGCGCCCCAGGAAAATGCCGGCCGCCGCACCGATCACGATGTTGTCCCCCAACCCGGGCCAACTCACTTTGTGACGCCACGCATACCAGAGCGTGTAGAGAGCCACACCGAGCATGCCGCCGTGCGCGGACATACCTCCCTCCCAGACACGGAAAAACATGAGAGGATCGCGCAGAAAACCGTCGAGGTCGTAGAACAACATCTCGCCGAGGCGTCCGCCGATGAGCACGCCGAAAACGGCGCAACCCGTAATGAAATCGCCGATCTTCTCCGGCGGAATGACCGACAGCCCACGCTTGGCCAGATAGAGGTAGATAAAATAAGAGACGGCAAACGCGGCAAGGTAAGCCAACCCATACCAACGCACCCCGAAGCCGTCGCCGAACTGCACGGCGAACGGATCCAGGTTGTGGACCCAATAGGCGATCATTTCCCAACCGACTGCGGCACCTTGCGGAAACGCGCCGGGTCGTAGCCCTGCTTGGCCAGCGCAGACATCACCTCGGCATAGTCCCCATCCGTCATCCGCTTGTCGCGTGCCATGACCCATCCGTAATCGCGCGAAGGATGACCGACCGCCATGAAGCGATAGCCGGGATCGAGATAGAGCACGTAGTAGGGTAGTGCGATTGGCCAGAGGAACTGCACGTGCCACTCGGCGTTGGATTTTTTATCCACCACCCATGCGATCCCGTTCATCACTTTCTCCGGACCATCGAACCCGCCTTTGCGGTAACTGAAAATATTGTCCATCTTGCCGTCGGCACGCATGCGGTAAGTGTCTTTCGAATCGTAGGTATCGCGCTCGAGCCAATAAGGAATGTGCGCGATGACCCACCAATCCCCCATAAAGCGCGGCAAATCGACATAGTCCACCGCCTTGAGCGGCGGTTTCGACGCGCAACCGGCGAACAAGGCCAAGCCGAGCACCGGTAGCAGCCAAATCATCTTTTCCATTTCCGCAGCAAACCAGCGTGCCGCACCCGAGTCAAACCCGCCACTCCTCACTCTTCACTTTCCGACACTTCCTCCTTTTCCCGCGCACCCGATGCCGTCATGCTGTCGGTTGATTTTCACAGCAGTTTTCACCCATCCATGAGCGCAAACGGCAGCAACGGCACCACCATGATCAATGTGCAGATCGACGGCGAGTGGCGCCAGTTCCCCAAAGGCACCAAGCTCATCGAGGCCTGCATGCAGAGCGGCAGCTTCGTGCCGCATTACTGCTACCATCCCGCGCTGAGCACGCCGGGCAATTGCCGCATGTGCCTGCTGGAAATCGGCGGACCCAAGATGGACGCGAACCGCCAACCGGTCCTCGGTGCTGACGGCCGCCCCGAGATCGCCTGGTCGCCCAAGCCGCAGATTTCCTGTGCGCTGGAAATCTCCGAGGGCATGGCCGCACGCACCAACTCCCCGCTGGTCGAGGATTGCCGCAAGGGTGTGATGGAATTCCTTCTCATCAACCATCCACTCGACTGCCCGATCTGCGATAAAGCCGGCGAGTGCCGCCTGCAGGAATTCGCCGTCGAGTTCGGCAACGGCGGATCGAACTTCATCGAGGAAAAGGTCAAAAAGCCCAAACGGCAGGACATCGGCAAGCACATCGTCCTCGATGACGAGCGCTGCATCCTCTGCTCACGCTGCATCCGCTTCATGCAGGAAGTGGCCCACGACGACGTGCTCGGCTTCGTCGACCGCGGCAGCCACACCACGCTGACCGTCCACGAAGGCCAGCGCCTCGACAGCAATTACTCGCTCAACACGGTCGACATCTGCCCGGTCGGCGCGCTGACCAGCAAAGACTTCCGCTTCAAAATGCGCGTTTGGTTCCTGCGCGAAACGAAAAGCATCTGCACCTCCTGCGGAACCGGTTGCAACACGATCATCGGCGCGCGCGAAAACGAAATCATCCGCCAAACCCCGCGGCAGAACGACGCGGTCAATTCCTACTGGATGTGCGACCACGGACGCCTCAACTACGGCTATCTCTACCGCGAAGACCGCCTTGTGCAACCGCAACTCCGCGAAAACGGCAAGCTGCAGAAATCAACCTGGCCGCGCGTCATTCAGGAAGTCGCGCAAAAATTGTCCGCCGTCCCGCGCGGTGAAACCGCCATGCTTGCCTCCGCCCGCATGACCAACGAAGAACTCTGGCTCGCCGGCAAAATCGCCCGCCACCTCGGCATCAGCCTGCACGACGTGGTGGCCCGTCCACAGAAAGCCGACGGCATCCTCGTCAGCGATGACGGCAATCCGAACACCAAGGGCGCGCAACTTTTCGGCATCACGCACAATCCGCCCGGCGCCAAAGCCCACGAAATCGCCACAGCGGTCCGCAACGGTAATTTAAAGGCTCTCCTCTGCCTAGGCGAAGACCCGCGTCATTACGGACTGACCGAAGCCGAGCTCGCACACCTCGATCTTATCGTCTGCCTCGACATCCTTCCAAACACCGCGACCAAACTCGCCACCGCCATCCTGCCCGGAGCCGGCTTCGCCGAAAAACGCGGGTCAATGGTCAACGTCAAAGGCCGCATCCAACGCCTCAACCGTGCCACCCAACCTCCGGGCCAGGCCCGCGACGATTTCGAAATTCTCTCCGACCTCCTCCGCGCCCTCGGCGCCGAAGCCCCGCAGACACTCGAAGGTGTCTTCAAAGAAATGTCCGCCGCGGTTCCCGCTTTCGACGGTCTTACCCTCGCCAAACTCGGCGATAGCGGCATTCCGCTCGAGACCGTCCCTCGGTAGAGCCCACCGGCCGCAGCGGGCCGCTTGCTAAAACTCCTTCGTCGCCCCGATATCGAGCAGGTGCAGGCGCAGCTGTCTGTCGGCGAACTCGCGGATGGCCTCGTTGCGATCGATTTCGATCGGCGGGAAGGTGTCATAATGGACACCGACCACTTCCTTGACCTCAAGAAAACCGGCCGCCCGTGCCGCGTCTTCCGGACCCATGGTGAAATTGTCGCCAATGCAGAGGACGGCGAATTTCAATGAGGCGCTGTCGCCGATGAGCTTCATGTTCCGGGTCAGCGCCGTATCTCCCGAATAGTAGAAATGTCCTTGCGGCGTCTCGACAAGGAAGCCACCCGGATTTCCGCCGTAGCTGCCGTCCGGCATGCTGCTGGAATGGGTGGCGGCAGTCATCTTGACCCGTCCGAACGGAAATTGCTTCGCCCCGCCGAGGTTCATGGCGTGCGCTTTTTCAACGCCCTGCTTGGCGAACCAATCGACGATTTCCCAGTTGGCAATGAGCGTGGCATCGGTGCGCTTTGCGATGGCGGCAACGTCGGCCACGTGGTCGAAGTGGCCGTGAGAAACGAGGATGTAGTCGGCGGGGATTTTGGCGATGTCGATCGCGGCCGCTTTCGGGTTGGGGGTGACAAACGGGTCGAACAGCAAGTGGGCACCCTCCACCTCGACGCCGAAACACGAGTGCCCGTAGTAGGTCAGTTTCATGGACGCAGGTATCCGGAGTAATCCGGTCCTTTTTCATTGTCAAACAACCTCGAAGGGCGTCGAACTGACGGATCCATGCACCGACTGCTCCTCCAAGCCGCCAATTGGTTCCCCGTCTGGGTGCTCGGCGGTGCGCTGCTTGCGCTGTGGCATCCGCCGCTGTTCACCTGGTTCAGCGGTCCTTGGATTGTCTGGGGCTTGGCCGTGGTTATGCTCGGCATGGGCATCACGCTGAGCGTCTCCGACTTTGCTTCCATCCTGCGCATGCCGCGCGCGGTCGGACTCGGTTTCGTCGCGCAATATTCGATCATGCCCTTGCTCGGATGGTCCGTGGCCAAACTCCTTGCTTTGCCGCCGGCGTTTGCCGTCGGACTGATCCTCGTCGCCTGCTGCCCGGGAGGCACAGCTTCGAACGTCGTCACTTACCTCGCGCGGGCCAATGTCGCGCTATCGGTGGTCATGACCATGTGCTCGACCTTGGCCGCGGTGGTCATGACGCCGTTGCTCACCGGATGGCTGGCCGGCGCTTATGTGCCGGTCGATGCGTGGGGAATATTCATCACCACGGCGCAGGTGGTTCTCGCTCCGATTTTGCTCGGACTGCTTCTCCACCACAAAGCGCCGCGCGTGACTGAATTCATCCTGCCCGTCGGTCCGATCGTGTCGGTGCTGGTGATCAGTCTGATCGTGGCGAGCATCATCGGGCAGAATGCGGCGGCCATCTTCGCACACGGGCCGCAGTTGCTGCTCGCGGTGTTTCTTCTGCACGCCGGCGGATTCGCTCTCGGCTACGCCGCGACCAAACTCTGTGGCTTCGACCGCACGATCGCGCGCACCGTCTCCATCGAGGTCGGCATGCAGAATTCCGGCCTCGGCGCCGTTTTAGCCAAGACGCATTTCGCAGCCGAACCGCTCACCGCCGTGCCGTCCGCCCTGTCCAGCGTGTGCCACTCGCTCATCGGCAGTCTGCTGGCCGGTTGGTGGCGTTTGCGCGGGTGACGCTTGCCGCCGGACTTCTTTTTGTTTAACCCTCCGACCTTCCCCACTCTCCCCATGCAAAAACCGCACCTCTCATTCTGGCAGATCTGGAACATGTCCTTCGGATTCCTCGGAATCCAATTCGGCTGGGGACTGCAGATGGCCAACATGTCCTCGATCTACCAGATGCTCGGGGCCGAGGAATCCCAACTTCCCCTCCTCTGGTTGGCCGCGCCGGTCACCGGACTGATCGTGCAGCCGATCATCGGCTACATGAGCGACCGCACATGGAACCGCCTCGGTCGGCGCCGTCCGTTTTTTCTCATCGGCGCAATTCTCGCGTCCATCGCGCTCGTTTTCATGCCGAACTCGAGCACGATTTGGATGGCCGCCGGTTTGCTCTGGATTCTCGACGCCTCGGTCAATGTGAGCATGGAACCCTTCCGCGCCTTCGTGGCCGACAAACTCCCGGAAGAGCAACGCAAACAGGGTTTCGCCGTGCAGAGCCTGTTCATCGGCCTGGGCGCGGTGCTTTCCTCCGCACTGCCCTTCATCCTGACCAACTGGTTCGGCGTGGCCGGGACGGCTCCCGAAGGACAAATCCCGCCCGCCGTGCACATCGCGTTCTACACCGGCGCCGTGGCGTTCCTTCTCGCCGTGCTCTACACCATCGTCACGACGGGCGAATATCCGCCCGAGGATATGGCCGCGTTCGAGCGCATGAAGGCGGAGCACAAGGGCGTGGGCGGATTCTTCCGCGAATTCTTCCACGGTCTGAAAACCATGCCGCCGACCATGCGGCAGCTTGCGTGGGTGCAGTTTTTCACCTGGATGGGACTTTTCTGCATGTGGATCTATTTCACCCCGGCCATTGCGCATCAGGTTTTCGGCGCGGTGAAAGACACGCCGGAATACAAAGACCTCGTCGCTCAGGCCGGTCAATGGACCGGCGTAAGCTTCTCCGTTTACAACGGCGTCTGCTTCATTTTTTCCTTCATCCTTCTCGCCCTCGCGCGCAAACACTCAGCCAAAGCCATCCATATCGCCTGCCTCCTGCTCGGCGCGATCGGGTTGATCTCGATAGCAGCCATCACGCAGAAAGAAGTCCTTCTCCTCTCCATGGTCGGTGTCGGCATTGCCTGGGCTTCGATTCTCTCGATGCCTTACGCCATGCTCTCCAACTGCCTGCCCGCCGAAAAAATGGGTTTTTACATGGGCGTCTTCAATTTCTTCATCGTCCTGCCTCAGATCACCATCGCACTCGGCCTCGGGGAAATCCTCGCCCACTTTCCGCAGGTCGATTCGCTCTGGGTCGTGGTCAGCGGCGGCATCTGCTTCCTGCTGGCCGCGCTGTTGACTCTGCGCGTCCGCTCCGGCGAAAGCGCAGCCGCGGCCTAAGCTCTTCCGACCAAACGCCGCACGCGCAACAGATCGCGGAAGCTGCGCCAGCCGTCGCTCAAAGGACGGAACTTTGTTTCCTCGTCGTTGATCCATTCGACTGGCAATTCGTCGACGCGCAGACCCAACTTCCCGGCTAGGAGAAGAATTTCCGTATCGAAGGCAAACCCGTCGATCTGCGACCGCGTGAAAATGTCCCGCGCGGCGTCACGGCGAAAAGCTTTGAATCCGCACTGCGTGTCCTTGCTCGGACTCAGCCCCAAAGCGCGCACCGCATGATTGAAGGCCCGCCCGGCGCGCTCGCGCAGGAAATGCTGACGCTTCGAGACGACGCTTTGCGGATGCCGACGGCTGCCCATGACCGCCGCCGTCCGCGGATGCGTATCAAGGTGCGCGACGAACGGAGCAACGTAACGCAGCGGAACACTGAGATCGGTATCCATGAAAAAGATAATCCCGCCCGACGCTTCGAGCATTCCGGTGCGCACCGCAAAGCCCTTGCCGCGGTGCCGGGTGTTTTCCCGGACACGGACGAGGACATCGCCCTCCGCAGACTCGCGGGCCACCTCGGCAGTCCGGTCGCCGGACGGTTCGACCACGACAATCACTTCCTTGAGCCGCGGGAATTCCGCCGCCAGCCGCCGCAACTCGCTCACGCAACGCCCGATCCGGCGCTCTTCGGCGTAAGCCGGCACGACAATTGACACGTCAGCGGCGGCATTTTCTGTCATGGTGCGTCTCCTCCATGACCTTGCCAGCGTCCATTCGCCGACTTCCCTGGGATCTCATCGCCATCGTGGTTCTGGCCGCGGCCTTCCGCCTGGTCTTGCTCGATCTCAAAGCGCCGCATTTCGACGAGGGCGTCAACGGATGGTTCGCCGACCGCCTGCGCGAGACGGGGCATTTCGCCTACGATCCGACCAATTTCCACGGGCCTTGGCATTTTTACACCGTCTTTGTCTCGCAAGAATTGCTCGGGCGCAATCTCTGGGCGCTACGTCTTCCCGCCGTGCTGGCCTCGGTGCTGGCCATTCCCGTTTTCTTTCTCTTCGCCCGGTGGTTCGGAAGGAATGCCGCGCGCTGGGCCGCGCTCGCCTATGCCGTGTCGCCCGCCGAGGTTTTCTATGGACGCTACTCCATCCACGAAGCTTGGTTCGTTCTCTTCACCATGCTTTTCACCTGGGGCGCCATCGCCCTGTGGTTGGAACGCGATCGCGCCGGATTGTGGGCGGCCGTCCTCGGGCTGACCGGGATGATCCTCAACAAAGAGACCTACATCATCCACGCGGGTTCGCTCGGGATCGCTGCGCTTGTCTTCATGGCCTGGCAACGCGTCTCGCCGCTCGATCCACCCTTGGTGCGCGCCGCGTCGCACGGATGGACCAAACGCGACGCCTGGACTGGGGCTGCCGTTGCCATTTTTCTGCTCGTCTTTTTCTATTCCGGAAATTTTTTCCACTGGGGAGGTTTGCTCGGCCCCTTCAAGGCGCTGGCTGTGTGGACGCAAACCGGAACGGGGGGACAGGGTCATGCCAAGGAGACGTATGACCTGCTTCCTTTCCTCAACTACTACTGGTTGGCCCTGCTCGCGCGCTACGAATGGCCCGCGCTGGCCGGACTCGTCTGGTCGGTGCGCTACGCTTGGCCCTCTCCCGCCGCGCCGCGCCTGCTCGCCATTCTCGGCGGTGGCGTGCTGCTCGCTTACTGCCTCGTTCCCTACAAGACGCCGTGGTGCATCATCTCCATCCTCTGGCCGTGGTTTTTGTTTTTCGGCGCGGCCGTTGCAGCAGCCAAGCGGAATATCGTGCGCTGGGTTGCGATGGCATTGGTCATCGCTTCGGCTGTCGCGGCCATCCGGTTGAACTTCTTTCGTCACGAGGATGACAGCGAACCCTACGTTTACGTGCAGACCTACAAGGCCTTCGGCACGCTGACCGATCCGCTGCTCGCGCTCGCCGCCGCGGACCCGCGCGCGGCACTGACCCCCGGCTCCATTTACTTGGAGAGCTACTACCCGCTGCCGTGGATGCTCGGTGACTTTCCGAACATCGGATATTTCGGGGGCACGGTTCCGAAGGAGTTGCCGGCCGATGCGAAATTCCATGTGATCGAAGCGGAAAAGGCGGTCGAAATCCGCCCGCGGATCGGCGCAGGCTTCAAGGAATTCACCTTCAAACTGCGTTCCGGCAAAGGCGAGTGCATTGTTTTCTTTTCGCCGGACCTGCTCGACGCGATCGACAGACTTCCGCAACAGAAACGCCCGAGGAGGGGCGAACCATGATCGGGTGGCGCTTGCTTTGCGGCGGGTTGGTCTTTGTCGCCGTGGCGACGACGGCTGCCGCCGGACTGGCTACGTTGGCGGGCAAATTCGAGCCGCGCGGCATGTGGATCGCGTTTGTCATCGGCTTCGTGGCGGCGTGGTGGACCGCGCGCAACGCGAATGCCCCGAAACAAACAGCCACCGTTGCCGACACGGTGCTGTTCGTTGTCTTTGCCCTTGCCGCGGCACGCGCGTTTTTCTGGGTCATCTATCCGGACGGGGCAATCTTGAAGGTGCTCTCGCCGCACAACCTCGGCGACATCGCCCTGCACCTGAACCTCATCCATCGCTGGGCCAACGGCGGAACTTTTTGGCCGGAGAACCCCTTCCTTGCGGGCGCCATCTTCCCCTACCACCCGGGCATGGACATCTGGAACGCCATGCTGCGCATCATCGGCGTTCCGGTTTACGAGGGATTGCGCTGGGTCGGACTGCTCGGAGCGGCTGCGACGGCGGTTGCGCTGTGGCGCTGGGGACGCGGATTCACAATGGCTGCATTCCTTTTTGCCGGCGGACTCGGCGCCATCACCTTCCTGCAAACCGGCGCGCTCGACGGAATGCTCGACCAGGTGGAATGGAAAAACACCTTCCTCGCCATGTTCGTCACGCAGCGCGGACTGCTCTATTCGTTGCCAGCGGGACTCGTGCTCATGACGGTCTGGCGCGCGCAGTTGCGCGGCGAAAAGGACGGGCCATCGTTGCCGGTTCTCGCCCAGGTGGCGCTTTACGTGCCCATGCCGCTCTTCAACGCGCCGGCCTTTCTTTTTCTCAGCATCGTGCTCGGCGCATGCGTCGCGGTCTCATGGAAACGGGAGACACTGCGCCTGTTCCTCGCCACCGGTATGCTCAGCGTCATTCCCGCATCGTGGCTCATCCACATGGTCACGGTCGGATTCACCGCACCCGGCGCTCTGCGTTTCGCACCGGGCTGGATGCAGGGCGACGGAGGACTTTGGTTCTGGCTGTGGAATTTCGGGATCTTCCTGCCGCTTGTCGCCGCCTGCGCGGTGGCGGTTTTCCGCCGGCAGGGCGCAGACATTGCAGCGCGTGTTTTCTGCGGCACGGCCATCGCCACCATGCTCTTTTGCTTTCTCTTCGCGGTTGCTCCGTGGGCGTGGGACAACACCAAACTCCTAATTTGGACCTACCTCGCTCTGACGCCGTTTCTGTGGAGTAACCTCATCGCCAAGTGGCCGGCGTGGGTCCGTGCGACCGCTTGTTTTTTGCTCTTTGCCTCGGGAGCGCTCGCGCTACTCGGAGGACTCGACGCGCGGCACGGCTACAAGCTGGCCGACCGCTCCGAACTGTCCGCCGTGCAAGTCATGCTCCGCACCATTCCGGTCAACGCGCGTCTGGCCACCGCGCCGTCCTACGAACATCCCGCGCTCATCCTCGGACAACCCGTGGTCATGGGCCATGACGGGCACCTGTTCAGTCAGGGCCTTGATTACGGTCCGGTCGAGGCCCAACTGGGCACGTTGATGTCGGGGCAAGCCGATTGGCGCAACGCAGCTCGGAGTCTCGGCGTGCACTATTTGTTTTGGGGCAAACGCGAGTCGGCGCGCTGGCCCGACTCCACGCTGCCTTGGAAGGAGTGTGCTTCGCTTCTAGCGGACACGCCGCAGGGCGCGCTATATTTGCTCACGCCTTGTTTGCTGCAGGAAGACTGATCAAAAACGCCACATTCTGCCCTGCCGGGCGTCGGCAAAGACCTGCGGGCTGAGCATGTAGGACATCGGCGGATCGGGCAGATGCGAGTCGTCGATGCGAGGCAGGGATCGTCCGATGGTTGCATCCCACGGTTGGCTGCGCGAGATGTTGATTGGCGTGCCGGTGCGCACGAGATTGAAAGTTTTCTGTGCCGCCTTCAGCGGCATACGCACGCAACCATGCGTGGCGGGGTGCGGCTTCACAAAGCCCCAGTGCATTCCGTAGGCAGGCTTGAACTCCATCCAATAAGTCATCGGATATCCGGCGCCGGGACTGCTGACGCGGCGGCGGTTGGCCGTCTTGGAATAAATCGTGTAATTGCCATGGGGCGTGGGCGTGGAGGCCGTGCCCACGCAAACAGGCGTGGCCAGAAGCACTTTGTCGCCCTCGACGACATACAGGCGCTGGGCACCGGTGCTCAGCTTGACTTTCACGTTGGAGGGATTGCTCGGCTTACTGACCGGAGGATCGAAAGCGAAGGAACTGCTGCCACCCATTGTGGTTTGGCATCCGGTCAGGGCGCCCGCGGCGAGCACGGACATGAGGGTCAGGAGAGCGGTCTTGATCATGGTTGGACAGATAGTGTCCGCAGCCGCGATGGCAAGCAGAAACCCGATGCGGGACAACTTGCGTGTTGCCAAGGGCGCCCGGCCAATAGAGAAAAAATGTCACACCATCCGACCCGTTCCGTGAAGAAAACCATCCTTATCGTCGACGACGAGAAAAACACCCGCGAAGGACTCCGCACCTCGCTGGAGGACGACTACGAAGTCTACGTCGCCGCCGATGCGGCCGGCGCGAAGGCCATCATGGAAACGGACCGCGTCGACCTCCTCCTCACCGACCTCCGCCTCGGCGCGGACTACGGCATGGACCTCCTCGCCTGGGCCCTGCGGCAGAATCAGGCGCCGGTCTGCATCATGATGACGGCCTACGGCGGCGTCGAGGAAGCGGTCGAGGCGATGAAACACGGCGCTTATGACTTTGTCACCAAACCGGTCAATATCGACCGCCTCGATCTCCTGATCAAACGCGCCTTGCGCGGTTCGGAAATCGAACGCGAGAACGTCCGCCTCCGCGAGCAGGTCGACAAACGCTACGGGTTGGAAAATTTCGTCGGCGACTCGCCGGCCATGACCCGCGTGCTCGACACGATCAAACAGGTCGCCCCGTCACGGGCCACTGTGCTCATCTCGGGCGAGAGCGGCACGGGCAAGGAACTCGCGGCTCACGCCATCCACCGCCTCAGTCCGCGGCATCGCGGACCCTTCGTCGCCGTGCATTGCGCCGCGCTCTCGCCGCAACTACTCGAGAGCGAACTCTTCGGCCACGAGAAAGGCGCCTTCACCGGCGCAGGCGAACGGCGCATCGGGCGATTCGAGCAGGCCTCGGGCGGCACGCTCTTCCTCGACGAGATCGGCGAGATCGATGCGGCCACGCAGGTTAAGATCCTCCGCGTCCTCGGCGAGCGCGTCTTCGAGCGCGTCGGCGGCAACAAACCGATCGCGGCCGATGTGCGTCTCCTCGCCGCGACCAACCGCGACCTCGGCAAAATGGTGGCCGAGGGCAAATTCCGCGAAGACCTTTTCTTCCGCCTCAACGTCGTGCAACTCCACCTGCCCCCGCTGCGCGACCGCCGCGAGGACATCCCGCTGCTCGCCGTGCATTTCCTGCGCGAGGCGGCGAAGGAGAACGACAAGCCTTTCCGCGAACTGACCTCCGACGCCATGAAGTGCCTCGTGCAATACGATTGGCCGGGCAATGTCCGGGAATTGCGCGCCGCGATCGAACACGGCGTGGTCATGGCCGGCGGCCCGAAGATCACCCTGCGCGACTTGCCGGCCGGCGTCCGCTCCGCGGCCGACGCACCCGCACGCGGACCGCTCCCGCTCAACCTCGGCGAAACGGAACTGTCCCTCATCCGGCGTGCGCTCGGTGAATGCAAAGGCAACCGCACCCTCGCCGCGGAAAAGCTGGGCATCAGCCGCCGCACCCTGCACCGCAAACTGCGCGAACATCCGGAACTCGGGGAATCCTGATCCATGGCCATCGAGACCAACGTCCAGACGTTCCTCCACGCATTCGACCAGGGACGCGCATCACTTTGGATCCGCCGTGTCATCGTGGCCGCCTTGGTGGTGCTTATCGCGGTGATGTGGTTCGCCTTCAAATTCAACGGATTTTCCGTGCCCGAGGCGATGGACCAGGCGCAAATCGGGCGGCAAATCGCCACAGGCCAAGGCTACACCACACTCTACGCAAGGCCCCTGGCCATGCACCTGGGCCTCGCCCGCACCGGAAGCCTCAGTCTGCCGCTGCCCGAGGTGAGCCAAGCACCGCTCGGTCCGCTCATCAACGCGGTCGTCTTTCGCCTCACCGGAATGGACTTCGCTTTCCGCCCCGGCGAAGCTGTCTCTCCCGCCGAGCGGATGATCACGGCGGCCGGCTTCCTGTTCTTCGCCGGTGCACTCGTGCTCTCGTATTTGCTCGCGCGACGCCTCTTCGACCAGCCCCTCGCCTTGCTCGGCATCGGACTCATTCTCGTCACCGATCTCCTCTGGCGGTTCACCTTTTCGGGACTGCCGCAGATGGCCATGCTCTTCTTTTTCAGCGGCGCCCTGCTTTCGCTTGCCGTAGCCATGGAAGCGAATGCCGCGGAACGACGGACCCAAGCATTTCTTCTCGTCCTCCTCGCTTCGTTGCTGCTCGGTCTCCTCACTTTGGGCAACGGCCTCGGAATGTGGATCTTCGCCGGGTTCTGGATTTTTGCCGTTGTTGTTATAAAGCCCCGCTGGCTCGTCGCACTGGCTACGCCCGCTCTCTATGTCCTGCCGCTCCTGCCGTGGGCCTGGCACAATTGGCGCGCGCTGCGCAATCCCTTCGGACTGACGTTCTACGAACTCTTCCGCACACACAGCACCGATCCGCTCGCCTGGCTGGCCGATTTCGAGCCGATCATGCGCTTCAACATCCACGACTTCATGGCCAACACGGGCGAACAAACCCTCGCGCAGGCTTCGATGCTCTTCACTTACTTCGGCGGAAGTATCTTGGCTGCGGCTTTTTTCCTCGCCGTCTTTCTCCATGTCTTCCGCCGCTGGCTTCCTTCACAATTCCGCTGGGCCGTTCTCCTCATGTGGCTCGGTGCCGTGGCCGGCATGTGTGTTTTCGGCGTCGACCGCGCGGTCTCGGTCAATCAGATGCACGTTCTCTTCCTCCCCGTCATGACTTTCTACGGACTCGCCTTCCTGCTCGTCCTGTGGAGCCGACTCGGGATCGAGTTGCCCCTTGTGCGCGTCATCTTCATTGTTTTGCTCTACGCCGTTTCCGCCGTGCCCCTCCTCGGCACCGCCCTCTCCACCCCGACCCGCGTCAATTGGCCACCCTACCTACCTCCGCTCGTCGCGCGCTTCGGTCAGTGGGTCCAACCCAAGGAAGCCATGGCCTCAGACATCCCGTGGGCCACTGCTTGGTATTCCGGCCGCCTCTCGCTTCTCCTGCCGGAAAGCATCGGCCAATTCGAGCTCATCCACAGCGAGGGTCTGCTGCGCGCACCGCTAGTCGGACTTTATCTCACCCCTTTCAGCGGCGACCGTGCCGCCTATGAAAGCATCATCAACGGCCGCTACCGCGAATGGGCCCGCTTCGTCCTGCGCGAGGTAAGGCCCGAGGATCTGAGCAACTGGATGCTCCGCTCGGCGGTCAACTTGCCGATCGACGGACAATCCGTCTTCTACGCCGACCGCCCGCGTTGGCGGTGACCGTCCGCTTCGCCATCGACGCCCCGACCGACCGCCGCTAAGAATGACAGCCCCAGTCCCGCCTCGCCGCGCATGATCCCGCAAGAAGACGCCAAGGTTCAGGAATTCGTCCACCAGATCGAGGTGGGCGGACTCCGTCCGCTCATCTGGCGCGCGCTCTTCATCGCCGCCGTGGCCGGCTTGGCCGCCCTCTACCTCATGGTTCATTTCCGCGGCCTCGATTCCGAGACGGCCATGGACCAGGCGCAGATCGGACGCCAAATCGCGGCCCGCGCCGGCTTCACCACCCTCTACTACCGCCCGCTCGCCGTTTGGCAGTTCCTCAACCACAGCGACACTCTGCCGCAGGGATTGATGCCGGATATCTATAACTTTCCGCTCAACCCGCTGCTCAATGCCATTGTGCTGCGGCCGATCAAACGTTGGTGGCCGATGCAACCGACCGATACGGTCTACATCGGCGACACAGTCATCGCCGCGGCAGGTATCGCACTCTTCCTCGGTTCCGTCTTCATACTCTTTTTCCTCGTGCGGAGCCTTTTCGACGCGCGCATCGCCTGGATGAGTTGCGGCCTCGTCTTTCTCACCGACCTGCTCTGGCGCTTCTCCACGTCCGGACTCCCCCAGATGCTCGTCCTCTTTTTCTTCACCGCGGCACTCTGGATCCTGCACCGTGCCATGGAAGCGCGCGAAGAGGAGCGCACCGGGCGCATGTTGCTCCTGCTCGCCGCGGCCGCCGTGCTTTTCGGGCTGATGACCCTGGCCCAACCGCTCTCCTCGTGGATCTTTCTCGGATTCCTCATCTTTGTGTTCTCGTGGTTCCGTCCGCGCGCGGTCAGCGGACTCCTCGTCTTTTTCGTCTTTGCCGCGGTGGTGTCCCCGTGGCTCGTCCGCAACTACCTCGTCTGCGGGAATCCGCTCGGCATCACCATCTTCAGCATTCTCGACGGAACAACCGGCTCGGAGCACGCTTTCATGAGCACGCTGCAGCCCGACCTCTCGGCCTTCGGTGCGGTGCGCGCCAAGTTGCGCGGCGGACTTCTCGACCAATTCCAAAACCTTTTCTCTTTCCTTGGTTACAATGTGGCCGGTGCCGCGTTCTTTTTTTCGCTGCTCCACATTTTCCGCCGCCGCCTGACCAATCTCTTGCGCTGGGGCGTTA
>Ga0315902_10007162_pt1 | contig 15300 bp, 10 predicted proteins | sample LakEriMetagenome_9_FD_203523 | JGI IMG/M metagenome (GOLD analysis project Ga0315902, IMG submission 203523) | Freshwater fungal communities from buoy surface, Lake Erie, Ohio, United States - Buoy 12 MA117 | ecosystem: Environmental > Aquatic > Freshwater > Lake > Lake biofilm | place: USA... | reverse complement strand
GCCTTCTCGGTCGCCATCCCACCAGGGACCTATGAGGTGACCGTGACGCGCGGCATCGAACACACCCACGTCCAGCGTCGCATCCAGGTCCCCGCCGGGCTCACGGTGCCGTTTCAGGCCGTGCTGAAGCGGGTCGTCGACACCCGGGGCTGGGTCAGCGTCGACTACCACAACCACTCCACCGAGAGCGGGGACAACACCTGCGGCACGCCCGATCGCCTCATCAACCTCGCCGCAGAACACATCGAGTTCGCCCCCACCACCGAGCACAACCGGCTGTTCGACTGGCGTCCCACGATCCAGCGCCTCGGCCTGGAGAAGGAGATCCAGACCGTTCCCGGACTCGAGCTCACGGGTTCCGGGGCGCACATGAACTCCTTCCCCTTCACCCCGGTGCCCCGGGTGCAGGACAACGGGGCTCCCGTCTGGAACCGGGACCCCCGGATCACCGCCCTGACCCTGCGGCGCTGGCAGGGCGAGGACCCCCACCGGTGGGTCCAGATCAACCATCCCGACATGGTAGAGAACTTCTTCGACCGCGACCTCGATGGAAATCCTGACGGGGGATTCGTCCAGCTGGGCGGGATGATCGACGCCGTGGAGACCGAGAACTTCACGACGCAGGACATCCTCGGCGAGGCCCCCTTCCGGATCATCCGGGGGGCCGGACGCCGTGAGCAGGTCGAGTTCAACCGGGCCTTCCTCTGGATGCAGCTCCTCAACCGGGGTGCCCAGTTCCGAGCCATGGCCGTCTCCGACGCCCACACGGTGCACGGCAATGGCGTCGGTGGATGGCGCATGTACGTGCCCAGCCAGTCCGACAAGCCGGCCGAGATCGACTGGCGCGAGAACGTGACCCACGCCAAGGCGGGCCGGAGCATCCTGACCACCGGCCCCTACCTCCAGGTCCAGCTCGGCGACGGCACCCTCCCCGGAGGCCTCAGCCGGGGTTCCCGCACCAACCAGCTCCGCGTCACGGTCCAGTGCACCGACTGGATCGACATCGACCGCGTGCAAGTCCTCGTGAACGGGCGCCGCGTCCCCGCGCTGAACTTCACCCGGGACACCCATCCCGGGAAGTTCCGGTCGGGGGTGGTCCGCTTCGAGGAGACCCTACCGATCGTGCTGTCCGAGGACGCCCATCTCATCGTGGTCGCTGCCGGCGAGAAGAGCGATCTGTCCAAGGGCTACGGGACCAGCGATCAGGCCAAGCTCCGGCCGTGCGCCTACCACAACCCGATCTTCGTGGATGTCGACGGCAATGGATTCCAGCCCAACGGGGACACGCTGGGGTACGACCTGCCGGCAGGCGGGTTGACCGTGGACGAGGCCAAGCGGCTCCTGACCCAGAGTGTGCGGAGATCATCGGCGGGCAGCCAGGTCGACTGAAGCGAGCCTTCTGGCTATTCCCTCGGTTTTCGCCCGTAGCCCCAGATCAGCCACACGCCGACTCCGATCACCAGGACGAGCCACCACAAGTAGCGCAGTTCGCGGGCCGCCATCTCGGTGAACGCGGCGGCCCGCGGGAAGACCCAGATCAGGAACAGTCCCAGAGCGGCCAGGAACAAGGCCTGCAGGGCGGCGCGGCGTCGGGCGGTCATGGGACGGGCGCGGTTTCGGCCGGGCTGAGCGGCAGAAGGAGACCCGTGGCATTGTGTTCGGGGGGCGGAGGGATGACCATTGGAGACCGCCCGTTCCAGCGCTCCACAATCTTCCATCGCAGGAACGCCGGGCTTTGACGAAGGGCTTCGCCACGGACCCGGATGGCTTCGGCCTCTCCCTTGGCGCTGATCACAGCGGTCTCGGATTCGGTCTGAGTCTGGACCTGGGTGAAGCGGGCCTGATTGGCCTGCTGCTCGGCCACCATCTTGGCCTCGATGGCCTTTTCCAACTCGGGTGAGAGGTCGATGTCGCGCAGGACGATGTCCTCGACCACCAGCAAGGTCCCGATCTTCTGGCTGGCCAGGGTCATGGACTTCTTCTTGATCTCCTCCCGGTTCTTCACGATCTGCTCGGCTGTCATCAACGCGGTGACCTCCTTGATGGCCTCCTGGACTCGGGGGGCGATCAGGCTATCGAACGGATCGCCGGCGAACTCACGGTAGATCGGGACCACCGACGCCTCCGGAATCCGGAAGAGGACCCGGAGGTCGATCTTCACCTGCTGAAGATCCGAGGAGAAACAGTCGGCCGTCAGCGCCCGGGTGCGTTGTCGAACATTGACCCGCACGATGCTGGTGATGAACGGGGTCTTGAGCCCGAAGCCCTCGGGCAGGAATCCCTCCCGGGTCTTGCCGAGCGTCACCTTGAGCCCGCGGGAGCCGGGTTCGATGACATACGAGGACGAGTTGAGGACCAGCAGCGCCATGAAAAACGCGATCGAGGCAACGATCAGACGGGAGACGGTTCGAGGATTCATGGCGTCAACGTTTGTTGGTCCGGGGAGTCGGGCCGGGGGCGGGAGGCGCTGGGCGGGAGCCTGAGGGCTCCGTCTTAGGACCCTTGAGACGCTCCAGGTCCTGGAGGTTCAACAGGATCTGATCCTTGCCGCCGATGACCAACGGAGCGATGCCGTCCCAGCGGTCCACGATCTGGAGGTCCACGAAGGCGGGGTTCCTCTTCAGGGCCTCGCCGCGGATGAGGATCGACTCGGCCTCGCCTTTGGCTCGGATCACGGCCGTGTCGGCCTCGATCTGAACCCGTTGCTGGAGGTATTTGGATTTCGAGGCCTCTTGTTCCTGGACCATCTTGGCTTCGATGGCGTGCTCCAGTTCGCGGGTCAGTGCGATGTTCTGGATGACGATGTCTTCGAGGACGATGAGCGAGCCGATCTTTCGACGGGCGGTTTCCAGCGATCGTGTCTTGATCTGTTCACGGTTCTTCACGATCAGCTCCGCACTCTGCATCGCGGCCACCTCTTTCAACGCCTCCTGGACCCTCGGGGCGACCAGGCTCTCGAACGGATTTCCATCGTAATCCTGGAAGAGCCTCACCACCGAAGCCTCGGGAATCCGGTAGAGCAACCGCAGATCCACCCGGATCTGCTGGAGGTCCGACGAGTAGCATTCTGCCAATTCCTCGGCGGTCTGCTGACGCACGGAGACCGGGATGATCTCGGTCACGAACGGCGCCTTGAGGCCGAAGCCCTCCGGTTTGAAGTCCGGGGAGACCCGACCCAGAGCGACCTCGACCCCTCGGTACCCGGGCTTGACCACGAACGTTCCCGAGGTGGCCATGACGATGGCGCTGAAAAGCAGCAGCCCGACTCCGATGACGCGTGCGATTCCTTGGGGACTCATGATCGATGCGGGAAGAAGGTGACGGGGCCTGATCTAGACCCATCCCGTTGGAATGAAGGTAATGGCGTGGTGGATCCTTTCGCAAGGCGAGCCAGTAGCGGTGATCCTATTGGTTGGAGGCCCGGGGCGGGCAAACAACAACGCTCCTGCGGAAGCCGAAGCAGGCTGCACGGGATCGATCCGATTGAATGGTTCCGACTGACGCGTCAGTTGCTCCGACGCGCCCGAAACTCGGAGATCGACCTCAGGTAGAGGGACTCGACCTGGTCGAGAATGACATTCCAGCCGTTCTCGACGGCGGTCTCCCGGGCCTTGCGCCCGAGGCGCCGGGCCAGTGCGACATCGAGGGCCAGCTGGACCGATCCCCGGATGAAGGCCCCCCGATCGGCGAAGGGGGCGACCCATCCCGAGACACCGGTCCGGATGTTCGCACCGGCGGCCCCATAATCGAAGGCCGTCACCGCCAGCCCGCTGGCCATCGCCTCCAGGGTCACGTTGCCAAAGGTCTCGGTGAGACTCGGGAACAGGAAGACATCGGCCGAGGCGTAGTGTCGGGCGAGCTCCTCGCCGGTACGCCGACCCGCAAACAGGGCGGATGGGCACAGGGAGCGCGCCATATCCCGGGCCGGCCCATCGCCCACCACCACCAACCGAGCCGCGGGCACCCGTTGCCGGATCCGATCGAACGTGTCCCCGAGAAGTTCCAGGTTTTTCTCCGGGGCCAGGCGCCCCACGTAGAGGATCACCGGCTCGGATTCCGAGACGCCCCACATCCGGCGCAGGTCGGGAGACCGCCGCGCGGGATGGAACAGCCCGGTATCCACACCCCGTGCCACGACCTCAAGGTGGTTGAATCCAGAAGCCTCAAGCTCGCGGCGCAAACCCGCGGTCGGAACCATCGTGCAGGCAGCCTGGTTGTGGAACCTCCTGAGATAGGCCAGCACAGCAGGCTGCAGGAAGCCGATGCCATAGTGCTCCATGTAGGAATGGAAATTGGTGCGGAACTCCGACAGCACGGGGATGCCGAGTCGACGGGCCGTCGACAAGGCCGACCACCCCAGGGGTCCCTCGGTTGCGATGTGGACGACGTCCGGCCGCTCGAGGATCCAATCCCCACGCAATCGCCGCGCGATCGGCAGCCCCATACGCAGCTCCGGATACCGGGGGATTGCCACCCCTCGAGTCAACGTCTCCGTGAACCCCGCTTCTGCTTCCTGTGCGGTTACAGCAGCCTCGTCCTTCGGCTGACGTGGACGGATGAGCTGGACTTCGTGGCTACGGCTGCGGAGACCCGCGACGATCTGGGCGACGGTTCCCGCAACACCATTCACCTCCGGGGGATAGGTCTCAGTCACCACGGCGATCCGGAGACGCTCCTGGGCGGTGCGGGTTTGCGGCGGGAGTTCAGCACGAAGATCCAGAGTCATGCTCCCCTTCTGGACCCGTCCTGAGACAGCCAGATGGCGTTCCGATGATAATGTGGTGCCGACACCGTCGTGGAACCGCGTGTTCACAGATCCGCCCTTCGGATCCGCGTTTCGCCATGCTAGATCAGGGTCGAAATCCGAGACACCACATGAACTCCTATTGGGAACAGCTCCGCATCCAACGTTGGGACGACCACCGGTACTACCACCACAGCCGGATCAACCAGTCCCTCCACCTCGTCAGTGCCATCAGCTTCCTCGTGGCGTACGCCTTCCTGTTCGTCGATCCGGCGATCGCCGCACTGATCGCCTGGGGCATCTCCATGACGACCCGCCAGGCCGGACACTTCTTCTTCGAGCCCCGCGGCTACGACCACGTCAACGAGGCGACCCATGAGCACAAGGAGGACATCAAGATCGGATACAACCTCCAGCGGAAGATCGTCCTCATGAGCCTCTGGGCCGCCGCCCCGGTCATCCTCTTCGTGAACCCCACCCTGTTCGGATGGATCCATCCTTATTCAAGCGTCATGGGATACCTCCACGACGTGGGCATGGCCTGGTTCTACGTCGGGATCGGCGGGCTGATCTTCAGGACCATCCACCTGTTCTTCCTGAGGGACATGGCCACGGGACTGGTCTGGATGTGCAAGATCATCACCGACCCTGTCCACGACATCCTGCTCTACTGGCGCTCCCCGATCGCCCTGCTGCGGGGTGAACTGATCGATCCCATGGACCACGTCCAGGCCCATTGAGCCTGACCGGGTTTCACGGTCAGGACCCGTCAGGGCGAGAGGATTTCCCGCACCATCTCACGCAGGAGGGTCCGACGGATGCTCTTCTGGGTCAGCGTTGGATCCGACCACCACCAACCGTCCCGATCCATCGCTTGCGCCGCGCGCACCATCCGGGCCGTGATCTCCTCGAAGTCGGCATCGCCAAGGTCGAGGCTGAAGATCAATCGACCGGATCCCACCCAGCTCAACGCAAGGCCCTCGGCTCGCAGGTAGAACTGGTACATCCAATGGTAGCGGGACGGGCGGGTGTACTGGAGGGTCCAGACCGTAGACAGGTTCGCCACCTGCACCGGTGCACCCAGGTCGTGGAATCTCTGGTTGAGCGAGGCCGCCCTCCGGTTCCACCGCTCCTCGAGGCCTCGATAGAGGTCCTGGATCTCCGGGCATTCCAGACGCTCCAGGAAAACCTGCATCGCGGCCATCACATGGGGATGGGAGTTGAACGTGCCTCGGGCGAAGCAGATGTCCGCAGGCCGCTCCTCCCGGTAGCGCTTCATCAGGGATGCCCGGCCACAGACCACCCCGACCGGGAACCCGCCCCCGAGGGTCTTGCCATACGTCACCAGATCGGCCTGAACCCCGAAGTATTCCTGCGCACCGCCGGGAGCGAGTCGGAACCCCAGGAACACCTCGTCGAAGAGCAGCACGATCCCACGCTCGGTGCAGACCTCTCGGAGGGCCTTCAACCATCGGGTGTAGGCCTCCCGATCGAATCCCGCCCGCCTCGATCCATCCACCAGGGTGGAATCACCCGGTGCAGGTCGATTCGGATGGAGGGCCTGGAGGGGGTTGACGAGCACGCAGGCGATATCCTTCCGGGTCCTCAGGACCCGGAGCGTCGCCTCGTCCATCTCCTTCAGGGTATAGACCCTTCCGGGAGGCATCGGATTCCCGGGCCCCGGCTGCACCTCGTCCCACCAGCCGTGATAGGCACCGCAGAACCGAACGACATAGCGGCGTCCCGTGTGGTAGCGGGCGAGGCGGACCGCCTGCATCACCGCCTCCGTGCCCGACATGTGGAACGACACCTCCTCCTTGCCAGAGATCTGGCACAACCGCTCGGCGTTCCAGGCCACGCAGGGATGGAGGGGACCAAGGACGACCCCGAGGTCACGGACACGCCCCGCCGCCTCCGCCATGCACGACTTGTAGAACTCGTGACCGAGGACGTTGACCCCATACGAGCCGGTCAGGTCATAGGAGCGCTGCCCGTCGAGATCCACCACGAAGGGGCCTTCGGTCCCCTGGACCACGCCACCCAGCTTCAAATGCTGTCGGAGATGTCGGCTGAACTGGAAAGGCACCCGGTACGCCCGAGTGAACTGCAGGTCGGAGATGTGCTCCGCGGCGGCGGCCGAGGCCGCTATGGACTTCGGATGCCGTTCAGCCAAACCGGCGGCCAGCCTCTGGAATCCCTCGCGACGCCGCGTCACGACATCTCCGGGTGCCCCATCTGCCGAAAAGAACCGGTCGGCATCATAGGCATATCCCGGCACCATTCCCGCGACCCGTTTCGCCATGCGGGAATGGCCGGCAAGCGAGGGGTGCTTCGCCAGCGACAGCTGAAGCCGACGCCACGCCCAGGGCGCCACCCCGAGGACCGGCAGCCCATAAATCCATCCGTTCCAGATCGTGCTCATGAATGATTCCTCCTCTACATCAACATCTGCAGGCCCCGCCCCGGTGTTGCGTCCCCAGCGGTTGCGGGACCGGCTCCTGCTCCAGGAGGACCTCAATTTCCTCCTGACCAACCGCATCCCGCGCGAACTCGCCACCCGGATCATGGGACGCATCAGCCGGATCCGGAGCCGACGATTCACCCGGATCGCCATCAGCCTCTGGAGACAGTTCACGGACCTCGACCTCAGTGAGGCCAAGGAAAAGGAGTTCGTGAGCATCCACGACTGCTTCACCCGCGAGCTCCGCCCCGGGGCGAGGCCCATCGACCCTGATCCAACGATCCTGGTCAGCCCCTGCGACGCCCTCGTCGGCGAGTGCGGACGGGTCGAGGCCGGACAGGTGTTCCAGGCGAAGGGGTTTCCCTACCCTCTGGAGGACCTCTTCGGCACCCGCGGCGCGGCGGATCCCTTTCTGGACGGCTGCTACGTCACCCTCCGCCTCACCTCGAGCATGTACCACCGGTTCCATGCGCCGGACCATGGGACCATCGAGAAGGTGACCCACATCCAGGGCGACACCTGGAATGTGAATCCGATCGCCCTCAAGCGCGTGGAGAGGCTGTTCTGCAGGAACGAGCGCGCGGTGATCGGGATGCGGCTGAAGGAGGGCCAACCGGTGGCTCTGGTGGCCGTCGCGGCGATCCTGGTCGCCTCGCTGCGGCTTCGCTTCCTCAACATCCTCCTGCACCAGCGTTGGAAGGGACCCCATGAGATCCCCTGTTCCCACAACGCCGTCCGGGGCGAGGAACTCGGCTGGTTCGAACACGGGTCGACGATCCTCGTGTTCGCCCCCCCCGGATTCACACCGTGCGAGGGGATCCGTCCTGGGACACGCATCCGAATGGGACAGGCCCTGTTGAGACGACCGGCTCATGGGAAGGACTCAGACGGGTCGGAGAGCGGGTTCAAACCCCACTGAGACGGAGGGAACACAGGCCCCCTGCCACGGTCGATCGGCGACATGCACGAGCGCGGGGGGCAGGTTGATCCAGGTCGGACGGGTGAAGTGGACCTCCCGGAACCGCCGACACAACAGCTGACGGGTGCTCCGCACCCGACCCAGCGCGATGCTGTGCAGATAGTGGAAGGTGACAAACCGCCCCTCCGGTGACAGGCAGCACGCCACCTCGTCCAGAAGACGCTCCTGGAACCCAGGACTCCAGAGGGCCCACGGAAGCCCGCTGACGATCCGATCCACGCGCTGGATGCCCATCCGGTCCAGAATCCGAGTGAGATCCTCGGCAGAGCCCGTCACGACTTCCACCTTCGGAAAGCGCCGCTGGAGACCCCGGGCCATCGAGGCGCCCAGTTCCACCGCGATGATCCGGTGACGCGGGAACCGCGATACGAGTTCCGCCGTGAACGCCCCCGTCCCAGGGCCGAGCTCCAGGAGGATGTCGCCGTCCCGGACTCCGACCGCATCGACGATGCTGCGAGCCAACCAACCGCTCGAGGGAACAATAGAACCCACTTGCAAGGGGTTCCGGATGGCATCTCGGACAAAGTGGAATGTCGACATGTCGATCGCTCTGAAATCAAAGGTGCTCAGTCTTTCAGCGGCCGAGTCCCGAGTGGTCGGATCGTCACCCTTGCGACAGTCATTCTCGTGACTGATCTGGAACAAATCGGTTGCAACAAGAGAAGACGATCCGGGAAGCGTCCTCCAACCTCGCTCGATGGAGGGTCCGTTGAGGATCCCGTCCCAATAAAAACGCCGCAGCGGCAACCCGCTGCGGCGTCCGTTGGGAAAACCCGGGCTGCCAGGATTATTGGATCACGACGATCCGATAGTACCGCTGGTCGCTGGGGGGACGGGTGTCGATCAGTTCGCGGAGCGTTCCCGTTCCCTGCGCCTGCAGCGGCAATCGGGTCCACACCCCGTCGATGGTTTCCTTGGACTCGGCGGCATAGGTCCTTCCGGGAAGCGTCCGGAAGGTCAACCGCGTGGACGGCGACGGTGCATCAATCCGCCGCACCAGGGGCGCGAGGACCACGTCACCGCGGCGGGAGAGGTTCTGGATGCGGAGATCCTCGGAGGCAGGCGTGTCGGACTGGGTGTAGACCTGGATGGCTTTCAGGTATTCCGCCAGGGCTCGCTGCTCTCCACCGTCCGTATCAAAGGCCATGGTGGTCCCCGGGGCGACAAGCTCCAGGCGTTCGGTTCCCTGGGATATCGGGAGGTAGCTGTCGCCGCCACCCGCGAGGAAGTTGAGCGTCACCATGCGGAAGGTCCTGTTCGGATCCCCAACCAGAGCCCCGTTCTCGACGACCAGGTCCTGACTCTCATCCGGCCTCAGCACGACCAGGTTCTGGAGTCGCTCGCCAGGGAAATCGATCCGGATCGGCAACGCCGCGGAATCCCGGACGTAGGTCAGGGGCTTGTTGGTCGGGATGTAGCTGAACAGGATCCCGGACACCTGAGGATATTGTCCCGGCGTTCCCGACCCGGCGACCGCCCACTCCATCGTGTCCCGAAGCTGCTGGGCGGTCAGGGTGATGAGGGTCAATGCATTGTTGAACCGGAGGGAATTCTCGATGTCCAGCTGGCTCACTTCACCTTCCAGCTTGCCGACCCGAGGATTGGCCGGAGGGGGGATCGGGGTCGCCTGCCCACCCACCGAGGAATACGCCCCGATGGCATCCCGGATGCCTCCGCCGTTCTTGAGGGAGATGACCACGGTGGGATCTGTCTGACGCGCCCTCCACAGGTTCGCATCCGCAGTGAGATCACCCAGGTTGGTCTCCTCGGTCCGGACACCGGACCGCAAGCCGTTGAGATACACGGCAGTCCGCCCGAACCGGTTGCCGTCCTTGCCGTCGATGATGTTGGCGACCCGGGTCACGGCATCGACCACGGCGGCGGACGGCGGCACGTTCCCGGTATCGAGGACACCCTGGATGTCGGTGGCGTAGGCTCCGCTCTTGGAGTCGAAACCCGTCAGCACGCCGGCGGCGTCGAAGCTGGCGACCAGACGTCCCACGTAGCGGTAGTTCGAACCCGTGTTCACGACATAGACCGGCTCACCCGTCGTCGAGACGAAGGTCGTCGGATAGGGGCTCGCCACGAAGTCCTCAGGGCGGATGCGATCGGTGGGCTTGGCGAACACGTTGTGCGATCCACCGGCGACGATGATGTCGACGTCACGCAGCTTGCCAGCGAGGTCGAACTCCCTCGAGTACTGCTGGAGGTGGGTCATCACGATCACCTTGTTCACACCCTGGGCGAGGAGCTTGTCCACGGCCGACTGGATGCTTCCCACGAGATCCTGGGAGACGGTGATGTTGCCGGGGGAAGAGATCGTCCGGAGCTCCGTGACCGTGCCGCCGACGAGCCCGATCTTCTGGCCTGCCACGGTGATGACCGCGCTCTTGGCCACCTTGTTCTTCATGGCCGATGCCTCCTGACCATCCGTGGTGACCAGGCTGGCCATGCTGCTGTCGGTGGAGAAGTCGAGGTTCGCGCTCAGGTACGGGAAGGCCGTCCCCGCGTATTTTGCCGCGGCATCCGGAAGGACAAGGCTCCGGACAGCGCCGGTGTTGTCGTCGAACTCATGGTTTCCGAGGCACGAGGCCTGGATGCCAATCGCATTGAGGATCGAGATGTCCGCCCGGCCCTTGATCCCGTTGTAGGGCGCCGCGGGATCGGCGCTCGCGGTGAAGAAGGGTCCGGGGATGTAGTTGTCGCCAGAAGCCAGGACCAGCGTTTCGGCAGCGAACTCGGCTCTAAGGGCGTTCACGACCGACGAGAACCTCGGCGCATCATCGAGCGCGGCCACACCGGCCTCGAAGTCGGAGGCGTGGAGGACCTGCAGCGTCAGGGGGGCCCCGACGCTCCGCGTCACCGTCACCACCACGGGCGCACTGGTTGTCGCAAGACCAAGATTGTCGATGGCGACAGCACTCAAGACATGGGTCCCGATCGCAGCGTTCTGTCCAGTCCAGCCGAAGGGAGCCGCCGAGCTCGTTCCGAGCTTCGTCGCTCCGTCATAGAAATCGACCTGCTTTACGAACCCATCCCCATCCGCAGCCGTGGCCTTCAGAGCCAGGCTGTAGGGGGCGGCGGCCGTGGTCCCGTCCGCCGGACTGCTGATGCCGACACTGGGCGCGAGGTTTTCGGCCGCAATAGTGACCGTTGTCGACACCTCAGCGGTGGCGCCGGAGTCATCGGTCACAACGACCTTGTAGATGCGATCACCGACCACCGGCGCGTCGACCGTCCAGACCCAGGGGTATTCTGACTTCTCACCCAGCTTGACACCGTCCTCGAAGAACTCGGCCTTCAGGATGATTCCATCCTCATCGGAAGCGTCCACCGTCAGCGGCAATGGAGCCTTGGCGAAGGTGTTGCCCGTCGGGAGGGTGAAGCGGACCAAGGGGGCCATGTTGGGCCGGCGATCCGATCCCACCCCGGGCAGGGTCACCCGGTAGGCGAGGATCATGATATCGACGGTCACCGCATTGGTCCCAACCACGACCCCGTTGTGGTAGACGTCCGCGGCCTTGAAGTCGTTGTCGTTGCCAAGGAGGAGAAGATAGTCGTCCGGGTTGGCGGGATCCTTGAGCGGGACAAGCGCCATGCCCTCCCACTTCTCGGAGAGCGAGTTCTGGTCCTGATTGGTGCTGGTGTTGAGTCCGAACTTGGCCAACTGGGCGGCATCGAGAAGGTCGACGAAGTCCAGTCGCTTCACCGCAGTCATGCCGGACGGGAGGCTCGTCCCGGTCGCAGGCAGGGCCAGCTGTCCCGGGGCGCCCTTCACGAGATCATAGCCGGAACCCGCAAGGTTGGAGGCACCCTCCGTGGAGGCCAGCACGACCCGCTTGTAGGTCGGCGACAAACCAGGATCGGCACCCAGTCCAATTCCGTCGCGCTCCAGCACCAGGAAGGTGCTGGGGTTCAGGCTGATGACCTCGCTGACAGGGGTGTGGCGGTTGGTCGTCGCATTTCCGCTCAGCGTCAGCTGATAGACATTCTCCACCACCAGCTTGCCGTACTGCGGTGAGGCGGGGTCGACATCGAACTGGGCGATGCGGGTGTTCCGACCCAGGTTCCCAGCGCCCCCGTCCTGGATGGTCGGGGACTGGAGAAACGCAACGAGGCGCTTCCCATCGGGTGTCAGCGAAAGGCCCTCATAGCCCCGGTTGTTGCGGCGCCCGGAGACCGGCGCGGTGGCACCGGTGAAGTTGAGGATCCCCGGGTAGTTGCCCTGGTAGGGAACCACGGCATTCGGCCTCAGGAAGAGCTCCTGCAGTCGAGCCTCGGCGTCGAACCGATAGATGCCCGGACCATACTCGTCGCTGATCCAGTAGCCGCCTCCGGAGACGAAGGCGATGCCTTCAGGATCCAAGGAACGTCGTCCGCCCCCGATCGATCCCGCGGGAGACTGGGGAAACACCGGCGCGTTCGTGTTGGAGGCATCGAAGCCCGTGAAGAAGGCACCCTCGGATCCGTAAGTGAACAGGCGGGTGGCCACGTTGGTGAACGTCACCTGGTCCTGTCCGACCGGATCCGTGCCGTAGTACGGGGTGATCGAGAAATCGAACATCTCCAACCGGGGCCGGTAGTCCGTCGCCCCATCCCCAAACCCACGGTCCGGGAGGCCCACGATCCGACCCGAGATCCGTCCGTCAGCGTAGGAAAGGGTGTTGGTGTCCACCATCATCGCCGAGAAACCACCCAGCGTGTCCTGTCGACCATCGCCGGCCTTGTCGAAGGTGTTGGCCGGCAGCCTTCCTACTCCGACCAACCCTTTGTTGATGAACCCGCTGAACTGAGCATGGGCAGCCACTCCGGCCGCCATGATCCCCGCGGTAAGCGCTAGAATCTTTGTCATGGACGCCCAGTCTCTTCGAAACGCGTTACGTCCCCGGTGTGCGAACGGTGACATTCCAGAGCAGGGCCGAGAATTCACCTGCGTGAATCCTCAGCGTCGCACCCCTGCAACTCAGTGACGATTCGGAGCGCGCCCGTTGACGACCTGGAAGTCGACCCAATCGCCGTCACGAGGGCTTCGGGAGCGGTTCACGAGCCAGCCCTCGCAAGCGTTCACGAAACCTCGAGACGCCAACGGGGCAACAAGATGGTGACGACGTTAGAATGTCTTGGAGGGGGAACAGGTCTCCGGTACCGGGATGGGGTCCGTCCACCACCCGTCGAACCCGACCCGATGCACTACAGGTCGATCTGGATATCAGACCTCCACTTGGGGAGCCGACACAGCCAATCCGAGTCCCTCTTGGCGTTCCTCAAGACGGTCGAGTGCGACCATCTCTACCTCGTCGGGGACATCATCGATGGCTGGGAGCTGCGCCGCCGGTGGTGGTGGGACACCCACGCCAACACGGTCGTCCAGAAGGTGCTCCGCCTGAACCGCAAGCAGACCCAGGTCACCTACCTTATCGGCAATCACGATGAGTTCCTGGGTGACTTCCTCGGCCTCGACCTCGGGGGCGTGGCGCTTGCCGAGCGGGTGGTTCACGAGGCGGCCGATGGCCGACGCTACCTCGTGCTGCATGGTCATCAGCTGGATGGCCTCGTGTACTTCAACCGACTGCTCGAACGGGTGGGCGCCCGCCTCTACGACTGGATCCTCGAGTTCAACCTCCACTTCAACCGGGTCCGACGACGGCTCGGGTTCGGATACTGGTCGGTGTCCGCCCAGCTGAAGCTCCAGGCCAAGACAGCAGTGAAGTACATCACCCGATACGAGGAGGGGATGGTCCACATCGCCCGTCAGGCAGGGGTTTCGGGTGTCATCTGCGGTCATATCCACAGGGCAGAGATGCGGATGGTCGACGGCATCCGGTATCTGAACTGCGGGGACTGGGTAGAGAGCTGCACGGCGTTGGCCGAGGACTTCGAAGGCAGGATCCATCTCATCCGGATCCACGAGACGGGATTCCAGGCGGAGATGTTTCAGGTCGCCCCGGAGGCACGGGGTACCGCGACCACGGTTCCGGAGAAGCGGGATGTGCCGGTCACGGTTTGAGGCCTCGCGGAGTCCCATCCTGGAGACTTCCCCGCATCCACAGAGAAGAAGGGTGGCCGAGGACAAATCCTCGACCACCCCTCCGATCGTTTCTCCGACCCCATCCGGGTCGGGCGTTGCGTAACCTCAAGTCGCCAGAACCGCCTCTCTAGGGCCTACGCAGCCTGAGGAACCGGGCGCTCTCGACCGGCAGCTCGGCGATCCCCTGGGTGCCTTCCGACCGGGATGGGACCTTCTCCCAGACCGAGGAGTCCCCAAGGCTGCTGGTGGCCTCGAGCTCGAGTCCGGATGCCGTCGGGGACCAGCTCACACGGACTCCCGTCGGAATCCTCTCCACCCGGATCTCAGGCAGGACCGTCACGACCGGCAGCTGTCCATCGATTCCAAGCCCCGCCACGCCTCTCCCATGGAGAAGCAGGACCTCGCCGGCGTTCAGCGGCCGGCGCCAGATGCCCACCTCATCGATTACCCCATCCAGGATGCCGACCGCATTGTTGTCCGTGTAGGCTCCACGTCCGTCCTGACCGATGTTGATGGCAAGACCAGCAGGCGTGTCGATCGAGCCCAGGTCGCCAGTGATGACATTGGTGGAAACTGGAGATCCATCCAGGTAGGTGAACGCGCCGTTTTTCCGATCGAAGACGGTGACCACATGATGCCAGGCCCCGTCGCTGAGGGTGCCGGCCGGACCGTCATAGTCCACGCGCGTGCGCCCTCCCGCATCCCCATCACCCAGGTTCCATTGGAGTCGGCCGTTGCCGGCGGTGGCGATGAGCCAGCCCTGGTTTCCTCCACTCCTCCAGTCCTTGTTGCCAATCAAGGCGGGATCCCCCGTCCAATTGGTGAATCGGGTCCAGAAGGCGACGCTGAAATCCACGTTGGTGCCAAACTGGAGCTCCGCAGGGGCACCGAGTGTCACGTAGTTGAATGAGGAACCATCCTTGAGCGAGGTGACGGCGATCGCATTGCCGCTGCGGCCTTCGACGAATCTTGGGTTCCCGACTCGCTGGCCGTGGTGGCCATGGGACGACAGGTCGAGCAGATCCCCATTCATGGGCAGCCACGCCACCAACTCCTCGTCGAGGCCCCGTTGCTGGACATTCGCGCCG
>Ga0315902_10007160_pt1 | contig 15304 bp, 4 predicted proteins | sample LakEriMetagenome_9_FD_203523 | JGI IMG/M metagenome (GOLD analysis project Ga0315902, IMG submission 203523) | Freshwater fungal communities from buoy surface, Lake Erie, Ohio, United States - Buoy 12 MA117 | ecosystem: Environmental > Aquatic > Freshwater > Lake > Lake biofilm | place: USA... | reverse complement strand
CCCTGCGTGGGTTTGAAGACGACGCCGAGGAGGCGGGCGAGGTCAAAGGCGCGAAACTGACGTTCCTGAGCAGCGGTTTGGACGGTGGTAGTCATGGGGAGTGGGGGGACGGCGAGCTAAAACGGCCCCTCCGCGCGCGCAACGGGTGTGTGGGGAATTTCCCGCCTCGTGATTTCACGGCTTTCAAGAATGCTGAAAGCTTGGGAGGCGATTTGGGGTGTTTTTGGCCCTCGGCGGGCCAGCGGGTCACTTCACCTTGCCGTCGCGCAGGTCGATGAGGTAGCGCAGGTCTTTGCGGATCTGCTCCTGCCAGTATTTGGCGGTTTCGGGGTCCCCATTGAGGGTGTCCTCGAGCCGGCGGACGTGGCCCTGGTGATCGACGATGGCGATGCGGAGGTCGTGCATGTATTTGTCATCGGGGCCGAGGCGGTCCTTTTCGGGGATGTCCTCGACGCCGCGGAAGCCGAACTGGCGGGTCATGTAGCCGCGGACTTTGTCTTTGGGGCCGTTGAGGAACCACCAGCGGGCGTCATCGGGAATGGAGAAGCGTTTGGCGAAGTCGGCGAGCATCGCGGGTGTGTCCTCGCTATCGAGGGTGAAGGAGAGGAAGTGGATCTCCGGGTGGCCGGCGAACTCGTCATGGAGCTGCTTCATCTGAGCGGTGACGGCGGAGCAGCCGCGGGAGCAGCGGGTGTAAACCCAGGAGGCGACGAGGATTTTGCCTTTGAGCTCGGCGAGGTGGACGGTTTTGCCGCTGCGCTCGACGAGTTCGAGGTCATCGCCGAGGCGGCTCATGATGGGCGGGCGTGCGGCGGCCCCGGCGGCCTCCGCTTTCTGGCGGTCCATTTCCTGACGCTGGCGGAAGATGAGCCAGTTGTAGAAAACGACGATGCCGAGCGCGGCGATGATGATGGGGATCCAGATGGAGATGGGATGGATCGACCGCGAAGGCGGGGCAGGGGCGGGGGAAGGGGGATCAGCGGACATGGCGGCAGGGGTTGGCGCGCCCGGAGGTAATTCGGCACGGGGGCGGAGTCCAGACGCGTTTTGAAGCGGATGGGACGTGTGACAATGGCCGCTACGCTGCCTTTGAGAAAATTTCCGGAAATCGTGTAACTACCCGGGGGGTGGCTCGGTTATACGAGAGTCCCCGCAATCCACCGAAAACCCTACCGATCTGATGAAACGCCCTTGGAAAGACATCTCCGTAGCCCTGCAAGACTCCATGATTCACTGGCCGGGCGATCCAGAGTGCCGGGTGAGCCGGGTGCTGAAGATGGAGGAGGGCGCGGTGTGCAATCTGACGCAGCTGAGCCTGTGCGCGCATACGGGGACGCACATGGACGCGCCGCGGCACTTCATCGCGGACGGGGCGACGATGGAGCAGATGCCCTTTGAGCCGGTGATCGGCCGCTGCCGGCTGATCGAGGTGAAAACGGAGGGCGATCAAATCACGGCGGAGGATTTGCAGAAGTTTAAGTTCAGCCGGGGCCAGCGGGTGCTGCTGAAGACGCGGAATTCGGCGGAGAAGTGGGCGGAAAAGCCCTTCAACAAGGATTTCGTGTCCATCCGGGCGGATGCGGCGCAGTTTCTCGTGGATCAGGGTGTGATGACGGTGGGCGTGGATTACCTGAGCGTGGGCGGCTACGAGCGGGACGGGGTGCAGACGCACCAAATCCTGCTGGGCGCGGGCGTGTGGGTGATCGAGGGCCTGGATCTGAGCGAGGTGAAGCAGGGCTACTACAACCTGATCTGCCTGCCGCTGAAACTGGCGGGCGCGGACGGTGCGCCGTGCCGGGTGGTGATCCGGTGAGGGCCTTTTGGGCCGATGCTTTGTGAAAAAGTGAACGTTGATTCGTGAGGAGCGATCTTTTAGGCTCGCCATCGAAAATTCCGACCTCACGACCATGGAACCGACCACGATTCAGCAGATTCTCTATGTGGCCGCGCTGACGGTGTTCGGGATCGGCTGCCGGACGTTTGAGAATCGGCTGATCGCGAAAGTGGGCTCGCTGGCGCTGCTGGGGACGCTGTATTTGAGCGGGTATTACGTCACGGACGGGCAGCACGTGGGCGGCATGCTGTTTATCGGCGCGTGGCTGCTGCTGCCGTGGATGGAGATTCTCTTCCGGGTGCGGCGGCTGCGGTTTCCGATGAAAAACACGGTGACGCACCGCTTTCCGCCGTCGCGGGAGATTTTTCCGGACCTGAACGAGCTGACGCGCGAGGCGGAGGGGGCGGGCTTCACGCAGGTGGGGGACACGGGCTGGATGTGGAACGAGACGGAGCACTTCATGCGGCTTTTTTACCATGAGGAGAGCTGTGCGCAGGCCAGCGTGGCCCTGGCGCGGCAGGACGGGCTGGGGTTTTCCTACGTGAGCATCACCACCCGGGCCAAGGCGGGCACGGTTTACACGACGACGAACTACCCCTTTCCCTCCGTGATGAAGCAGGTGCCCCGGCACGTGGTGAACCGCCAGGAGGACGCGGAGAGCTTTGAGGACCTGATGCAGAGCCACCAGGAATTGTTGAAGGAGCTGAACGTGGGCCTGGAGGACCTCGCCCAGCAGGACACGGAGCTGCTGCACGCCTACATCCAGCGGGACCTGAATCTGCAGGTGGACCACAATTTGACCGAGGGTCTGATCGTGAAGAGCGGGGAGGCGGAGTTCCGCTACTCGTGGCGCGGCTGTTTTTACCTCTACTGGCAGGTGCTGAAGGACATGGTGCGGGTGTAGGCCTAGGGGCTGCCGCCGCCCTCCCAAGAAAAACTTTGGGCCTGTAAATGAACGTTCTTGAGTTTTTGGGCTCTTTTAGGCAGACTGGTCGGCTGGACCGGTCCCCGGACCCGAGACTCAGGCCAACCACCTCTGTTCCCCAACCATGATCGCACCTCTCCGTCGTCATCGGCGTTTCATCGCGTCTACTCTCGTGACCTTGATGGCCTTTTGGCAAATAGGCCAGCCATTGCAGGCAGCGGTGGTTTACTGGGACATTGATGGAACCACTGCCGGTGCTGGCGGTGCGACTCCCACAGGAACGTGGGATGGAACCAATGCGTTTTGGAACTCTCTTTACGATGGAACCGGAAGCACGGCCGCATGGCTGGCGGGTGACACAGCGGTTTTTTCCGCCGGGACGAATGCCACGGGTGCTTACACGGTGACGGTGTCAGGCACGCAGGTCATCGGTGGTTTGGGATTTGAGGAAGGCACCGTCACGTTGGGCGGCGGGATACTGGACTTGGGTGGTGCGCAACGCACCGTTTCCGTGGCCAGCGGCGGTAGTGCGACGATCAATTCCGTGCTGACGGGCACCGGAGGCGGCATCAACAAGACAGGCACTGGCATCCTGGAGCTCTCCGGCGCAAACAGCTACACGGGCACCACTTCGATCAGCAATGGTACTTTGCGGCTGAACTTCAATGCTGCGGGCGCGCCTGCGACGGATATCGTTTACAATGGCGTCACTCCGACGGGTCTTACCTTCGGAACGGCCACGGGCGGCGGTGCAACTTTGAGCATGATTGGCGCGGCGGGGGCGACCTCGCAGACATTTGGCGGCATTACACTGAGCGCGCTCAGTGGAGCTGCCATCACTGTTGATGCAAGTGCTGGCGGCGCGGCGACCTTGGCCCTGGGTGGCATCACCCGCGCGGCCAACAATGGCTCCTCGATCCGCTTCACCCTGCCCGCGACAGGCAGCATTACCACCACGGCGACAAATGACGCCAGTGGCATCCTCGGCCCTTGGGCGGTGGTTGGCAGCGGGGCGACCCAGCGATATGCCACCGTCTCTGGTGGGGCGATTGCAGCCTATTCTGGCGGAACGGCAATCACGGACATCAACTCCGCCACTAGCGCAACGACCAACTATGATATCACGACGCTCACCACGGGTTTGCTGACCGCCGCGCGCACCGCCAATAGCATTCGTGTGGCAACAGCCGGGGCTAGCACCATTGATCTGGGAGCTGGCGCTGCTTTTAACCTGTCCACCAACGGCCTCATGAATGTGAGCGGGGGAACGCTTTCGATCACGCGTCAGTCCGGCGGCACGGGTGTCCTCAGGCCTGCCACCAGCACCGGAACCCCTGAGATCGTTTTCTCTGGTTCCTCTCAGATTGATGTTGGCGGAGGTGTAGCGGTGACTAACAACACGGCTGCCAGTCGTGCTATTGTGAATATGGATCCAGGTGTGGCTCTTCGCCTGACCAATAGTGCCGCCAACACGGGCGGCTGGGTGATCAACAGCGGCACCTTGATTGTGGACGTGGGAAACAACGGAAACATCGGCAGCAGCACGGCCTCCACGGTAACAATAAACAACGGCGGCATCCTGCGCACTCAACAGGGCAACAACTCCATCTCAGACACGACGACGGTGAATATCAACGCTGGTGGTCTGTGGCAATACGCGCAGAACAACACGGATACCATCGCTGCGCTGACGGGCGCGGGAACGATCACCCGCACAGACGTAGCCAACAACAACACCCAGACCATTTCCGTGAGCAGTGGTACTGGGACGCCTGTCTGGGCTGGCACGATCTCTGATGGAGACGCGAATACCTTGCTGGCGTTCACCAAGACTGGCGCCAACGTGGTGGAGTTCACCGGCAACAATACCTACACAGGAGTTACAAGCATCAACCAGAACCGCCTCATCATCTCGGGGCCGGATGGCCGCGTGGCGGGAAATGTGACGGTCGGCGACAACAACGGCGCGGATGAAGTGTTGCAACTCGGGCGGCTTACGGATGTGATTCACGGCGAGTTTAACCATGTGGCCAACACGGCCACCGTGACCTTGCAGTCAAATGCCGCGAGCAGCAGCTTTGATCTTCAGGGGCCAGCCATCGGGAGCACTGCCTCGACGGAAACCATCGGCACGTTGACCTTTGGAACAGGCAGAAACGTCGCTACGCTCACTCAAGCGGCAGGCGGTACCGTGCAGCTCACGGCAGGTGCCCTCTCTCGTGCAAACTCTGGCACTGGCCTTATCCGTGGTGCCGGCCTCGGTGCCACAGGAGCTGACACCACGCGTGTCTTGTTCACCACCGCTCCTGCCGGGGCAAATTTCATTGGTGGTAGCACCACGGCGGGCGCTCTGAATTTGAACATCATTCCCTATTTGCTGGGGGACCTTTCCACCGCAGGCCCAGGCACTGGATTCGTTACTCATGATGCCACCAATGGTGTGCGCCTGCTCACTGGTGCCGAATATGCTTCCACCCTCGCAGGAAACGCGGGAAACAACATCTCCCTCGCAGGTGGCGAGACGCTGAACACTACGATGCAAAATCTGGCAGTGAACTCACTGCGCATCACTGCCGGCACCACCACGATAAATAATTCCACGGCTCCGGCTCTTGGGGCGGTCACGGTCAACAGTGGAGCGGTCTTGTTTACCGGGAGCGGAACCCTGACCGGAACCGCAAGACTGAATCTGGGCACGGCCGCAGGTGTCATTAGCGCGGCTGCGAATACCACGCCGATCACCGGCTCGATCGCCAATAGGATCACGGGCAGCGGCGGCATCGCAACCAGCTCCTATGGTGATGTGGCGAATGTGGTATCGCTGGATGGCGCGAACATGTTCACGGGTGGTGTGGTGGTGAACTCTGGTATTCTGAGTTTGAGCAACGCAGGCGCACTCGGCTCCGGAACCGCGCTGAACCTCGTTACTGTACGCACGGCGGCCACTCTGCGGTTGAATGGAAACAACACCGTAGTCAGCGGCCTTGTGGGTGCCCAAGGTTCGACGGTTTCCAACGGCAGCGCCACCACCGCCTCCAGCCTGCGAGTTCACACCACGGCTGACCAGACCTTCACGGGACAGATTACCAACGGTGGAACTGCGGTGATCCATCTGGTGAAAACCGGCACATTCACCCAAATAATCAACGGAACACTCGCTGCCGCGAACAATTACACTGGAGCCACAGTGATCTCGCAGGGTATTTTGAATCTCTCTGGAAACACAGGTGGTGCCATCCTCAACACGAGCGGTTTCAGCATTGGCGGAGGAGGCACGCTGCGCCTCACCAGCAGTAGTGGTGGTAACAGTCAGGGAAACCGGGTGAACGCGTCCACCATTGTTTTGCGAGGGGGCACTTTTGACTTCGATCACAACTCGGATACGAACACCAGTTATTCAGAGACGGCCGGTATCCTCAGCATCTCCGCAGGCTCGAATCAGGTCATCGTTGACCGGGCGGCCACCGGGGCCACCGTTCGCTCGTCCATTCTGACCTTTAGTGATGGCACCGCCGCTGTTGACTTGTCGCGCACCCAAGGTGCGGTCGTTTTATTTGCACCAAACACCCTTGGAACAGGCACGGGCGTGGAAGCGAGCAGGAATCGGGTGGTTTTCACCACTGCGCCCACACTCAATGACGGTATCATTGGTGGGTGGGCCTATGCCAATGATGGCGCGGACTTCGCCACTTACTCAGCAGATGTGGACTTGGTGACGGCAGGCAATCAGCCGTCTGTCACTGCTCTTACGACCTACAGCACAGATCTCGCTGAGGCGAGCTGGGCCACGGGCACAAACGTGTTTATGAACGCCGCTCCTGCCACGTTGGCGGCCGCGAGAACTGTGAACTCGCTGAAAATTACCAGCACGGGCGGCACCAACACGCTCAACCTCGGTGGTTTCGGGCTCATTGTGGATGCAGGGGGTATTTTGTACAACGGAACCGGAACCAACACCTTCACCGGCATCTCCAATGGAACCATTACTGCGCAGGGCGGCGCGACAGCGGCCCCCGATCTGGTCGTGCGCACCAACTCGGCAACCGATACGATCACCCTCTCCGCCAACATCATTGATGGTGCGGGCGGTGCCACTGGCTTTACCAAGAGCGGCCCCGGAACGATTGTTTTGAGTGGTACAAACAGCTACACTGGCCCGACGGCGATCGTCGGCGGCGCGCTGAACGTATCGGCGGATGGTCATCTGGGCACAGCGCCTGGAAGCGCGTCAGCCGGGCATCTGAAAATTTATGATGCCACTCTCAACACCACGGCAAATGTGACACTGAATGCCAACCGCCTCATCGAGATCGGAGGTGCTTCTGCAACGATCAGCGCCGCTGCTGGCACGAACTTGATCTACAATGGGGCCATCTCCGCTACGATTCCCACAGGATCGAACATCCCGGATGTGACCAATCTAACCGTCTCGGGCAATGTGGATTCCGCTTTCTCCGGTGGTCTTTTGGTCGGAGGGAATCTGCAATGGTTCGGGCCTGATAGCGGCGCGTCCGTCGTGTCTCTTGCCGGAGCCTCCAACGTTGTTAACGGGCAGTTCTGGGTTGGTGGTGATGAGGGCACGGTCAACATGACTTACGGCGTCACTGGCGGCGTCTTGAACATCGGTGCCCTCGATCCAGGTGCCACCGAATTCCGTCTCGGCGTCCGCAACGCCACCGTGGCTCCGCACGTGAACACCATCGGCACGTTGGACCTCACGGGATCACAGGATTTCAATGTGACGGTTCAAAACTTCCGCTTGGGTGAAAACGTCGGCGGCTCCAGCGGCTCAAACACACAGGGGGTGCTGACCATTGGCACGAATTCCAACATCGTCGTGAACAACGAAATCCGCATCGGCCACAGCCCGGGCGATGGCAACACGGGTTTGACCAGCAGCGTGGCCTTTGGCTCCGGCGTGAACAATGTTACGACAACCACCATGACTGTGGGTGGGCAGAAAGGGCTTGGCGCGGTCACCATTGTATCAGGCGGCACGCTCAATCTGGGCGGATTGCGGCCCCAGACTGCCGAGTTGCGCATCGCTTACAACAATGCCGACACGGGAACGGTGAACAACGGCTCCTTCAATACCACGGGAGGCACCCTAGTGACGGATCTCGGCACTGTAACGGTTGGATTTGCCAGCGGCAATGGCGTCGGTGGTGCCACGGGCACCATGACCATCGGCACCAGCACCTCCAATATGGTCAATGTGCTCAATCTCGTGGTCGGTGACCAGCGTGGTAGCGGCACCGGCACCACCGCGAACACCGCCAGCGGCACATTTACCTTTGGTGGTGGGACGCTGGCAGTGGGCAACAACTTCACGATCGGCAACCTCCAGGCAAACAACACGGCCGCTCGCACGGTCACAGGCACGGCGAACCTCAATGGAGGTACAACGAGCGTCGCGGGGCTGCTCACGGTTGCCAATGCCATACCGGCTGGCGGCACGGGAGCTCATACAGCCTCCGGCACGTTGAACGTGACCGCCGGCACCCTGACGACCACAGGGGATCTGCGCATTGGAAACACGGTCTCCAACATCGCTACCGGTCACGCCTCCACCGGCACGATGAACATCAATCACGCCAGCAGCGTCGTCACGGTGGGTGGCAATATCGATCTTGCCCGCGTGGACTCCTCCGTTGGCAATCCGACCGCTACTGGCACGCTGAATCTCACGGCAGGCTCCCTCACCGTGACGGGCAACATTGCGCAAGTGCAGTTGAATGGCGCGGATGCCAGCCAGACACGTGGCTTCGTGAATGTGGCAGGCGGCGCGCTGGATATGACCAGCGGCACGATCAACGCCAAAACGCTGGCCTTCCGCTCCGGCAGCATCAGCAATGCGACGACAGTCACGCTCGATGCAGGCTCTGCGACGAGCACCACGACCATTTCCGGAGCCACGGGCGATGCGCTCATCCTGCGGGATGTGACGGCGGCCTTCAATGTGGCCCTCACCGGAGCCACAGCCAGCAATGTGCACTACGAAAACGCTGGCGGCGGCTCTGGCGGCACGCTTAGCGGCAATCTGGACCTCGGCACGGTGGCGCGTACCTTCAATATTGAGGACAGCGCGGGTGCCACGACCGATATGACGGTTTCCGGCATTGTTTCGAACAGCGGCCCGATCACCAAAACGGGTGCAGGCACCCTGGTGCTCAGTGGCGCGAACACCTTCAGCGGGGCGCTTACCGTGAGCACGGGAACCCTCGTGGCGGGGTCCAATCAAGGCCTCAGCAATGCGAATGTGGCCGTCAATGTGGCCGGCGGTGCGTTCTTGAACGCGGGCGGCTTCAGCAACACGATCGGCGCGCTGACCGGCGTGGGCACGGTGCAAAACGACGCGGTCGCTGCAGGCGTTTTGAGCCTTGGCGGTGGCAATGCTTCCAGCTCCTTCAGCGGAACGATCCAGAATGGCGCGGGGGGCGGTGCGCTCGGCATTACCAAAATCGGCACCGGCACCGTGGATCTCACTGGTGGAGCCAATTTGACCTTCACCGGCCCCACGGTCGTCAATGGCGGTGTTTTGAACGCAGGGATCCGCGGCAGCACCTCGGTCTCGGTGAACGGCGGCGCGCTTAATCTGGCGGACAACACGGCTTTCAGCCTGAATCTCGGCAATGCAGGCAATGTGCTGCAGCTCTCGAACTCGGCCATCCTTGGCTTTGAGATCGGCGTGGCTCCTGACCAGTTTATTTTGGGCGCAGGCGGTCTCGGCCTGACCTCGGGCAACACAACCGTCAACATCAACGGATTGAGCGGCTTCGGAGCGGGCACCTACACGTTGATCAACGCGCCCAGCGGCGGTTTGAAGACCACCAACGGCTCCACAGGCACTTTTGCACTTGGGACGGCCCCCAGCGGCTTTACCTACCTCCTCAATCACTCGGACACCATCCTCGAGCTCGTGGTGGCGGCCTTTTCGGGCAAATACTGGCGCGGGGACGTGAATGGAAGCTGGGCCACGAACAACGCTGGTGACACGAACTGGAATGACAGCGCCAGCGGCACTGTGGACGCCGGTGCCGTGCCAACAGCCACGGACAGCGTGCTATTCAGTAACAGCAACGCCACCGGCCCCGTCATCAGCACGACGCTGGACGCGGCTTTTGAGATCAAAGACCTGCTCTTCCTCAGCCAGCCGACGGGAGTCACGGACGTGAACGTGGCCGCTGGCACGGGAGGCACGCTGAAGATTACGGCGAGCAATGCGACCACCGAGGGCATCTCCGTGGCCGCAGGCGCGGGCAATATCACGATCAGCGCACCTCTCACCGTCGGCGCTGACCAGCGCTGGGAAGTGGCCAACGCGGCGGGCACTTCGCTCACGATCTCCGGAGCCATTGATGGCACGGATGATGCAACCAAGACGGGCGCAGGCGCTCTGACGCTTAGCGGGGCAAACAGTTCTTACACCGGCACGCTGGGGCTCAGCGTCGGCCAGATGAACCTCAACAGCGCCACTGCGCCGGGCTCCGGCACCTTAGCCATCAACGGGGGCACGCTGGACAACACCTCCGGCTCCGCGATCACTCAAACCGTGAATCCCGCGCAGACCTGGAACGGCAGTTTTGCCTTTGGCGGCAGCAACAACCTCACTTTTGGCACTGGCGCCGTTACCTTGACCAATAACATCACGCTCACGGCCAACGGCTCCGGCATTCTGACTCAGCAGGGGAACATTGGTGGTGCATTCAGCGTCACCAAGGCAGGCACGGGAACCACGGTGTTCGCAGGTAATTCCAGCGCCTACTCCGGCGGCACCGTAATCAATGCAGGCGCACTCACCGGCGTGGTGACGGGTGCCTCCGGCACACCGCTGGGCAGCGGCACCGTTCAGATCAATGGCGGGGCACTCGCCCTCCGTGGGGATGGCACTGGCAATGATGGCACCATCACCGTCGGCAATGACCTGCTGGTCTCTGGCAACGTGATCGTGGATGTGGACCGTGTAGCGGCCAACACAGGCAACAGCTTTGCTCTTGATGACCTCAGCATCGGTGCCTTCACCCTGACGATGAACAGTGCGAACGGTTACGGCCTCACTTTTGCCACGGGCACGCTCACTGGCAATGCTACGCTGAACAATGCAGCCGGCGTGCTGGCGGTGAGTGGTGTGCTTGGCGAATCCGGCGGTGCACGCAGCCTCACCAAAACTGGTGCGGGTACGCTGGCGCTCAATGGAGCCAATACTTTCACCGGGGGTGTCGTGCAGACGGGCGGCATCATCAATCTCGGCCATGTGCAAGGTCTCGGCACAGGTCTTTATAACGTGACCGGTGCCTCCACGCTGAATCCGACCGCTAACCTGGCCGTCGCCAATGCGATCACGCTGGACGCGGGCCTGACCATCACGGGAACGAGCAATCTGACGCTCTCCGGCGCGCTCACGAACAGCGCCGGGAACCAGACACTGACGAACAATCTCAACCTCGCGAACACGCTCACGCTTTCTGGGCTGATCAACCTCTCGGAAACCAACACGGCACGCACTTTGGCGCTATCAGGCAGTGGAAACACGGTGCAGGACGCGGCCAGCGTGATCCAAAACGGTGGAACAGCCGCCGGCATCCTGGAGAAGAACGGCACCGGCACTCTCACCCTCAATGGTGACAACACCTACACCGGGGAAACCATTCTGCGTCAGGGCACCCTCATTCTCGGCCACCGTGACGCGCTCGGCGGCACCAGCGCACGTCTCCAGACCGTCACGAACAATTCCGTGGTGCAGGCCAGCGCCGATCTGATAGGCGCGAACGCCCTGCCGAACGCTTTGACGCTTAATGTGGGCACGACAACATTCAGTGGTAGCAACAGCATCCAGTTCAGCAGCACCACGATCAACAACGGGGGAAACCGCACGCTGACCAACAATCTGGATGCTGGCGAGCAGCTTATCTTAGGCGCGGTGGCGCTCTCCAATGATGGGACAAACCGCACGCTTACTCTGCGCGGCACGGGCGAAACACTCGTCACCGGCGTAATCTCAAATGGCAGCACTTCCACGGCCGGAAATGTGGTCAAGAATGATATTGGCACATTGATTTTTGCCGGTGCAAACACCTATGCGGGGACCACCACCATCAGCGCAGATGTCTTGCAGATGGGCAACGGCGGCACCACCGGCACGCTGACGAGCGGGGCCGGCGCTGTGACAAACAATGCCACCCTGCGCATCAACCGCACAAACGCGGTGACTCTCGCGAATAGCATCGGCGGCACTGGCACCCTAGAGCAAGTGGGTTCCGGCGTCACCACGCTCACAGGCACAAATAGCTACAGCGGAGTCACCACCGTGAGCGCGGGCGGCCTTACCGTCGGCAACAATGGCACGGCCGGCAACTTGGGTACTGGCAATGTGAATCTCTCCAATTCGGCCACCCTCACCTTCAACCGCAGTGATGCGATCAGCGTGGCGAACAACATTACCGGCACCGGCAACCTCACGAAGACTTCCACGGGTCCAGTCACGCTGACCGGTGTCAATACCTTCGCGGGAACGATCACCGTGCTCAATAACTCGCTGATTGCTGGTGGCGCCTCCGCTTTCGGCAACGCGGGTAACAACGTCGTCGTCCAAGCGACGGGAGCAGGCATCACGGCAACATTGGACCTGAATGGCAACAGCTACTCTGCCGGGACCGTGACCTTGGGTGGCACCACGGCCACCAGCACGCCAGTGATCAGCACCGGGGCCGGCACGCTGACCTTGGGTGGTGATGTGACGTATCTGGCGACGAGCAATCCTTTGGGCGGCACCATCAGTGGCAGTTTGGCCCTCGGCAGCGCCTCCCGCATTTTCGATGTGGGCAACAGCACGAATGCGACGGACGATTTGACGGTCAGCGCGGCCATCGGCGGTGGCGCGGGCGTGAATTTCGCCAAAAACGGCGCTGGCACGCTGGTGCTGACGGGTGCCAACACCTGGCAGGGCAGCACCACGATCAATGCGGGCACCTTGCGGATCGGCAGTGGCGGCACGACCGGCTCTTTGGGCACGGCTGCCACGCTGATCAATGATGGAACGCTCGAAATCCGCCGCAGCGATGCGTTTGCCCTCACCCAGAGCATTTCCGGCACGGGCAATCTGGTGCAGTCCGGCGCGGGCACCACCACGGTGAGCGGGACGAACACTTACAGCGGCACTACCACCGTGAGCGCAGGCGAATTGAAGGCGGGTAGCACCAGTGCTTTCGGCGCCAACTCCGCGGTCAGCGTGTCGGGCGGCGCGATCCTCTCTCTCGATGGCAATTCCAACGTCATTGGCTCCCTGGCTGGTGCGGGCACCTTGCAAAATGCGAATGCTGTCGCCGCGACGCTCACAACCGGCGGGAATGGCTCCACCACCACCTTCAGTGGTGTGGTGCAGGACGGCACCGGCGCAGGCTCTCTCTCTCTGGTGAAGCAAGGTGCGGGCATCTTCACCCTTACTGGAGCGAACACCTACACGGGCAAGACCACGGTCAATGGCGGCACGCTTTCCATCGCCAGCGATGGGAATCTGGGTGCAGCACCGGTCATTCCAGTTTCCGACCAACTTACCCTCGACGGCGGCACGCTGCGGGTGACAGCCTCGACGACTTTGGACGCCAACCGGGGTGTCACCGTGGGGGTTGGACATGGAACGATCGAAACATCAACCGCCGTGGTCGCCACCATCAGTGGTGTGGTGGCTGGGAGCGGTGATTTGACCAAAACCGGTGATGGAACCCTGCTTTTCACGGCTGCGAACACCAATAGCGGCACGGTGACCGTCAGCGCGGGAACACTGGGCGGCATCGGATCCACCGGCGGAAGCGTGATCGTTCAGTCCACCGGCAGCCTAGCTCCGGGTGCCAGCGCAGGGCAGTTCACTGTGGGCGGGAATCTGACGGTTTCCGGCTCGGTCGTCATGGAATTGGGCGGAGTTACCACCAATGACGCGGCCGCTGTGCTCAATGAGCTCACTTTGAACGGCAATCTGACCAATCTGGCCGTGCTGATCGCCTACGAGAACGCCAACAGCAGCCTGCACGATCATCTGAGGGTCCAAGGTGGGGCCGCGCCAGTGTTCAACACAGGAAGCGTGTTCCGCATTTCGTCTTCTTTCCTCAACAGCTATATCCCGAGCTATGGAGACATCTTTGACCTTATGGACTGGACTTTTGCGGGACCCGTAAGCGGCACGCCCACGTTCGATCTGCCGACGCTGAGCGGGGGGCTGGCCTTCAACACCGATTTGTTCGCGACGAGCGGCCTGATCGTGGTGGTCCCTGAGCCTTCCAAGGCCGTTTTGATGCTTTTGGGTCTCTTGGGTCTGCTGGGCCGCCGCCGCCGCGAGCATTGATTCAAAAGCGGGCGGGCGCCTTTCTTTGCTCGATCCGATGCAGGCAAAAAGCCTACGATTACCCTTCTAACACCTGAAAAGAAGATTTTTTGAAGGGTTTGCGGCCTGAGGATTTTTTTGTTGCTGGATGGAACGGGAATTGGCTAGCATGAGTGAAATTAATTTTTTTGAAATTAATCGTCACGCTCTCCCGGATTACTTTCCACCAACCTAACGCAGCCAAAGACACATCGGTTATTCCAACCGGGTGTCCGTTTGTCGCGTGAAGGGATTTTTTTTGTTTTAACCACCAACGCCAGAAACTCATGAGCCAGCCAAACACGTCTTCGACCCGCTCGACCGGCAGTCCGTTACTGAGAACGCTTCGATGCCGAGCGAAACTGCCGATGACCGCCCTGCTGGTCGCCAGCCTCGCCGCGTGGACGATCCCGGCTAATGGTGCCAGCCTTATCTGGGTGGGAGGTAGTGGAACATGGGATAACACCATCGCCAATTGGACACCAGGGCCGGTCGCTTGGGTGAATGGAGGAGACACAGCTGTTTTCAATGCTGGTGCCGGCACGGTCACCTTGGGGGTGCCAATCACGGCGGGTGGATTGACTTTCAATAGCAGCGGTTACACGATTGCAGGCGGGACGCTAACGTTGGTATCTCCATCCGGAGCAACTGCGCCCGTCATTACCACCGACCGTGGAGTAGTGGCAACGATTGGTTCTGTTGTGAGCGGAACCGCAGGGTTGGTGAAAACGGGATCAGGAACACTGCGGCTGACGAATGCTGGGAACACTTACACCGGTAGTACGTCCATTCTGGACGGTTCGCTGGTAGTGACAAATCCTGGTCAGCTCGGCCTCTCCGGCACTGCGATCACCGTGGGGGGGAATCTGGCCGGGAACTCGAGTTCGGGTCTCCCGGGCGGCACTTTGGTGCTGCAAGGCGGGCCGGTGGGGGGGGCTGGGATGAATTTCACCCGCGACATCGGTCTTCAAGGCCGTAGTGGGAACTTGACCGGGCCGACACTGCTCAGCATCGGCAATACGGCGATCAGCGGGAACATCTCCACGTCGAGTTCCGTCGAGACACGTCTGGCGGCATCCGGCGGCACGACGACGGTCAGCGGTGTGTTCAACCTCGGTCAGGCGGATGTCGCGCAGATCATCTACGGTCCTGGCAACTGGAACATCACCGGTCAGATCACGGGCGGCAC
>Ga0315902_10007157_pt1 | contig 15306 bp, 18 predicted proteins | sample LakEriMetagenome_9_FD_203523 | JGI IMG/M metagenome (GOLD analysis project Ga0315902, IMG submission 203523) | Freshwater fungal communities from buoy surface, Lake Erie, Ohio, United States - Buoy 12 MA117 | ecosystem: Environmental > Aquatic > Freshwater > Lake > Lake biofilm | place: USA... | reverse complement strand
GCAACCTTAATCTTTCAAATTTTTCTCTTATCAATTTGTCAAGTTGTTCATCTGATAACATATGGTCGTTGACAAACTTATCATTTTTGTAATTCATTTGTTGTTCTCCATATAACAAAAAACCCTGAGACTTTTTGAGTTCTCAGGGTTTAGATAATCCTACTATGCAACTACACTTTACCTAAACCCCAAATCCTCAATAATATTGCGGTCACTTGTTAAGGCATAAAACCCTACAGGCATCCACACCATTAGTGATGGCTGCTTTTTGGTTATATGTATACAAGTAAAGTTTCTCATAGTAATTTTATTTAGTCCTGATTCAAAATATTATACTTTTTAATGCAATAAATGTCAACTTTTTATTGACCCAAAAGCTTGTTTCAATTTATACATCATTTCTGAAACACTATTAACAATGTCTAAATTATCTTCTGACATATACTGTATTGTATCTTCATCATCAATTATACACAACGTTCTTAGTGCCCTATTTGACGTTACATCAATTCCTATGTGTTCTGCTAAACTAAGCTTTGGTTGGCTATTGTCTGAAAAAAGCCACATAGAGGGTATCATTTTAGTTGATATAGAATCCCAAGCTTTAGTTGAAAAGTCAGGGTTGGTTGATCCTATTAATAACGTCACTCCATTCTTACTTAATTCTGTAGTAATTTTATTAAAGGAAATAAGTTCTTCTGGAAATACATAATTAAAATCTTCAGGATAAAAAATAATAATTTTCCATAATCCCGCTAATGTATTTTCAGTAATTATCTTTCTCCCATTGGGAGAACTCTCGTTTGGTTTAATTGCGTTAATGGCAAATGTGCCTAACTTTTGACCTATATTCTTCATTAGAATATTTATTCTTCAGATTTACCCCATTTAATCTTTAACCATAATCTCTCATGTACATAATGTAGTATAGTTAAAACAATGTTGGCCATTATCGCTCCGGACCATCCTGCCCATATTGCTGTGACTAAAGTTGCTATTATTCTCCATACTACTGCTCTCGCTATTGTTCTTTTGTGTGTTTCTGTCATAATTTATCCTATAAAAAAGCCCCTTTCGGGGCTGATTAGTTACTTAACACTCTTGCTACAGACGTTATAACTGCTGCTATTCGCCCAATGTCACGTAATTGTTCTACCGTGTATCCTTCTTTTTTAAGTGTTTCATAATGTGCTTTCACACAAAAATGGCACTTGCCTACAATACTTGCTGCTAAACTATATGCCTCAAATCTTGCTTTGGTTGTGCCACCATGACTTGAAATTGCATTCATACGCAATTGTGCTGGTAAGCCTTTAAGATTTTCGTCATCAGCCATTTCAACAAATGGATACCAAATGTTGTTTTGTGCCATCAAACTTGCTGCTGTTAATGCTGCGTCAGCCTCTTTACGGTCAGCTAATTGACTATGAACCCATGTCCAAAATTTGCTATTACCAGTTGCAAACGCTGCTGCAAGTGCCACTGCCTCTGCTTCTTCAACTGGTAATGTGCTACGCTTGATTACTGCATCTATGTTTAATTTTGTATCCTTAGCATATTCAGGGATACTTTGTTCTTTTAATGCGTCTACCCATGCTGTCATTTTGTTAATGCTCCTAATTGTTTATATCCTTTATACGTAGGATGTACCTTATCTGGAGATAGTTCAGGAATAATAACGAAAGTATCACCATAGTGCCTAGCAATCTTTTTTACTATTTCTTGTTTCTCTGGTTTAATCGCAGGAACAATCCAAAACACACGATCAGAATTAACAAAGCTTCTTAATGCTACTAATTCTATTTCGGTGTTTAAATGTTTAAAATCATTACTACCTAAACTAATAATTGTAGCTTTAGCAGGTCTGATTTTTTTAACGTATGCATCATTCCAGTCTTTGCTGTTGATACCGCTTTGAGCATAAGCCACACATTCAGTGCGTATTTGGCTTACACCCTTTGCTATACTATCTCCTAAGATAAGGCACTCTAACATTATAGTGTCTCGCCACCAACTATGCGATTACATGCACACAATTCACCTGTTTGTAGTGCATCCAATACACGCAATGTTTCTTCTGGGCTACGACCAACGTTTAGATTGTTGACTGTAACATGTTGAATAACATTGTCTGGGTCAACGATGAATGTAGCACGAAGTGCTGCACCTGCTGGAGCAAAGAAAATACCAAGCTGATTGATCAAACTTGATTCGCCACGCTGCGTATCTGCAAATTGCACGTGAGTAATCTTTGCTAAATCAGGGTGTGCTTTCTGCCATGCTAATTTACAGAATTCATTGTCTGTAGAACCTGTCAATAGAACTGCATCACGATCTTTAAAATCGTTTGTTAATTTGTCATATGCTACGATTTCTGTTGGACATACGAATGTGAAATCTTTTGGGTAGTAAACGATAACTTTCCATTTACCTTCAAAACTTGTGTCAGTAATATCAAAAAACTGATCACTACCTGGGTTGACGCCTGTTACTGCGAACTTCTCAATTTTATCACCTACTGTTTTCATTTGTGTCTCCTTATGTGTGAATGAAATTATAAAAATATTGCATATTATAATCTAGTTATTTAGCTTTTTTAATTTGTTTGGGTAAATTTGTTTCATATTAAATATATTTTATGAATACCTTTGTACTAAATCCAAACTTGTATGATGTTGTTTTTCTAAGTTATGACGAACCCAATGCTGAGGAAAACTATCAACATTTACTTTCACTAAAACCAAAAGCAAAAAGAATTGACGGCATTAAGGGCAGTGATGCTGCGCACAAAGCCGTTGCAGATATAGTTAAGACAGATAGAGTTATCATTGTAGACGGTGATAACAAAATTGCTACAAATTTTTTTCGCTTTAATGTTTATACCAAACCACATTTTGATTGGACTGATTATGTTTTCAGTTATAGTAGCTTTAATCCTGTAAACAACAATTGCTATGGCAATGGTGGTATTAAGTGTTGGCCTGTACATTTATTAAAAGAAATGCGTACACATGAAGCAGGTGATAGCGTTGATTTTCAACTTGATAAATACCTAGAATTAAACAGGATTGGCAGTGAAACAATTATAAATCAAAGTCCACAACAAGCATTTCGTGCAGGCTTTAGAGATGGTATGAAGTTACTAGATAGTGGACAAAAAGATTTTGAAAAGATGGATTGGCGTAACCGTGAAAGACTTTATAATTGGATGCATTTAGGCAGTGACGTTAAGAATGGATTATGGGCAATATATGGTGCAAGGTTAGGAGCATTTTTATTACTTAGAGGGTATGACATAAGAGTACTAAATGACTTTAGCCAATTAGATGAAATATTTGAAGTTTATAGCAGAATAGCATCAAGTAATTTACAATCAGAATGTGACATATTAGGAAAAACATTTAATAGCAAATATGTACATGATGTTTTAAGTAGTAACGAAAGTATAGAAATCAAAAAGAACTATGTTCCCCCAAAACGCAGTGCAGAAGAATTTTTAGCAGTCACAAGTAAGGAAGATATAGAACAATTTTATGCAAATACCATTTGAGAAAATAGTAAGGTTTGGGCAGCACACAATGCTGGAACATCCTCTTTTTTCTGTAAGTTGGATATTAGGAAGGTTCTGTAATTACAAATGCAGTTATTGTTGGCCCTATGCGAACTCTGACACACCTGATTATCAATCGTTGGACATTTACAAACACGCAATAGATCAAATTAAACTACAAGCAAGGCAAAATAAATTTACTGACTTTCATTGGTCATTCAGTGGCGGAGAGCCTACTGCTTACAAGAATTTACTAGAACTAATAAAACATTTAGAAGATGGGATCACCCCATATCAAAGTATTCATATGACTACTAATTTAAGTCCTAGTAAGAAGTGGTGGAGTAAATGGTGTAGCAACACCGACCTTCTTCAACGCAGATCCATAACTGCAAGTTATCATAGTGAATTTGCAAATGAGAATGAGTTTGCAGAAAAATGTTTATTCTTAATGGGTGAAAATGTTTATGTGACTATTAATCAAGTTATGGTTCCTAATCAGTTCTATGAGTTGTATGAAAGGTGTCAACGATTTGCAGATAAAGGCATTAATGTTACATTAAAACCACAGAGCAATGAAAGTGCAAACGCCATAGTAGATGGATATACAACTGACATGATTGACATAATGCAAAACGGATTCCCTCAAAAAGTTAATGAACAAGAATTGTACCAAATACGTTTATACGATGCTGATAATACAGAATATAAATTTGATCAAGCCGAAAGATTTAATGCATTTGGTTTCAACCAATTTACCAATTGGCATTGCAATAGCGGCTATCAAAGTGTTATAATTCGTGGCAATGAAGTTAAGCGTGGTTACAGTTGTCGTGATGTTAAACTAGGCACACTGGATAAAGGTTTTGGTTTGTTTGGTAATCCTGTAACTTGTATAACAGAGAGATGTGTAAGCAGCGCAGACAGTAAAATACCAAAATGCAAATAGACTTAGAACATATAATGTTTTGGATGGATGCTATTCGTAATAGCAATGATCCATTGCGAACATTAGAAAGTTTTTGGAAGGGCCAACTTCGCAGCAAAGAATGGTTAATTAAAAACTTAGGCGTATATGTTGGTAAGCCTGTAACTATTGACATATTTGGTGGTTGGAACGGTGTGCTTGCTAGCATGTTGTTTCATGCACCCTACCCAGTAAAATCAATTCGCAGTATTGATATTGATCCTAAATGCGAATCTACTGCGACTACGATGAATAAGCTTGAACACATTGCTGGTCGTTTTCATGCAGTTACAGCAGATATGTGTAATCTACGCAGTGACGCAGATGTTGCAATTAATACTAGTTGTGAGCATATTACTCAGGATCAATATGAACAATGGTTAACTGGTTTACCATATAATAGTCTGATTGTACTACAAAGCAACAATTACAATATACATGAACACATTCGTACAGCAGACAGTTTAGAAGAATTTATAGAGCAAAGTCATCTAGATGTTTATTGGTCAGGTAAGTTGGAATTACCATTATATGATCGTTATATGATTATCGGAAAAGCTCTTTAAAACTTAAATACTTTTTTTTGGATCATTTAATCTACCTTCAAAATCCCCACAGTTAGCAGCGCAGGTTGCGATGCGCCCCTCACTATACTTGCGACCATCCCAGCTTTGTTGTATTTTGTCATAAAACTCACTATCAATTATGCTATACCAATCAGCATTGTATAGATTAATTGAGTTTTTATATTCTTCATACAAATCGTCCCAACCGTCAATTAAATTTAATGGTTTTTTAGCATAATTATATGAACCCAAAAAACAACAAGGATACAGATTACCTTGACTGTCAATATAAATTGATTTATTAAATTGTGCAAAACAATCAATGGGTTTATCTTCGCTTTGCTTCAACCAGTCATCTACACGAACTAACGGTTGAAATAATACCTCATGTTTTAATGTATCGTCTTTGGGAGGTTCAATTAATGTACCATCTGACCCATAGAACTGTCTACCTAATATGTTATCAGTGATAAATCTATGACTACGGATTGTTTCAAATCTAATAAAACCTAATTCTATTGATTTTTCTCTCGTTTGTTCTACTTGGTGTTGGTTGTGTCTAAATGCAATAAACTTCCATACTGCTATTCCGCCTGCATTAATAAACGCAGCAGAATTTTTCATTACCTTATCATAATTTACATTTACACGATAGATATGATTAGTATCTTCTAATCCATCAATAGCAAATACTACTTCACTATTAGGACCTAATGCTTCTGCAAGTTGAGTCCAAAATGAAGAATTTTTCATTCCACCGTTGGTGCTAATTTTAATTAAAGCTTTTGTCTTTGATCTAACTTTCTTTATTACTTCAATAAAATTAGGTGCTGCACATGGATCTCCCATTGTTCCGCTAAACAATATTTTTTCTAATCCTGTGTAAATTTCATTTGGTATTCTATCAAAGAACTCAGTAGTAAGATAAGTTTCGTTGAACCAACTATGATCACTGCCATACAATTCACGTGTACATTGTGGACAGTTTGCATTGCATATGCTACTGTTTTCAATATCTAAATTAACTATTTTGTTGTAGAAGGGCATTTCTTTTTAGTGCCTCGTTAATTAATTCTTCTGGATAATTAGCTCTAAAACTATTAAAGGCTAATGCTTGTAGTATTACAGGATCATATGAGGAGTCCATATCAAATCCTAAACTTTTTAAAAATTCTTGCATTTTTTCTTGACGCTCTGAACTTATTTGAATCAAAAAATCTTTGATAATTATAGTTTCATTTTTGTCAAAACTAAAAAACCAATTGAACGGAATCAATACTCCATCGTGTGCGACCCAACTGTTTGGGTGCAGGCTAAATTTGTAAATATTCGCAGCCCACATTTCGTTTATACGCTGCAACCATTGTTCCTTCCAGTTAGGAAGTACCTCATTTCCTTGCATAAAGAAATCTTCACCATACCATTCTAAAAATATATGTCTTTTAATTTCATCTGTGTCAATAATTTTCAGTGTTGGTATATTGTTCTTTGACGCAATTCCATAAAATTTCATCTCACGTAAAAATCTTTCAGTGAGTAGTTCTTGACTCCATACATCATTTTCTTGATCGTTAGTATGATAATTTCTGTCACGATTAAAACTCATACATAATGTTTTTTTATCCGAACTGACGTATGGCGTGTAAACTAAATTGGCTCTGTGCCATTGTTTGCCATCCCAATTATATAAGTAGTTCCAATTACTAAAGTCCATATTTTTCTCCAAGAATATTTAGCAATAAATACCTGTAGGAGAACAAAATGATAAGAGGCATTGGAGGCAATCCTTATATTAAATTAGATGATCATATCGACGTAGCAGGTTTTAAGCTGTTGCACAATAAAATCTGTAAAGGTATCGTATATGCGGAACATAAGAAAGAAGGCAACATGGTACAACCGGGTGGGTTTGATAACGCTTATCAAGTTCCATTCAAGCCAATATTCCAAGTATTAGAAGAATATCATAATCTTCCAGAGGATCATGAGATTCGGGTTATTGGTAGAGAAATTGGGGAATATGAAAACCGTGATAAGTTTATATTATTCCTCAAGTTAGCAATGGGTGCTTACGATGCATATCAGTTTGTTTTCCTAAAGACTGAAGCGGGTGGCTGGGATAGTCGTTTTGAAGAAAAGAGTTGGACTCCCGATGTTCAATACTTTCCTGAATTAAAAAGTTGGTTAGAAAACTTAGTTACTTCAGGTGTGTTCAAACATTTGGGTAGAATTATTTTCTTTAAGGCTGAACATGATTGTTACATGCCATTGCATCGTGACTTAATATACCCCGACGAAAACGATTATTTTGACCATCGGCACGAATTCATTCATATCAGACCTAACTTAGATAAACCCTTTTATATTTGGGATCGTCAACTTGATGAGAAAGTTACCGTAGAAAGTTGTGCTACATTTTTTAATGATCACGATTGGCATGCAGGTGGACGCACACATAAACAAACTTATAGTTTAAGAATTGATGGTATATTTACGGAAGAATTTAGAAAGAAAATTGGTATTGATCATTTAGCATTTTATTAATTTAATTTTAAATACTTGTATCTATTTAAATTTTTTAATCTTTTAAGCCAAATTTCACCGTCAGCTTCTTCATGATTTAAAACTCTCTTTTCAATAGCTTCTTCGGGCGAGAGCAAAAGCTGACTTAAACCAAAATTATTAATTAAATTTGTTTCTTTAACATTCATGAAAAATTCATTAGCCATTTCTTTAGCAGTGATATGAGTAAAATTTTCATTTTCCCATGCAATGGTGTTATTATAAAGGGTGTGAAAATCGCCCCAATTTTTGTCAGCAGCTTCCATGCCTTGCATTTTGTATCCGTACTTTGGTAAATCCATTGACATTTTACTGGGTTTTAATGACGTACTGCCTGGCGCAGGAATTTCTAATCCCCAAGTTAATGTACTTTGATTTGGCAACCAATATTTTTGTAACCATTCAAAAGTATCAGTTTGTGATTGTACTGTTTCTTTTGGTAACCCAACCACTAAAGCTATGGTTGATCTGAAGGGCAAACCTAAACTTTTATAATATTCATTAACTTCAAGGAGTCCATCCTGTAATCTTTCTGTTTTAATTCCTTTACCTATAACCTTTGATGTTTCTTGATTCATACTTTCAACACCGTAAAAATGTCCTAAAAATCTCATTCTGGCTAAATGTTCTCTATCTTGTTTTCTAAGCACTAACAGGTCTGCTCTTATGAAACCTGATAAGTAGGGCGTAAATGACAATGTTTCAGTAACGTCGGCAAACTTTATAATTTTTTCTGTTGTGTCGTTAAAGGTTTCATCCGCAACAAGGTATTTGTTTATACCGTATAAATCATAGTTTTTTTGTAATTGTAATTTATAATCTTCCGCATCTCTTGTGTAATCACCCTTTACACCTAATATAGGAAAGTTGCAATAAGGACATTCAAATTTACACCCTCTTGACATTTCTACTCCTGTCCATTCTTCAGGAATTAAATAATCTCTTGGTTCATACTCAACATACAATGATTTCATAGGAGCACTTGGATAAAATGCTGTGCCGTCTATAACCTTCTTGCCTTTTATTATGTTAAATCTAACTGATGGACCATTACTAAACAAATATTTTAATAATGCTAACATAGCGTTCTCACCATAACCTGTAACAAAGTAGTCTGCTGCCTTTGTCATTATTTCAGGTAGATATTGACCACCAACTAAAATTTTCACATGAGGGAAATTTTCTTTTACCCACTTACAGTAAATGTCAAAACCTTCTGAGAATGTACCAAAATTACAGCTTGCACCGATGAATTTTAAATTTTCATTATATCGTTGTTTAAAAATAGTTTGCAATTCATCTAAAGAAAAATGATTAGCGTAATTGACTACTTCAATATCCCAACCATATTGTCTTAGAAAAGAAGCAATTCTATGGGCACCCAAACTTCTGTATGGATGATGTTCCTCTAAACTAAAAATTACAGCCTTAAACATATTCAACTATTTGTAAACTAACTTTTGGAATAGAACTTAAGTTAGCACTACCGTGTAATGCCAATGGATCATCAAACTCAAATATATCACCTGCCTTGTAATCTTTTATGAAGAAATCTTTATATATGAAAATATGACCTGGTATGTAATCTTGATATGGGATCCACAATCTACGTACTGACCCGCTATCATCTTTGAATGTGTCTTGATGTAATGGGAACGTATATGTAGGGTTTAATTTAACGAACCACCAATTTAAATTTCCTGAATTATTTATTGGTAATTCAATATCATGCATTTCTTCAAATTTACTATAGAAATAAAACTTTGCACCCGCAGCCTCAGTTAGATTCCATTCGTTGTATTGTTGTTTGCTTGATTCGTTTTCTTCTGCGCCCGGTCTAACTTGACCGTCAGTAGTAAGTATTTTGTCTAAGATGTGTGGTTTTACCCAATCTTTAAAATTCCCTAAGTGTCTCATAAGATAAGTATTTAACATGTCTGACCGCGTCAAAACTTTTATCAAACTAATAGAAGAAAAAACAGGCACACCTACATTTTGTGTATTGCCTTGGTTACATGTTGCAACAAGACCAAACGGAGACGCTCGTTTATGCTGCGGCGCAAATGCTAGTGGTGCTGCCACCGGTGATTACATGGTTGGTTTAGTCAAAGGTAACAATTCTAAGCCTGCAAATTATGGTATAGACTCAATTAAAGACGCATTCAACAATAGATACATGCGTAATGTTCGTACAACTATGTTAGACGGACAGATTCCCGCTAGTTGCACTAAATGCTTTGAAGAAGAAAGCAATGGTGTAGTTAGCAAAAGATTATGGGAACTTTATTACTGGAAAGATGAGCTTGATTTTTCTGAACTTATACGTTCGACTGATACTAATGGAACTATACCACCTATCATTCGCTATTTTGATTTACGTTTGGGTAATACATGTAATCTAAAATGTGTTATGTGTAGCCCACATGATAGCAGTCGATGGATGCAGGACTATGAAAAACTAGTCAGTAATACCAAAAGCAATGTTGTTATAAAAAATATAGAATTTGATAGTAAATTATTCAATAATAATTGGTATGAGAGTGAAGAATTTTGGAATGAAATATATAGTCAGATTCCAAATATAAAGCAATTATACTTTGCAGGTGGCGAGCCACTAATGATTAAAGAACATCGTAGATTCTTAGATGAGATTATCAAGCGTGGGTATAACAAACAAATCAGTCTACGATACAATAGTAATGGTATCTATGTGAATGAAGATATTATTAGTGTTTGGAGTCAATTCAAAGAGGTCAAGTATGCATTCAGTATAGATGGCATATTTGAAAGAAATGAATACATTCGTTACCCAACAGATTGGAATGACATAGAACGTAGTTTGGAACTATTAGATTGTACTCCTGACAACATTCACGTTAGTATAGCATGTGCAGTACAGGTTTTAAACATAAAACACATAATAGATTTTGCTAAGTGGAAACTCAGCAAAAACTATAAAAAAATTAATAGGTACAAGATTGATGAGTATGAAGCGGGAGGTGGATTGATTAATCTACATCTAGTTTATATCCCAACATTCTTGTCAGCACGAATTCTTCCAGTAGAAGATAAGGCTGAAGTAAGACGTATGTTATTAGATTTTAAGGATTGGTTATGGACAAATTATACACAAGACGACAATTTTTGGCAAGTAAACCCATATGGATGGAAGCGATGGCAGGCTATCTTAAGTTTCTTAGAAGCGGAAGATCACAGTAATTTATTACCTGATTTTTCTGAGTACATTACAAATCTGGATCAGATCCGAAATACAAATTTTTCTCAGACCTTCCCAGAGCTTGCACATTTACTTTCGTAAGTGGTATATCTGCTGCACAAGTACAGTAGTCTCTTGTGCAGATAATAGATGTTTCTGGTAAGTTAAAAGTACCTTTATAAATATTTCCCAAACTTCCACCTACTCTACAAGTAGCACGATGCACTTCACCGTCCCAGTTAATCATCAAGCTTTCTAATCCAGCAGTGCAAGCCCAGCCTTTAAACTTGTTTTTATGGAACTTAATAACATCATTGGCGTGCATCTTTTCACGATTGTCAATGATGCAATTAGGGGCTACTGTAGCATCTTTACTTAGTATCCAATCTAAATCAGTCTGTTCATACCGCATATCATCAAATAAGTTGTGATCGTCATTAGTCCAACGAATTCTACGGATAGCATAAGGAATATTATAACCATCTAATTTTCTTGTTGCATTTCTTACTTCAGTCATCTTGTCAGGATGGGCCATAATATTAATCATACAAGGTTTACGCATACCGGGTTCTGCATCACATGATGCATAATTTAAAATAGTGTTTAAAACTCTATCCCAATCTTTTTCAAAGTGTAGACTAAAAACTATATGATGTACAGGTAGTCTTAGATAATAAAGTGACGTTCTAGTTCCATTTGTAGTTACATTTATCCAACTCTTGTCACGTTTAACGCAATAGCTTATCAATTCTTCAAAGTTAGGGTGAACCGTTGGCTCTCCACCAGTAAAGCTTATTCTTGCATTACTGGGTAGTTTATCTACTGCGGCTTTAAGTATTTCAATATCAGTGTGTGAGCTGAAGTTATCATGAATAAGTGACGGGCAATACTCACAATCATAGTTGCATCGTTTCCCTATATTCCATTCTACTTTCATCATGTGTTGATGAGTATATGCGCTTGTTACTTTATACATTTAAAATTCCTTTTGCTCCCGAATCTCTGATGTAAGTTTCATATAACATGTCAGTATTTTTAAAACTAATTTCTAAAATATTTACTGTATTATTAAAAAAATGTTTATTCCAAAGTAATTTACATTGATGATTTGGAACATACCAATCACTTGCTATATTATGAAAATCCAATAATACGTCAGTTATAATTATTTGACCTAACGGGTATTTTCCTAAACTCAAAGCATTTAAATTATTTTTTGGAATAGACAATGATGAATTCAAAGCCCAATTATAAAATTTAATTTCGTCAACTAGAGGTATTCCTGGTTCTACACAAAAAGACATTAATGTTTCAGAATTTATTGTATTTTGTATTGATAAATCATCCAGCGTGTCATTGTTCTTAGCAATGTTTAACCAATCTTTTCCCAATGTTCCATAACCTAAATTTAATCTTCCCCATTTAATGTCAGTGTCTAAAAAAATTTTATATTCTTCGCTAATAGGAACAAATTGTTCTTCTACTAAATTTAAAGTTAAACTTGCATCATATTCATGAAAAGGATTATTTAATTTGCTTTCTATAGCATGTATTAAATCATTTATTCTGTCCCAAACTTTATTATCATAGTTAGGCACAAAACTATTATGTAACCTGTTTAAATAAAATTGATCTATTTGTTTTGGTGGCAATTCTGCATTTACTTCAATGCAACATTTAGTTAATTCATCAACTAAATCTTTAAATGGTATTAAGTTAAAGTTACAGACCTTTAAACCCTTATCGTTGATAAAGTGCATTTTTTGCCAAATGTGTTGTATGGGATTATCATATAAATGATAATGTAAATCAAAAAATATATCTTGTTTTTTGCAACTAATTACTGCAGTGTTGTAACCTATTTTGTTATGATAAAATTCTTTCATATAAAGTTTTTAAATTCAGGTGTTACTTCAACAAATGTTCTGTTGTTTCTACTTGCATCTAATCTACGATTAAATTCTACGGTGTCAGGCCATATATGATGTTCATCTTTTGCGAACATAAAATTAATGATGCCATTAATCTGTTCATCAGTGATACCTAATAATTTTGGATGTTCTTTAACTAATCTATACGATGGTAATTCACGTTGAACCATTCGTAATTTATTGTAAACTACATTCTTTAATTCAGTTGGTAATGTTTGTATACTCAACACGTTAGGGTACTTAACCATGTTAGTGTAAAACACAATGCCTAAATCATCCAAAAAGTATTTTATCATTTTATCTAACACTAGTGCATTGCTAACTTGTACTGCTACTGCACCAACGATTCTACTTATGTTGGGCATTGTTTGTATTTGCTTTATATTGTGAATCAATTCACTCCAGCTTGCGTTGCCTCTAATATATTCGTAGCTATCACCTATACCATCTATTGATACGTTAACTGCAACTGATTTAAATTTAGGCCAATAATCAAATATGTTTCTATTACTCTTCCCTAACATGCTCAAGTTAGTAGCATACTTAATTTCTATTTGATCTCCGTATGGAATAAGCATATCAAGTATTTTATAATGCTGAGGATCCATTAGTGGCTCGCCACCTGCAAATTCTGCTCTACGAAAATATGGGATAACTTTCTCAAAACTATTCCACCAATTAGGGTTATCGTCAAATTCTTTTAAGTATGGTTTATTTAATAAATTTAAATCATGTATCTTTTTCGGTAAGAAGTTATTTTCTTTTATATAGAATTCTTCAACTTCGTTCCAATCATTCCAACTTGTACTATCCATTGGATGACACATTCTACATTTAAGATTACACAGATTATTCAATTTAATTTCCATTGTGGGAAATTCAAATGGCATCGTATTATCTTCACTTAAACTATCTAATGCATTTGGGTATAGATTGATACGTGCTTCGGGTATAATACCTTTTATATGTCGTTGTCTAAGACTTTCTACACCCTGATCCTCTAGACTAAAACAAGGTTCGCATTCAGGTGGACGCTCATCATTTAATACTTGATGACGTATTCTACGCATAGTTTGATTGTTCCAAATATCTTCTAGGCTTTCTTTTTGAATAAACCCTATTGGATGACTACGACAACAAACTTTAATAGCACCATCTTCTCTTGTGGCTAAACCTGTAAAAGGATGCATACAAAACGTTTTACTATTATGCATTTTTAATTGCCCAATCTCTTTCTAGACACCAAAAACATTCACCGCATATGGGTACAAAATCTCCTTGTCTATAATTAAGATAATTTATGTTTTCAAATTCACCCTCACAACTTCTTGTTATATTAAATAAATCCATAATATTAAAAATTTTATACTGGTTTATAACCCAATTTTTTTCTATAAATCTAAATGGGTGTATTGCATATCCGTGCATGTGTTTCATTATTCGTAAATGTTGGTTATCTTCAGTGGCATCTATATCACGTTCAATCATACCTATTATCTTGTCTGTTTTAGGATTACGTGTCACTGCGTTATAATAAGCATTAATTTTATCACGATGACAAATATATTCTCCGTATGAACGAATTTGCGCATTGTCACCGCTTACCATTTTACCATATTCATCTTGTATAGTAGGACCTGTATTTCCATACTCTATATCAGGCGCTATAAAATTAGTGTGCCTATACCAATTAAAAAAATTAAATTTATTTTGTATATAGTTATATACCCTTAGACTATCGTATTCTTGCCAAGGGCGTGACTTCCACATTCTAGTGTGAGAAATAACATGTATGCTTAGTTTTGGATTTATTTCTTTTGCTAATGTACATAACAAAAATAATAATAATGCGCTATCTGCACCGCCACTAAGACTCACTGCTATTCTAGCCCATTTTTCACTAAATGGAATACTAACTCCATTAATATTATATTCTTCCATAGATTTATTTATAAATATCATCATGCTTGACAAATTACATAAAATTAATAATATTCAAGAAATTATTGATCAAATAGAATCAATGGACTTTGATTTTAAAAGAAAACCTTTAAATTATACCGAAGGCAATTTACTTTCGGGCAACTATAAAGTTTTACCTGAATTTGAAAATACTCCTATTGGTAAATTCTTAAATGATTTAGGTGATATGGGAGAAGCAAGACTGTTAATATTAGAATCTGGTGAAACTTATACAGCGCACACTGACCCAGATGATAGGATTCATTTAGCTATAACTACTAATCCAGATTGTTATTTAATTGATTTAGATAAGTTGCATATGTATCACTTGCCAGTAGATGGACAAGTTTGGAACATGAACACAGGAGTAAGACATGTTGCATGTAATTTTGGTGGCAAACCTAGAATACATTTGAATGTTAGGCACAAGTTACCTAAATTCAATAAGCCTGGTTGGGATATTAAGGTATCAGGTGGCAATTTTGATTGGAAACAAGAATTATATGATGGACTAATGAGTCACATAAATTATGGCATTAAAAACAAAACTA
>Ga0315902_10007156_pt1 | contig 15307 bp, 16 predicted proteins | sample LakEriMetagenome_9_FD_203523 | JGI IMG/M metagenome (GOLD analysis project Ga0315902, IMG submission 203523) | Freshwater fungal communities from buoy surface, Lake Erie, Ohio, United States - Buoy 12 MA117 | ecosystem: Environmental > Aquatic > Freshwater > Lake > Lake biofilm | place: USA... | reverse complement strand
AAGAGTTTGTCTTGGCAACATAGGTAATCTTTTAGGATTTTGGCCTCGAGAAGGGTGAATCAATTACTTACTAACCACTCTTTTACTCCACCATTTCGAGAGCAAGTGCCACTGCGGGTCTTGGAGAAGGAATAGGTTCCGTTATTACATTGTGCTGTGGCACCTTTAGGTGCCCCAGTTTCTGAAACCACTGGACCAGAAGTCTTAGTTGGATTTGTGGTGTTTGAATTGTTGGTGGCACTTGGATTAGTGCTCACAGGTGTACCACCATTGGTACAAGTAATAAGAGATGCTTTAAGGAAATCTTTTTCCACAGGATCAACGCTTAAGTTCCAGCGTTTTTTAACATCAACCCAATCAATTAAGTATTGGCACACGTAACTACTAGTAGGTAGCCAGTTTTGTGGTTCTTTACTGCCTTTACTTCTATTTGATCCTTGAGTTACTGCAATAAGAGAATTTCCTTCAGAAAGGTCATTGGCAAAATCTTGTCGTTTTTTGTTACTCCATTTGTCTGCCCCTGATTGCCAAGCTTCTTGCAAAGGAACTAAATGATCAACATCAAGTTTTGATGAATCGGTAATGGTTTTATTGTCATAGACAGAAAACCATTCACCTGTTGATACTTTGCAACCGGATTTGAATTTAGGCCAGGTTTTTGCTTCAGCAATAAGAACTTCCACTCGGGTGTCAAAGCAGTCTTTGTCAGCATCTATCCAGTGTTTAAAAAGCGCACGGTTATAAGTAGTGGTTGATTCATTTGCTACTACTAATTCATCAACTGGGGAAGCATAAGAAGTAGTGGGAAATAGGACAAAAAGGAGAGTAAAAACAAGACTGATTCTGTACCTTTTTTGGGACATATAAACACAGTAGCGGACTTGAAAAATGCTTTCTAAATCAAACCGGTAAAGACCAATACTCCAATTAGTAACAACAAAGCTGCCACCAGGTTTTGAATGAAATTAAAACTGATCTTCTTATAGAACTTGTTACCCACCAATATGCCTAACAAACTTGCCCCAATAGCAACCACTAAAGCAGTTGAGATGTTGCTATTGCTAAAAGCTATAGTGCTGGTGCCATAAATTACTAAACGATTGATATCAACCAGGATGGCAATTGCCACGCCAGTGGCAATGTAGGTGTCTTTAGAGGTTTGAGTTTTTAACAAAAATGCACTCCTAATTGCTCCTTGGTGTCCTGATAAACCACCAAAGAAACCTGAAATTAAGCCACCCAGGCTTAGCCATTTTGGTGGGATAACAATCTTTTTTAACACTGGTAATAGTTCAAACAGGGCAAAAAAGATTATTAGCCCACCAATAATTCTTGCCAAAAGCATCTCATCAGCTGAAATTGTGCCCAACAATAAAGATCCGATGATGGCAGCAAACATAGCCGGAACACCAAATTTGAACACTGTGGGCCAATTGATGTTTCTTTTAAACAAATAGAACTTAAACAGATTAGAAACTAAATGAACAATTGCAGCAGCTGCAATTGCTGCAGGCAGAGGAAAAAAGAGTGCAAAAACTGGCAGCAAGAGGGTGGAAAGTCCAAAACCTGAATAGAGCACAATTGCTGAAATCACAAAACTAGCAAGAGCTATCAGCACCAGGTTGTTACTTAATATGTCATTCACAATTTGAATATATCCCTAATTTGGTACTAAAACCCTAAATCTAAATCGTCTCTGCCCACATTAAAAGTATTAACTGGTTTATCACTTGGATATCCAAGGGATAATCCAACTATTAGTTTGAAGTCTGGAGGGATCTCTAAATGATTTCTAACAGGACTTGCCCAGGTGGCTAATGCTCCTTGAGCACAAGTTCCTAAACCTTTTGAATGAGCTGAAAGCATGATGGTTTGCAAGAAAATACCGGCATCTAGTGCTGCATAGGATTTTAAGTCTTTGTGGACAAAGAGAAACATTGCCACAGGGGCACCCAGCCTCTAAATAAAATGTGCCAATTTCCCCATAATCACACCCTAGAAATGAATGGGTAACTGAAAATTACAGAGATTTTTTAAAAAAACCCTTGACAGAAAATATAGATTTTAATAGTTTTAGTCATGTCGCAAACAGCGTTTGCGTATAGCAAACAAAGTAAAGATGTAAATGCCTCGCGCCTTTTAAAGTCGAGTGCGAAAGTTTTGAAATTACTCGAGTTCGTAGGTTCACGAACTACATCTGTTGGTTTGTCTGAAATAACTACAGAATTTGGTGGTAATCGAGGTACGGTCTATCAACAACTTCAAACTTTGATCCAAACTGGATGGATTAGGCAAAATCCTGACGGTAAGTATTTGTTGGCATTGAAAATTGTACATTTTGCAAAAAATTCTCTTGATCAATCAGACATTGTCACAAGAATGGGACCATTACTTGAACAATTAGCTCAAGTTTCTGGCGAAGCTCCAGCAATTGCCATGTTAGATATTGAAGACGTTTTAATAATTAAACGTGTTGAATCTAGACAACTTATTCGAGCAGACATTCGGGTGGGAACACGAATGCCCATTATGGAATCAGCAGCAGGACAAATTTTAGTTTCTTATGCAAGTGAAGAAAGAATCGAAAATTTAAAGAGTAGAGGAATTAAAATTCCATCAAAAAATCAAATTGCAGAAATAAAAGAAAAAGGATTTGCAATTCAAATAGATTCTTGGCAGAAGGGTTTGTCTGCAGTTGCAGTTCCTTTGACAATTAGTCTTGAAAAAGAAATTCTTTCTCTATCAATGGCTTGTCCAACAAGCAGATTTGATGAAAAAAAGACTATAGCTCATTTAAAACTTACTCTGGAACAGTTTAAAAAGACAGGATGAGAAAGGTCTTGCTCTTTGGTGGAGGGCGAATGATAGGTCCACCTCTTATAGAAATTTTACTTGAACAAAATTGTCAAGTCACAGTTGTAAACAGGAAAACACCACCAAGACTCGGGAAAATAAACTACATTTCGGGAGATAGGCTCGACAGAGATTTTGTTGAACATTTGAAGCAAATTTCTTTTGACTACATTTTAGATTTGTCTTGTTACGAACCTGATGCAGTGAAAATATCTATTGAGGCTTTTAGCAATAAAGTTGAAAAATATTTTTTAATGAGCACAGGTTTAGTTTATAAATCGACTGGAATTTACCCTTTCAGAGAAAATCACGAAAGAGGTGATAATTTTCTTGGCGGTGAGTATGCAATTAAAAAACTTAAAAATGAAAAAATTATTGAAGAATATGCAGATAAATTAAATATTATACTATTAAGGGCACCATATATTGTTGGTCAGCCAGATTTTATGAATCGTCTTCAATTCATTTGTCACAGACTTTTATCTAATCACCCAATATTTATTCCTGGATACGGAAATGCTCCTTATCAACTTTCAAATGCAGTTGATGTAGCTAGAGCTATTTATCATCTGGTCTTTAACGTAGAGACTAAAATTGGATTTAACCCATTTAATATTGGGAGTTCTGAATGTATAAGTTCAAGAGGACTTATCGACCTTTTAGCAGGGTATTTAAAAATTGATGAAGTAAAAATTAGAAATATCTTCTTAGAAGAGATTAGTCTTTCAAATGACTTGTTTTCATGGGAGGATTTAATTTTCCCATTTCCTGATCAAACCTTTATTTTAGATGACAAAAAATTATTAAATACTGGATTTACTTATTCAAATTCACTTAGTCAATTTGTTTTAAATTTTGTAAATAGTTTCTTACCAAATTACAAATCCAAAAATTTCTCTATATATCAAGCTGAATATAGAGCAAATAAAATAATACAAAAACGAAAGGAAGAAAATGATCAAAGATTATCTAGTTTTTGATGCAGTCTGTCATGTTTATAACCTAGATGACAAAAACCTTGCTGAGGATAAAAATGCTTATCTTGGAAGGCAATCCATAACAGGTTTAGGTTCTATTTTTAGAGCACCGCAGAATAGAAATCTTTACTCAAACGGATATGTTCGTGATTTCACGACAAAAGATATGTATGAAATGATTTTTGAAAAATCAGATACAGACATGGTGATGGCTCAAGCTGTGCCAATTTTTGATTGGTTTAAAGATGGATTTGCTCCCATTAATCATCAATATCAATTTGCACAGGCTTATCCCGACAAAGTTTTATTTTGTGGAGGAGTAGACCCAATTTATCATGGCGTTAAAGGCGCAATTGATGAAATTAAGCGTCAGTCAACTGAGATGGGTGCCAAAAGTTTTAAGTTTTACAACGCCCATCCAGCTGGTGCTAGTTGGAGATGTGACGACAAAGAATTGGCGTATCCTTTGTATGAAGAAATTCAAAGGCAAGGGATTAATGTAATCCAATTCCATAAAGGTGTTCCATTTGGTCCAATTTTTATAGAAGATTTTAAACCAAACGATTTACAGGCAGTTGCATATGATTTCCCTGATTTAAACATTGTCATTCACCATCTAGCTGAGCCTTACCAAGATGAATGTATTTCAATTGGTGCAAGATTTCCTAATGTATATCTAGCCCTTTCAGGAACAGCTGGAAATTACTTAGTTGCACCTAAGAAATTTGAAAGGCAATTAGGTCAGCTATTACAAGAGTGTGGTTCAGAAAAATTACTTTGGGGATCTGAGGCAGCACTCTATGGACCACCACAACCTTATTTAGAAGCTCTTGTTGATATGAAAATTTCAGAAGAGCTACAAGATGGCTGGGGATATCCTCAGGTCACTGAAAGTGATTGGGCAAATATTTTAGGTAAAAATTTCGCTAAATTGATGAAAATTGAAACCTCAAATATCCCTATCAATAAAAGAAGTAAATAAATGACCAAAGTTATAGATATGAATTTAGCGACCATAGTTAAAGAAGTTTTACTACAGGAGATAAGTCCATTTTTAAAATTGCATGGAGGTGATTGTAGCTTCATTAAAATTGACGAGGAAAACATTGTCCATTTGAAATTTGAAATGGCATGTACCGCTTGCAAATTACGACCTCTCACATATTTGGCTGCAATTAGACCTCGGATGATGAAAATACCTGGAATAAAAGATGTAAATATCCAGGGTGTAAAGGTTTCAGATTTTGCAAAAGCAAGATCTGAAAAAATAACAATACTATAAAAATATAAAAATATTTTTATAGAAAATAGAAGGGAAAAGGGAGTAAATGAAACAAAAAAATGTAAAAATTTTGCTTACCTTGTCTGCACTATTTTTAGCAGCATGTACAAGCGGAACCTCGAGCACAGACTCCTCAGGTGATGCTTCAAATGCTTCTTCAGAAGTAGTAGTAGGTGCTGTGAGTGGAAGTGCTGCAAATCCTGCCGTTCAGGTTATGAATGCTGAAATGGAAAGAAAGGCAAAAGAAGCAGGAGTAACTCTCTATGTTGAAACTTCAGAAAGTGTTGAAGAACAAATTGAGAAAGCAGAAGCACTAATTGCCCGAGGAGTACAATATCTAGGTTTACATCCATGGGATGGTGCAGCTGTAGTTCCATTAATTAAAAGTGCAAAAGAAAAAGGAGTAAAAGTTGTCATCTTAATCGACGGTGTCCCTGATGTCGTAGAAAATGGAGACGCTTTAACTTTTATTTCTGGTGATGAAGAAAATGCTGGAATTGCACTTGGAAAATGGACAGCAGCAAATAAGCCAGGAGCACAAGCTGGAATTATTACTGGTTCTCCAGGAAATTTGGCTGCAGAAACTAGAACTAATGCCTTTAAACAAGGAGTTTCAGGAAGCGACGTAACAGTTGTTGCTGAAGGAACTGGAAATTGGGCTCGTGAAGAGGCATTAAGAGTAGCCGGAGATATGTTAACTGCAAATCCTGAGTTAAGTGTATTTTTTGCTAACAATGATGAAATGGGATTTGGTGCTTTAAAAGCAGTAACTGAAGCAAATAGAACAAGTTCTGTAAGCATCATAAGTTGGAATGGAACCTGTATTGGTTTGGAAGCTCTTATCAAGGGTGAGTTTGTCCTTGAAGCGGTTCTTCCATTTGATGCATTTGGTGCTGGATTAATTGATGTTGCAGTCGCAGATTCAAAAGGTGAATCTGTTGAACCTCGAATTCTTCCAGAAGTTCCAGTCTTGACAACCGATGACGCCAAAGCGATTCTTGATGGATCTAAATCGGCTACAGATGCATTAGTTGCACGATTGAAAGAAGCACAAGCAGGCTGCGGAGCCTAACCAAAAAATGATCTAAACCCTCTTAACGTCAAACAAGAGGGTTTAGATTTTCAAGAGAAGGGAATCTAATTGAAGACCTTGTCTGCTATTGATATTTCCAAAACTTTTGGCGGTATTGCTGCATTGGATAAAGCATCCATATCGATATCGACAGGTAAAATTACAGGTTTAATTGGAGAAAATGGTGCAGGAAAAAGTACCATAATAAAAATTTTGAATGGGATTTATAAATTAGATTCAGGTCATATAGAGGTTGAAGGTAAAAAATTTAGTGATTGGAATAGTAAGCAAGCTAAGAAAACTGGAATTTCAACAATCCATCAGGAAATATTACTTGTTCCTGAATTAAATGTTTATCAAAATGTGACTTTAGGTCAGCCACAAACAAAGCACTCCAAAGTCCCAAAAATATTTCAAAATATCGATGTCAAAAAAGATGAGAAATTCGCAATTGAGTTTTTACAAAATTTAGGTGTTCAAGAGAATTTCAAAAATATAAAAGCTGGAAGTTTAAGTCCGGGTAAGGCTCAATTAGTCTTAATTGCCAGGGCTATTAGTCAGAAATCTGACTTTCTAATTTTAGACGAACCTACTGCAGCCTTACCTCAAAATGAAAGAATTAAATTTTTTGAGATTATTAATTTGCTGGCTAAAAATGGTAAAGGAATACTTTTAGTATCCCATCATCTTGAGGAAGTTGAAAAAATGTGTAGCGAGGTATATATCTTGAGAGACGGTAAAAATACTGCAAAATTAACTGGGCCAGAGATAAACATAAAAAATATGGTTAACAATATGTTAGCTAGGGAATTAACTGAACAATACCAAAGGCCACAAAATATTCCTAAAGCTGAAATAATGATCGAAGTTGATCAAATATCAAGTTTGCCTCTTCTAAATAATGTTTCATTTAAAATCAAAAAAGGTGAGATCTTAGGAATAGTTGGGCTATTAGGTTCAGGTAAAACAGAATTAGCAAGAGCTTTGATGGGTATAAACAAAAATAGCGGAACTATAAAAGTAAAAGGAAAAGTTGTTAAAAACCTTAAGGTAATAGATGCACTTAAGGCAGGAATTATCCTTGTACCTGAAGAAAGAAAATCACAGGCCATTTTGCCTGATTTGAATGTTTTTTATAATGGAATAGTGACTTATGCAAACATTAATTATTATGATAAATATTGGAAAATTTTTAAAAATAATACTTTAAAAGCAAAAGTTGAAAGTATTTTGAAAGAATTATCTGTTAAATATACAAATTTAAATAGAATTACAAAAGGACTAAGTGGAGGGAATCAGCAAAAACTAGTTATTGGCAGAGTACTTTTATGTAATCCAAAGTTATTAATATTAGACGAACCTACAAGAGGAATTGATGTAGGAAGCAAAAGTGATGTTTACTCCATCATTCAAAATGCAGTTAAAAATGATTTAACAGTTTTAATAATGAGTGGTGAATTGGAAGAGATGTCAGTAATTTGTCATCGTATTCTTGTACTAAGCAATGGAGAAATTTTAGGTGAATTTGATCCCCAAAAATCTTCGATAGATGAAATTAAAGGGTTAATGGGTGGATTAAATCAAGAGAGAAAGAGAGAAAATGTCTAACTCTACAATATCCTTAAAATCTAATTTAATTAAAATTATAAAACTTGATTTATTTAGGTTACTTTTTCCCATAATAATATTGTGTTTATCATTAAGTCTTCTATCTCCAAATTTTTTAACAGTTAATAATTTAACAAATATATTGGTAAATGCAGCACCTTTAGCTTTAGCTGCTACAGGCTTAACCCTAGTAATAATTTGTGGAGATTTAGATTTAAGTGTTGGCTCAAATATGGCCCTTGTAAGTACAGCTTCTGCGTTATTAATGGCTAATTTTGGTCTGTCAATATTTTTGGCATTTGGAGCTGGATTAATTATTGGTGCTTTTGTTGGCTTTGTAAATGGTTTGTTATCAGTAAAAATAAATATTCCTTCATTTATTGTGACGTTAGCAATGATGAGTGTTGCTCGAGGAATTGCACTTGTGTTAAGTGATGGCAGTGCTGTTACTAATTTACCTGAAAGTGTAACAAATATATCAAGTGGAAGATTTTTAGGTTTAAGTTTTATTATTTGGATTCCAATTTTGATAGTACCTATTGTTGGATATTTACTTTCCAGAACAGTCCTAGGATTAAATATTTATTCAATCGGCGGCAATAAAGAAGCTGCCATCTTAGCGGGGGTTCCAGAAAGTAAAACCAGGATTTTAGCCTTAACAATTTCTGGATTTATGGCTGGATTTGCAGGCATAATAAGCACTTCACGACTAGGAGTCGGCTCACCCATCATTGCTGAAGACTTAATTCTTGATGCTATTGCTGCTGTAGTAATTGGAGGAACTTCTTTATTTGGTGGAATTGGTAAAATAACTGGAACTATCCTAGGAGTTTTATTAATAGCCATTATTAGAAATGGCTTAGTACTTTTAAACGTTTCACCTTTTTATCAGAAAGTTGCAATTGGAATAGTTATTCTCATCGCAAGCATTATTGATGCGCTTGGTAGGAAAAGAAATTTATGATCATTAGAAAAGATAATATTAAGATCCAATTTGCAACTAAAAAATTTTTAAGAGGAGATCTTTACTTACCTAAGACAGAAGAGAAGTTACCAACCTTAGTATTTAGAACTCCCTATGGGAAGAAAGTGGCACAAACTTATTTTTTTAATTCACCAGAGTGGTTTGCAGAGCAAGGTTTTGCTGTTTTTGTTCAGGATGTGAGAGGAAGAGGTGCTTCAGATGGAGAATTTACTCCAATTGGAAATGAAGCTATTGATGGAAATTTAACGGTAAATTGGGTATTAAATCAAGCCTGGTCTAATCAAGAAATTTTTGGCTTGGGATATTCATATTGTGGACTAAACCAAATTATTACCCAAAAGATAAACCAAAATTTTAAAGCCATTAGTCCAGCACTTTATTTTACAAATTTATTTAACGATTGTTTAGTACAAAGTAATACTGTTGCAAGTTCTTTCTTATTGAGCTGGGCACAAACTTTAGGAGCTACTACATTTAATAATTTAAATAAACATGAATTACAGGAAGTATTATTAAAAAATTCAACCTTAGGCCTAAAACAATATAGTACAAAAAATTGGTTTACAGATTGGTTGGAGTCATGTGAAAGTAAAGTGAAAATACCGAATTTAGTTCAATCAAAACCTGATGTACCAACTTTACATTTAGGTGGATTTTACGACACTTTTAGAAGATCTGTTATTTCAAATTTTCAAGATCATAAATTTTCAAACTTAGATAATTTAGTAATGGGACCATGGAATCATTATCCTTCTAAAATATCTGCAAATTATGATTATGAGTCAACCTCAAATTCAATCTGGAATCCAAGTAATTTAATAATAGATTTTTATCAAAAAATTAGGAATAAGGGTGATATTAATCTAGATAAACGAGTTAATGTTGGAGTTCTAAATTCTGGTAATTTACAAATTTCTGGAAAAAAATGGCCACCCATAGAACCAACCAATATAAATTTTTACTTAGGAAGCTCAGGCCAAGCAAACTGTGTGGTAAGTGATGGGAAACTAGAAAAAGACGTAACAGGCACAGTACCCGATTATTTGACCTATAACCATGCTGACCCATTGATTCTTAATGGTGGAGATGACTGCGGAGATCCGGCTTTACTTGAACTGGGACCTAAAATCCAGAATCCAAATGAGTTCAGATTTGATGTTTTGACCTATACAAGTGAAATATTTCAAATAGATAACCTTTTTATCGGAGATGCCTTTTTAGAACTTTATGTTGAAACCACTGATTTAGTTTCTCAATGGTTTAGCCGCATATGTTTGGTAAATAAAAAAAATATTAGCATTAATTTATTTGATGCAGTACTAACTGTGAATAATTTAGATAAATTAACGAAAGTTAAATTAGAATTTGGGCCTGTTTCATTCGTAATTAAACAAGGTGAAAAGTTAAGGATACAAATAACGAATGGAGCATTTCCAAGATGGGAAATATTAAGAGATAAGTATGGAAACCCTGTGGTGCAAAAATCTATAATTTTACATAATATAAATTATCCTTCAAAGCTTGTTCTACCAATGGCGAGTTAGATAAATATGGACCTTAATATTCACCCCAATAATAAATTTTCCTATATTCCAGCAATTAATGCTTACTCATCTGGGGTGGCACCCCTTAAAGGATTTAAATTAGTTGGTATCAGATTTGATAAACCAACTATATTTTCTGATTCTTTGAAAATTTTAGCTAACTATTTACCAAAAATTAATTTAGATATGTCAAATATTGTTTCTTTTGAATTTCGAAGTCCAATGCCTTTTAGTTTTAATGGTTTTAGTGATTTTAACAAACAGTATTATGATCAATTGGGTAAATTAGAGTTATTAATAAATGACATTAATCCAATTGCGAGAACAAATGTCAGCCCACTATTTACAGAAATAAAGGAACCAGTTTTATTTGGGCTACATGTTTTATCAGAAACATCTGAAACAAACCAAGATTTTGTAGTTGCTGGAAGTGGTGAAGTAAAGGGTGATTTAGACCCTAAAAACATAATCGCACGCGCAGACTTAACCCAAAAAGGTGTAGAGCAAAAGGTTCTATTTGTGCTAGAAGAAATGAAGCAAAGACTATTTACTTTGAAGGGAAAATATATTGAACCTACCGAAATAAATGTTTATACGGTTCATGAAATCCCCAATCTAATAAATATTATTAATGAATACTTGCCAGGATTAGCTAAATCAAGTATTCATGTTTGGAAATGTGCTCCACCAATTTTAGAAGTTGAATTCGAAATGGATTTAAGACGCCTATCAAATCAAGTACTAATAAATTAGGAGAAAAAATGGAAAGGTTATCTGGAAAAGTTGCAGTAGTTATTGGAGGTAGCTCTGGAATTGGACGTGCTGTGGCGCTTAGGTTTGCGAAAGAAGGTGCCATAGTCCACAACTTTGATTTAAGTGCTACTCCGCGTGAAGGGGGAAAGCCAACAAACGAGGTTATTTTAGATTCTGGAGGGTCCTCTTTTTTCTCTGAAGTTAATATTCTGGATGAATCAAGTGTGATTACGGCATTTAAGGGTTTGATTTTGAAAAGTAATAAATTAGACATAACCTTTATTGCTGCCGGAATGGCTGAACCTATGGGGGATACCAGAGAAATAAAAATGTCAGATTTTGATCTCCAGGTTGCATTAAATTTTAGAGGTACCTTTTTATCAATTCGGGAATCTCTTAAATACATGGTGCCTGCTAAATCGGGCTCAATCATCCCTGTTTCGTCTAATTTTGGTCAAGTTGGAGTTCCTAATATGACAACTTATTGTGGCACTAAAGCTGCTGTAATTGGAATGGTTAAATCAGTCGCTGTTGAAATGGGAAAGCATAATGTGAGAATTAATGCATTATGTCCTGGTGCTACCAAAACTGCCATTAATGTGAAATATAGGGCTGATCAAGAAATTCAGGAAATGTGGCAACGCATGACACCTTTAAGAATGACAGGTAATGAATATATTGCAGAAGTTGAAGATATTGCCTCGGCTGCAGCTTATCTTGCAAGTGATGAATCTAGATTTATGACGGGATCGACACTAACGGTCGATGGAGGATGGACCGCACATTAAAAATTATAAATAATTCAACTTTGTGTTGATTTCTCTAAAAACCTAAAGCTAAATCGTCTCTGCCCACATTAAAAGTATTAACTGGATTATCACTTGGGTAACCAAGGGATAATCCAACTATTAGTTTGTAATCTGGAGGGATCTCTAAATGATTTCTAACAGGACTTGCCCAGGTGGCTAATGCTCCTTGAGCACAAGTTCCTAAACCTTTTGAATGAGCTGAAAGCATGATGGTTTGTAAGAAAATACCGGCATCTAGTGCTGCATAGGCTTTTAAGTCTTTGTGGATAAAGAGAAACATAGCCACAGGGGCACCAAAGAATTCAAAGTTTTGTCTCCAAGCTTTCTCTTTGCCTTCTTTGTCATTTCTAGTAATACCAAGGAATTCATATAGTGCTTTGCCTGTTTTTACTCTTCTTTTTTGTAACAAAGCAGGATATTTAAAGATGGTTCTAAAATCACCATCAGGCCAACCTTTTCTAAAGATCAGCAATTGTAGTTTTTTTAACCAATTACCATTCATTAAAGGCCAAGCTTGATCAAAGAGTTTCAAGTAATCATTCTTTATTAATTCAAGGGTTTCACCCTTGGCAATTGCTAGGTAGTAGGGATGGGTGTTACTCCAGGAAGGAGACCACAGAGCATCATCCAGTATTTGTTTTAACACAGATTCAGGAACTTGATCTGGTTTGAAATCACGAATACTGCGGCGTGATTTGTTTAGAGAGGAGAAGTCCATAGATATGAGGGTAGTGGAGAGGAGGGGTTAAAGAAATAGGACAAATGAGGAAATTATTTTAAAATTTTTGAAGATCCCTTGCTATGGAGTAACGTGATAAATAACACAAATAAGGATGATCAAATGCAACTCGAACAAATACTTGATCGGTTTTCTGAAGGGCTAGTTGCTGTTGATCGCGAATCTAACATTATAAATTCAAGCAGGAATGGAATTAAATATTTACCAGGTTTAAGTACAATTTATGAACCTCAATGTGCAGAGGAAGTAATGAAATGGTGGACAAAAACTTATCCTAATGATTTTTATAACATAAAAAATATATCAACAAATTATCCTTATCCTGAAGCCCCAGCAAACAAATGCGACATAATTTTTAGTTCGGATGATCATGCACTTGACAACGCAGAATGGGCAATTGAATTAAAAAAGATAGCATTTCTCGGTGATAATGGTAAAAATAATGATTACGGGCCGAGTAAATTGCTCTCACCATTTTTAAAAGACAGATCACTTTCTCATGACATTATAAAACTGAAGGAATCAAAATTAGCTAGACATAAAGCAGTCATTGGGTATGGGTTTGATTACACGATAAGTTCTCTTGAAGTTGCGCTTTCAAAATTTCCGCAAGAAGGTGACAGAATTAAGAACGCTAAGAAGACTGTGAAATCGGCTGGGATGCCAGGCGATAAATTAGAAATGAAACCACTTCTTGATATTGCAGATTTTATTATAGAAAAACTTGACCTTACTAAACCTCTTGTTACGAGAGAGTTTAAAGACGCCTGGCATCATCCACTAGGCGGTAATGGAACAGTTTTTGCATGGGAATTAAAGTAACTACTTAATTAGTTTTAATTGGCCATATTCTTGAGGAATAATTATTTCTTTAGCTGGGACATAAGAATGAAAATCTTTATGACTTTTAAGGTTTGAATCAGGACTTGCTGGTGAACCTAAAACTGCCTTTATTAAGTCAGTCTGGTTTGCTAACAAATCAATGTCACGTAGAACTTGTGCTTTGATTACGTTATAAACTGCACCAACATTTACGCCGTTTCCTAATTGTTTATAACTAAGTGGATTCGGTTGATCTGCAAAATCAAACCACTCTGGCAGACCTTGTAACCTTGCGCCTTCGCGAGTAGAAATTCTTCTTAACTGCTTGCCGATTATGGAGGTTTGAGTTATAGCGACTAAAGCGGGTACATATGTTGCTTTTTTTGCACGAATACCTGAAGGACGAAAATGCATAATTGTATCCAGCAAAGAATAAGCATCCTGAGCCTGCCATTCAAATTTTCTCCTACTTGGTGGAAATGATTCTAGGTTTTTCCATTTCTTCAACCATTTATCTAAGACCTTCTTATTTTCAGTATAAAACTCAGCATTCTTAATTAAGAAATTCCTTTTCCAATCAGGTGTATTTTTAGGAATTCTTAATTTTTTTCGGTCTACCCAGTCGTCAGCCCAAATCGGAAAACCTGGAATTGGATTTTTAATTTCTTTTTTTCTAAACAGGAGTACAAAATCATTCCAAGCTTCAATCCATTGTTGCTCAGATTCAGAAAGTGTTAATGATTTCTTATAATCACTTTTTGTAATTTTCTCAAGGGGAAGATCTTTTCCTAAATTCCATTCTTGGGGATTCCAGTCTCTCATTACAGGTTCCAAACTCGGTATATCAACATCAATTTTAAAGTTGGGTATTCCTTTTGGAATTTTAGTTGCAGCAATAAAAACACGGTCTCTTACTTGGGGTCTGCCTCCAAACTCTGGACGGATTAAATGTGGAGACACAACCATTGGTTTAGTACTTACTCGGTAACCAAGATCACGTAAAGTTTTTATAATTACTTCCCATTCATGAATATGTCTTGGGCCAGCAATATTTCTGACATTTTCTAATAAAACTATTGAAGGCTTTCTGATTTCAATTATTTTTGCAATATTCCAAAATAGAGTTCCCCTGGTTTCCTCCATTCCGAGTTGCTTACCTGACTTACTAAAAGGTTGGCATGGGAAACCTCCCACAAGCACATCATGATCAGGAACATTCATTACTTCATCGTTGGCCGAAAGCGTGATGTCTCCATCTGGTTTCAAATTCCAATTTCGTTCATAAATTCTTGCTGAATCTTCGTCCCACTCGGATGCGTAAACACATTTACCGCCCATTGCCCCTAGGGCAGCGTGGAAACCACCAATTCCAGCAAATAGGTCAACGAATTTAAAGGTCATAATTTAAATATACAGCGGCACATAGACATAAATTTTTATTTAGGATAGTCAAGCCTAGTTATTCCCATCATTTAGTCTCATTTCTAAGATTTGCAATGCAATTTCCAGCAATTGGTTGAAGAAACTGAATAACTAACCAGATAGTCTTTAACCCATGAAATCAAAATATGCACCCCTCTTAGCTGGAAGCCTGTTAGTTCTAGTGGCCTTGTTTTATGCTTTTTCTTCTCAATCAAATGAGCAAATATTTGTCACCCATGGGGTGATCACACCAACTGCCACCGTAGGTGAAGGTTTAGCAACGGTGAGAACATTCATCATTGAAATAACAGCTGATGGAAAATCTGGGGATAACTATTATTTAGTGGGAACCTTAACCACAGTTGGAAAAGTATTAAAAGGCGAAGATGAGATTAGAAGTGCCAATCTCAACTTTGTTTTAGGAGATATTTCAAACCAAGT
>Ga0315902_10007155_pt1 | contig 15313 bp, 9 predicted proteins | sample LakEriMetagenome_9_FD_203523 | JGI IMG/M metagenome (GOLD analysis project Ga0315902, IMG submission 203523) | Freshwater fungal communities from buoy surface, Lake Erie, Ohio, United States - Buoy 12 MA117 | ecosystem: Environmental > Aquatic > Freshwater > Lake > Lake biofilm | place: USA... | reverse complement strand
CGAATAACGGATTTCTGACAGTTCTTGCCACGGGCGAAGGTGAAGCAAGTTCTATTCATCATTATGAAACTGTAGTTTATCCTTCTAATAGCTGGCAATACTTCGTTCCTACCGGTCCGATAAACCCGGGTTGGAATGATGTCTCATTTTCGAGCACGGTCTGGGCCTCCGGGCAATTGGGTATTGGATATGGAGATGGGGACGATGTCACCTTGGTCCCGGCTCCTTCAGTATCTGTGTATGTACGACATTTTTTTAATGTTACGAACAAAGACGCTATACGATCAGCAATTCTTGATATTGATTACGATGATGGATTTGTCGCCTATTTGAATGGTGAGGAAATAGCACGTTCGGGACTTCTCGGCACACCTCCTGCCTGGAACGAACTGGCAAGTGATCATGAAGCTACGGTTTATCAAGGTGGGCAATTGACATCTATCGAGATTGACACTACGGTATTATTCGGTGCATTGACTAACGGGGTAAATTGTCTTGCTATTGAGGTACATAACAATTCAACAACTTCGTCAGACCTTTCATTGATTCCCTATTTTACATTTGGAATAGATCAGCCAACCATTTATTTTGGAGGGTTGGTTCATCCCGGGTTTGATCAGGAGAATCCATCACTGTTTTTTGAGACAAATTTCAGCATAGCCTCAGCGGGAGAAACGATCTATTTGACTGATCCAACCGGCGTTCTGGTGGATTCTCTTGTTGTACCTGATCTTGAGCCTGGAATGTCGATTGGGAAGTTCAATGATGGTAGCGCGAATCATCGGTTATTTCTGGAGCCTACTCCGGGTTCATCTAATAACTTGGCAGATAATTACTCAGATTTTGAGGCAACTCCAGTTATTCAAACAGGAGGTGCATTTTTAACTGCACCAACCCCAATATCTGTTGCCAATTTATCAACGAACTCAGGTCTTCTTCGCTATACGCTCAATGGTCAGAATCCAGATGAATTTTCCACATTGTATAATGGCCCGATAACGATAAATGCTACATCAGTATTGAAAGTTAGATGCTTCCCAACAGTTACAGGAATCCTCCCAAGTGCCGTTGCCACTGCTACCTTTATTTACAACGAGGAATTCACGATTCCTGTGATCTCTATCACTACTGATGATGAAAATTTATATGGACCGACAGGAATCTTTGATAATTACACGACAGATTGGAAAAGACCTTGTGTAATCGAGTATTTTGATGCGGATGGTATTAAAAAATTTCAATCTCGGGCATCGATCAAACCCGATGGTGGGGCAGGAGGCAGCCGCTCCAATCCGCAGCACAGCGTGACGATAGAGCCCGCAAATAATCTTTTCGGAGAAGGAAAGCCTGTCATCTATCCTCTCATTCCGGAAAAGAATTTTATTAATGAGTTCTATGCTTTTTATTTACGGAACGGCAGTAATTATTGGAATCAGTATCCTCAGAAAGATGCAACATTGATGAGGATGATGCGAGAAACGAACGTTAATTCTCAAGCCTACACTCCGGTGGTTGCATTTTTGAACGGAGAGTATTTCGGAGTATATGAGCTGCGCGAGAAAGCGAATGAAGGTTATTATGAGAATAATTACGGAAATGATCGCGACAGCCTGGATTTGTTGTCTGTTAGTTATTTCTACGGACCCAGCCAATTGAGAGTTGTCAAGGGATCGGATTCCTCTTTCTATAGTATGGTCGATTTTGTAACGACTGAAGATCCAAATGGTTTTTCATATTTTAATGACTGCCACCAGAAGATAGATCTTTTCAATTTTACAGATTATATCGCTGCGGAAAATTGGTTTGCAAATTTTGATTGGATCTATAATAATATGAAAATCAATCGCTGCAGGACTTATGATAATAAATGGCGCTTCCAGTTGCAGGACATGGAGCTGGGATTGGGAGGATGGTCTGATTTCAATTCCAACATTTTTGATTATTTCAGATACAATAATCAGCCGAATAATTATTGGGCAATTTACAACAGCCTCATTCAGAATGGTCAGTTTAAAAAATATTTCATCAACCGGTATGCAGACCTTATGAACACTGCAATGAGGTCTGATCAATACGAGCCAATAGTGACTGAAATGTATGAGCAATTGTTACCTGAGCTTCCAAGACATTTTCAACGTTGGACTGGTGATGTTTCGGGTGGAATGCTCACATATACAGCTATTTACAATGGATTGCTCAATCAGTTTGAGAACCGATCTGATGTTGTACGGAACCAAATGATCAATGAATTTGGATTGAATGAAACGGTAGATGTTACGTTGAATGTGCAGCCAGCAGGTGCAGGACTTATAAAGATCTCAACGATTGTCCCGGAGAATCTCCCATGGACTGGTGTTTACTTTGATGGGAACCCTGTTGGGATGACAGCAATTGCGAATCCCGGTTACACGTTTGTCGGATGGGTGCCAAATGGTCAGATCCCGTTCAATGAATTGGAGGATGTTTCCATTCAGTTGAATATACCGAATGATGGTGCTTATACAGCGCTGTTTGAAGGCATACCTGAACCGGCTACGGTTACTGTATCAGAGATCAATTACAATGCAGATAGTAGTGTCAATGCAGGAAATTGGATTGAACTGCACAATTATGGAACGAAGGATCTTGCTCTAACGAACTGGAGTGTTCGATCGAAGGACCATTGGGACAGATATACTTTTGCCGATGGTACTGTACTTCCCGCAAACGGCCACCTTGTGATCTGCGAAAATGAGGACATCTTCCAGTCGGTCCATCCGGACATCACCAATTATGTTGGGAGTACTGGCTTTGGATGGAATAATTCTCAAGATTCCGTTCAGCTGTACAATGCAGTGGGGGAACTTGTGCTAATGAGTGTTTACAAGGATAGTAGACCATATCCTGTATGCGCTGATGGTTGGGGACGAACATTGGAGAATTCGCATCCTGAAACTTCTGTTTTAGACAGTTTGACCTGGTTCTGTGGTTGTATTGGAGGTTCACCGGGTCAGGCATATGAACCTTGTCAGGAACCGATTGCCATCACAGAGATCAATTACAACAACATTGGTTCAGATTACAATGCCGGTGATTGGGTGGAGATCCGAAATATGACAGGGAGTGCCATCAGTTTGAACAACTATGTATTCAAGGATTCAAAGAATGATCACACTGCACCTTTAGGTAATTTGATATTGGATCCGGGAGGCATCTGGGTGCTTGGTAATAATGGACAGTTGTTCGCTGTTCGACATGACGGAATTGCAAACTACAGCGAAGTTTTTGATTTCGGATTGAATGGTTCAGAGGCACTGCGTTTGTACAATGATCAGGGAAGATTGATTTCCAGTGTCAATTATGATAATTCGGAGCCGTGGCCGATACAGCCTTCAATTGAGGATTACACACTTGAATACGATTATTACAATGGTTTTGTTGACCCTTCTTCTGCGGATTCATGGTTCGTTGGTTGTGAAGGGGGATCGCCAGGTAAGATCTTTACCCCGTGTCCTGTTGTACCCGAAGGTGAGTTTGGTTTCTTGTATCCGAATCCTACATATTCCCAGTTGACGGTAGCATTTGATAATTCGACCAATTCATCGGGAAAAACCGACATTGAGATCTATGACATTGCCGGAAATATTGTTCACAAAGTTTCGGTTCAGGCTATAGAATCGAAAGTGGGTGAAGAGATCAATGTCGAGTTCTTACGTGGTGGTGTGTATTATGTGAAGATCATTCAGGATGGGAGGACCGATCAGATTCCGTTTGTGAAGTTGTAGGATCGATAGATTCTATCAGTTTAGCTCGGCCTCAACGAAAAATAAAAAAGCATCCTGCGTTGCAAGATGCTTTCATAAAAGTGCGCATGACTGGACTCGAACCAGCACATCCATAGGAAACCACCCCCTCAAGATGGCGTGTCTACCAATTTCACCACATGCGCATGTATAAAGAACGTTCACTCAAAGCACAAATATAACTACTTTCTATTGTCTATTGGCACAGTTCATGAGAACTTATTTATCTCTTCCTTCTTCGCTATCCGATCAGCTTCTTTCATTTCGATTTCATCTGGCTTTACTTGTTCTTTGTCACCGCTACAATCTCTCCTCACTAAATCGAACATCCTCCACGAAATGCTGCTTATCCAATTCACCTACTTCGATTGAGTAATAACCAAATTCTTCAGAGACAATTCCGGTAATTCGGTAAACTCCTTTGCCATAGAAAGGATATCTGCGAGCTACCTCCGGAAAATGCACTGTATCCAGGATGTCACCTGCCTTGTCGATAAAAGTCCCGAAGTACATTGGATCGCCTTTACTGGTATAGGATTTTTTCAAGGCAACGAGGTAACCGTAAGTAGTGATCCTTAAACCCAGGAATTGATGTAATTCATGAGCCATGGTATGAGCCGGAGTTTTTTGAGAAAGTAGATCAAAGGGATTACAAAGTGGAAAGCCCAACAATTCCATTTGTTCAAAGGCAAGCTCCAGATCTTGCTCTGTGAGACTAGGTAATTTGAATTGCTTGCGTTCCGGTTCAAAAAGCTGGGGCACGGGATCTTTGTCCTTGACCTTGTTGTGGTACAAGTGCGCTTTCCAGAGTAACTCTTTTCGGCTTTCCGGAAAGTCCCTCAATCCACCGATTCGGATAATTAGTACAAGTTGCTCCAGAGGAATGAGGCAGCGTTTCATCAAGTCCTCGAAGTTCTTGTAAGGACCGTATCGCATGCGTTCTTCCAGTGCCTTGTGAATGATCTTTCCTTCCAGACCGCTGACGAGAATGAATCCCAGTACCAGTTCTTTTCCTTTCAGTAAACACTCGTAAGAACCGAAATTTAGGGAAGGAGCAACGATCACACCTCCCCAGGTACGCGCTTCATGGACGTATACTTCTGTTCGGTAATACCCACCGAAATTATTGATGCAGGCCGTCATGTACTCTAGTGGATAGTGTGCTTTCAGGTATAAACTCTGGTAACTTTCCACGGCATATGATGCGGAATGTCCTTTGGAAAAGGCATAGCCCGCAAAACTTTCGATCTGCCGCCAGATGTCTGAGGTGAGGGCATCTGCAAATCCCTTTTTTCGGCAGTTCCCGAAGAAGGTTTCCTTCACTTTATTGAATTCTTCCCGCGAACGGAACTTACCGGACATACCGCGGCGTAAGACATCGGCCTCTGCCAAGCTGAGGCCGGCAAAGTGATGAGCAACCTTGATCACATCTTCCTGATACACCATCACACCATAGGTGTCGGGCATGATCTCCCGCAGGATCGGATGCGCTTCTTTCCGCTTTTCGGGGTAGCGGTGACGCAGAATGTACTCTCGCATCATACCTGATTGCGCCACGCCCGGACGAATGATCGAACTGGCGGCCACCAGGCCGAGGTAGGTGTCGACCTGCAGTTTGACCATCAGCATGCGCATTGCCGGTGACTCGACATAGAAACATCCGATGGCTCTGGCAGTTCGAAGCAGTTTTCTGACCTTCTCATCCTGTTTAAAATGGGTAACGTCATGAATATCGTGCGGCGGATTATCCGGCTGGTTACAGGCAATCACTTCGAGCGTATCGTGGATTTTTCCCAATCCGCGCTGACTGAGGATGTCGAACTTATAAAGGCCCACATCTTCGGCCTCCAGCATGGAGAACTGCGTTGTTGGGTAACCTTTCGGTGGCATGAAGGTTCCTGAATACCAGGTTATCGGTTTCTCGCTGATCACGATACCACCGGCATGTACACTCAAGTGTGAGGGAAGTCCGTGGATGTACTTGCTGTACTTGATCACCAATTGTGACAGCTGATCGAGTTGGTTTAATTCGAACTTGCCTTTGCTGAGGATATCGATCTCCGATTTGGGTAGGCCGAAGACCTTTCCCAGTTCACGCACGGCGGCACTGTACTGAAAAGTGTTGTACGTACACAAGAGCGCAGCATTCGGATAGCGGTCAAAGATATAGCGCGTCACATCGTCGCGGTCCTTCCAAGAGAAATCGATGTCGAAATCCGGTGGGTTCTTTCGGTAGAGGTTGATGAAACGTTCGAAGTAAAGGTCTAGTTCCAGCGGATCGACATCGGTGATCCGAAGCAGGTAGGCGACTATACTGTTTGCACCACTTCCCCGACCAACGTAGAAATAGCCTTTGGAACGCGCGTATGTAGTGAAATCCGAAGTGATTAGAAAGTAGGAGAGGTAGTCCTTTTCTGAAATGATCTCGATCTCCATTTCGATCCGGGCAATGATCTCGTCGGTAACGTTGGGATAGCGATAATCCAGTCCGTTGGCGCAAAGTTGTTTCAGCAATTCGAGATCTTCTTTTTTGCTGCCGGTGTAGGTGGCTACGTTCTGCTGTTTAGCATCGTCTCCAAATTCGAAATGCACGGAGCAGGATGAAAGCAGTTGGTTCGTTTGCTCTACCAGTTCCGGGAAATCGGCAAAGCACATCTGAAATTCACTGTACTGAATGAATTTTTCGTTCTCATCCGCTTGCTCTTCTTTCGGCAGTCTGGAGAGTAGTACATTGTTGTCGATCGCACGCAAGAGACGGTGTGCGTTGAAGTCCTTCTTGTTGCGGAACGTCATGAACTCCAGCGCGATCATCCGCTGGTAATTGATCTTGGACTTTTGCACTATCAGTCGGGAAAGCTGTTTGCTTCCAACTCCGATCCATTCATTTTCTTTCAGCTTCTTCGGTTCCTTTCCCCACGGATAGATCACGATACAATTTCCCATGTGAGGAGGTCTTTCCGGGAATGCTTCACCGCTGTGAAGGTGCATTGTCAGAAAGTGATTTGACTCATGTAATCCACGGTTATTGCGAGCGACGATTATATAGCAGCATTCCATTCCGTTGCGGATATCGATCCCGATCTTTGGTTCTATCCCTTCCTTTTGCGCCTCCCGAACATAACTGAGCGTCGATGATGTAGAGTTGATGTCGGCGAGAACAGTATGTGCATAGTCAGACTCTTTCGTCCATTTGACGAGTTCCTCTGGTGATAAGAGGCCGTAGCGGAGACTGAAGTGACTTTTTATGAACATGTTGTTTAGATCGCTGCGCTGAGAGAAGGGAGATCGCTTCGCTGCGAGAAAAAAAGACTCAATCTTCACATTGAATCAAGTCTCTTCTTCTTCTCTCTTCTCTCTTCCCTCGCTTCTCTTTTCTACTCTACCAGAGATTTCATAAAGCCAATGATCATTTTCTCGACTTGATCCAATTCTTTAAGTATGGTATCGGCTCTTTCATCACTCAACATGGAAAGTCTTTTTGTGAGTTCGAGTTGAGTGTTTACTTCGTAACAGGAGCCAAGTGAGATAGATAGGAAGTACTTGAATTCCTTTTTACTTTGTCTGCCGGATCCTTCTGCAATATTTGTTGGAATACTCGAAGATGCTCGTCTTATCTGACTGGTCAGCCCATATTTCTCTTCCAGAGGAAAATCTAAAGTTTCCTGATAGATCATCTCTACTAGGTCCATTGATCGTTGCCAGATCTTTAAATTTTTGTGATTGTGCATTGTTTTCATTTGTATAAGATTAGGTTGTTTATATAGGTTAAGTCCCGCTTCTCGTCTCTTGCAGTCCCGGCAGTAGCGAAGCGGATCGTCGGGACGCTCTCGCTTCTAAATCCGTCGATTCGCCAACAGCGGCGGCGGCTCCCCGCTGAATGGATTGTACCTTCCGATTGTGCGGGCTTCCATTCCGATTGCGCGCATCACAGCGCGGTCGCCGAAGCGCTGACGGATCTTGTCCATGGCAGTGTAAAGTTCTGCGTGGCGCGTACCGTTATCGAAGAGATTGAGTTGATGGTGTCCGGCTACGAGCGAGCTATAGCGCACACCGATCAGGCGCACCAGTAGCCGACGGTTGTAGAGGCGGTCAAACAGCTCGGAAACGATCGGCATCAGTTCGTGATCGGCAGCGGTGTAGGGGATTTGCTTCTGCAGTGTCTGGGTATGAAAATCGGAATAGCGAATTTTTACCGTAATGCAGGCGGTAAGTTTGTTACCTCGCCTCAACTGAAAGGCAAGGTTTTCCGACATGGCTGCCATGATGCCTTTGAGCTTCTGCACATCTATCGTGTCGTGATCGAATGTCCGTTCGGTAGAGATCGATTTCCGTTCATTATAATTCTCTACGGGTGAATTATCTATTCCTTGTGCTTTCTTCCAAATGCCCACCCCATTTTGACCAAGGGCACTTTCCAGCATTTCTATCGGCATCTCTTGTATCGTCTGGATCTTCCGAACACCGAGGTTACAAAGTGTCTGATAGGTCTTTAGTCCGACCATCGGGATCTTTTGTACGGACAAAGGGCCTAAAAACTCTTTTTCGTTACCGTGATAGATCATCAGCTGGTTATTCGGTTTAGCTTCGCCTGTCGCTATCTTTGAAACTGTCTTATTCTGTGAGAGTCCGAAAGAGATCGGAAGTCCTGTTTCCTTGATGATTCTTTGCCGTAGTTCTGCCGCATATTTCATCGTTCCGAAGAATTTATCCATCCCGGAGAGGTCCATATAGAATTCATCGATCGACGATTTTTCACACACGGGAACAGCCTCTCGGATGATGTCGGTCACCATTCGTGAGTAATTCGTGTAGGTACTCGTATTCCCCTTGATAATGATCGCTTCCGGACAGCGTTCCTTTGCCATTTTCATCGGCATTGCGGAGTGAATCCCGAACTTTCGGGCCTCGTAACTGCACGATGCCACCACCCCGCGATCACTTATACCGCCGATGAGGATTGGTTTTCCTGCCAGACGACTGTCGAGGAGGCGTTCACACGACACGAAAAAGGTGTCGAGATCCATGTGTACTATTGAGCGCAAACCAGCCATAGTGAATGAGTTTAAAATTCAGTGTTGGCTGCATATCGTGTTTTGAGTGTAGAACATAGAGCATGGAGTATGGATTGATACGTGTGAACAAGTCTATGTTCCATGTTCCATCAGCGCAAGCGGTCTATATTCTCCTCCAAAGTTACGTCACTTTTTAATTAATAAGACTAAAAAATAATCAACAAATGATTAAAAAGTAATCAACAATTTTTCAACAAAATAAAGGAAGATGATCGTAAAGTTTTTACGTGGTGAACGAAATAAATAGAAAAGGGAAAAATAGGGTGGCAAATGATCTTGTGGAACTTAAAACGCATTAACATCCCACTCCTTCAGTTTAAGTCTTTTCATAGCGATCAACTCACGACCGGTGTAGATCTTATTTCTCTTATCTGAATAGCGCTCGAATTCTTCAATCTGTTTCCATTGTTCAAGTTCACAAGCAGAATAATTTCCGAAGAAAATAATTCGCTTTCCACTCTTGATCTTTCCGTTCTCAGGATTCAGGTAATAGTTCTTTTTAGATATCAGGAAGGGTTTCTCTACATATGGCATCCATGGATCATTCTGAGGGATACAGGACATTCTGTAGCAATCTTCGCCAAAGCGGAGTTCGGAAAGACCTTGCCACGGAACAAAGGCAATTGAGGGATATTTTACTGCGCGTTCAAACCTATTCTGAATTGAAAAAATGAACGTATCGCGAGCTGAACATTGATTTTTGAGAGAAATGAGTGAGTGTTGCTGTCCAATGATAGCAGGATCCAAAACTAGTCCACCGCTGCATTTTCCGTTTACTTCTCTAAAGGTCATGAAATCAAACTCCAATGCTTCAGGAAGGTGCAACACCCGAATAAAAGCATTATCACCCTCTATGCGAATATTAAGGCGAATGACTTCAATAGAATCAACCGGGCGTATATTGTCATCCTGAGCAATGGAGGATAAGCCAATTATAAGGCAAGAACATATTACTATATTACGCATCTCGATCAGTATACAATTATGCAATATTATAAAGATATGAGTTATGTCTAATGACAGAATAACAAATCAAGAATGACTCACAACATTTCGAATTATTCCTTGTTTCTTCTAGATGAAGCAGCCCATCAGCATTGTTTGGTTCAAGCGTGATCTTCGCTTTACGGATCACGAACCGTTATTAGAAGCTCAGAATAGTGGAGTGCCGGTGTTGCTTCTTTATTGCTTCGAGCCGTCGGTTATGAATTTTGATGACAGCGATCCGCGGCATTGGCGCTTTGTGCACGAGTCACTAAGTGATATGCAACAAAAACTGCAAAGCATTGGTGCCCAGCTTTATCTATTTCATGGTGAGGTTCTCACAATTTTTAAGGCAATTAATGAAAAATACGATGTCAAATTTTTGTTTTCTCATCAAGAGACAGGTAACCAGTTAACCTTCACGCGCGATAAAGACATTGCTGAATTTTGTCAGGAAAACCAGTGGACATGGAAGGAATATCAAACCAACGGGATCATTCGGAAATTGAAGAATCGCGCTGAATGGGACAAGCGCTGGAAGGAAACCATGACGACTTTCCCAAAGCTGATCGATGAGGCATTCAGGACCTATCTTGAATTGGACAGTGATCTATATTCTCAGCAAAAGGGTCCTGAGTTACCATCGGAGATCACAACACGTCATGCTAATTTCCAGGAAGGGGGAGAAACAATGGCCTGGCGCTATCTTGAAAGTTTTCTGAAAAGGCGTTATACCAATTACAGCAAGCATATTTCAAAACCTGAGCTGAGCAGAAAGGGGTGCAGTCGCCTGTCGCCTTACCTCGCTTATGGTAATATTAGTATGCGTATGGTTTACCGCTACACAATGCAACATTACGATCAGGCAAAGAACAAACGGGCGTTGGCAAATTTCATCTCGCGTCTTCACTGGCATTGTCATTTCATTCAAAAGTTCGAAGATGAATGCCGTATGGAGTTCGAAAATGTGAATCGCGCCTACGATCAACTATATAAAATAAAGAACAATGAATTCATTCGTGCATGGCAAGAAGGAAAGACGGGGATTCCGATCGTGGATGCATGTATGCGATGTGTGGTGCAAACAGGTTACTTGAACTTTCGGATGCGTGCGATGGTGGTTTCCTTTTTTGTATTCAACTTATGGCAGGACTGGCGCGATCTGCATTTTCTAGCCCGTCAGTTCCTTGATTACGAGCCGGGAATTCATTATCCACAACTGCAAATGCAGTCTGGTGTTACCGGTATCAACACCATTCGAATCTATAATCCGATCAAGAATTCTGAAGACCACGACCACGAGGCTGTATTCATTCGTAAATGGCTGCCTGAGCTTAAAGAAATACCAGACCATATGATCCACGAACCATGGAAGTTGAACCCCATAGAACAGGAATTCTATCGGTGCATGATTGGTGTGGATTATCCTCAACCGATTGTCGATCCGGAGGAGTCCCGCAAGAAAGCAAGTGACATTGTTTATGAATATAAAAAAAGTGCATCTGTGAAAGAAGAAGGAAAGCGAATACTAAAAAAACACGTCACCAATCCCGGAAAAAAATCGAGAGAAAAAGGATCAATTCAGCTGAACATTCCCCTTGATTAAATTGTTCCTAAAAGTATGAAGACCGTCAAAAAGCAGCACCTTCCCGAAAAGATATGCATGGTCTGTGCTCGACCTTTTAAATGGCGAAAAAAGTGGGAGAAGGTCTGGGATGAGGTAAAATACTGCAGTGATCGCTGCCGAACAAACCGTAAAGCAAATGTCTGATAAGAGAAAGGTACTTCGCTTGATCCTCGGTGATCAGTTGAATAGTTGTCATTCTTGGTTTAAGACACCTGATCCCGAGGTTACATACACCTTGATGGAACTAAGATCTGAAACTGATTATGTCACTCATCATATTCAGAAAATTACCGGATTTTTTGCTGCCATGCGTGAATTTACCGATGAGCTCCGGAAACAAGGGCATCAAGTGATCTATTTCCGATTGAACGATCTGCAAAATAGACAGTCTTTTGCAGATAATTGCAAAGCCCTTATCGAAGAGTATAATTTCAATCATTTCGAATACCAACTGCCGGATGAATACCGTGTCGATCAGCATTTAGGTTCCTTTTCTGAATCACTGAACATTCTTGTGAACGTCTGCGATTCAGAGCATTTCTTCACATCTCGCTCAACGCTATCTGAATTCTTTAAAGGAAAGAAGACTTATCTGATGGAGAGTTTTTATCGCATGATGCGCAGAGAAAACGATGTATTGATGGAAGGAGATCAACCACTTTCCGGTCAATGGAATTTTGATCATGATAATCGAAAAAAGTTACCAAAAGAGCATGTTGTTACTCCTCCGATCCTATTCGGTAATGATATATCAACTATTGCAGAGGATATCAGAATCGCCGGTATTACCACAATCGGAAGTATAGATAACAAAAGATTTGTCTGGCCGGTCAACCGCAATCAATCGCTGGAATTACTTAATTTCTTTGTTACAGAATGTCTACCATTATTTGGCACCTATGAGGATGCAATGACAGTCAGCTCATGGTCTGTTTATCATTCTCGCCTTTCTTTTTCGATGAATGTCAAAATGATCTCTCCACGGGAAGTGATCGGGGCGGCGGTTGAGGCATGGAAAGCGGATTCGGAACGGATCACTTTCAATCAGCTGGAGGGATTTGTTCGGCAGATTATAGGTTGGAGAGAGTTTATGAGGGGCGTATATTGGGCAAAAATGCCAGAATACGCCTCGTTGAATTATTTTGAGCATAATGCTTCTTTGCCCGAGTGGTTCTGGGATGGGAAAACGAAAATGAACTGCCTGAAGCATGCGATCGGTCAGTCGCTTGATCATGCCTACGCTCACCATATCCAGCGACTTATGGTTACCGGAAATTTTGCACTGTTGGCCGGCGTTCATCCGGATGAGGTAGATAAATGGTACCTCGGGATCTACATTGATGCACTGGATTGGGTAGAGATCACGAACACCCGAGGTATGAGCCAATTTGCTGATGGTGGAATTGTTGGTACCAAACCGTATGTCAGTTCTGCGACATATATCCACAAAATGAGTGATTACTGCAACACTTGTTTCTATAATAAATCGAAAAAAGTAGGAGAGCGATCTTGTCCGTTTAATAGTCTTTATTGGAATTTTTATGACCGTCATGCGGAGAAGTTACAGCGCAATCCTAGGATTGGGATGATGTACAGGGTTTGGGAAAGAATGGCGCCCGATCAGAAAGCAGATGTACTTGAACAGGCAGAATTCTATTTATCGAACATAAACGAATTGTAATGAAACGCTCGATTGTCTGGTTTAAGACCGATCTCAGGATCACTGATAATGAAACACTCGCCCACGCTATAGCGGTTTCCGATGAAGTAATCCCTTTGTTCATTCTGGATGAACGTTTATTACAAGAACAGTCCTTTGGTTTTCGGAGGATAGGTCCCTTCCGATTGAAATTCTTGCTGGAATCATTGAAAGATCTGGATCGTTCCCTTCGAATAAAAGGTTCCGGCCTTCTATTTCGTATAGGTAAACAAGAGGAGGTCGTTCCGCAGGTTGCAGCGCAGTATCATGTAAATAAAGTCTTTGCAAAAAAAGAAGTTTCCATAGAGGAAAAGACTGTTCAGGCCGCTGTTGAAAAAGAACTGTGGAAACAACATTGTGTCTTCGAAGATTTCAGCACAAGTACCTTGTATCATGCTTTGGACCTTCCTTTCGGAATTCGGGATATACCTGATACGTTCTCTATATTTCGGAAGCGGATCGAAAAAGAAACGCTAATTCGCAGCATAATTCCAGCACCGGAAAAGATCAATAGCCCCATGATTCCATCCCTGGAACTCCCTTCACTCTGCGATCTTGGCTTCCCTGAAACTCCTCAGGATCCGCGTTCTGCACTTCAATTCAAAGGAGGGGAAACAGCAGCATTGGAACGATTGGATCATTATTTCTTCAAGACAAAATCTCTTTCTTCTTACAAGGAAACCCGAAATGGACTGATCGGTGCAGATTACTCGAGTAAATTTTCCCCGTGGCTCGCTCAAGGGTGCGTTTCTTCGCGTTGGATCTATCAGCAAATCGGAGCATATGAACGTTTAAACGGTGCCAATGAATCGACTTATTGGTTGGTGTTTGAATTGTTGTGGAGGGACTATTTTCGGTTCATGATGAAGAAGCACGGATCTAAATTGTTTTTCATAAATGGATTCAATGGGTCTACTGCGATCAGTTCTAATTGCGATCGTCTACGCATTGAAAAATGGATCAACGCCCAAACCGGAGACGATTTTGTAGATGCAAATATGCGCGAATTGAAGTATACAGGTTTCATGAGTAATCGCGGACGCCAGAACGTTGCATCTTACCTAATCGATGAAATGAAATTGGACTGGCGCCATGGTGCAGCATACTTTGAGGAACAATTGATCGATTACGATGTTTCCAGTAATTGGGGGAATTGGGCATATTTAGCGGGAGTAGGAAACGATCCACGGGGCAAGAGAGTGTTCAATATCCAGAAACAAGCAAAAGATTACGATCCAAAGGGAGTTTTTCGGAATTTATGGTTGAATGAGAATGGATTAACCTCTTTATAAAATGAAAAGAACAAATCAAATAGAAAATTATTGTCATTACAGTGATCTTCCGTCTCCGCTAGCTTATGTTCAAATCAAAGCCGATTCTCTGGAACAGGACGGAGCATTTTCAGGTGAGGACATCGATCGAATCATTGAGATGGCCTGGGAAGACAGAACGCCCTTTGATGCTATTGAGAAACAATTCGGACTCAGAGAAGCTGACGTGAAGGCGCTGATGAAACGTGAACTAAAATTCAAATCATACAAGCGTTGGCGTGAACGGGTTGAGGCGTGCTCTACTAAACATGGTAAAAAACGCAATGCTGATATTGATCGCTTCAAATGCGATAGGCAGCGAAGTATCAGTAATAATCGAGTGTCCAAAAGATAAAATCCTTTTCAGTATCTCGATCTTATGATTGTGGTATTTTTGAACTGGCTAAAATAGAATGAATAATGTGCGTAGCCGTAGCCTTATTTGTGGCTAATGTGATATTATGAACATTACATAGTCTCAGAAGCATGTGCACATCTACTTCATGCGGATGTGAATCGAGTGGGTCGATAAAGAAAAAAACAATATCGATCTTTCCTTCGACAAGTAAAGCGGCAATCTGAGCATCTCCACCCATTGGACCTGACTGGAGGATGGTAATGTTTGATATTCCCATTTTTTCAACAGATCTTCCTGTGTTTCCTGTCGCAAATAGGTTACAATCTTGACGCGTAAAAAAATGAAAAAAGGTTTTTACGAAGAATGTCAATTCGGCTTTCTTGTTATCGTGAGCGATAATAGCAATATTCATTGGTCAAAGTTATGGATATTCGAAAGAATTCTTGAGTTTGCTCCTGAAATTTAACTTGCGGATAATGCT
>Ga0315902_10007150_pt1 | contig 15316 bp, 8 predicted proteins | sample LakEriMetagenome_9_FD_203523 | JGI IMG/M metagenome (GOLD analysis project Ga0315902, IMG submission 203523) | Freshwater fungal communities from buoy surface, Lake Erie, Ohio, United States - Buoy 12 MA117 | ecosystem: Environmental > Aquatic > Freshwater > Lake > Lake biofilm | place: USA... | reverse complement strand
CCACCTCGTGCATGAGCACGAGGCCGACGGTGACTGAGGTGAAGTCGAGGGTGTCGTCATCCCAGCGCTGGCCGAGATGCCGCGCAGCGGGCGCGACCAATTCGACGAGCAGGTGCTCGGGTTGCATCCCTTCGGCCCGCAGGCGCTGTATCAAGGCGAGGCAGGCCTGTCGGTCTCCAACCGCACACAGCTGGGAAAACGCCTCCACGTCAGCGATGGACGGACCGACCTCACGATCTCGTGGGATCGACTCGGCGTGTTGCCTGGTGACCTGCAACAGGAGCGGCATGAGCTGCGCCTCCAGCACCTGCCGCATGGCGGCTCGGCACTCGGTGTCCCCGTAAGCCGTCTGCTTTTCCCACTGTTGAGCAGGCTGTCTGCCAGAAGAGTTCAAGGCTGAGGAAAGCAGCCAATCCGTACATCTTTGTACCCACATCGACAAGCGGTGCAGGGGTAACGCGAGTGACTGGCTGGTCATGGTCCTGAGGGGCTCCTGCAGACGCTTTTACCTTGCCTGAACTGAAAACTGATCGAGGGATTATTAGGCAGGTTCTGCAGATCCTGAAGTTTCTTCGGGTCTTTGCTTCTTTTGCTGAAGCTGGCCGCTGCCAGAACCCTTGCCCATCGAGGGCTCGCCCAAGCACAGTGCTGGAGGCGAGGTCACAGCCTGCTTGCGCTACGATGAAGTGGCAAGAAGATGACCCAACACACCACGACCCAGGTGATCGCAACCCGCGTTCGTGGTTGCCTCATCGTCACGCTGCCTGCTGACCTGTTGCCCGAGGTCATTGACGAGGCACGCCGCGCAACCTTGGAGAACCTCCACCGCCATGGTGCGCGGGTGGTGGTGTTGGAGCTCTCGGCGGTCCAGGTGATGGACCAGCAGGACTTCGAGTCTCTGCGCTCGATCACCTTGATGGCGCGCTTGCTGGGCGCACGCACCCTGTGGGTGGGCTTGAGAGCGGGCATCGTGCTGCATCTGGTCGACAACGACGTCGACACCACAGACATTGAGGCCATGCGCGATCTGGAAGAGGCACTGTTGCGCGCCGACGCCGACAGCGGGCAGGTCGAAGCTGACGAGGCGGAGGGCCTCCCCGACGACGAACAACCCGACTACGGAGCCCAAACCTGGTCTCAGCTGGATGATCCGCTGGCCGAGGAGCCTCGATCGTGACCGCACAGGCTGCCAAAGGGCGAAGCCATGGCAGGTAGGCTTCCAGGAAACCGGTACATCATTCCCGTGGCTGGCGTTCACCGGGCTGGCGTTCACGGGGCTGGTGGAGCGGACCGGCCTAGCGGCTCCACCTTTGGCTCCAGACCCGATGGGGACTCGCAAGCTGCGCACGAGCTCGGCAAGATCGTGTTGCGCGACGCCAGCTCGGCATTCGCTGCCAGGCGCAAGATCTTTCAGTTGTGCCAGGCTTGCGGCGGTGACGAGAGCCTGACCGCACGGGCCACAGGAGAAGCCTCACTGCTGTGCCGCTGGCTTGAGCGCCACGCACCGGGATCCTCGCTCGCTGTGAGCACGCAGACGTTCCATGACCGTTTGGAGTTAACGCTCGACTTCATTCCCGCCGAGGCGCTGAGCCTTCACGCCTGGACCGATGCGCCGGCAGCGGTGCGGCACCTGGCGCCGCGAGATCAGCCAAGGTCATCGTCCCAGCCCCTGCGACTGCGGTATTCGCTGGGCAAGGCGACTTTGACGGTTGATCAGGTCTCGTCATGGCGCAACATCATCGAGGCGCCGTCCAGAGAGGAGTTGCTGGACAACCTCCTGAAGTCGAATCGCGAGTTGGCAACTGCTCAGGAGGTGGCTCAGGAAGCCGCGCAAGCCAAGAGTGATTTCCTGGCCAACATGAGCCATGAAATCCGCACACCGATGAACGCGATCATCGGCCTCAGCCACCTCGCGCTCAAGACAGACCTGTCTCGAAGGCAGCGTGATTACCTGGAGAAGGTTCGGCAGTCCGGTCAGCACCTTCTTGGGCTGATCGACGACATCCTGGACTTCTCCAAGATTGAGGCGGGCAAGCTCGATGTCGAGAACGTTGAATTCGATGTAGAGCGAACACTCGACAACGTGGCCAACCTGATCTCTCAGAAGGCCAGTGCCAAAGGGCTGGAGCTGATCTTTGATGTGGCGCCGGACGTCCCGCCCCGGCTGGTTGGAGACTCGCTGCGCTTGGGCCAGGTACTCGTCAATTACGCCAACAACGCGGTGAAGTTCACCTCGCAGGGTGAGATCACCATTGCCGTTCGGGTCAAGGAGCGCAGCGAGCACGACGTGCAGCTTCACTTTGCCGTGTCTGACACCGGAATCGGCCTGGCCCCCGAGCAGATCAGCAGGCTGTTCCAGAGTTTCCGGCAAGCCGACAACTCCACCACCCGCAGGTATGGGGGTACCGGCCTGGGCCTGTCCATCTCCAAGGGTCTTGCGGAGTTGATGGGTGGGCAGGTCGGGGTGGTCAGCCAGTTAGGCAAGGGCAGCACCTTCTGGTTCTCGGTTCGCATGGGGGTGGGCAGCGCCGATCCGTGCCGAGACCAACGCCGTCTGGAACTGCAAGGCCGCCGCGTTCTGGTGGTGGATGACAACCAGACGGCGCGCCTCGTCCTGAGAGACCTCTTGACAGCGATGGGGCTGAGCGTCGATGACGTGGCTGATGGGCGGCAGGCCGTTGAGGCTGTCAAGCGCCAGGCCATCACGAGCCAACCCTACGAGATCGTGTTCCTGGATGGGCAAATGCCCGGCATGGACGGCATCGAGACAACCGCCGCACTGGCTGCCCTGCGTTTGCCGCAGCCGCCACGCTGCGTCATGGTGGCGGCCTTTGGCCATGAGGACGTCATGCGCCAAGTGGGGCAGTCGGGCATTGAGGACGTGCTCATCAAGCCCGTCAATGTCTCCAAGCTGCACGACACCGTGGTTCGGGTGCTCAATGTAGGCGCGGACGATGGCAGGCTTCAGCCGCTGACCGTTGAAGAGGCTGACGCCCATCCTTTGGCCGACATTCGTGGCGCCCGGGTTCTGCTGGTCGAGGACAACGAACTGAACCAGCAGGTGGCCAGTGAGCTGCTCACCGATGCCGGGCTCTTGGTCGAGATCGCCGAGAACGGGCGCATTGCAGTCGACATGGTGCTGGGGGCCCAGACGCCCTGGGACATCGTGCTGATGGACATGCAGATGCCTGTGATGGACGGTCTGACCGCCACGCGCGAGATCCGCAAGAGCCTGTCGGCGGACCGGCTGACCATCGTCGCGATGACCGCCAACGCGATGCAGCAGGACCGTGAGCGCTGCTTTGAGGCAGGCATGCAGGACTTTGTTGCCAAGCCCATCGTGCCGCACGAGCTGTTCGGGGCGCTGCTGAGATGGATTCCCGCCCGCCCCAATGCGCAGATGGGAGTCGATTCGCACGTTCAGACCCACGCACCTAATGGGTCTGCGCCCCCACCAGCGGGGCCCGCGGTCTTGAAGACGGGCGCCGCAGCCGATGTGGCGGCGCAGAGCATCGCGCTGCCCGATCACATCGACGGGCTAGACGTCACGCTCGGGCTGTCGCGCGTACTGGGCAAGCGGGCCATGTACCTCGGCCTGTTGCGCAAGTTTGTAGACGGTCAGCGCGGTGCCGTTGGCGAGTTCCTGAAGGCCCTGGACCAAGGCGACTCAGCCACTGCGCAACGAGTGGCCCACACGACCAAGGGCGTGTGCGGAACGGTCGGTGCGGTGCACGCTCAGGTCTTGGCCGCCGCACTGGAGAAGGCCGTCAAGGCAGGAGAGCCTCGAGACGAGCTCGACACCTTGGCCGCGGCCCTGAGACAGACGCTGGATCCTGTGCTGCAGGCACTCACCGATTGGCTGTCACCGGAGGAGGTCGCCCCCACCTCGCTGGTGGTCATCGACGAGGGCAGGCTGGAGCGCCTGTCTTCACGTCTGCGTTCTCTGCTGGCAGAGGCGGACGCCGAGGCCATCGACCTGATGGACGAGGAGTCGTCCTTGTGGGCCAGCGCCTATCCGGCTCACTTCGAACGCATGTCCAGCGCGGTCCGTGACTTTGACTTTGACGCCGCGCTCGTGCAACTGGACGCCGCGCAGGCCGAGCGCAGTCGAGTTCACTGACTTGTCAGTCAAGCGAACACTTCGGCCACCAGGCAGCTGGCATCGTCGGAGTCCTTGGCCTCCGTCATCAAGAAATCGGCGACGGCAGAGGCTTGCACCGGGCGGTCACTGTGCTTGCGCCATCGGCGGATGGCGGAGCGGCTGAGGCCATCGGAAAAGGTGATGACGACGTCGCCTGGCTGGAGGCGATGCGAGCTGACCAGGGGGCGCCCGTAGCGCTGGCCCACCACGCCAGGCCGGGCCACGCCCTCCCATCCGCGAGGACTGAATTCCATGATGGAGGTGTTGCCCACCCCGACCTGGTGCAGCACGTGGCTTGTGCGGTCGATCAGCGCCACCGTCATGGAGGCGCCCACTGTGCCGACTGCCGCGAGGTGGCAGGCGTCCAGCAGTTCCAGCAGCAACTCGGCTTTCGGTTGAACAGGCCAACGCGCGGACGTGTCCTCGATGCACTCGACGATGCGGGCCACGGCATGGTCCGCCTTCATTCCATGCCCCGTGCCGTCCAGATGAACGATCAACACATGGTGCTCGGCCTCATGGGACCATGTTCGGTCGCCGCACACCGTCTTGCCGAGGTAGGGGCGATGCCGCGTCTCGATCCGCACGCGCAGCGCCTTGCCAGGAAGAGCCGTGCCCGGTGCCGGTTCGGCGGCAGGGGCAGGGGCAGGCGTGCCGAGAGCACGCTCGGCAAGGGCCTGGCCTGCTGATGCGCGTGCGGGGCGCCGACACCAGCGGATGGCCTCCACCCGTGTACCGCCGCCCTCCGGGCTGGTGATGCTCAATGCGTCGGTCAGGCGCCGAACGGCTGGCAGTCCCAGCCCCAAGGTGCCTCCGGTGCTGTAGCCGTCCTTGAGCGCACTGTCCAGATCGGCGATGCCGGGTCCCTGGTCGATCGCTTCGACACGCACCCCATGCCTGCCATCCTGCACCAAGGGCTGCAGCCGGATGTGGCCCTGGACGGCGTACTTGAGGATGTTGGTGCCGAGCTCGGAAACGATCGTCCCGATCACGGCCCGTTCGTCACGGTCAATGTCCGGCAGGAAGCTGGGCCGCAAGCAGGCCATCACCGCCAAGGTGATGTCGCTCTGCCGTCGAATCTGGAATTGAAGGGATCGGTCCGGGGTGGGTACGGACATCATGCGCGTCAGGAGGATCCCTTGCGCTCATGGGCCCGGTCGCTGCCCAGCCCTTGCAAGGTGCCCACCTGGCGCAGCGACATCTTGAAGGCGTCTCGCAAGGTGGCCGTGGTTCGGACCATCCCGACATCCACACCCAAGTCCACCATGGTGTGAGCGATTGCGGGTGACAGCCCCGAGATGATGGTCTCGCAGCCCATCAGCCGCGTGGCTCGGGTGATCTTGATCAGCTGGTTGGCCACGGCGGTATCCACGGTCGGCACGCCGCTGATGTCGAGGATGAACACCTTGGAGCGGGTCTCGCTGATGCGGCTGAGCGTCTTGCGCATGACATCGTCGGTGCGGGTGGAGTCCACCACGCCCACCAGGGGCAGCAGGAGAATCTCGTCCCAAATCGGCGTCACGGGTGTGGACATCTCCTGCAAGGTGCGGTCCAGTTCTTCGCGCACCCGTTCGGCCTCCCGTGCCTTGGCCACGGCCAACTCAAGCTCACGAGCCTTCTCGGCCATCTGGTGCGCGGCCTCGAACTTCTCGGTGATGTCGGTGGCGTACTGCACGATGCGGACGGTGTGCCCGCTGATATCGAGAATGGGGTTGTAGGTGGACTCCAGCCAGATGGAGCGGCCATCCTTGCCGATCAACTCCGACTGCCCTCTTGAAATCTGGCCCGAGGCCAGCGATTCCCAGAAAGCGGCATCTGCGGAAGAAGCCGAGCCTCCAGACCTGATGAATTGGCCGTAGGGCTGGCCGTTCACCTCTTCCTGGCTGTAGCCCGTCAAGTCCAGAAACAGCTGGTTGGTTTCGATGATGTTGCCGTCGGTCGTGAGTTCGATGACCGTCATGGCGCGCTCGATGGCAGCCATCCTGGCGGCATTGGCCATCGCCAATTCCTTGGGCTGGGTGATGTCGGAGGCGATCTTGACCACCGCCACCGTCTGGCCCTGGCTGTCCAGCACGGGGTTGTAGCTGGCTTCCAGCCACACGGTGCTACCGTCCTTGCGTATGCGCCGGATCTGGCCCGCATGAGTCTTGCCTGATGCAAGCAAGGCCCAGAACTCCTGGTATTGGCTATCTGCCACGTCTTCGGGCGCTAACAGCATGCTGTGGTGGCACCCTTCGATCTCCGCTTGCGTGTAGCCCAAGACGGCAAGAAAGAGATCGTTGGCGCGCACGATGGTGCCGTCAGGTTTGAACTCCACGAGCCCGATCGACCGTTCCACGGCTTCAGCGAGCACGGCTTTGGACAAGGAGGAATCAGAAGAACGCTGTGAGGGCATGCGAGTCTCCGGAGGTGTTCTGGGTGATGCGCTTTCGGCCCCTGCGGGGGCCGACAAAACGTCAATTATTGGTGAGAGCCCAAGCGTCAACCCCGCGCCACGGCCTGGTAGGCCGCTTTCTGAGCCAGGTCCGTGTCGGAGTCGGCATAGCGCCGCGCGATGTCGCGGAAGACCTCGGTTGCGGCCATGAAGGCCTCAACGATATCGGGGTCGAAGTGGCTGCCGCTGCCTTCCTGGATGATGGTCACCGCCTGCTCGTGGGGCATGCCTTCTTTGTAGACGCGGCGGCTGATCAGCGCGTCGTACACATCGGCCACGGCCATCAGGCGGGCAGAGATGGGAATGTCGTCGCCTGACAGGCCCTCGGGGTAGCCGCTGCCGTTCCACTTTTCCTGGTGCGAGTAGGCGATCTCCTTGGCCATGGTGAGGAAGTCCACCTCGATGGAAAGCGCCGTCTCCGCATGCACGATGGCGTCGCGCCCCAACGTAGTGTGGGTCTTCATGATCTCCATTTCCTCCGGCTCAAAGCGCCCGGGCTTGAGGAGGATGCGGTCCGGGATGCCCACCTTGCCGATGTCGTGCAGCGGCGCAGACTTGAACAACAGCTCGATGTTGTCTGGCGTGAGGAACGCGCGGAATCGCGGATGGTCCTTCAGGCGGTTGGCGAGTTCCTGCACGTAGTACTGCGTGCGGCGGATGTGGTTGCCGGTGTCGGAGTCGCGCGTCTCGGCCAGCGACGCCATGGCCAGGATGGTCACGTCCTGGATGGCGGAGACCAGGCGGGTCTGCTTTTCCACCTCGGTGCGCAGGTACTCGGCCTGGTCGCGCAGAAAGTCGGCTGCGGCCTTGTTCTCCAGCTGCGTCTTCACGCGCGCCATCAAGATGGGCGGGCTGATGGGCTTGGTGATGTAGTCGGCCGCGCCCAGGTCCAGGCCCTTCCTCTCGTCTTCGGTCGCTGACATGGCGGTCAGAAAGATGACGGGAATGCGCTGGGTGGCAGGGTCCGCCTTGAGCTGCTCGCAGACCTCGTAGCCGGACATGCCTGGCATCATGATGTCCAGCAAGACAAGGTCGGGCGGGCTGGCCCCGCGCACGGCGGCCAGGGCCTTCTCGCCACTGTTGGCCAGCTTGACGCGGTAATCGTCTTTCAGCAGGCCGGCCATCAGCGACAGGTTGTCCGGTGTGTCATCGACCACCAGGATGGTCTTCTTCTGGACAAGATCCAGGGGGTTGTTCATCAGGTTTCTCGGTGAGATATCAGGACGTGGATGCGGAGTCGCGGGCCGCTCGCGCTTCGTCAAGCTTGGCGATGGCTGTTTCGAAGTCAAAGGCGCGAACGGCGTTGGCCAAGGCCTGGAAGTGACCAGGGAAGGCGTTGGACAGCAGGGTGGCCTCGCGTTCCAGCAGTTCTTCAGCCTCGGAGTCCATGTCCTGGCACAAGGCGCGCAGTTGTTGGCACACGCGCCCCAGAGCGGCCTCGTCCACCCCGGCGGGGGCGGTCGCCGCCGCCTTCATGGAGCCATCGGCCGCCAGTAACCAGGCTTCCAGGGCCTGTACCAAGGGCACCAGGGCATCGCGCAGGGCCTCAGTGATGGCGTGCAGGCGGGCCGTGTCTTCGCCGGCCTTGGCGGCTTGTTCCAACTCGGCTGCCAGGGCCTGGGCCTTCTTGGCCCCGATGTTCCCGCACACGCCCTTGGTGGTGTGGGCCATTCGCTCGGCGCTGGCTCTGTCGTCCGTCTCCAGCGCGGCGCTCAGTTGATTGACGGTGTCGCGCTGGCCCGTAACAAACATGCGCAGCATGCTGAGGTACCTGGGTCGCAGGCCCAGCACTCGGCGCAGGCCGGCTGCCACGTCCAGTCCTTCTATGTGGGTGGGCAGGGGCAGCTCGGCACCTGCACCCGCATCACCTTGATCCTGGGTGCGGCGAGGCGGTTGAAGGCCTTGTCCATCGGTGGCGCTCAAGCCCAATGCCTGCTCACGTGGGGGCACCCATTTCAGCAGCGCCTGCCAGAGTTCTTCGGGCTCGATGGGCTTGGCGACGAAGTCCTGCATGCCCGCTGCCAGGCAGCGCTCGCGGTCCTGCTGCATGGCGTTGGCGGTCATGGCCACGATGGGCAGCTGTGCGGCGGGCACCGTCTTGCGGATCTGCAGTGTCGCGGTCACGCCGTCCATCACGGGCATTTGCATGTCCATGAAGACGATGTCCCAGGGCTCGGTGGCTCTGGCCACCTTGTCCACCGCGATCTGTCCGTTCTCTGCGATCTCGACGATGACGCCGGCGTCTTGCAGCAGCTCGCTGGCCACCTGCTGGTTCAGGTCGTTGTCCTCCACCAGCAAGACGCGGGCACCACGCACTGCAGCCAAGTCTTGCAGGGGGGTGACTTCCGTCTCCCGGCCCGCCACCAGGGCCTCTTCCAAGGTGGACAGACCCAAGACGCGGATGGCCGCGTCGAACAGGCTGGAGGCCGTGGCTGGCTTGACAAGCACCTCGTCGATACCGGCATTGCGGGCCAGGCCCATCACATCTTCGCGGCCGTAGGCCGTGACCATGACCAGCCGCGGCGATGGGCGCAAGGCCAGCGCCTGCAGAGCCTGCGCCGTCTCGATGCCGTCCATGCCGGGCATCTGCCAATCCAGCAAGACCAGGTCGTAGCCAGCGCCGGCCTGGGCCGCGTTGCGGACGGCCTCGATGGCCTCAGGGCCGCCGGCCACGTCATCGACCGTGAACCGCATGTGGGCCAGCAGGTCCTTGATCACGCTTCGGGCCGTGCCGTGGTCATCCACCACCAGCACACGCCGGCCACGCAGGTCCGGCGCCGGGCGCAGCGCGGGCCCGACCTTACTGCCCATGCCCACATGGGCAGTGAACCAGAAAGTGCTGCCCTGGCCGGGTTCGCTGTCCACACCCACTTCGCCGCCCATCAGTTCGGCCAGGTGCTTGGCGATCGACAGCCCCAGACCCGTGCCGCCGTACTTGCGGGTGGTGGAGCTGTCGGCCTGCTGGAAGCTCTGGAACAGCTTGCTTTTTTGCTCTGCGGAGAGTCCGACGCCGGTATCTCGTACGGCCACGCGCAGGAGGACGCCTTCGCCCGTGCGCTGCACCACACGCACCACGACGTCGATCTCGCCGCGCTCGGTGAACTTCACCGCGTTGTTGGCGTAGTTGATGATGATCTGGCTCAGGCGCAGCGGATCGCCTACCAGGCGGCTTGGCACGTCGGTTGCGACGTCGAACACCAACTCCAGTCCTTTGGCGCTGGCCTTCTCTCCGATCAGGTTCGACACGTTCTCCAGCACCTTGTCGATGCTGAACTCCACCTGCTCGACGTCGAGCTTGCCGGCCTCGATCTTGGAAAAGTCCAGGATGTCGTTGATCAGCCCCAGCAGGTGCTGACCCGAGGACTGGATCTTGCCGACGTAGTCGCGCTGGCGGGGCGACATCTCGGTCTTGAGCGCCAGATGGCTCATGCCGATGATGGCGTTCATGGGCGTGCGGATCTCGTGGCTCATGTTGGCCAGGAAATCACTCTTGGCCTGGGCGGCGCTCTCGGCCACTTCCTTGGCGCGCACGGTGGCGCGCTCGGCCTCCTTGCGCACGGTGATGTCTTCCACCAGCCACACCGTGCCCAGGCTCAGGTCTGCCGCGTCGATGGCGCTGACCGACAAGCGGGCGTCGAAGGTGCTGCCGTCTCTGCGGCGCAGCGTCAGCTCGCGGTAGCTGCGCTCTCCGCGCGACAGTTGCTCGTAGACGGCCTCGCCGCCGGCAATGAAGTCTTCCTCGCTGGCGTACCACTCCCGGGTGATCAGCCCCACCATCCCGCCTGGGGGTGCGCCGAAGATGCCGTCGAACGAGGCGTTGCAGCGCACCACTTTGAAGTCCCGCAGCAGAGCGATGCCGACCTCCGCCGTCTGGAAGATGGCGTCCTGCTCGATGCGGGCGCGCTCGATACGCTCATTGGCGGACTTCAGCTCCAAATTGCCGCGCCCGTACTCCCGTACCAGCAGGCCTGCCAGCACCATGCAGGCCATGAAGCTGGCGGAAATCAGGCTGAAGTTGCTCAGGCGCAGCGGCCGTGCCACGGTGACAGAGATCTCCTGGATCCCGCGCACGTCACCGACCTTCCATGTCCTCACGGGAGAGTCCGGGTGAACGTTGTGGCAGGCCACGCAGCCCGCGCTCATGCGCACCGGGGTTGCGAACCGTATCCGCCTCGGCTCGGTGTCTTCCTGCACCAGCACAAAGTCCTTCAGCGTCGGGTCGGCGCGAAAGCTCTTCAGCGCCTCGGCCTGAAACGCGTCCAGCGCTGGGCGGCTGCGCCGGGCAAAGTGCGCGTCGGACACGAAGGCCATCGCAACGCCGTCGGCGTTGTCTCGCGAGATGAGCTCGCCCAGCTCGATGGAGAGCGTGGCGGGTATGGGCACACCGCCCACCACGTCGCGGTAGTGGTCGGTCAAGGTGATGGAGCCGCCGTTGGCAGCCTGGATACGCCCGGCGACGTTCTGCGCGTAGTAGGAGCGAAACGCCGTCACCACGTCGCTGAGCATCCGTGCGTCGCCCTCAGCGCGCTTGGCCGCGCGCTCAGACTGCGTGAACCACGCAGCAAAGGGCAGGAAGACCAGCAGCAACACGATGCCGGCCATCAGCAGCACCGGCCGTGTCAGTCGGATCTTTTTGGTGAACTGTGCTAGACGCACGGAATCGGAAGTGGAGGGGGAGGTACGGCCCATCAGGGGCAGGAAAGGCTGTTTGGGCGCGGGTTACTTGCGTGTCTTCAGGGGCTTGTACGAACTGCACCAACCGTTGCGGTGCACCAGCCGGTCGGACATCAGGTCGCATTCGCCCCATTCATCGGTGGGCTTGTCGGGCGCAAAGGCCAGGCAGTTGTGGCAGCGGTGGGCCACGTCGTGCTTGGGATAGCGGGCCTTGTCCACCTTGGCGCTGTCGTGCCGGTAGCCGATGGCGGTGGCTTTGGGTTCGGTCTCTTCCACCTTCTTCAAGGTGGATTGCGCGTACGACGGGTGACCAAGCCCCGCAGCGACGGGAACCAGCAGCACAACCCGGCGAGTGACCTTGCTCATGGGGCGACTCCTCAATGACTTTCCCGCGCGAGGATAACTGCGCCTGGAGCGGGTGGTTTCGGCTTGCGGAGATTTTCGAGCGCTTTACGCCTCCGCGCAGGCAGTTTTCACGGCCTGGCGTAGGTCAGCGTGCGGTCGGGCCGAACGGGTGGCAGCGGCGCGCCGCGGGGCGGAGCCGCCAGGGGCACTTCAGGCCGCATGTCGGTGGGCAGCACGGCGGGGTAGTACTTGGCCAGGTGCGAGCCATACAAGGGTTTGTACGCCCCCTGGTGGCAGGTGGCGCAGTTGACCTTGGCCACGTCGCCCATGGGGCCGCGCCGGTTGGCCGGGAAGATGTGCAACAGCGGGTCAGCGGTCAGGTACTCCTGGTTCAGGTCACGCACCAGGCGAATGCCATGCCAGGCCGTGACCCTCTGCGGCGTGGAGATCTCCCAGGACTGGAAGGATTGCCCGTTGTGGCAATAGGTGCAGTTCACGCCCAGGGACTTGGACATGTGGATCATGAGCGCGTAGGTGTGCTCGGCCTTTTTCAACGGGGCGCCGCGGGTGTCTGCGGTGGGGAGCAGCGCGGTCGGGCCGTTCACGCGAACCTGATCATTGCTGAGCAGGTAGGTGCTGAAGGGGTCGGAGGGCAGTGAGGTCAACCCCACCGTGGCAGCGGCAACTTTCTGGCCGGCCCGGTCGCCCAATGCCGAACCATGTCGCTCACGCGGTATGGGCTTGACCCAGATGTTTTGCGGCACCGGGTGGCCGCGGTGGCAGGTGTAGCAGGTGACGCCGGTCTGGCCGACATGGTCTCGCCAGGTGGCGTTCATGTGCTGCACCATCTGGAACATGCGCCGTGCAACCAATTTGGTGTACAGCTCGTCGCTGGCGAAGTTGCCTTCGACGTGGCAGTACAGGCAGCCTTCCTTGGGGGAGACCCAGGAGGTGATGGCCGTCATGGTGCGGCCGAACTCGGTGACGCTTAGATCGCCCAGCACCTTGATGTTCTCGTAGGCCTCGCCGGCGTTCGGGGTGCCGGGGCGCAGCTTGGCAGCCCGGGCGACGTCGGGCTCAGCGTTCAACTCGGCTTGGGTGGCCAGCGTGCGCGGGTTGTAGACCTGCACCATGCCGGTGCCGCGGAAGCCGCCCTGCACGGGCGCGACCGGTGGCCGCTCACAGGCGCTCAGCAGGCAGGCCAGGAGCAACCCAACCACATGCCATGGCCTGCGCCAGGCCCCAGAGGAAGGGCCTGGGTGGGCTGCTACGCTTGTTCCAGAGTTTTGTTTCATGTTGGCGCAGTGTGTCCAATCAGATTGACATACTCATCATAAAGTGTCAACTTGGGGCGACACATGGGGCGGCCGGCGATGTTGCCGGCGGCTGGCCTTGGAGCCAGCCCGGGTGGGCCGGAAGATGATCGCCCTGTTCTGGCAAGACCTTGCAGCAGAATGAGGCCACCCCGCCGCGACGCCAACGGGGCATGAGCTGAGCGAGGAGTGAACCGGATGAGCCGACCAAGATTCAGCGGACGAAACCGCTTTGTGCTGTATTTCTTCTTGCCGGTGGTGGCTGCCATCCTGGGCGGTGCCTTGTTCAGCGCGGTGTCGGTCTCGCGGTTCAGCAGCCAGCAGCATGAGGCCAATGAACAGCAGGTGCGCGATGCCCGCATCCTGGCCGGCAGCATGGCGCTGGGCATGGAGATCTTGCAGGTTCAGAAGGACCTGAACACTACGGCACAAGCGGTGCGGCAGGGGGCTTTGAAGGGTGACGCTCTGCAGAAGCAACACGACGCGCTGGTGGAGCGGCTGACCGAGATGTACGTCAAGGTCAAGGATCTTTCCCGGGACGAGACGGCGTCGGAGGAAGTGCGGCGCGTATTGCGTGATGCCGTGCGGCGGTTTGGCGTCTACTACAACAACGCCACGGTGGCCTCGGACACCTTTCTGGAAAAACCGGAACTGGCGCAACGCTCGATGGATCAGGCCAACGACTCCTACGTGAAGTTCGCGGAGCTGGGGCAGAAAGTCCATACCGACCTCATCCAGCGCTCGCTGCAGGGCATGGAGGCCTCTGAAGCTGCATTGCAGCGCTTCACCCAATCGACCTATACGGTCGTGGCCTTGGGTTCATTGGGCGGCATCGTCATCTGGTTCTTCATCGCGCGTCTGATCGCGGCGCGCCTGGCACTGTTGGCCGGAGCTCTGCGGCAGTTGGTCAAGCGCAAGGTTGGCGCATTGAACGAGAGCGATTTCCACCAGGTGGAGACTCTGGCCCAGAAGCCGCGTGAGCTGATTGGGGGCATGGCTGCTGCGGTTTTGGCCTTCCGACAGGCCAATGCAGAGCGCGACCAGGCGCAGTCGGCTCTGGAGGCCGAGCGTGAGAACCTGGAGGTGCAGGTGCGGGAGCGTACGTTCTCTCTGGTGGCCATGACCGATGACCTGCGCCAGGCCACCGAGCGCGCCGAGGATGCCAGCCGGATGAAGTCAGTCTTCCTGGCCAACATGAGCCATGAGATCCGCACGCCGATGAACGCCATCATGGGCATGTCCTACTTGCTGCTGCAAACCGACCTGAATACGCGTCAGCGCGACTATGTCAAGAAGACCCATTCTTCCAGCCAGCACCTGCTGGGCATCATCAACGACATCCTGGACTACTCCAAGATCGAGGCCGGCAAGCTGGATATCGAGGCTATCGACTTCACGCTGGACCAGGTGCTGCAGAACGTGGCCAACCTGATTGCCGAGAAGGCGACGGCCAAGGGGCTGGAGTTGTTGTTCGATATCGACTCCCGTCTTCCGCAGCGCATGGTGGGCGACCCGCTGCGCCTGGGGCAGATCCTGATCAACTACTCGAACAATGCCGTCAAGTTCACCGAGAAGGGCGAGATCACGATTTCGATGACCGTCCAGGAGGAGACCGACAACGACATCCTGATTCGGGGCGCCGTGACCGACACCGGTATCGGCTTGACGCCAGAGCAGATGGCCAAGCTGTTCCAGAGCTTCCAGCAGGCCGATACCTCCACCACGCGCCAGTACGGCGGCACCGGCCTGGGCCTGGCCATCACCAAGCAGATCGCACACCTCATGGGCGGCGAGGTGGGCGTGGACAGCGTGCACGGCCAGGGCAGCACCTTCTGGTTCACGGCGCGGCTGGGCAAGAGCCAGAGCCAGGTGGTGCCGCAGTTGCTGCGCGACGACCTCGAGGGCAAGCGCATCCTGGTGGTGGACGACAACGAGGCGGCGCGCCTGCTGTTGGGCCGCCTGTTGACCGACCTGCACCTGCAAGTCGACACCGCCGAGTCTGGCGCCCGGGCGCTGGACATGCTGGACAGTGCCGTGGCGCAGGGCAAGCCCTACGAGGCGCTGTACCTGGACTGGCAGATGCCCGGCATGAACGGCATCGAGCTGGCAGAGCGGGTGCGCCAACTGCCTTACGACAAGTTACCGCGCATGGTGCTGGTCACCGGCTATGGCCGCGAGGAGGTGCTCAAGAGTGCCGAGGACAAGAAGATCGAGAACGTGCTGGTCAAGCCGGTCAATGCCTCGATGCTGTTCGACTCGGTGAGCCGCCTCTTCGGCCAGCAGGTCGCTACCCACGAGGAGCGTGACCTGGGAGACAACCCGCGGACGGCGCTGGCGACCATCCGCGGCGCCAAGGTGCTGCTGGTGGAGGACAACGACCTCAACCAGGAGGTGGCCACCGAGCTGCTG
>Ga0315902_10007148_pt1 | contig 15318 bp, 11 predicted proteins | sample LakEriMetagenome_9_FD_203523 | JGI IMG/M metagenome (GOLD analysis project Ga0315902, IMG submission 203523) | Freshwater fungal communities from buoy surface, Lake Erie, Ohio, United States - Buoy 12 MA117 | ecosystem: Environmental > Aquatic > Freshwater > Lake > Lake biofilm | place: USA... | reverse complement strand
GGCCTCTCGATCAACCACGACATGCCACCTCTATCGTCAACTTACCCGGTCGATTCCAGATCGCCCCCCAGGCTCATCCCAAGCCTCCTTTGAGTGAATCGCAGAACGATCCACCACAATCTCCGCTTGGTTTGACACAATTGCATTATCGAACAACGAGGACTTTCGGCAATGCTCTGTTTCTCCATTTCGAACATTTTCTAGGCGTTATCTGAGATGTCGCAACAGAATTACCGCACAACAGCGTCCGATTTGGGAGGCTGCTCGGATCGGTTCGGCAGTCGTTGCCTCCAAATTCAAATTGGTCGGTTCCCTTTGTGTTTATCTGATCTGTGTTTATCTGTGGTTGAATGTGTGGCCACGAAACGGGGCGGGGATCGCAAAAATGGGGAGCTAGGAACGATTGGGACGATGAATGCTCGAATTCTTTTTTCCACCACGAATAGGACGAATCACACGAATGTCAAATCGCTGGCCTTAACGGAGAAACCGTGCCTTGAAGCCTTCGAAGGCATCCATCAAGTTCTTACTGCGATGGTAGCCGCGTGCGTCAATCAACCGAAGCAACTCTTTTGCTCGTATCAAATCACTCTCCGTAGCCTCGGCGAGCAGATGTTTGATATCGATAACATCTTGTGGTCGATTCTCGGAATCCTCAGCAAGAATCTTCAGTGCGAGTAAAGCGGGCAAGGTGGCAGTGGGAATAAGCAGGCTTTGGAAAACTTCTATCTTCTCGGCTTCTGCAGCCACTTCGCGTTCTATTCCCGACGAAGCAAAGAGTAGATCGACGAGAACACCTTCTTTATCACCTTTCGTAAGCCGTACGGTCGCAATCCTTCCTTGCTTGGTTTGTTCGAGTAGAGAGTAAACATGGTATCCGAGGAGTCGTAGCTCTCGTACGATTTCCTCGGCATGTTCATCTCCCTCCACAGCTATTGCAAAATCAATATCCCGTGTGAATCGCTCAACAGCACGAAACGAAACGGCCAATCCTCCAATAAGTGCATAGGGAACTTGGTGCGACTCAAGCCAGAGTCCCAACTCCTTTGCGGCAGTGGCAATGTTGTTCACTAGTCAAACCTCCTAGGGTCGCCAGGAACTCCGACACCATCGCCCAATTCTGCTCCCGGTCGAGTGGTGTACCATCGGCTTACAGCGGCTCGAATAGCATCGTCTGTTATCTCAGGATTACGCTTCTTGAGTTTGTGAACGAAAGCCCGTTCAGCAAGGTCCAGAAGCTCTTGGGCAATTTGCAGCGTGTACTTTGATTTTGGGGTGGAGGAGTTCGGATCTGCGGTCATGGGTTCCGAATGTCAATACATCAGCGGTTTTGAAGGGCGAATCTCTTTCGCCTTCATTCAATTCATTCAATTCATGCAATTGCCAATTCTATCGAACCAAGTACTTGGAACTAGGCGAAAGTCACGAAGCTTGGCGGATAGATTCGAGAAAGATCCGTGGCCAGAGCGACGCGGATGGTAGATTCGGTTAAAATAAAATTCCCGCCGGGAGGTTCCTTACTCCAAAATCCAACCAACATGTGCACTCAACATGTGAGCAAGATGCTGACACTCAACCCACCCGACACCTCGGATAAGACCAGCTGGACATGTCGCAGATCGATGCCGATCACGACATTGGTAAACGCAGTAACGATGGTCTGTTTGTTTGGAGTCGTGTTCTGTCTGTCTGGAAACACCGGCTTCGGAGATGCGCCGCGGAAGGAGGATCTTCGCTACGAACGAGATGTGCGACCTATCTTCAAGGCGATGTGCTTTCAATGCCACGGTGAAGAACCGGAGCCGCATGGCAATCTAGACTTGCGATTGGTTCGATTGATGATTTCCGGCGGTGAATCGGGACATGGAATCGTGGCAACTCGGCCAGAGGAAAGCCTTGTCTGGAAGCGGATCGAATCGGACGAGATGCCCGAAGGGAGCAAGAAACTAACGCCGGAACAAAAGGAAACGATTCGGCTTTGGATCGAGCAAGGTGCGAGGACGCTTCGACCGGAACCCGAAAAAGTTGAGGATGCGAGATACTCGGAAGAAGAACTGAACCATTGGGCGTTTCATCCACCCAAAAAGGTAGTTGTCCCAGTTCATCCCCATGTGTCGAACCCAATCGATGCTTTCATTGTCGACAAACTAAAAGAAAAGAGGGTGGCACCATCCCCATCGGCTGAACGACAGATTCTGTTGCGAAGACTGAAACTCGATCTGCATGGTTTGCCACCAACGCGTCAAGAGCTAGATGCCTTCCTGGCGAACGAGTCTCCTGATGCCTACGAAAAACTTGTGGATGAACTTCTGGATTCGCCTCAGTTTGGCGTGCGTTGGGCTCGCCATTGGTTGGATGTTGCCGGGTATTCGGAGTCGGACGGCAATCAAGGGAAGGATCGCGATCGTGACCATGCTTGGCGATATCGCGATTACGTTATCGACTCATTCAACGCCGACAAACCTTACGATCAATTCATCCAGGAGCAAATGGCTGGGGATGAAATGATCAACGGAACGCCTGACGCGAACAACCCGCAACATGTCGAATGGTTGACTGCGACTGGATTGCTTCGGATGGCACCGGATGTGACGTCGACGGACAACGCATTGATGGATCGAAATCAAGCGGTCGCGGATGTCATCAAAGTCGTTAGCTCCTCGGTACTCGGTCTTTCGGTTGGCTGTGCTCAGTGCCATGATCATCGCTACGACCCGATCTCGATCGATGACTACTATCAATTTCGAGCGATCTTCGATCCGGCGTTTCCTCTGGAAAAATGGAAGCAGCCCGATCAGCGGTTGTTGGACATGACCACTGCCGACGTCAACACACAACGCGAGGAAATCGAAGCCGATGCAGTTTGTCGCGAATTAGAACTCAAACATCGAAAACGTTTGGTCGGCAAACAGATCTTTGACCTGAAAATCGCGGAGGTGCCCGAGGACGTGCGCGCGAGTGTGATCGAAGCGGTGGAAACCCCCGAAGCGAAGCGGAATGATTCGCAAAAGAAATTGCTCTTGGACTACCCCATGGCGAAATCGATCGATGCTATCGTAGGGCAGTTGGTAGAGTTTGATAAAGTCTTCAACAATAAGAACTACAAGCAGTTTGAAAAAGAGAGAAAAGACATTGTTGCCGTTCGGGAAACCAAACCATCCAAACGGATGATCATGGCTGTTTCCGAGAGTGCAGATTCGATTCCTGAGAGCGCGGTCTTCTTTCGCGGTGACCCTCAACAACGAAAACAAGTCGTTCAGCCCTCCGAGATTTTTGTTATTGCGAGAAATCGGTCTACCGATCCAATTCCACCGAAACGTGAATCCATCAAGACGACGGGACGGCGGTTGACCTATGCGCGACAATTGACCGATGGTTCCCACCCGTTGGTTGCTCGTGTGGTAGTCAACCGATTGTGGCAACATCATTTTGGCACAGGGTTAGTCGCGACGCCAAATGATTTTGGAGCCTTTGGAAGACGCCCCACGCATCCTGAGCTTCTCGATTATTTGGCCAATGATCTTGTGGAGAACGGATGGTCATTGAAACGTCTTCACAAACAGATGGTGATGTCGCACACGTATCGTCAATGCTCAACGCGAACCGAACAACTCGATGCACTTGACCCCGAGAACGGACTTTATGGGCGCATGAATGCTCGTCGGATGGATGCGGAGCAGATTCGTGATTCGATGCTTTTGGCGAGTGGAAAACTCCATCCAGTTTTGGGCGGCCCGAGCGTTCCTGTTGCGGAGGATGCTGAAGGGAAAGCTACTATCGGACGACGAAAAACGAACGAAGGGCTATTCAGTGGCATCGATGATGTCGGGGTAGAAAAGTACCGACGAAGTATCTACTTGCAATCGCGTCGTTCGCTCGCATTGAATTTTCTGGAGACGTTTGACCTTCCCGTGATGAATCCCAATTGTGACACGAGGCGATGTTCGACGGTTGCACCACAATCACTCCTCTTTCTGAACGACGAAAGCATCATAGCGAACGCGAACGAATTGGCGGAATCGATTTGGTCTTCCTCGGGCGATTTGGAGTCTCGAATACAAGATCTCTTCTTGCGACTTTTTTCCGAGTCGCCGTCACCCGATGAAGTGAGACATTGTCTGGCCTTTGCTTATAAGCAACGGGAGATCTTTGCGAACGACACGAATCCAGAGTGGAAGAAGAAGATTGAAAAACAAGTACATGCACCAGATGTTCGAGCATTGGCCAGTCTTTGCCAAGTGCTCATGGCATCGAATCGATTCCTTTACGTCGACTAACCCACCAAACGCGAGCGACACATGCAAAACCGACTCTGTTCACGTCGACATTGGATGCACTCTTCCGCCTTTGGGCTTGCTGGGGTAGCAGGTGCTTTATTGCTTCAAGAGGATGGTTGGATCTATGCCGATGATAAGTCAAAAGGACCGAGCAAACCTGATTTAGAGCCTCGCACGTTTGATCTGCTCCCGAAACAACCGCATCATGAGCCAAAAGCCAAGGCCATGATCAGTATGTTTATGATCGGAGGTCCGAGCCAGATCGATATGTTCGATCCGAAACCTGAGTTGACGAAACTCGATGGCAAAGATTTTCCTGGGCAGGTCAAGTACGACAATCTAGCCCAAGCCTCGCGTCAAGTCATGGGCCCACAGTGGCGATTTGCTCCGCGCGGGCAATGCGGGATGGAAATGTCGGACTTGATACCGAACATGTGCGAGATCGCCGACGAAATGACTTTGATACGATCGATGCAAACCAACGTGAACAACCATCTGCCATCGATGTACGCATTGAACTCGGGAGTTGGCGTGGGAGGGAGTCCGAGTCTCGGCAGTTGGTTAACGTACGGTTTGGGCTCGGTTTCACAAGAGTTACCTGCATTCGTTGCATTGACACATCCGTCCGGGTTGCCGTTGATCGGTGGAGAGAATTGGACCAATGGCGGTTTACCATCGATCTATCAAGGGACTGTGGTTCGGCCGAAGGAACCGCGCATACTGAATCTGGATCCGCCAGAGCACTTGAAAGGGCGTGCGCAAGCGGAACAGCTTGCGTTCTTGCAGCAGTTCAATGCGAGTCACTTGGCGAAGCATCCAAATGAGAATGACCTTGCTGCTCGGATGTCGAGCTATGAGTTAGCCGCGAAGATGCAATTGGCAGCCAAAGATGCATTCGATATTTCGAAGGAGACCGAAGACACGCACAAGATGTATGGCATCGATAAAGAGGTGACTCGAGATTACGGAACGCGATGTTTGATTGCTCGACGGTTGGTGGAACGCGGAGTTCGGTTCGTTCAAATTTTTAACAATGGGCAATCTTGGGATCATCATGATTCCATCGTGACGAATCTTCCCAAACGGTGCGATGAAATCGATAGGCCCGCCGCGGCGTTGGTCAAGGATTTGAAGCAACGTGGACTGCTCGACACGACGATTGTTCATTGGGGAGGCGAAATGGGGAGACTGCCAACGATCCAAGTGCCACCCAGCGGGAGCACGCGTGAGAAAGTCGGACGAGATCACAACACGTACGGCTTTAGTATGTGGGTGGCTGGTGGCGGATTCAAATCAGGGTACGTGCACGGCAAGACGGACGATTTTTCACACTATGCTATCGAGGGTATTGTCCAGCACCATGATTGGCTGGCAACGGTTCTCCATTTGTTTGGTTTGGATCACGCGCAGTTGCGATACAAGACCGGTGTAGGTGACCTGCGACTTGTTCAGTCCGCTGCAGCCCGCATCGCAAAAGAGCTTCTCGCGTAGCTTTTTAAGTCGATGGGTTAGCCGCAAAGGAGCACAAAGAAACGCAAAAAAGGGGCGAGCAGGAGGACACTTCTCGCTAATCGCCAGTATTTCGTAAGGGATATGACATGATGAACCAAGAAGACAATCGCAAATCCATGGCGGAATACAACTCTCGATTGGCAGCATTCCCTCGCCTCGGGAAACGATGATGCTGCGGAATAGCCTCCGTTAGATTACAATTGGTAGTCCTACCTGATCATCCCTCTCTTCGATTTTGGCCATGCGATCCTTGTTATCTCACGGACTTACATTTTGCATCATCTATGCCCTGACAAGCCTTGGGGGGGTGCTTACGTTGCACTCGACTTCTTGTGCGGAAGATAGGTCGCTAACTCAGCATGTGGCGGCTCTACAGATTTTGCCACCGTCCATTGATCTGACAGCGCAGAATGCACCTCAGACGATAGTACTGCATCCAGTGACTTCGGATGGTACTCGCAGAACTTCTGTTCCTTTGGGCAAAGCGAATTGGAAACTGCTCGACCCGTCCATCGTGGAGATCACCACCGTGGGTGATTCGACAATGCTGATTGCCAAGAAGGATGGCGAGACTTCACTCGAGGCGAGCCTAACCAGGGAAGATGGCTCTGTTGTCCGGGCGACGGCGACGGTTCGTTGCCGACTAACCTCGGAGCCGATTGCGATCGAGTTCAATAACCATATCCAGCCTATCTTGGCTCGCAATGGATGCAACATGGGAGCGTGCCACGGTGCGCTTGCGGGAAAGGGTGGATTTCGACTTTCATTGCGTGGATACGATCCAACAACCGATCACTTCAACATCACACGCCAAGATCGTGGGAGAAGAATCGATCTAAGCAATCCCGCCGCCTCGCTGGTTCTTGCGAAACCGAGCGGAACCATCGAGCACAAAGGTGGTTTGCGATTGCCGACCGAATCTACCGACTACCAACTTCTCGCTCGCTGGATCTCCCTCGGTGCAAATGGTCCATCGGAAAAGGATCCAACGATCGACCGTATCGAGGTGTTGCCGGAACAAGTGTTGATGTCGACCGGTGAATCGCAACCGCTAATCGTCCGAGCCCACTATTCGAATGGTCGTGTTGAGGATGTAACTCGGTGGTCCAAGTTTACCGCTTCCGACGAATCCGTTGCCTTAGTCAATGAACAAGGCATCGTCAAAGTGATTGGACCAGGGGAAGGCGCTGTCGCAGTTTGGTTCTCGAGCAAGATAGCGTCCGCCAGGATCACTGTCCCCTTTCGATCCGCAATTTCATCCCAGTCGATCGCTAGAGCACCTGGCAATTCAAGTGCTCAAGTTATCGATCAGCACGTGGACCAACAGTTGCAGACTCTCGGTTTAGAGTCTTCTTCACGTTGCAGTGATAGCGAGTTCTTGCGGAGAGCTTCACTCGATGCGACCGGAACGTTGCCCACCGAGGAGCAGACACGCGAGTTTCTCGCTGATGCATCGGCGGATAAGCGAAGTCGATTGGTGGATCGACTATTGGCCAGCCCAGCTTATACCGATTACTGGACGTACCGATGGAGCGATTTGCTGATGCTCAATAGCAATCTGCTTCGAGCAGACGGCATCAAATCATACTACGGTTGGATTCGATCAAAAGTAGAAGCCAACACCCCGTGGGACCAGTTCGCACGAGAGATTGTGACGGCCAGAGGTGAAGCCTTAGAAAACGGTGCCACCAACTTTTATGCGATCAATCAAGATCCAGAGGGGATGACCGAGAACATTTGCCAGGCGTTTATGGGGCTGTCGATTGGATGCGCCAAATGCCACAACCACCCCCTTGAGAAATGGACCAACGACCAGTACTACGCGATGGCCAATCTGTTTGCTCGTGTTCGCTCCAAGGGCTGGGGAGGTGATACGCGAGATGGTGATTCACGTCGCACCGTGTTTGTGGTGGATCGAGGCGAATTGATTCAGCCGTTGACTGGTAAACCGCAACTTCCCGCCCCTTTGGATGGGACATCACTCGATGCGGACGATCCGAGCGACCGTCGCATCGCCTTGGCCGATTGGCTTTGCTCGCCAGACAATCCATACTTCACTCGTGCGATCGTCAATCGTGTTTGGGCTGCCTATTTCGCGATGGGGATTGTGAATGCGGTCGACGATTTGCGAGCCAGTAACCCTCCGAGCAATCCGCAACTGATGGATAGTTTGTGCGCAGAGTTAGTTGCGAACAAATACGATCTGAAGCACTTGATGAGAGTGATTCTGAATTCAGAAACATACCAGCGAAGCAGCTTGACCACGGAATGGAACCAAAAGGACAAAAAATATTTTTCGCACTACTATCCTCGAAGACTTATGGCCGAAGTGATCCATGACGCTATCGCAGACGTCACCTCCGTCTCGACGGTCTTCGACAAGATTGAGTTCCTAGGTGGAGATAAAAAGCCAACCAAGTTCTACACGAAAGGGACCAAGGCGATTCAATTGTACGACTCGAGCGTGGAAAGCATTTTTTTGAAAACGTTTGGTCGCAACCAGCGTAGAATCACCTGTGAATGTGAACGAAGCGATGAACCTAGTATTATCCAAGTGCTCAATCTCAATAACGGCGATTTGCTCAATAGTAAACTTGCCGCGAAAGATGGAATCGTAGACCAGTGGATTGCGCAGTTTTCTGACGATCCGAATAGTCTGGTCGAGTCGGCGTTCCTTCGTTGCCTTTGCAGATTACCATCCAGCGAAGAGAAAGCCGCGCTCAGCAAAGAACTGGCAGATGCAACGCCCGGGGATCGCCGCGTGGTTGTAGAGGATTTGCTTTGGAGTTTGCTGACGTCCCGAGAGTTTCTCTTCAATCACTAAGTAACCAGTGGTTAAGTAACCACTGAATAAGTAACTACTGAATAAGCAACCGTTGACCAGGAAGCCGTTGATGATGAGATCGTTCTGCTCCTTGATCGCAATCATCGTGATTCTTAGCGGACTGCATGCAATTGCGTTAGGTGATGAGCCTGTCGCGAACCAGAAATCCGAGGATACGGCTATTGCGTTCTTCGAGAAGCGAATTCGTCCCGTTTTGGTGGAGCAATGTTATAGCTGTCATGCCGAATCGGAGAAAACGATCGAAGGGGGACTTCGGCTCGACAACGCACTAGGGATGCGAAAAGGTGGCAACAGTGGGCCGGCGTTGATTGCGGGGGATCCTGCCCATAGCTTGATCATGCTAGCGATTTCTCATCAAGATGAGAAACTCCGCATGCCACCAGAAACGCGACTGGCTGATGAGATCATCCGTGATTTTGAACAATGGATTGCCATGGGGGCCGCAGATCCACGAACGGATGCCGGTTCTTCCGTAACGACGCCGTCGATCGAGTTGGATGAGAAGCAGAAATGGGCCTTTGCGATTCCAGCGGATCCAGAAGTTCCCACCGTTCGCAATGCTCTTTGGCCGCGAAACGATATCGATCGCTTTCTTCTCGCAAAAATCGAAGCTGCAGAACTTGTTCCACTTCCGGAAGTGGACAAACCGACGTGGCTTAGGCGTGTTTCGTTTGATTTGATCGGCCTACCGCCGAGTGTCGCCGAGTTGAATGATTTTTTATTGGACGACTCGGCGGGCGCCTATGGACGCGTGGTCGATCGGCTTCTGTCGAGCCCTCATTATGGCGAGCGATGGGCTCGGCATTGGTTCGATGTAATTCATTACGCAGACACAACAGGTTGCAACTCCGACTTCCCGGTTCCCCAAATGGTTCGATACCGCAACTGGGTTATCGATGCATTGAATCGCGACATGCCTTACGATACGTTTGTGCGTCAGCAACTGGCTGGTGACATTCTGGCCGATGGTCTACCCGAGACGGCGCCTCAAGAGGAACGCAATGCCTTGGTGATCGCGACTGGATTCATCGCGAATGCCCGAAGATTCGGTTCACGTCACGAAGACTATCCGCAACATTTGACGATTGAAGATTCGATCGACATGGTCGGACGATCGTTTCTCGGAGTGTCGTTGGCATGTGCGCGTTGTCACGATCACAAATTTGATCCGATCACGAATCAAGACTACTACAGCCTCTACAGCTACTTTCACAATACGCAGTATCCATGGCCTGGCATTGAGACCGAAGGGGTGCAAAGGGACTTTGCTCCTTTGATCCCCAAGGACCGATACGAGGCGGCCGTCAAAGCCAAGGCCGACCGCAAGAAGCGGTTGAGAGACGAAGTCAAGCGATTGGAGAACGAGCTGAAATCGGCCAAAGACGAAGCCAAAGCGGAACTCTCCAAACAACTTGCTGAAGCGAAACAGCATTCTGACAGTTTTGTAAAACGTCCGCTTGAGATTGAAATGGCGTATGCTGTTGCCGATAAACCGAAACGTGAGTCGGTTCGGGTTCAATACAAAGGGGATCCGACGAAGCTCGGGCCGGAGGTCGTTCCACGGACGCCAGCTTCGCTCGGTGGGAAGCCATTAGAGCCGAGTACTGAGGGAAGCGGTCGGTTGGCACTCGCCGATTGGTTGGCTTCGTCTGCGAATCCATTGACGGCACGCGTCATGATGAATCGCTTATGGAAGCATCATTTTGGAATCGGAATCGTATCGACACCCAACGACTTTGGCCGGCAAGGAAAAGCGCCTTCGCATCCAGAGTTGTTGGATCACTTGTCGCATCGATTCATTCAGTCAGGTTGGTCGCTAAAAGACATGCACCGCTACATGGTGCTATCCCAAGCGTATCGATCGCAGTCGGTCGGTGATCCCGCACAAGAAGCGAAAGACCCGAGCAATCTTTTGTTGCGAGGTTATCGCCGTCAACGTTTGGATGCGGAGTCGATTCGTGATGCCATCCTTTGCGTTGCAGATTCGATCGACCGAAAACCAGGTGATCACCATCCTTTTCCGAAGCAGCAAGATTGGAAATTCACGCAACACAATCCCTTCAAAGCGACCTATGACACGAACAAACGAAGTGTCTATGTCATGACGCAACGCATCCAACGTCATCCGTACTTGGCCGTGTTCGATGGTGCCGATCCGTCGACAAGTACGGCCGCGCGCAACGTGAGCACCACACCGTTGCAGGCACTTTATTTGCTCAACGATGAATTCGTTCACGTCCAAGCGGAAAAGCTTGCCAAGCGATTGTTAGCTCATAGTCAATCGATCGACGAACGAGTACGGTTCGCCTTTTCGCTTTGCTTGGGGCGAGCAGCTTCCGTGGACGAGGTGCATTTCTCGCGGGAGTTTGTTTCCAAGGTACAAAGCAGCGGTACAAAGCCGGAAGCTGAGCTTGCTGCTTGGTCTGCTTTGGCTCGATCCATGTTCCGACTGAATGAGTTTGTCTATGTCGATTAATCTAATGGGAAGACGATCCGTTCTTCAATCGTTTGTCGCTGGCAGTCTTTTGATGCCTGCAATCCTTTCGGAATTGATGGCTGACGAGAAGACACAGACGGGGCCTCTCTCGCCGAAGACGCCTCACTTTCCTCCCAAAGCTAATCGCGTCATTTTTATATTCTCCAACGGTGGTGTGTCGCATATGGACACGTTCGATCCGAAGCCAAAACTGTTCGAAGCGGACGGCAAGACGCTGGGAGTGGGCGGCGGACTTTCCAATAAACAAAGAAAATTGCTCAAGCCGTTTTGGGATTACAAACCGGGCGGCAAATGTGGGACTATGGTCAGCGATTTGTTTCCGCACATTCGAGATCGCATGGATGACATTTGTTTGATTCGGTCGATGAAGTCGGATGACAACGAACATGCGAACGCAACTCTTGCAATGCACACCGGTTCGTTGTTTTTTTCGAGGCCGAGCATCGGGGCTTGGGTGAGTTACGGACTGGGAACCGTGAATCAGAATTTACCGTCGTTCATGGTATTGGCATCGCAACTTCCGTATGCGGGCACACAAGTCTATGCGAACGATTTTCTACCCGCATATCATCAAGGGACACGAGTTGTTCCTGGCAAAGAGCCCATTCCCAATCTTGCGGCGAGAAGTGCGAATGCAGGCCAGCAACGAAGCGAATTAGACTTCATAGGGCAGCTCAACGAGCGTCACTTTCTGGCACGCGATCAATCACCGGAATTGGCCGCTCGTATCCGCTCTTTTGAAACGGCGTTCCGTATGCAATCCGAAGCACCCGAGGCGTTTGATGTGTCCAACGAGTCGAAAGAGACACTTGCACTTTATGGTATCGACGGAAAAGAAACAGAGAGCTTCGGATGGCAATGTCTGGTAGCTCGTCGTCTTTCCGAACGTGGTGTTCGGTTCGTCGAGATTTTGGATGGTAGTTCTAGCAGCAATTGGGATCAGCATTCCAACATGCCGGAACATGCCAAGCGAGCCAAGGTTATCGACCAGCCGATTGCGGGCTTGCTTGCCGACCTCAAACGTCTGGGAATGCTTGAAGATACCTTGGTTGTCTGGACTACCGAGTTCGGGCGAACCCCAGGTGTGGACGGCGAGAATGGACGTGGCCACCATAGTGCATGCTTCAGTAGTTGGATGGCGGGTGGAGGAATCAAGCCGGGGATCGCCTATGGGAAAACCGACGAGATTGCTGCGACCGTCGCTGAGAATCCGGTCCACTTTCATGATTTCCACGCGACAATACTTCATCAGCTCGGGATCGATCATGAAAGGTTGACCTATCGATTTGCCGGTCGTGATTTTCGATTGACCGACGTACATGGCCGAGTCATGCATGATCTGTTGGCGTAGTTGCGCTGGCTTGTCATAACTTTTGTTTTGCATCCTTCAACTTGAGTTTAGTGAATAGACCGACATGAACACCCATAGAGTTATTGCGGTTTGCCAAATCGCGATTGGATGCCTTTTGTGGTTCGCTAACCATGTGAGTGCGTTTAGCGATAGCAAGCCGAATGTCGTTGTCTTTTTGGTAGACGATCTGGGGCAACGGGATATTGGTTGTTATGGAAGCACGTTTTACGAAACACCCAATGTCGATCGACTTGCTAAAGAGGGTGCCAAGTTTACGAGTGGTTATGCCGCTTGTCCCGTTTGCTCGCCGACTCGCGCGAGTTTGATGACAGGCATGTGGCCACAACGAACGGGCATCACGGATTACATCGGTGCACCGCTCAAGCCGGAGGGGTGGAAACGCAATACTAAACTGTTGCCTGCTCCGTACACAGATCGACTCAGTTTGGAAACGCCGACGTTAGCCAAAGCGATGAAGTCTGCGGGCTACGCCACTTTCTTTGCCGGCAAATGGCACTTGGGTCCAGAGGGATGGTGGCCAGAGAATCAAGGCTTTGACATCAATCGAGGTGGAATCGACAAGGGTGGACCCTATGGTGGCAATAAGTACTTTTCACCGTACGGCAATCCTCGGCTCAAAGATGGTCCGGACGGTGAGCACCTCCCGGACCGGCTTGCATCGGAGACATCTGCGTTTATCCGGGAAAACAAAGATAAACCGTTCTTTGCGTATTTGTCGTTCTACTCCGTTCATACACCTTTGATGGCACGTGAAGATCTACGATGGAAGTACGAAGAGAAACGAAAACGACTTGGGCTAGAAGCGAAATGGGGCCGTGAAGAACCGCGAGACGTACGGTTGGTCCAAGAGCATGCAGTGTATGCGGCGATGGTTGAAGCAATGGACCAAGCGGTAGGAAAGGTACTCAAAACTCTGGACGACCTTGGGTTGGCTGAAGACACGCTGGTTATCTTTACCAGTGATAACGGTGGACTTTCGACGAGCGAAGGATGGCCAACGTCCAATTTGCCTTTGCGTGGCGGCAAGGGGTGGCTTTACGAAGGAGGGATTCGGGAGCCTTTTCTCGTGCGATGGCCTAAAGTGTTAGCGGCCAGTCGCGAGATCGATACACCTATCTCGAGTCCTGACATCTTTGCGACGATGCTCGACATCACCAGCTCTAAACCGATAGCAAACCAGATTGTCGATGGCCAAAGTTTAGTTCCGTTGCTGAAGGGAAAAACATTACCAGAGAGAGCGTTATTCTGGCACTATCCTCATTACGGCAATCAAGGTGGTGCCCCAGGTGCAGCGATTCGCAAAGGAAAGTGGAAACTGATCGAGTGGTTTGAAGACACGAAAGTGGAGCTGTACAATTTGGATGACGATCTCTCCGAGACCAAGAATTTCGCATCGGCAGAGAAGGCCGTTGTGGACAGCCTGTTAGAAGAACTTCATGCGTGGCAGAAATCCGTAGGAGCTCAGTTTCCAGTGGTGAACGTATCGTACGATGCGAACAAGCAAGACGGCCGTTTTGCTGCACGGAAAGCAAACTAAAGCTTCGACATTGTAGGACGAATGTCCTCAACCGTTTCTTAGAGTAACTGGTAAAAATGACTATCGTAAGAATCTCCGATCGGCTGGACGACTTACGATACAAACGAACACTCCATTTTCCGCGATGACTTCGCACAGGAAGGACGCCTGACTATTTCTTGAAAAACCAAGATTGTTCGTTGACATCTCTTTTGGCATCTGGTTCAATTTTCTTACAAATCAGGTCGAGCTTGTAATTTACAAGGATCGCTTCGTATGAGCACTTTCGCACTTTCGCACTTTCGCACTTTCGCGTGTCTCATCTTTTTTGCGGAGTCGTCTCTAGTCGCAGTAGATAATGGATCTAAGCTCGACTCAACTAAAGATAATTTCGTTAGGTTGCCTGATCAGCAAATAACCTTAGTTGACAACCAAGATGCGTACTCTATAGAACTCGGTGTTCTTAGGGCTGCGAGGCAGTACGAGTTCAGCGTCGTCTTCCTGAATTCACGGACCAAGGAGTTTAAGCCGACCAAGGGTAAGGTTTCGTGTAATTGTTTGGTTGGTGTTTTTGAGGATAAGAGTACGGCTCCAGGCCAAACAGGTCGAATCGGTATACGAATTAGAACCAAGCCGGATGGTGGTGAGTATGCACAGGTTGCAATTGTAGAGTCTTCCACCGGGGCTCCATTGATGCACAATATTCACGGGGTAGCTGCTCGCGGATTGGAGTTTGCGAATCTCGGGTCAAAAGTTGCCAGCCTGAACAAAGGCGAACTTGTTGATGCAGTGTTAGAGCCTCAATTTGGTGACGTTGACCTTCGGACTCGGAGTTTTGACAAGCTATGTGTGTGAACGAAATCGTATCCAATAAGTCGGTTGTTTGCGTAGAGCAGAAGTATTTTTGCATTAAAAGTAATTCTGTTGGAAGTGGATTTTCTTGTTTTCTTTTGGTTCTCTACCTCCTTGTGTGTCGCTTGGCAAGCAACGGGCATTGTCAAAACCCCACAGAAGTACGCCCAATAATCGTAGTTGGAGTCGGAGGGAAAAGTATCCCTGATCCTTCTCAATTGCTGTTCAATGTTGCTTACCTAAGTGATCCTAAAGTAGCTGCTGACTTAGGCCTAAGTGAAAGTGAACTAACTGCAATTAGTGTTCTCTTAAAGGAGACTAGAGGCCAGCCCAATATAGTGGTGTTCGAACCTAAACCAGGCGAAAAAGAACTTACGGAGGCGGGTTATGAATTGCAAGCCACACTTATCAAAAGTGCTAGACTCGATTGAATTGAGCGCACTCTGG
>Ga0315902_10007146_pt1 | contig 15322 bp, 9 predicted proteins | sample LakEriMetagenome_9_FD_203523 | JGI IMG/M metagenome (GOLD analysis project Ga0315902, IMG submission 203523) | Freshwater fungal communities from buoy surface, Lake Erie, Ohio, United States - Buoy 12 MA117 | ecosystem: Environmental > Aquatic > Freshwater > Lake > Lake biofilm | place: USA... | reverse complement strand
GGCCCAGTCGGGAGCGGTGACACCCTCGGAGGCAATCTCAGCCAGCGAGTGAGCCGCACGCCCCGCCAGTTCGGTCTTGAGAGACCAGATCGATTCGATCAGGGGCAGATACTTCGCGTCCGATTCCGACGACGTGAAGCGAGCAGTCACCGAGCGCGCTCGACAGCCCGGGTGCCGCGATCGCCGCGTCAGCTCCTGCCGCAGCTGATCCTGCTGATCGTGTTCCCACAGCCGGTGATCGGCCTCTCCCGGACCGGTGATGGTCAGATCAACCAACAGCAGCTGGGCCTGCGGATGCGTGGCGAAATACTGGCCCGCTGCAGAGTCGATCTCTTCGGCGAGGTACTCGGCCCGGCGACTGGTGGGAACCGTCGCAGCCACTCCGCAGGCGACAGAGATCTGTCCAATCGGCCAGACATTCAGAGCCAAAGCTGAGTTGGCTTTCTGCGGCTTAAGGGTATGCAGCGTGACGCGCGGCTCAGTGCCAGGATCGTCGACGCGATCGGTGCTTGAGTTGTGCGGGACCAGATCGAGGTCACACAGTTCGAGCAGCTCGCGGTCACTGCGCACATCCCAGCCGATCACGACGTCGCGCCGCTGCGCAAGTCGGGCTCTCTCGGCAGGTGTGGGGAGTCCCGCGACCACCTGCACCGGGCCGCTGCTGGTCTCGATCAACCGCACCTCGCCGGGGTGCATCCGGGTCAGTTGGGGCGGCGTATCGACGAACCGAGCCATCCAGTCATTGTGCTGACGCTCGATCCAGACGACCGGGATACCGCGTTCGCCACAGGCCTCGATCTGCCGGGCCAGGAACCATGGAGCACGGCCCGCAGTCGACTCTGTTGTCAGGACCTCCGAGTGCAGGACCACCAGCTCCACGCGGCGGTCGATGGCGGCCTGAAACGCCTGCCGCAGCGCGATCAACCGGGCCTCGACAGCGACGCGAAGTTCATCCAGCGTGGCATCGCCGCAGCCAGCTAACGACCGATCCAGACGGAGCCCGGACAGCTCCAGAATCTGGAGATCACGCGAAATTCCCATGCGAGCCTCCCTGCCCCCCGTGATTCGCACATCCTGCGAGACGCAATGGCCATCGCCGCGAATCCCCGGCACACTAGCCGATTTTGTAAAAGTGGGACAAGGCGAGATTTGGCGGCGGAGGGCTGCAAAGTCGCTGGACTCTCCGAGTCCAGTGAACCGAGCGACAGGTCAAGGAATGGCGAAATCAAACACTCGATTTGCCGGTCACGTTGATCCAAGCGCGACCGATGAGTTCACTTCGCAAGCTCCCTCACGTGGCGAAAACCCTCACCCCCAGCCCCTCTCCCGGGGGGAGAGGGGAGCCAAAGGAGCCTGGTTATTGCTGCGAACTTGGCTGTTTCTCCGAATCAGAACCCCTCGCTTTCGGGTCCGCAGGGGCAGGAGACGGTTCAGGTTCTGCAGGCTGGGGGATCAGACGCAGGCAGATTCGCTGGTCTCCTTCGCCAAACTCCGCCGGCCTTTGGCCGTCCAGTCCCAGGCACAACGCCAGCCCGTCACGGGTCTTCTCGATCAGTCCCGGCCAGGTCTGGTTCCCTTCCGTCTCCCGCAGATCGACAGCGCGCGAATCGTCTGGGCTCCCCAGGGTCAGCCGATAGACCCGCGCGAAACTGGACTTCTCATTGATGGCCCCGAAACAGGTCAGCGTGTTGCCCTCGATCTCGACCCGTTCCCACTGCTCGGCCCGGTTCGGCGATGCAAAGAAGTCGACCTTCCAGCGTCCTTGGAACGGTGATAGTCGGGAGTCTTGACTGTCTGCGTTGTCCCTTGGATCGGGCTCGACTGTGGGGGGCGTCGAGTTTCCCGGCCTCTCCTGCTGCTGTTCTTGGGCATTCGGGATGACCTTTTGCAGCTGAGTTGCTGGGATCGCGATTCCGCGGTCGTACTCGACGGGAATCGAGGTCAATTGATCCGGGGACAGTTCCGTATCCGTGTCGGGGCGTCTGGACCCATCAAGCAGTACGTACCCCTTGCGGACGACACCGCTGCGGATGACGTGGAAGGAGACTTCGCCCTTCAGCGTCTGGGCCAGTGCATACTGCAACTCCTCCAGCCGGGTGATCTCCCAGACGTGAAAGCCGACCAGGATGTCCCCGACCGCCAATCCGCCCTGAGCTGCGGGGCTGCCGTTGTAGACTCTCTCAACTCGTAACCCCGACCTGAATTTCTGCCAGACCTTATCTCCGGTCGATGGGACGACCGGGCCACACTGGATTCCCAGGTCGACGAGTGTTCCCCCGTCAAGTCGCGTCAACTTCCAAAGTGAGCACCCGTCGTCGATCGCGTCGAACGATTTCGGTCGATTCTCTTCCCCAACATCTCCAGCGCGAATCAGAATCTCTTCGTCCTTCACATCGATGATCCCGTACAGTTCATCAGAGGATTTCGTCCCCGGATTGAGTAGCAAATCAATACCCTGAGGAGACGAAACTGCCCCCAGTTTCAGATCGATCCGTTCGAATGGCTGTTGGTATTGCCATGTCATGCGTGAACCACTTACATCGACGATTCCATAGTACTTGGGGCGAGGAGCTCCTTCGATTTCAGGTCGGGTTGACTCCAGTTGCCACACTCCTTGCAAACGGTCCAGCACATACCCCCGCGAGCCAGTGGGGGGCTCTCGGCGGAGCTCCCAGATTTCTCCTTTGGCCCCGACCGCGAAGACCTCGGGACGGATCGACTCCGATTCGGTCGCCCGGTCGAAACAGAGTCGGATCACATCGTCAGAGAACTCCGCAATCCCCAGAGCCAGCCGCCGATTGACTGGCTCCTCGTTGGGGCCAAACAGCAGATCGACCGGCTGCGGTGAACCTGTTTCGCCAAACGTGATCTTCACGGTATAGGCCAAGAAAGGATCACGATCGTCTTCGAGAAGGTTTGCCCCCAGCGCCTTCTTGTAGTAGACCTTCATGACCTGACCTTCGATCACAGCTTCGGCTTCTAACGAGTCTTTCAGAAAGAGTCCCATGCCCAGCACACTGGTCGGATGGATTGTCAGGTGCCACTGGCCCTGCAGCTGCGTGAGAATATTCGCTGTTGCGGGTTGTTTGGTTTCCTGCTTCGCAGGCCGTCACAGAATGTAGATGTCTGCATTCGAGCCCACCGCGAACAGTTCGGGGCGCTTCGCATCGCTAATCGGATTTGGGTCATAACAGATGCGGACGATGTCGTCTTGAATCTCAATGATCCCCGGGAGTTCGTATCGCTTTTCTCCATCATTGGGATTCATCACCAGATCCACAGGTTGAGGCTTTCCCGGTTCACCCAACTTCAAGAGGACCACCGGCGGCTTGTCGTTCTCCGGCTGGGGCGGGTCGAGAGACCACGTCATCACGTTGTCGCGAATCTCTGCGAAGACTCGGAACTTCGGCTTCTCCGCTTTCGTGAGGTTTTCGCTTTGCCACTCGACTTCCCATGTCCCCTGTAGCTTGGCCAGCAGCGCGGCCTGGGGATCGGTGGGAGCCTCGGCCCCCTTGGCAGGTTCGGGAGCTGGCGGTTGTGTCGCGGAAACATTCGGCAGCTTTCCCAGGCTGTCCGGCATGATTTCACGCAGCTTGTCGACCGGCACCGCCAGCACCAGCCCTCCGGTTTCCACGAGTGTGAGTGCCAGAAGCTCTCCGTCCTGGTCGAGAACCGGTTGAGAGAAGTGATTGGAAAACGGCTCAGGGGGCGTCAATTGCCAGACGGGAAGATCCGACAGCGTGGCCACTCGCCGTTCCGTTTGCGAGAGCGTTATGGCGGTGGCGGACACTTCATAGAGGTTCTTATCCAGTGACGTCAGCACCATCTGACCCACGTAGACCTCGTCGCCGATCTCCATCTTGCTTTGAGAAAGCGGGAAGTGGTGGTTCAGAGTGACCTTCTGCCTGGGGCGCAAGACGACGAAACCAGAGCCCCCCTCCTCCACAATCTGAAGCGGCACGATGCTGCCATCGTCGAACAGGGCATCAATGTTGGGCCAATCGCGAATCAGACTGCTCCAACCTCCCCCCAACTGAGTGATCATCGTGCCGTCTGCGGCCACGATGGTCCCAAACCCGATCTTGCGGGCTCCGATGTCGGCGAATTCAGATTTGCCAGAGACCAGGATCTCGACCACAGCCGACCGCCAGCGGGATTCGTCGTCTCCACTCGGGTGCGGGAGTTCCTCTTCGCCAACTGACCGCTGCAAGTCCTCCATGATGGCTGAGTTGATACCGTTGACATTCTTTACATCTGCATCGTCAGGATGCCGTAGGCTGAGAGCCAGTTGTCCTTTTGACTGGGCAATTTTGACGAATCCATCCTGCTCGGGCGTGACCAGTAGCGACACGCTGCGGGGGCGTTGTTCATTCGGGGACTCTTCGGAGTGAACCGTCTTGTTCTCCGTCGCAAATACCTCGATGCACTCCAGCAGTACCTTCGTCACCATGTTTCCCTTGCGGTCAACGAAGGTCACTGTAACGTCGACTTTGTCGCCAGGTCGCAAGAGGCCCGCGTGACTGTGAGTGTCGTTCGTACTGAATGTGAAGACGCGTTTTCCTCGCGGGATTTGACTTGAACCAGAACCGTACTGCCCCATCTCGGTCAGACGAGTCTTGCGGATGAGGTCTCCAGCGACATAGGGAATCGTCGCTGCGCCCCGGACTGAGAACTCGTCCGGACTTTGAACGAGATCGCCGTTATAGGTCACCAATGCGGACTGGGGAAACTCCTTGAAGGCAACGTTCTTCCCCTCGACAAGCCGCTCACCGGGACGAATATCGTTCACCGCCACCAGCACTCGGCGAGTGTCGCTGGGCTTGGCGTCTGCCGCCTTCGAGAGCGGTGGGCCTGCCGGTGTATGCCCCTCCCACTCCAGCTGGGGGTTCAGCAGATCCTCCACCCGCCGCTGGATGATCTGGTCGCTGATTCGCTCGCGCAGGTCGATCGATCGCTGCGTCTTGAGCAGCTTGTTGTGCATCTCCAGCAGTTCCGCCCGCAGCAGCGATTGCCGGACAGTAAAGGCCCGCTGGACCGCGCGGCGCAGGTCGGCTTTCTGTGCCTCATTCTTCTGTGCTCCGTCGGGCGTCGTCTGAAGCTGTCGTGCCAGCTGGCGCGCCTCGCTGTCGGCAGCCTCGTATTCCTTCCGCAGCTGGGCGATCTGCTGCTGGACCTCGCCGCCGGTTGACCCTGTGCCGTCACCATTCCCAAGGGAAACGGCGGGGAGTCTCGATCCCGCTTCGGTCTGAGCCTGGACGGCGGGATCGTATTTCCCGAACAACGTATCCATCGCGGGTAAGCTGCTTGGCAGGAGCTTGCGGGTTCGAGCTCGGCGCTGGGCTTGGCGCAGAGCTGTCTGCCACGTGCCGATCCGCGAATCATCGGTTCGCGTGGTTTCGATCGCCTTCTCCAGTTGCTTCACCAATTCCGAATCGAGTTGCGAGATCAGATGTATCGACCTGCGTGATGATCGCTTCGATCTGTTTCTCGGCATCCTGCAGTTCCGCCTTTTCAATCTGCCCCGAGGACTGGAAGTACTCCAGCGCATCGTCGAGGGCCTTGAGAAGCTGGGCCTTGAACTTTTGGAGGACCGCGCTGCGCTGAGCCTCGTGGGCTGCCAGCAGAGCTTCGGTGAGTTGGACGGGAGCTTCTGCCTCCTGGGCCTTTTGCGCTGATATCACGCCCTCTTTCATGAGTGCCTGAGTTCGTTCGAGGTTCTTCTTATCAGCTTCCAGACGCTCCCGCAGTCGCTCACCCTCGGCATCCAGGTGTTCGATCTCCCCCAGCGGGTTGACGTTCGTGACGGGAGTTCCGGGCAAGCGGGAGGCTGTTTCAGGTTGCACGTTCTGCCGCGCTGCAGCGAGGCGACCCTGCAGCTCCTTGAACTTCGGATGATTCGCCCCTACCGATTGCTGTAACTGGGCGAGTTCATCTTCGAGCTGGACGACGAGCTTGGCAGCTTCGCTCTGCGTGGGATCAACTGGCACGCTGCGTGCGTTCGGATTCGCTGGCCCCCCCTCATCGAGCTTCAGCAGTAGTGCTTCGATCTCCTCCAGCTGAGCCTCCGGCCCGGTGACGATGACGGAGTTGGTCCGCGCATCGGCAGCGATCTTCGCGGGTCCTTTGTCGTAGAGGTTCTTCAACACCTCCGCGACATCGGTGGCCTGGGCGTACTTGAGGGCGAAGACCTTGACAGACGGAGTGTCGGAGGCAGGTTCCGGAGATTTGCGGGCCAACGGCATATGCTGGACCGACTTGATTCCGGGAACCTTACGAACCAGTTCTTCCAGAAGAGTTCGTGTTCCCTGTTCCGGAATTCCCAATTTCCACGTCAGAGTGCAAGCTCCGTCCTGGACTTCGATTTGAATACCAACAGATTCGAGTGAAACGCCTTTTCTCCGCAAGGCAGTTGCAACAGCCTCCGCCAGTTGGTGATCTTTCTCTCGAGAGCTGGCGTCCGGAAGGGTTTCTGTGTACTCGATGTGCTTGACCGGGGCGGGTGCGGTCGTGGTGGACGGATAGTATGCGGGAGCATTCTCCTGCCCCGGAATTTGGGTACTGACAACGAACATCAACCCACTCTGCTTGGCTGAGTCTATGATCGCCTGCTCGATGCGGTGAAGTTCCTCGGTGGTGGAGTTCGGCTGTGCGATGAGTCGGATATGGTTCTGAGCCTCTTTCCCGGCCTCTTGGACTCCCCCCGCTTGAAAGCTGAGTTGCTCGACTCCGGCAGCTTGCAGGGCCTGGACCAGATGCTTGATCTTCTCGTACGACTCGTCCGCCCGCAGCGAGAGGGTGACGTGGATCGCCGATGTGGAGGGAGTCACCTTGTCTGGCGAATCCGCCTTGGCGATCCCAGCCTTCTCCAAGGCCTCGACGACCTGCTTGACGACCTCGGACTGCCGGGCGTTCGGATCGATGATGAGGACGATGGCCGGTTTGTTCGGCTGCTGTTCTGGCACTGCCAGCGGTTGCCCCAGATTGATTTTCCGTGGCGTGTCGCTGGTGTCTGGTCGCCTATTGGACAACTGCACAACCGCCACTACATTTCCTCGCTGAGCGGCCACCGCCTGCACGTCGACTCCCGGCGCTGCCTTTGTAGACGTTAGCATGAAAATGTATGAGCCCGGATTTGAATTCTTGATCTCCAGGTAATAGACATTGGTGACCAGATTACCCGATGCAGCCTTTTCAAGGTCTTCGTCATTGAAGCTCAGTGGAACCGCGTTCTTCGTAAGATACTCCGTGACTTGGGTGTCGTCCCCAGGGGACGTGACGTGCAGGGTTGGGTAGAACGTCTGCCCCTCATATGCTTTCAGGCCCCGAAGCTGGAGTTGAATGTGGCCCCCATGCGCGAAGTTGTATCGGTCGGGAGCGGTAAGTTGGTCTTCCGCGAACCGTGCCCCGACTTTCCACCCGACCTTCATCTCCTTGGGAAACTCGAAGTGGAACTGCGTATGGTTCACGGGCGGCAGAGGAGCCTCGACCGGATCGTTCTTGTGGTCAAAGACGTCGGCCCGCGGGGAGACCGGGAGGCCCAAGGGAAAGTCCTCTGCCCTCGCTCGTACAGAAATGAGGAGGAACAGGATCAGTACGAGGTACATGCGGTTCATCGAAACACTCCCGATCGGGGGTGAGGGTGGTCGGTGGTAGGACGGCCTTTCCAGGCCGTCCCGAGCGGACGCGCGAAGCACGAACATACGGACAGGGTGAGACGTAAGGTGGGTGTTCGCGGAACATCGAGTCTGGTTCGCCCGTCATCACTCCGGGCGGGACGGGCTGGAAAGCCCGTCCTACTTCTGGCGGTCACTCCCAGAGTTTTTGCGACCGGCGGTGCCAGTCGTCGAACTCCTGCTGGAGCGGCTTCAAGTCGTCACCTGTCCACTCGGTGGCGGGGTCAAAGTCGCGGGACTCTCCGAGTCCCGTGGAGCCGGGTGACTCGGGAACCGGAGAGTCCAGCGACTTTGTAGGACGGGCACTCTGCCCGTCCGGGATGTAGGCCAAAGCCAGCGACCCGCTGACCAGCGCGACCAAGCCGATCGCCGACCACTTGCCCCAGCGGCTTCCCGCAACAGGCATTCGGCAGAGCTCCGGCAGCTCCACAGCTGTCGGTTGCTGCAAATGCGCCAGGCACTGTTCCAGCGTGTGGGCGACCTGACTCGCACTCACAAAACGTTCTGCAGGCTGCTTGGCCAGCAGCTTATGATCGATCATCGCGAACCAGCTCGGGAACTGCGGCGAGATCTCTCGCAGCGGGCGGGGAGCATCATCGTTGAGCCGCCGCAGGATGCCGTAGGTCGACTCGGCCCGGAACGGTGGGCGACCCGTGGCCAGTGTGTAAAGCACGCTTCCCAGGCTGAACAGGTCACTGCGGGCGTCGATCGCTTCGCCGCGGGCCTGCTCGGGAGACATATAGAGCGGCGTGCCCGCGATCACTCCAGTGCGGGTGATGCTGGCATCGTCGATCGCGCGGGCCAGACCGAAGTCGGTCAGCATGACCCGCTCGACGCCGATCTCCAGCAGGATGTTGGCGGGCTTCACATCGCGGTGGACCAGGCCCTGCGCATGGGCCGCAGCCAAGCCATTCGCCGTCTGGATGCCGATTCGCAGGATGTCGACCAGCTCCAGCGGTCCCGTGCGATCGATCCGCTGTTGCAGCGACTCGCACGCCACGTACGGCATCACGATATAGGGCAGCTTGCCGCTGGAGTGGACCGTCAGGATCGGCATCACGTTCGGATGCAAGATCGCAGCTGTGGCCTGGGCCTCGCGGGCGAAGCGTTTGCGGGCGGGAGCGCTGACCGCTGACCGCCAGCTGAGGGGCCAGGACCTTCACCGCGACCAGCCGCTTGAGTTCTGGCTGGAACCCTTTGAGGACTACACCGAAGCCGCCCTGGCCGATCACTTCGAGGATCTCGGTATCGCCCAGCCGACCGATTGACTCGGGGCTGGTCGACGGTTCGAGGCATTCGACCGCGAAATCGGCGGCGGACTCGCTATCGATGGCCGAGTGAGGACTGATCGAAGAGGCAGACAGGAATGCCTGCTCCTCCGAGGAACAAGCGTCGCGGATAGCGGTCCCGACGCGCGTCCACGCCGCCGGTTGGCCCGCGAGTTGTTCGAGCTCCCGTTGACACGCATCGCACGACGTCAGGTGCTCCGACAACGCTTCCTCTTCTGCCTCGCTGAGGCGATCGTCGAGAGAGCGTCGGAGGAGAGTCGGGTCGCAGTGCATGGGGCACGGTGTGTTCGGAAGCAGGACGGTGCGGTGAGCGGCAAGGCGCTAGCCGCCGGTTCTTTTCATAGGTGATCGTGTGGATGACTGGAGAGCGGTCGGGGAACCGGCGGCTAGCGCCGTACCGCTCACTTGGTTAGTCGTCTTCCATGACTTCGGCAATCTGAGAGCGAATGCGGGCGAAGATGCGGCTGCGGGACATGTAGATGCTGCCGGGGGTGACGCCGAGTTCCTGGGAGACCTCAGCCACCGACCGGCCCTCGACCTGCGTGGCCCAGAAGGCTCGCCAGGAGGTGTCGCGGAACTCTCCGCGAACCAGTTCCGCCGCCCACAGGATCAGCTCCTGGTCGTAGCGCTGGGCCTGCTGGGTGTCGATCGAATCGTCGCGCGTTTCGGCCAGCTGTTTCAGGAAGTCCGATCCGCCCTGGCCGGTGATCTGCTTCCGCTCCCGCATCATGAACTTGATGACCACATTGCGGGCCACCCGTCCCAGCCAGCGCCGGAACGAGGCATCCTTTCCGTCGTTGTGCCACCCCTCGACCGATTTGGCGATCGCGATCAGCAGGTGCTGCGTCACATCGGCTGTGTGCCGGTCGGGGGTTCCCAGCCTCCGCACCAGTCGCGTCAGAAACGGTTCGTACGCACAGACAAACTCGGTCCAGGCGGGCTCATTCCGCTGGTCCTGAAGTCGGACGATCAGACTCTGACGCGTCTCCGGAGGCCGCATGACGCCCTTCGGGTAGGAGTCGAGGGTTGGCTCATTATGGAGAGTCCCTGCTGGCTCGGCGATCTCACGCGGAAAAACCGAGAGAATTCGAAATCGCTACTTCCGCAGTGCCCCGGCGGGAGTATTCACAGCCAGGTCTTCGATCATGTCCCGCGTCGCCTGATCGACCGCCTTCTCCCAGTCTTTGGGGGAGTAGCGATCGCGATACTCCTTGCGAGAGGCTGCAAAGATGATCCCGCGCGAGCTGTTCACGAGGGCTCCCGTGCCATCCGCGTGGAACGCACTGGCCACATCCTTCGAGGTCCCGCCCTGGCTGCCGTAACCGGGAATCAAGAGCGGCACATGCGGCATCAGAGCCCGCAGCTGGGCGAGCTGTTCGGGGTGCGTGGCACCGACGACAGCTCCGATACTGCCCGCGTTTTCTGAGGCGATCGCGGTTTCTTGAGCGAGCTGTTCGACGACCGCAGCCAGGCACTCGCTGACGCTTTGCCCCTCGGTCAGGCGATCCTGCAGCAGACCTGAGCCGGGATTGCTGGTCTTCACGAGGACATACAGCCCCGCATTCCGGTCCTTCGCCGTCTTCACAAACGGGTCGAGAGTGTCGCGGCCGAGAAACGGGTTGATGGTCAGACAGTCCGAGGGCCAGGCCGCCGCTTCGGGATCGTCCCCGGCCAGCCAGGCTGCGGCGTAGCCCTCAGCGGTGGAGCCGATATCACCGCGCTTGGCATCGGCGATCACGATCAGCCCGCGCTTGCGGGCGTGCCGCATCACGGTATTGAGAGCTTCCAGCCCGTCAGGTCCGCACTCTTCGAAGAAGGCGACCTGAGGCTTAACCGCAGGAACCAGCGGGGCGACGACATCGATGATCCGGACGCAGAACTCTTCATAGGCGGTCGCCATCTGCAGCCGCTTGTCCGGTGTGGCCTGCCGGGCTCGCTCCAGAATCTCGGCGGGCAGCTGATCGAAGCGCGGGTCGAGGCCGACCAGAGCGGGTGTCCTTTTGGTGCGGATCGCGGTGTTCAGTCGTTCGATGAAGGTGGCCATGCCGGGATTCTGGCAAAGCGCACGCTGGCTGTCAGCTGTCAGGCCGCCAACCGATCCTGCTCACCCTGGCCCCGAAACTCGGGCATCGTCACGTGGTCCGCAGCTGAGACTCCATCGCGGCGGAACACCTTGAACGCGGTCAGATAGAGAATCCGCAGGTCCATGAGCAGCGAGTGCTCTTCGACATACTGCTGATCGAGAGCAAACTTCTGCTCCCAGGAGATCGCATTCCGCCCATTGACCTGGGCCCAGCCGGTCACGCCGGGGAGGACATCATGCCGACGGGCCTGCTCGGGGGAATAGAGCGGCAGATACCGGACCAGCAGCGGCCGCGGACCCACCAGACTCATCTCGCCGCGAATCACGTTCCAGATCTCTGGCAGCTCATCGAGGCTGCTCGCCCGCAGCCAGCGGCCAAACGCGGTCAGCCGCACATCGTCCGGTAACAGCTGGCCCGCGGAGTCCCGCTCGTCGGTCATTGAGCGGAACTTGTACATCTTGAAGATCCGCCCCCCCAGGCCCGGCCGCTCCTGAGCAAAGATCACCGGCGAGCCCAGCTTCCAGCGCACCAGCAGCGCGACCACCGCTAACAGCGGCGTCATCACGATCGCCAGGGGGACGGCAATCGCGAGGTCGAACAGACGTTTGCCGATAGTGCGGTACATGGGAGAGGTTAGAGGTGAGAGATCAGAGGGTGAGACCATCCGGTGCTGGCTCCCCTCTCCCTCCGGGAGAGGGGCTGGGGGGTGAGGGTAGGTGACCGAAGCCAATCCACCTGCAGGAAGGCCAGAATTCTTACGAATTCCGCTACGCAACTTTGCGATGCATCCTTTCGGGAACCACCGGAGCAGCAGGAACCGGCAAGCTGCGAGCGAGCAGCTCTTTCCGATATAGATCGGCCAGCTCCTGCCAGATCACTTCGCGACGGAATTCGGTCCGCACGCGCTGGGCCGCCTTGTGGCCGTGCCGGGCGATCAGGACTTGATCGGACAAGTACCGCCGAGCGGCATCGGTGAGTCCGTTCACGTCTCCGACGGCGACGAGCGTTCCGGTCTCTCCGTTCCTGACGGCGTCGACGGTGCCCGTAGCTGCGAAACCTGCCGTCGGTCGCCCGGCGGCAGCGGCTTCGAGCGGCACGTTGGGCAACCCCTCGCGGTGGGACGGGAAGACCAGCAGATCGAACGCGGTGTAGTAAGGTGCGGTGTCGTTCACGAACCCCGTGATATGCACGCGCGGGTGATTCCAGATCTCGTCTCGGATGCGAGTACTGAGGGGATCGCCTTCCTCGAACCCGCCGACCAATAGCAGATGCAGGTCAGACCGTTCTTGCTCCAAGGTCCTGAACAGCGACATCAGCTCAGCCACACCTTTATCGCGGGTCAGGCGACCCACGAAGCCGAGCACGCGGGCGTCGTCAGGAATCCCCATCGACTGTCGAATTTTGCGGGCCTCGGCGAAGCGTGCGTCAGTGGCAGCGAAGCGATCAACATCGACCCCATTGGAAGACCCGCCGCCCAGTACCACGGTCTTGCAGGCTGGTCCCAGCCGGTACTTCACGAAGGCGTCCCTCAAGCTGGGACTGACGCAGATCACCTTGTGAGCACAGGCCGCTGCCGTGCGTTCGGTGCTGGTCAGTAGCAGCCGTTTGAAGCCATTGGCTGTCTCCATCCGCAGACCACGCAGCGTGTAGATCCGAATCGGCACCCGCGCCCACCGCGCAGCCAGCATCCCCAGCAGACCGGCTTTCGGAGTTCCCGCGTTGACGATCTCTGGTCGGATGTCGCGCAAAACTTGAGTCAGCTGCTTGAGCGAGTTCCAGTCCTGCCACGGAGAGATCTCTCGCGTCATCGGCACGGAGACATAGTCGACGCCCTCACGGGCTGCGGTGGCTTCGAGGTCCGCCCCGGGAGCAGCAATCAACGTGACCTCAAACCCCTGCTGTTTCAAATAGGCCAGCTGCCCGGCCATCAGCACGCGGGTCGTCAGTGGGTCAGTGGCGAGGCAGGCGATGCGGGGCATGGGGAGGGGAAGGGGTTAGAGGTGAGAGACTAGGGCGGCAGAGGGACTGGCTAGCTCCCCTCTCCCCCCGGGAGAGGGGCTGGGGTGAGGGTGGTCGCAGTGACTGGCGGGACTTTCATCTAGGCGGCTCTCGCTCGTGTTACAGGTTGTTTCTGCTGCGCGAGCACGTCCCGCCAGATCTCCTCGTACTGGCGGGCGATCACGTTGATGTCGAAGTTCTGTTCCATCCGCTGGCGGCCTCGCAGGCTGAGGGCTGCTCGCTGCGTTGCTGGCATTCGCAGAATCTGCAGGCAGGCCTCGGCCATCGCAGCTCGGCCCTGCGAAGGGACGACCCACCCGGCATCGTCGACGAGCCAGGCTGAGTCACCGACATCGGTCACGACGCAGGGGACGCCGCAGCAGAGGGCCTCGCCCAGCGAGTTGCTGAAGGCTTCGCTGACTGAGGCTGAGACCTCGATGTCGAGTGCGGCGTGGACCTGCTCGACATCCAGACGTTCGCCCAGCAAGTGAAATCTCGCCGCGTGACCGCTGGCCTCGATCCACTGCCGCAGCTTTGTGTTCTGCGGAGTGATGTGGGTTCCGCACAGCACGAAATGCGTTTCGGGAGACTGCAAGGCGACCGCGGTCATCGCCTCGACAAACAGCTGCTGCCCCTTCAGTTCCGAGAACCGGGCCACCAGCCCGATGAGCGGAGTCTCGGGGGCCAGCGACAGTGATTGCCTCAACTGCTTTCGAGCCGAGTCAGAGGGGTGAAAACGTTCGAGATCGAAGCCGTTCGGAACGACCTGCATCTTCGATCGATCGTAGCCATAGTCCGCGTGGACCCGTTGACCGCTGACGGTGTTGACCAGGATCCGAGCCGGTGAGCGCTGCGAGAGCCAAGCACAGGCCCGAGCTGTGTACCGCGTCGAGCGGCTATCGTGCTGCGGATCGAGCGTGGCGTGCCTGAGGTTCCACACGACGGGCGGTGAGCCAACCCAGCGGGCGACCAGGGACGACATCAGGTCGGCATGGTACAGCCAGCTCTGAATCAGATCGGGCTGGAACCTTCGGAGTTCACCAGCCAGCCGCCACAAAGCTCGTGGATCGGGAACACCGGGCCGCATGCCGAGTGAGACCACCGGGATGCCGAGGCTGCGAATCTGCTCCCCGATCGGACCGTCCTGAATTAGTCCGATCACGCAGGAGTCAATCGACGAGCCAGCCGCTTGTTGAGCGGCCAGAACCTTATGCAACATCACCGGAGTACCACCGGCTCCGAGCCCCGTGATCACGTGCGCAACGCGCAGCTGGGTTCGTTCTCCACTCATCCGGGAGGTGAGACCGAGCGCGGGTCGCGATGGTGACACGATACTGGGCATCGTCTGCTGCATTACGCCGCTCTCCGGAGGGGTAACGTTTCGCTCGGCCCGGCACTCGTCTCGCGATGCCACGCCTGGAACATCAGGATCGGCCACAGCTGAGAGATCCGATTGGCACGCCCCGACTTGTGTTCTTCCCAGACTTGCCGCACAGCTGCACAGCGGAAGAATCCCTGATCGGCCAACAGCCTGGGCTCCAGCAGGCTCTCGGCCCAGTCGAGCAATGGCCCCCGCACCCAGCGGTCGACGGGGATTCCGAATCCCTGCTTGGGACGATCGGTGAGCGCCGTCGGTACATACTTGGCGAGCAACCGGCGGAGAATCTGCTTCCCCTGCCCGGACTGCAGCAGCATCGGTTCCGGCAAGCGGCAGGCGAACTCGCTGACACGGTGATCGAGGAACGGTGCCCGGGCCTCCAGGCTGACTGCCATCGTTGTGCGGTCGACTTTGACGAGGATGTCGTCCGGCAGGTAGGTCAGCGTGTCGAGTGCCATCATCCGCCGCAGCGGACTCTGACCGCTCAATCGTTTCGGCACGTCATCGAATGCCGAGTCGGCCAGCGACTCCGAATCGACCGCAGTGAGAGGATCTTTCCAGGCTGAGACCAGCAGCCGGTAAGCGTCCTCAAAGGAACTCGTCTTGAGCAACGCCGAGGCCCAGTAGACCTTCCGCAGCAGGCTGCGACTGCTGGCGGACTGCACTCCAGGGATATGGCCCAGAGCCCACGCCGCTGCATTGCGCAAAGGCAGGGGAATCGCCTCGAGGCGGGCAAACTGCAGACCGCGCAGGTATCGCGAGTAGCCGCCAAAGATCTCATCACCCGCATCACCCGACAGGCAGACGGTCACGTGCTGCCGGGCCATCTTGGCGACGAGGTAGGTCGGGATCTGCGACGAGTCAGCAAACGGCTCATCGAACATGGTCGGGAGCAGCGGA
>Ga0315902_10007145_pt1 | contig 15322 bp, 13 predicted proteins | sample LakEriMetagenome_9_FD_203523 | JGI IMG/M metagenome (GOLD analysis project Ga0315902, IMG submission 203523) | Freshwater fungal communities from buoy surface, Lake Erie, Ohio, United States - Buoy 12 MA117 | ecosystem: Environmental > Aquatic > Freshwater > Lake > Lake biofilm | place: USA... | reverse complement strand
TCATCCCACAGCAGCTTTTCGTCGTCGCCATCCAGGCCGCCATCGGTGGCAAGATCATCGCCCGTGAAAGCATCAGCGCCCTGCGCAAAGATGTGACCGCCAAGTGCTACGGCGGTGACATCAGCCGCAAACGCAAGCTCCTCGACAAGCAGAAGGAAGGTAAGAAGAAGATGAAGGCCATCGGCAAGGTGAACATCCCGCAGGAAGCCTTCATCGAGGTGCTGAAGAACAACTAAAGCGTGATCCTCACAGGATCACGCCCGGTTCATACTTCGCTCCTTCGGGATACTCTTTCGCGATGGCATCCACGCGGGCGCAGAAGGCGTCGACCTGCTCGGGGGCATCTCCCGTATTGTTTTTGCCGGCCGCAACGAGGCGCTGCATGTCAGCATCGGTCAGCGTGAGACGTGAATCGGCCACCAGACGGCTCAGGAGGTCGTTTTCGCGCACTTTGCCGGTGCGCATGTCTTTGGCCACCTGCACGGCGTGCTCCTTGATCACCTCGTGCGCCGTTTCGCGGCCTGCACCGGCTTTGACGGCCTCCATCATGACGGTGGTGGTCAGGAGGAAGGGCAGGTAGCGCATGAGCTCCTGCTCGATGACGGACTCAAAGACTTCCATCTGGTTCAGGATGGTCAAAAACGTCTCCAGCAGGCCATCGAGGGCCAAAAAGGCATCTGGCAGCATCACGCGGCGCACGACGGAGCAGGACACATCGCCTTCGTTCCACTGATCACCGGCGAGTCCGGCCGCCATGGCCAAATAACCCTTCAGAATGACGTGCAGGCCGTTCACACGCTCGCAGGAGCGGCTGTTCATCTTGTGCGGCATCGCGGAGGAGCCGACTTGGCCTTTCGCAAAGCCCTCGGAGGAAAGTTCGTGGCCAGCCATCAGGCGCAGCGTGCGGGCAAAGCTGCCCGGACCACTCGCGACCTGGCAAAGCGAGGCGACGACCTGCATGTCGAGGCTGCGCGGATAAACCTGACCGACCGCACCAAAAGCCGCTGGCATGCCGAGGTGATGCAGGATGCGATTTTCGAGCTCGGAGGCCTTTTTCGCGTCGCCGTTGAAAAGGGTGATTTGGTCCAAGCGAGTGCCCACCGCGCCTTTGAGACCGCGGGCGGGATAGGTGGCGATCACGTTTTGCAGATCGCCAAAAGCCAGCAGCGTTTCCTCGCCGAACATCGCCAGGCGTTTGCCGAGCGTGGTAGCCTGAGCGGCGACGTTGTGCGTGCGTGCGGTCAGGGGAATGTCCCGCGTCACCGCAGCGCGTCGGGCGATGCCAGCCAGTACGGCCACGGTCTTGCGGCGGATTTCGAGCAGGGCGCGGAAGACTTGGAGCTGCTCCACATTCTCCGTGAGGTCGCGGCTGGTCATGCCTTTGTGGATGTGCTCGTGCCCGGCGAGGTCGCAAAACTCCTCGATGCGCGCCTTCACATCGTGGCGGGTGATACGCTCGCGCTCCATGATGGAAGCCACATTGATCTGATCCTTCACCTTTTCGTAGGCCTCGATCACGCCATCGGGCACGGGAATGCCGAGATCACGCTGGCCTTTGAGCACGGCGATCCAGTAATCGCGCTCCAGCCTCACTTTGCCCTCCGGCGACCAAAGGGCGCGCATGGGGGCGGTGGCGTAGCGTTCAGCGAGGACGTTGGGGATGGAGTCAGACATGGGGTGGAAAAAAGGGGCGGGAGGATGGCACCCCGAATCCGTCACGCCAAGCGCAAAGTCACCTCCGTCTGGCCCGTAATCAGGCACCCGGAGCTCGGGAATTTCCCCGGCGGGAAACTTTGAACCTTGATCCTTCTCCGCGTTCCGCCTAGCCTCGCGCCTCCGTTTTACCCCACCCACTATCATCATGAGCAAATCCGCACCCAAACTTCACAACGCAATGTGGCCCGGCCTCGTCGGCAAAGGCGACGGCGAAGGCCAGGAACCCGCCATCAGCCTCGAGCGCATGCTCGACCTCACCGCCGCCGCGAATGTGAACGGCCAGAAGTTTGAAGGCATCGACTACTTCCTCTTCCTCCCTCACACCGATCCGAACGCCAGCGACGACGAGATCAAAAAGATCGCCGACCAGATCGCCAGCCGCGGTTTCACCGTCGGCTCCCTCGTGGCTCCTGTGTGGCCCGGCACCGTGGGTGACAGCGCCATGGGCGATGACGCCCAACAGGCGAAGTTCCTCGACGCCGTGAAAATGGCCTGCCGCATCGCGAAGGTCTTCAACAGCACCGGCATCCGCAAATACGGCTGCATCCGCATCGACTCCGCCGAATTCGGCATCGCCAAGTGGAAGGAAAACCCGAAGGCAAACACCGCCCGCATCGTGGACACCTTCAAGAAGGCCGCTGCCATCGCCAAGGACCACGGTGAACGCCTCGCCGCCGAAGGCGAGATCTGCTGGGCCGGCATGCACTCATGGAAGGACATGCTCGACGTCCTCGAAGGCGTGGGCATGCCAGAAGCTCTCGGCTTCCAGGCCGACCTTGCCCACACCTACCTCTACACTCTCGGCTACAACGCCCCTGAGCATGCCCTCGTCAAAGAAGGCTACTCCGAGGCCGAATTCTGGGCCGCCTACGAAAAGATGACCGATGCCCTTCGCCCCTGGACCATCGACTTCCACGTCGCGCAGAACGACGGCACCGTCCACGGCGCCGGCAGCCACGACAAGACCGGCAAGCACTGCCGTGCCGACGATCCCAACGGCAAGCTCGACATCGTGAAGGCCTCCGGCTACTGGCTCAAAGACGCTCAGGCCCGCGGCATCCAGCACATCTGCTGGGATGGCTGCATGTTCCCGAACGCCGTGCTCGAAACGCCCGGCACTTGGAACACCATCCTCGACACGATGATCAAGGTGCGCAACGCCCACGGCTGGTAAGCCGTGTCGCGAGGCTAAAACCGCCTCTCCACCCTTGAATTCCACCACGCCGGGCCGCATAGGCCCGGCGTTTCTTTTGCACTCCGCCAAACGAGCTGCCTCACGCCTGTCGAAACCGCCTCCATCGCGTGCGCGGGGGGATGCGCTTGGTCTCGTCGATCTGGTGTTGTCCAAAAAGGAGTTTAAATCCCGCACCACGCTCGATCACATCACGCCGCAGGCCTTTGGCTTCGCAGCGGCGCTGCTGGCGCGACGGGTGGAGAAGGAAAAGCGCCGCGTGTGGGTTCTGTGCCCGGATGTCAAAACGCAGGACCACGTGCATGCCGAACTCGGCGTGTGGCAGTGCCCGGCGCTGTATTTTCCACGGCTCGGGCACATCGTCGAAGGTGCGCTCGCCGATCCCGAAGTGCTCGCGGAGCGCACGGCGGTGCTCAGTCGCATGCTGGAGGGCGAATCGCCTGTCATGGTGCTCTGCGCGGACAGTCTCGACGAGCCTGCGCCGGATCTCGCGGAGATCACAGAGCAGAAACGCATGCTCAAGGTCGGCGAGAAGCTCGATGTCGAAATCCTGCTCAAAGAGCTGACGGAGGCTGGCTACGAACGCGTGCCTGTCGTGACCGAGCGCGGCCAGTTTGCGCGTCGTGGCGGCATCGTGGACTTTTTCTCGTGGCAGGCCGAGGAACCGCTGCGCTTGGAGTTTTTCGACGACGAACTGGAATCCATCCGCGCCTTCGATCTGCACAACCAGTCGTCCATCCGTCGCCTCGACAGCGCCGGCATTATTTTGACGATGAATGACGGCTCCGATGAAGGCGGCCGTGTTCGCGACCACCTTCGCAAGGACGACTTCATCATCCAAATCGAATGCGAGGAGCCATCTCAAGCCCACGCCCGCATCCTCAGCGGTGCCGCCGAGGTCGAAGGACTCGAAGACTTCACTGCGGCCATTCATGAGAATCCGCTCGGCGTCTTCGACGCGTCGGATTTCGTGCTACACGAGGCCCGCCGGGAGCTTTTCACGCGTCAAATCACTGAATGGCACAAGGCAGGTTGGCGCACGGTCATCTTCTTCCACAACGAGGCCGAACGAGAGCGCTTCAACGAATTGCAGAGCAAATTGCCCTCGTCTGTCGAAACCAAACTGGGCCTGCTTTATCGCGGATTCACGGTTCCCGCGGCCAAACTGGCGGTTTTGACCGGTGCGGAGATTTTTGGCCGTCATCAGCACATCCGCCGCGTGCGCGGTTCGAAGCTCGACGAGGCCGAAACGCTGCGAAAAGCCCGCGATGTGCTCAGCGAGTTGCGCGAAGGCGATATCGTCGTTCACGCCGAACACGGCATCGGCCGCTACATGGGCATTGAAGTGCGCGAAGGCGGCAAAAAGGAGGAGGTGCTCGTTTTGCACTACGCCGACAGTGCGAAGCTCTTTGTGCCGCTCGCCCACGTCCACATGGTCAGTCGTTACGTCGGCGTCGGGGGCAAAGCGCCATCGCTCAGCAAGCTCACCGAAACGCGTTGGAAAAAAACACGCGCCACCGCCGAGAAGAGCGTCGAGGACTTCGCGAAACGCATGCTCAGCGTCGCGGCGGAGCGTCAGACGCTGAAGGCCTATTCGCATCCGCCGGATACGAAATGGCAGGTGGAGTTCGAGGAATCGTTTTTGTATCGCGAAACGCCTGATCAACTCCGCAGCGCGGAGGAGATCAAACGCGACATGGAGGCCGAAAAGCCGATGGACCGCCTCCTGTGCGCCGATGTGGGCTTTGGGAAGACCGAGGTGGCCATTCGTGCCGCGTTCAAAGCCGTCATGGGAGGCCGCCAGGTCGCCATTTTGGTCCCCACAACCGTTTTGGCCCGTCAGCATCACGAAAACATCCGCCAGCGCATGAGCGAGTTCCCCGTGACCGTCGAAATGCTCTGCCGACTGACGCCTTCGAACAAGGAACGCGAGATCGTCAAAGGCATCAGCGAAGGCACGGTCGATATCGTCGTCGGCACGCACCGCGTCATTTCCAAAGACGTGCGCTTCAAGAATCTCGGCCTCGCGGTGATCGACGAGGAGCAGCGCTTCGGCGTGAAGCACAAAGAAAAGTTCAAAGACCTCTTCCGGCTCGTCGATGTGCTCACGCTGAGTGCCACGCCCATTCCGCGCACGCTTTACCTCGCTTTGATGGGCATGCGTGACATGAGCACCATCGAGACGCCGCCGCCGAACAAGCAGGCCGTGCAGACGCAAATCTGCCCGTATGACGAACGCGTCATCAAGCAGGCCATCGACACCGAGATCGAGCGCGGCGGGCAGGTTTTCTTCCTCCACAACCGCGTCGCTACCATCGAAAAGGTCGCGCAGCGCATCCGCGAGCTCTGTCCGAAGTCGCGCGTGCTCGTCGGTCATGGCCAGATGGACAGCGAGCTGCTGGAGGACATCATGCACACCTTCGTCGATGGCGAGGCGGACGTGCTCGTGTGCACCACGATCATCGAAAGCGGTGTCGATATCCCGAACGCGAACACCATCATCATCGACCGCGCCGACCGCTTCGGCTTGGCCGATCTGTATCAGCTTCGAGGCCGCGTGGGCCGAGGTGGCGTGCAAGCTCACGCGTATCTGCTTCTCCCACGCGATGCCGTCACCGCAGGCGATGCCCGCAAACGCGTGAATGCCATCAAGCAATACGCTGGCCTCGGCAGCGGCTTCAAAATCGCCCTGCGGGACCTGGAGATTCGTGGCGCGGGCAATTTGCTCGGCACCGAGCAGAGCGGCCACATCGCCGCCATCGGCTTCGATTTGTACTGCCAGATGCTCAAACAAAGCGTCGCCCGCATGCAGGGCCGCCGCGTGGCTCGTCCGGTCGAGGTGGGCCTGCGAGCCGACTTCCTCGTCATGAGCGAGGCGCTGATGCTCCAGGCCGCGAAAGGTGCCACGCCCGCGTTTTTGCCGGCCACCTTCATTGAGGACGCCAAACTGCGCATCACCGCCTACCGCCAGCTCGGCGAGATCATGACGCGCAAGGAGCTCGACGAACTCGAAGGCCAGTGGCGCGATCAATTCGGCGAAAAACTCCCCCACGCCGTCACCAACCTCCTCACCTGCGCCTCCATCCGCCTCGTCGCCGCCCACGCCGGCATCAGCGATGTCGAAATCAAGGAGCGCAAACTCATCCTCACCCGCAACAGCAAGCTCGTGATGGTGCAGGGCAAGTTCCCGCGTTTAAACTCCCCGCTGGGTCACAAACAGCTCGAAGAAGCGCTGGAACTGATCCGCAGCCTTTAATTCTCCACTTATGAAACACACTCTTCTCTCTACTGCTTTCCTTCTTGTGCTGGCCTCCTGCGGCCGTGAATCGTCGTCCAGCGTCGAAACGAAGACGAATGGCAAACCGCAGGTGCTGGTGGCGAATTATCCGCTGAAGTATTTTGCGGAGCGGATTGGCGGCAGTGCGGTGGAGGTGGTGTTTCCGGCACCGGGGGATGAAGATCCGGCGTTTTGGCAGCCCGATGATGCGGCAGTGGCGAAGTTTCAGTCGGCGGATGTCATTCTCATGAACGGCGCGACTTACTCGAAGTGGGCGGAGAAGGTGACGTTGCCTCAATCGAAGCTGGTGGACACTTCGGCGGGCTTCAAAGCGCAGTACATCGAGATCAAAGCCGACTCGACGCACAGCCACGGTCCGGGCGGCGAGCACAGTCACAGCGGAACGGCTTTCACGACGTGGATTGACCTCACGCAGGCGATTCAGCAGGCAGAAGCGGTCAAAACGGCGCTGGCGAAATTTGCGCCGGAGGCGGAAGCGAACTTCGCGAAGCTCAAAGCGGACTTGGAGGCGCTGGATGCGCGTTTGGTGGCCCTGGGCAAGCGAATCGCGAATGCGCCGCTCGTGGCGTCGCATCCGGTGTATCACTACTTTGCGCGTCGTTACGCGCTGAATCTGCAAAGCGTGCTCTGGGAGCCAGAAACGGTGCCGGATGACAAAGCGATGGAGGAACTGAAGGCCATCCTGGCGAAGCATCCGGCGAAATGGATGCTCTGGGAAGGTGAACCGGCCAAAGAGAGCGTGGCAAAGCTGGATGCGATCGGCGTGAAGAGCGTGGTGGTCGATCCCTGCGGCAATGTGCCCGATGCGGGCGACTTCGTCAGCGTGATGACCGCGAATGTGGAAGCGCTGGAGAAGGCGTTTCCGTGAGGGATGGCTATCTCAGGCTCTGATCGCCGGCCTCTGACTTCTGATCTCTGTTCTCACCATTTCCGGCCCTGAAGGGCGTAGCCGCCGAGGGCAAGAGCACCGAGGATGCCGCTGCGGCCTTGGAGACCGGGGGCGCAGATGTAATGATCCAGTTCGCGGATGATTTCCGGCACGCGCAGGTAGCCATTGAGCACTTGAGCGAACTTTCCGCGCACGAGTGGCAGAATGTTCGGCTGTTCCATCACGCCGCCGCCGAGGATGATGCGCTTCGGGCAGAGAGTGAGCGTGATGTTCGCGAGCAAGTGCGCCATGGTGTCCGCGACTTCTTCCCAGGCGGGATGATCGTCGGGCAGTGTATCGGCCCGCACGCCCCAGCGCACAGCGAGCGCTGCGCCGCTGATGTAGCCTTCGACACAGCTTTTGTGAAAAGGGCAGTGGCAGATGGCCTGAATAGCCTGGCTGTTTGTGGGAGGCGGCACCATGACGTGCCCGATCTCCGGGTGCAGCAATCCGTGCAGGAGCTGGCCGTGAATGAGCACGCCGCCGCCGACTCCAGTGCCGACGGTGATGTAAACGAGCGGATCGATGCCCTGTCCCGCGCCCCAGAGGTATTCGCCGAGCACGGCCGCATTCACATCCGTGTCAAAGGCGATGGGAACGTGGTAGCGGGACTTCAGCATGTTCACGATATCGACATACTGCCAGCCGGGCTTCGGCGTGGTGGTGATGTAGCCGTAGGTTTCGCTGTCGGGATTCACATCCACGGGCCCAAATGAACCGACGCCGATGGCCTGGAAGGCGCCATGCTTGGATTTCGCGACGGAAAGCCAGCGACAGACCTCGGCGAGCGTTTCGTCCGGCGTGGTGGTGGCGATGCGCGTGATGTCGCGGAGATCATCCGGCCCAGTGCCGATGGCGCAGACGAATTTCGTGCCGCCGGCCTCGATGGCAGCGATCAACGGTTTGGTATCCTGGCTCATCAGCAGCGCGGGTGGATGTTTCAGGCCAGTTTGCGCACGGCGGCGGAGTCGCGGATGCCGAGGCTGGCGTAGATCTCGCGCGTGGCGTGGGATTTGTTCAGCGTGTAGAAATGGATGCCGTCCACACCGTGGTCGAGCAGGTCGTGGCACTGCTCGGTGGCGTAATGGATGCCTACTTTCTGCACGGCGTCCTCGTCATTGCCGCAGCGCTGGATGGCGCGGAGCAGCTTCGCTGGATAGCGTGCACCAGCGGCCAGCTCCGCCATGCGGCGCATGCCGGAGGCGCTGGTGATGGGCATGATGCCCGCGATGATGGGCACATGAATGCCCGCGAGGCGGCAGCGCGCGCGGAAGTCGAGGAAGTCGTGGTTATCAAAGAAGAGCTGCGTGCAGATGTAGTCCGCGCCGGCATCGACCTTGGCCTTGAGATGGTCCATTTCGAGCACGCGATTCGGCGTGGTGGGGTGGCCTTCGGGGAAACCGGCCACGCCGATGCCAAAGCCGCGCTTGTCCGGATGACCGCCGCGCTCGTTGAACTTCTTGATGAAGGCCACGAGGTCCGCGGCGTGCTGGAAGGCGTCCTTCGCGCGATCATACCCCGCGAGGTTCTTCGGTGGATCGCCACCGAGCGCGAGGATGTTGCTCACACCGGCTTGCGCGTAGCGTTCGAGGATGGCGGCGATGTCCGCCTCGCTGTGGCACACGCAGGTTAGATGCGGGACAGGATCGCAGGTGGTCGTCTGCTTAATGCGGACGACGAGGTCGTGGGTGAGCTCGCGCGTGGAGCCGCCAGCGCCGTAGGTCACGCTGACAAAGGAGGGCTTGTAGGCCTCCAACTCGCCGATGGTGCGCAGCAGCGCATCCGAGGCCTCCGCGGATTTTGGCGGGAAGAACTCGAAGGAGAGCGTGGGCTTCTGGTCCTTGAAAATGTCCTCAATGTGCATGGCGGGAGCGTCGTGGGTCGTGGCGATGCCCGGCTTCGGGCGGAAGGCGGGCATTCAACCATGCTTTCGCGTTTTGCCCAGTGCGGAAAACAGCCTTTTCGGCCCGCAGGGCAGGGAATGAAGCCTTGCGCGCCCTGCGCACCGCCGCCAACATCCGCGCTGTCTCCAGCCCGACCGACCCGCATGCGCCGACTCGCATTTTGCCTAACCCTTTTTGCTGCCTCCGTGTGCCTCGCGGCGGAAAAGCCCGTGGTGAAGTCGCAACCCTGGGGCAGCACTGCGACGGGTGAAAAAGTGACCCTCTTCACCCTGCGAAACGCTCGCGGCATGGAAGCGCGTGTGACGAACTACGGCGCCATCCTCGTCGCGCTGCTCACGCCGGACCGCAGTGGGCAGATGGCCGATGTGGTGCTCGGTTTTGACTCGCTGGAGGGTTACCTCGGCAAGCATCCCGGTTTCGGCATCACGGTCGGTCGCTACGCGAACCGCATCGGCGGCGCGAAATTCACGCTCAATGGCCAGGAGGTCCATGTGACGCCGAACTCCGGCAAAAATCACATCCACGGCGGTGTGGAGAATTTTGCGCGCAAGGTGTGGAAGGCCGCCGATTTCGAAAAAGGCGACGATGTCGGCGTGGAGCTGAAATACACGAGTCCTGATGGCGAAGAAGGCTTTTCCGGCACGCTCGACTGCACGGTGATCTACACCTTGAAGCCGGACAACACGCTGGAGATCAAATACCGCGCCACCACGGACAAGACGACCGTCGTAAACCTCACGAACCACAGCTACTTCAACCTCGCAGGCGAAGGCAGCGGGGATGTGCTCGCGCAGGAGATCATGATCGCCGCCACGGAGTTCACACCGACGGATGACGCGCTCATTCCGAATGGCAAGTTTGCCACCGTGGTAGGCACGCCGCTGGAGTTCAACACGCCGCTGCCCATCGGCCTGCGCATTGACGCGGACTTCAAGCCACTGCAGCAGGGCAAGGGGTATGATCACAACTATGTCCTGCGCGCTGGTGGCGGCATGCGGCTCGCCGCGAAGGCGCGCGATGCGAAAAGCGGCCGCGTGATGACGGTGATGACCACGGAGCCCGGTGTGCAGTTTTACACCGGCAACCATCTCAAGGGCCTCACTGGCAAGAGCGGCCATGTGTATGAAAAGCGCCACGGCTTCTGCCTCGAGACGCAGCATTATCCCGACAGCCCGAACCAGCCCGCCTTCCCCAGCACTGTGCTGCATCCGGGGGACACCTATCACAGCACCACCACTTTCCAGTTCAGCACCGAGTGATCACCGACGACGCCAAACCCACCCAGAACAAGACCGCACCCGTTTTTGTCGTCGAGCCCGTCACCGACGCGGCCTTCGTGCAGGAGCAGGACTTTGCCGCCCGCCAGTATCGCGGCCGTCGTGAGAACCAGGAGGACTACTACGCCTTTGCCGATGCCGCGGAGCCCGGTGAACGCAGTCTGGAGCGCCTCCTGCTCGTCGTGGGCGATGGTCTCGGCGCGCACGCTGGCGGCAGCGTGGCCAGTTACATCGGTGTAAATGCCTTTGTGCGTGCCTACCACGAGATCGAGGGCCAGCCGTCGGAAAAACTCAACCACGCGCTGCACACCGCGAACAACACGCTCGGCTACATCACGGAGCGCATGCCCGCCGTCGCCCCGCCCATGGGCACGACGATGATCGGCGTCTTGGTGACGCAAAAGTGGATGCAGTGGATCAGCGTGGGTGACTCGCCGCTCTTTCTCTTCCGTGAGGGCACGCTGAACCGCATCAATGAGGATCACTCGCTCGCTCCGCTCATCGATGAGCGTGCCAAACGTGGTGACATCACCGCCGAGGAGGCAGCCAACCATCCGGACCGCCACACGCTCCAGTCCGCGCTGCTCGGCATGCCGATGGCCCTCATCGACGCCCCGGCGCAGCCCATCGCCCTCCAAAAAGGCGATATCGTCATCGGTGCCAGCGACGGCATTTTTACCCTGAGCCACAAAGCCCTCGAAGAGCTCCTCAGCTTCGGCAAACACACCACCGCCGACAAAATCGCCGACGCCATCATCTTCGCCATCCGCCGCATCAATTATGATCGGCAGGACAACACGACGGTCGGCGTGGTGAAAATCTCGTAGTTTGGAGTCCTGTTCGGAGTCCCGCCTTCAGGCGGAAAGGCATTCAATAGGCGGCATCGTGCGCTCAATGGCAGCTTCGGTCCTTTTTCCGGCTGAAGCCGGTGCTCCAAACTCAACCCCGGATCAGCCACACCGCTGCGAAGGCCGTCATCCAGAAGAGGACGTGCTCAAACAGCTTCTGCGGCAGCTTTTTCAGGATCCACCAGCCGAGAAACACGCCCAAAATCACACCAGGCATCAGCGTGAGGTTCGTCATCAGTGACTTCGCGTGGATGATGCCAAGGTCAGCGCTGAAAGGCACCTTGAAGAGGTTCACAAAGAGGAAGTAGCGGCTGAAGACGCCCAGGTGCTCCTTTTTCTCCAAATGCTGCGCCAGCAGATAAACCGTCATCACCGGCCCCGCTGCATTCGCCAGCATGGTGACCACACCCGCGAGGAAACCCATCGCCCAAGTGAAGCCCTGGTGCTCCGTCATCGCCAAAAAATCCTGCCGACGCTTGTTCAGCAGCCAATTAAACACCAGCAGCGCGATGATGATCCACCCGATCACGATGCGGGCGGACGAGTTGTCGAAGGTTCCGAGCAAAAACCAGCCCACGATCACGCCAGCGATCGCTGGCGGCAAAATCGGCAAAATGCGCCTCCACGTGCCGCCTTTGCGGTTGATGAAGTAGCCCATGAAATCCGCCGCGATCAGCATCGGCAGGATGATTCCCACCGATTCCTTCGCGCCGAAGATTTTCGCCATCAAAACGACATTCAGCGTCGAAGTACCCGAAAGCCCCGCCTTCGACATCCCGATGCACATCGACCCCAGCAACGCCAGCACGAGCATCCATGCGTCCGCGGGTAAAAGGGTGTTTTCAGTGAGCCAATCCATGCGCCGCAGCTTTTAGCGCACTCAAACGTCCCTGCCAGCCTCGCCTCAAAAAATCGTCCTCGTCCTCGTCCTCTTACTCGAACTCGTCCCCGATCCTGTAGCCCACTGCAGGTGATCCGCCTCCGCCTCCGACTCCTACTCCGTCTCCGCCTCGAAAACGCTCTATTGCATCCAGCTCGCAAAGAAATAGCCTGAGTCATGCTTCTCGGCCTCTCTATCTACACCGAGATCGAAAAGGGCATCTATCCGACCCTGTTCGTTCTCATTCCAGCATTTGTCTGGTCGCTAGCATTGCTGTGGTCACCTCGGAAGCGGCTCCCTATCCTTTTTGGCGTAATTTGGGGTGGCACGGTGTTCATTCTGGTCGGCCACTTCGTTCGTCCGCCAATCCTCTCCGTTGAGGATATTCGGCCTTTTGCTGGTCTGACTGAGCCTTGGAGTCCAGCGGAGTTTTGGCAACTCATGCCGCTGAACTACAAAGTATGGGCATTCGCTTATCCTGCACTGACTTTAGTTGTCATGGCGCAGTCGCTGGTAGTCATCGTTAGACACCTGGGGCTTCGAGTTCCTTCCTCTCGAGTTCGAACGCTTGAGGACGCTCGAATCGAGACGGAGTAGGAGTCGGAGACGGAGTAGGATTAGCAGCGGCAATCCTCCTCCTACTCTTACTCCTCCTCTTCCTCCCGGAATCGAGTACCAAACGACATTCGTTCCGGGAGGAGGAGTAAGAGTAGGAGGAAGAGGAAGATTTTAGCTCGTGAGGAACATCTCCCATTCCCTTACCCGATGCGTGTTTTTGATCAGCAGCGTCACCGGCACCTCACGCGGCACCGCAGGAGCCTTCAGCAGCTTCAAACCAGCCTCGGCAGGCAGTTTCGCCCCTTTACGGCTATTCACCCGCTTGTCGGCCAGCACGCAGTTTTCCCACGAAGTCGGTCCACCACGAGAAAGCGGCACGATGTGATCAATGTTGCCTTCATGCGGGCGCAGCTTGCGACCGGTGTATTGGCACACACCGCCATCTCGCTCCCAAACGCCGCGCACACCGAATTTCGGTCGCTTCTTCGGCACCTTGTCGAATTTCGCCAAAACCAGCACCGCAGGCACCCGCACCAGCCCTTTGACCGTGCCGATGACGTTGTCGCCCTCACGCACGGGCAGCGTGAGCCATTCCTTCCATGTCACGGGTCGGATGTGACCACCCGTTTCGATGTCCAGCGCCGTCGCCGCGCCGCCCGCGATCATGCTGAAGGCCTCCATCGGCGTTTTGACGCCGATAGCCTGCCAGTTGCGGTTGAGCACCAGGACGGTGCTTTTGGTGAGTTGGTCGTTCATGAGATGAGGTTCTGAAAAGTAGGTCGGGTGTGGCTTTAGCCCGCCCGACTGTGACGGCGTTCGATGAGTCGGGCGGGCTAAAGCCACGCCCGACCTACATCGCTGCGCACGTGCATTGTGGTGTTCGTTCTTCTAATCTTCTGCGGGGCCATCCGGGCACATCTTCACAATACGAGGCCGAAACTCCCCGAGCACCTCCACGAGGTCCGTCTGCGCGGCCATGACGCTGTGGATGTCTTTGTACACGCCGGGCACCTCATCGATGCCAGCGCTGAGAAGTTCGACGCCAGCGGCGGCGAGTTGTTTCTTCACGCCGCCCCAGGTGAAGCTCTGCTTCGCCACGGAGCGGCTCATGACGCGACCGGCACCGTGGGAGGCGCTGTGAAGCGAGGACGCTTTGCCTTTGCCACGCACGAGGTAACCAGGCGTGGCCATGGAGCCGGGGATGACGCCAAGCACGCCTTCACCCGCAGGCGTGGCACCTTTGCGATGCACGATGACCTCGCGTTCGGAGCCTTCGATGAGATGCGTTTCCTTCCAGGCGAAGTTGTGATGGTTCTCGATGTCGAGCATGACATGAGCACCGACTTTCTTCGCGATGTGCTTGTGAATGAGCTCATGATTCGCAGCGGCGTAGCGGCCCATGAGGTTCATCGCGGCCCAGTATTCCTGGCCTGCTTCTTCCTCAAAGGTCAGCCACGCGAGGTGCTTCAGCTCCTTCGGCAGATCGTAGCGACGATCCATGGCGATGCGGCTGTAGTGCTGGCAAACCTGCGCTCCCGTGCCCCGCGAGCCGCTGTGGCTCAGGAGCGCGAGGTATTCGCCCGGTGGCACGTCAAAGCCGGATTCCTTCAGCGCGGCGGACTGCTGCGCATTCACGTCCATGGCCCCGAACTCGACAAAGTGGTTCCCAGAGCCACTCGTGCCGAGCTGCGCCTAGGCTTTGTCCTTGAAGCGTCGCGTGATCGGCGAAACGGCCCAGTCCTCGTCCATCACCTCGTGCATGCGCTTGTCCTTGAAGGCTCCGCCCATGCCAAAGTTCGTCTCGCTTTCCAGGATGTTCGCCAAACGGTCTTTCTGACCCGCGATGGTGCTCGCCTTGCGATCATACACGCTCAGTCGCATGCGACACGCGATGTCCACACCGACCGCATACGGGATCACACAGCCCTCTGTGGCCAACACGCCACCAATCGGCAGCCCATAGCCCACATGCGCATCCGGCATCAGCGCCCCCGCGACCGCCACCGGCAGCGCACACGCGTTCGCCATCTGCTGCACCGCAGCTGCATCGAGGCCGGAGCCCCACTGCGTCCAAGGAGCCAGCGCATCACGCTGCTTGTATGCAGGCGCATACAGATTCCGCGCAAACACCTCGCGCAGCGGATCGCCGAGAAAAGCCTCCGGCTTCGCAATGATCGCCCCCAGCTCCTCTTCGAGCCGCGCCGAGTCACCACCCTGCGTCATGAACTTCGCGATGAAGTCCATCCCAGACTGGATCGCCGCGCCTTGAGGCACGCCGAGTCGGATGAGGTCGTTCGGTTTCATGGTGGTGAGTGGTTGGAGAGTTGGAGGAATGAAATGATGGAGTCGTGGACGACGGGAAATGGGCACGAGGTGCCCGGCTGCTCCGTCCCCCTCTTGGATTGGACAGGTGATGAGCTCACCGAACTGATCCAAGGTCAGGCACATATCCACCCCGCGCAGAAGCTCTGTGAAGGCGTAGCGCAGGTCTCGTCGAGCGTAGCTAGACGAGGCCGCAGCGGAGCCGTAACAGGGCTTCTGCGCGGTCGCCACCCACTCCCCCTTGTCACCGTTCACCTTCAACATGGAAGTCCCTGCCATGAGTAAGTCCAAAGCCACCACCACACCTCCGGCCATCGACATCGAGACCGATGCTGACAGTCCGCAACGCTGGACCGCCAAGCGCAAAGCCGCCCTCATCATCGACATCCTCCAAGGCAA
>Ga0315902_10007144_pt1 | contig 15325 bp, 7 predicted proteins | sample LakEriMetagenome_9_FD_203523 | JGI IMG/M metagenome (GOLD analysis project Ga0315902, IMG submission 203523) | Freshwater fungal communities from buoy surface, Lake Erie, Ohio, United States - Buoy 12 MA117 | ecosystem: Environmental > Aquatic > Freshwater > Lake > Lake biofilm | place: USA... | reverse complement strand
GATTCTTTTACTTCAACCAACCTGGAAGGGTGGATTTGCCGGGAAGCATGGAATAGTAATACAACTAAAACAGCTGCTACGATAAATCCTAACACGCCTTTTAGCAAAAAATGGATTTTAAGACCAGACCAAGAAGGTAATGATATATTAAAAAAACAATTTAATCTTTCAGGGATACCGCATAAAATGGTAAAAGTCGTGTTCACTTACTATTTTCTTGATTCTTGGGATGCTGATGAAAGTGGTTTTGCCGCGTTTTCTACAGTTGAGACGCCTTCACTTTCAGAAACTGGTGGTAATCTGCAGGTTGCCTGGTTCAATCAATCACCTGTCGTTTTTAGTGAGCATGCTTTTGCAGGTGATCCGGGTATTTCAAACAGAGCGTCAGGTTATACAGACGCTGCTGTTCGTGGAGAGATGTCCGCTTTTCATTCCGGCAATTCTTTTTGGGTAATCTTTGGTTCGAATCTGAATGAGGGTGCTCTAAATGAAAGCTATGGTATTTCTAACATTGAAATCTGGGTACGATGAAGTTTATAAACTTTTCAAATTTAAAGGATGGCTTTAAAAGTCATTTATACTTTCTACTGCTGGGTTGTATGATATGCTGTAACATGGACCTCCAGGGACAAGCTACGCTGAATATCCAGGGAATTATTAAAAAGTCGTCAGGGGCCAATCTGGATGATGGTACTTACAGTATGAGATTCCGGTTATATACAGTCGCGACAGGATCTACACATATATGGGAAGAAGATCATACCAATAGGGTTGACGTAACCTCAGGGGTATATAACGTAGTTCTTGGGCTGATAACACCTTTTACCATTTCTTTCGACAGAAGCTATTTCCTTGGTGTTTCCGTAGATGGTGGAGCAGAAGTATCTCCCCGTATTCGTCTGACAGGAGCTCCATATTCTCTATCACTTATGGGTCAGAAAAATATTTTTCCATCTACAGGTGCAGTTGGCATTGGAACAGTAAGACCCGATACAAGTGCACGATTGCATATAAAAAGTGATAGCGATACAACGGCAAGATTCTTGCTTGAGGGTAAAGATACAGCTGTTATCGTTATGAAAACCAGGACTGATACAGCATCCATTTCTTTTAATGGGACTAAAATTACTATACCCGATTTAAGTATTAACTATGCTTCTGGAGTCTCATTGCCAAAGGGACAATCAGTAAAATATAATGCGCTTTCTACCTGGCAATTGGTTCAGGTGGATACATTACTAGATAGAGGGGTCTGGACTTGTATTGATGGCTGGAATGCGTATAATTGGATACATTATGAGGTTAAGCGTGAATACGGCCCGTTTAATAGTTACATCATTTGGCCTAATTCTATAGGAAAAAATGTGTTGTTCAGGGATATAAATTTAGGGGGAATTCCACATACAATGGTGAAAGTTGTATTTACCTTTCATTTTTTTGATACCTGGGATACTGATGAATTTGGCTTTGCAGCGTTTGGGACGGAATCCCCTTATGATGGGCCTGAACAAACAACAGGCAAATTTCAGGTTGGCTGGAGGCAATATGCTCAAACAAATTTCAGTACCCTATTTTCTAATTCTGGCTATTTTAAAGGGTCTTCCACCCTGGCCGCTTCCGATTATAATATACAGGGAGAAATGGTTGCCCAAACTGATGCCAATAATATTAGGATTTATTTTGGTTCGAATCTGGATGGTAATGCCGGGGATGAAACTTATGGTATCAGCAATGTTCAGATTTGGGTAAGATAACCGATTTATAGAATTTATCAATGTGAAAATATATGCGTAATTCAGCTAATATTTTAGTGCTTCTGGTTTTATGGTTACTTGTTTCATCCGTAAAGGTTTGGGCACAGGCAAGCCCCAATTGCACAACCCTAAGTGTAGAGGATTATTACACGGGTCGTACTTTTTTTAATTATGGCAGTGCTTCAAATAACGTCAATACCAAGGTTAAACTTAGTGCAACGGTTGGGCAGACGGTTTCGGGAAATTTCTTCGGTTCGGGGGTCAAGGGAGGTTTTGGCTTCTGGGCTGGTTTTACAATGCCGCCGAAACCACCGGTTGTCGTTGCCAGTCAGGGTGATCTGGAGGATAGGATAGAAATAAAATGGACGGCAGATCCATTAAGCCCTTCTGCATCTTCCTATAAAGTTTATAGAAATAATGCTTTATTAGCGACGGTTGATGGGGAAACTTTTTCTTTTATAGATTTTAATGTAATTGCTGGAACATTTTATACCTATTCTGTAAGCGGGATTAATTCCTCGGGAGAAGGGAATAAATCGTCAACTTTAGGTCATATCAGCCCAAATGGTATTGTTACAGGTAGAATTACTTCAGGAACCAAAAACCCTGTGGTTGATGCGGAGGTAACTCTTTCTCCAACCTTTGGATCCAGTGTTATTTTCACTGGAGATGATATGGCCTTTACAGAATATAATACCAAATTTCCAAGAACTAATTTTACTTTAACCGCCTGGATAAAACTGGATAGTACAAATGATAGTAATGCGATTTTTGACATGGGGAGTACTGTTTTTAAAAACTGGTGGTTACATACATTACCCTCTTCCACAGGAAAAGGGGTACGCTTTGGTGTAGGGAAAGGTAATAGTGAAAAAACAGAACTGGATTTTACTTTTCCTGATGCAACAAAAAATAACTGGCATAATATCGCAGCCAGCTATAATGGTTCTTCTCTATTATTATATGTTGATGGAAATTTAGTCGGATCAAAAGCTACTACCATTGCTGTAGATAGTATGCCTCTTTTCTTTGGTCAAACCCCAGCTGCTGCCCGTTTTTATAAAGGTCACCTGGATGAAGTACGATTTTTCAATCGGCAGTTGGCTCAGACTGAGGTACAGCAATTTATGAAGCAATCTGGTAATGCAGATTTAAATGGACTTGTGGCTTACTGGAAATTAGATGAAGGGGTAGGCAATAAAGCATTTGATCTTACAAGTAATCGATTTAAGCTTTATTTTTGTGGTCCTCAATGGGATAATATAGATAAGCCTGAAGTGGTAAATACGGCATTAACCGATGCATCTGGCTTCTACAAATTAGTTGGTATCAATTATGGTGCAGGAAATACCTTTACGGTCACTCCTTCAAAAATATTTTATTTTAATCAATCCATTGAATTTAATGCCTCTAATGCAGAATATGCTGATTTAACAAATTTTAAACTGAGGGATAGTGCATCGATTACAATCACTGTTAATGCCTTTGATCTAAGTAACAAACAAGCTATTTTAAGTAAAGCCAAAGCTGACGGCAGCAATGAACTGACTATATTTCAGAATGCAGGAAATATTGAAGTATCCATTGGTAATACCACCCAAAATTTTGGTAGTCTGGGACTTGGCTTTCATCATTTGGTTTTTCTCTTAAATAAAACAGGTTCAACGATTACAGTGACTTTGCATAAAGATGGTACTTTGGTTGGAACCAAATCTTTCGGGGCCATTAACTGGGAGAGTACCGGTCAGCCATGGAAACTGGGAACTCGTGCCACTGGTTCTAATGCCAGAAGTGATTATTTTACCGGATTAATCGATGAGGTCGCTTTTTTTTCTCAAATACTACCTGTAAACAAAATTCAGGCATACGCGAACACGGGCATAGCCGTGACGGATACTTCATTAACCTCCTATTTTAATCTGAATGAGGGAATGGATACCAAGTTAAAAGACTTGGGTACTTCGCTAACTGGAAGTGGTACCCTATATGGAGCTAAGTGGAGTACAGTTACTAACTTAATTCAGTCAGTTCCACATGATTTTTCCCCTGTAAATGCTTTAGTTACGCTGAATCCCAGTAATACAAGTGTGGATAAGATTGACTTTACTGATCAAAGTACGATTCCTGTAAGCGGTTATGTTCGGTTTGAAAATACGAATTGTTTTCAGGGAAAAGTAGAAATACTGGTAAATGGAAAGTCAAATGTACCCCAAATTTTTACAGATAGTGAAGGTAAGTTTACAGCAGATTTTGAACCTGGGAAAAAAATAATCCTGACACCTAAGTTTGAAGATCATTCCTTTTATCCTGCAAGCTGGGAAATCCCTACTATTCAAAGTCCGGTGTCAGGTATTCTTTTCCGTAATCAGGTTAAACGTAAAGTATCAGGGCAAATGGCTGGTGGACTATGCAAGTTGTCTATCATTCCAAATGGTGCCATTGCCAAAATCAAAATCGCTACCCTTAATGGTTGTTTTGAAAAAGTCATACAACTTTCAGCAGATGGTAAATTTAATTTTGATGGTGTTCCTGCAGATTCCGTAACCGTATCTGTTATTGAACATAGTAATCCCATAATCTACAATTTTTTCCAAAATAAAGGTGGAGAAACCATAAATCTGAAATCAGCAAATGATACAGTGGATTTCATCTACTTAGCCCCTCCAAATGTAGAACTTACCCCACTTGACACAAATCTTTGTGGAGATCCGATGCTGGACATGCTTCAAAAAGCTAAAACTACGGTAAAAGTTTATGAACAATATGACGGTGGAAAATGCTATTTGGAAAATGCATTGTTAACAATTAATAATAGTATAGCAAATTTATCACAATTTGATACCCTGATGACTAATGGGTCTTTAGTCCATGAATTTAAGGTTGAAGGTCCTAACATTGTTAGTCCTTATACTAAAAAAATTCAGGTGACTGCAAAATCAAACGGAATGCAGTCAACCTCATCCTTGGAAGCAGTCGTATTGGGCAGAAGAGCAAGGAAAACCACTTTTACATCTTCTTCACCAAGTATTCCTTTACTTATATTACGCGATCCACCGGGTGATGCATCCTACGCTTATGTAGAAGAAGGACAAACTGTCTGTGAAACCTGGTCATTTTCAGCATCAGATGCCAGAGACAGGGCAGGTGATGTTACCTTATCTCTTGGTCCTGATTTTGAATTTGGAACAGGCTTCCCCGGCTTAACAGTTGCAACTGTTATAGATGTTACTGCTGATATTGGTTACACCTTTAGCAGTAATGTGACTAATCTTGCATCTGAGGAGATGGAAATGTGTATAACTTCCACCCGAACTATTTCTACCAGCGATAATGATATTATTGTAGGAGGTGAAATGGGAGGTGATGTTTATGTAGGGGGAGCTATGAACTTCCTATATGGAATAACAGACGAACTATTATATGATACCGCAAAATGTTCCTTTTATTTGGATAAAGGTATGTTTATGTTTCCAGATGGATTTGCAACGACTTTCTTATATACAGAATATCATATTAAAGATAAAATTATTCCTGCATTAATCCTAGCTGGGGATACTTCCAGCGTAAAAGCATGGCAGAATATGATAACCGATAATGAAAGACAGAAAAAGGAAGCTGTATTTTCCAAAAACCTTTCTTTTGATGCTGGAGTTGTCTATGAAGAGTCCGAAACAACAGAGAATAGTAAATCCAAGACTACGTCTTGGGTTCAAAATTTTAGTGATGGCTATGCGCAGGAATTTGGAGTAAACGTCAATGGTTTGGGTGTATCTACTGGACTTACCATTGACTGGACAAAAGAGGAAAGTAAGGACACAACTAAAACCACGGTTGATTCAAGAACCGTTGGTTATGTTTTGGCAGATGATGATGTGGGTGATAATTTTACCGTAAATGTCAGGAAGGATAAAACTTATGCTACACCGGTATTTGAAACGATCAGCGGACAGACGATGTGTCCTTTTGAACCAAACACTCAGCCCAGAGAAGGTGTTGAATTTTCCGCCGATAAATTAGTGGCCATCAATGTGCCTATGAATGAATCGGCTGTTTTCAAGTTGAAACTTGGAAATAAAAGCGAAGCAGAGGAATCAAAGAATTATTCGCTGGAAAGTGGACAGGAAAGTAATCCGAAAGGTGCTGTTGTACTTTTTAATGGGCAGGAGTCTCTGAATGTAGGCGTACCATTCGGCGAAAGTGTTGAAGTGACCATGACCGTAAATCGCGGTCCGGAAGCTTTTACCTATGAAAATCTTTCTGTAAGTATGTTTTCCGATTGCGAGGCCGAACGGGCTGATGCATTGCAAATTGATATAGGTGAGGATTTTAATAAGAATCTGGAATTTGATGTGTTTTTTCTGGTGCCATGTAGCCCCATCGATATTGGGTTTCCTTTGCAAAACTGGGTACTGACTCCTGCTTCCGGAGATACCATGTTAATTACACTAATCAAATTTAACCGATATGATACAGAGCTTGAAACAATCAGAGTTCAGTATCGTCGAAAACAAGGGGATGGAGCCTGGATAAATATAGCACAGGTACCTAAATCGGAACTTGACAATGATGTCTTTAAAATTGTCAAATGGGTGACTACAGGACTTAAGGATGGTGAATATGAAATCAGGGCAGTAACGGAATGTGACCACGGCGAAACTCCCGGGATTTCTACGGTTATGTCTGGTAGAATTGAACGCCTGGCTCCTGAATTTTTCGGAACACCTGAACCCGCTGACGGAATCTTATCCATAGGTGATGAGATAAGTATTACTTTCAATGAACTAATTAAATGTGATGGTTTAATAAAAGCTGATGTTTTTAATAATAATAATATTGGACTATATGATGTATCCACCGGAGCACTGATAGACGCTATAATATCTTGTAGTAAAGATAAAATAGTTATTGTCCCTAATGTTCCTAATAAATTTATAGAAAATAAAGCCTTACGGGTCCAGGTTAATAATATACCTGATTTAGTAGGTAATAAATCCCTCGAAAAGAAATGGGAATTTTTTGTAAATCGTAATCCTATTTTTTGGAGTGAAGATCAGGTAAATGTAATCAAGCTGGAAGAGGAAAAAATCACGGTTACCCGTAAATTAACCAACAGTGGCGGGCAACCTCAAAATTATGAATTAAAAGGTCTGCCTACCTGGGTTAAAGTGTTGCCAATCAACGGAACCTTGCAACCTGGTGCTTTTCAGATTGTCACTTTCGAATTTGATAACTCATCAGCACTTGGACAATATAGAGATACCATTTTTGCTGAGAGTTCAGAAGGTTCAGAGCCCCTTTACATCGACTTCAGAGTCATTTGTCCTGAACCAGACTGGTCACTAAATAATAAAGGATTTAGCTTTTCTATGAACATGACATTTGAACTTAATGTGGATGGAAAAGTTTCTGATGATCCGAAAGATATTGTAGCCGCTTTTATCGGCAGGGAACTTCGGGGGGTTGGCAGGGTGCAATATAGTCAGGAGCTAAAAAAACACCTCGTTTTTATGACAGTTTACAACAGTGTTTCTTCAGGAGATTCCGTGAAATTTCAAGTTTGGGATGCTTCAGCATGTAAATTGTTCGGTAAAACCTTAGAATCCTTTAAATTTGAACCAGATGGTTTGATAGGTTCACCCTTACAACCTCAGGTTTTACGCACTAATAATTTATTGCTCGTAAAAATTCCAATTCAAACCGGTTGGAACTGGTTATCCTATAATGTCGGTTTGCCAGATTCCACCGTTAACAGGGCTCTTGGATCCCTGAGTAATCCTAATGGTGCACTGATAAAAGGTCAGACTTCATTTAGCTCCTATTCAAACTCTTTATCTTCCTGGGCAGGTAGTCTTAAACATTTGTCACACCTGACCATGTACCAATACCAGTCTAATGCCTCCGATTCTTTGCTTTTAATCGGTTCGCCACTTGACCCGACAATGCCCATTCCTGTAGTCAGTGGTTGGAACTGGATAGGGTATTTGCCACAAAGAGGGATGTCTGTCACTTCTGCTTTAGCATCACTTAACCCTCAGAATGGAGATTTGGTAAAAGGACAGTTCACTTTTGCGCAATATGTGGCAGGGATTGGTTGGTTAGGAAATTTAACTTTTATGAGTTCACCAAATGGATATCTGCTGAAATTAAGTAGTCCCGGCACCCTTGTTTATCCCAAAATAACGACGAATAATCTGCAACCTAACAGGGTCGAGAAAGGTAAATTACCAGTAAGTCTGGGCGTTCCAAGTCACTTTAATTTTTGGGAAGTTAGTCCGGAAGGTTATGAAAAAAGTATGAATATTATAGCTTTGGTTGGGCGTTCTGGAGAAGCAAACATATTTCAGAAGGAAGATGAGGTAGGTGCTTTTTACAAAGACGAACTTCGAGGTAGTAGTAAAGTGATTTATGTGGAAGCGCTTGATGCCTATCTTGTTTTTCTAACCGTATTTTCAAACATTGAGGGTCAATCTATCAAATTTAAATATTTCGATGCTTCGGAATCTAAGGTTTTTGACCTAAAAGAATTGATTCTTTTTAAGAATAATACCATTGCAGGACTTGTTGAAAAGCCTTATGCTTTTACCATTTCCACACCTACAGCATTAACTAATCTTTCAAGGGAAAATCAACAACTTGAAGTGTATCCCAATCCAGCTGGAGAGATAGCATTTATTCAAATAAACTTAGAGGAAAAAGAAGCTCTTTCTATTCAAGTGACTGATGCTTTTGGACGGCAAGTCTGGCAAACGGACTTTGATGGAAATACAGGTGCCAATAAGGTAGAATGGAAAATAACATCTGATATTCCATCGGGATGGTATGCTATAACAATAAAAGGAAAGAATGGTCGGAGGATCTCAAAAATTGAAGTACTCAAATAAATTTTATGGATGCCTATTATTTTGGGGTAGGCATCCATAAATTATTTCTTTAAACCTATTGATTGGATGAAATGAGAATATGTTTTATTTTATTGATGCAAATTTGGTATACAACAAGTTATGGACAGAATTTCTTATTTCAGAATCAAAGTTTTTTTAAACCATACTTAACTAATCCTGCATTAGCTGGCAGCCAGGGAAAGGGAAATGTAGGTGTTATATATAAAAAACAATTGGTAGATTTTGAAAATAGTCCAAATTCTCAGGCCATTTCTATAGATTACCCCTTTCTTAGAAATACTACGGGCTTAGGTTTCAACCTTTTTAAAGATCAGAATGGACCAAGTTCTTTTCTGGGGTTCGAATCAACTTTTGCTTATCATATCCTAACCAGTAAAAATGATAAAGATAAGCCATCGGGTTTTTCTTTTGGACTTTCCGCTAATATGAACCAATTTAGTATGGATAGACAATATCTAATTGGGGAAGGTTCGGATGATGATATTTTCAATGATGATACTAAATTCAATGACATTAGTCCAAATGTAAATGTTGGATTTAATTTCTTCTCACAAGGTTTTAATTTGGGCGTTTCGGTTTACAACTTAATGTCGTGGGAAAATACAATTTATAGGGAAGAAAATGACTTGCAACGTGCATTTACTGTTTTCATTTCGTCTGGAATAGAATGGATTGTGAAGGAAAACTGGGTGATTCGTCCTGCTTTGTTACTAAGAACCCAGAAAAATGCAGATTTTCAGTTAGATGTTATGGGTGAAATCAGATACGTTTCACCAAATGGTTCCAGTTTTAGTCTAACGCCATTCAGTAGAAGTTTCAGTTATCGAACTTTATCAGGAAATCAATCTTTGGGTTTAAATACCCTCATTTCAAGACATCCCTTTTCACTGGGATACCAATTTGATTTCCCTGTTTCTGGAAATAATGCCTATGCTGGTGATCATGTCTTTTTCGTTTCTTACCAGTTAAATTCTAAGCCTGTAAAAAAGAATAATAAAACAAATTAAATAATTTCATGAAACCCCTGTAAAATATAATTTCACCTTAGTTACAACATTAATAAAATATTATTAATGTTTAAATAAAGAAAATAAATGCCTAATTTATTGTTGTTGTTTATAAGATATTTTTTATTTACACCTATTTTAGTGGAGTGAATCTGAGATTGATTCCACTTTTTTATTTTACTATATATTATTGATAATTTCTCCGATTACCAAGCAATTAAGCATAATTTTCTATGAAAATGAAGGATTTTCCCGAAAATTTAATGCTAATTCCCAAATATATATTTAGAAGAAAATATTGCAAGCTTCATAATCCCTTAGTAAATCGTATATATTTTAATTTATATTATTTTGAATAAAGAGGCGAGAAATATAATTTATAATTATATTTACTCTCAGTAACATAATAATAAGCTTATTAATAATTAGTCATGATTTTATCATTAGGTTTATTGGGTATTTTTCTTTCGGCGCTATTAATATTTTATAATAAAGGTTACCGGTCAGCCAATATCTACCTGGGTCTGTTTCTGTTTTTTTTCAATTTTATTATTTTATCTCACAGTATCTATCTAAACAATCAATCTAAAGAGGTTATTTCTTTTGTATTAAGTATTCCTATTAATGCTACGGTTTACGCTATAGGTCCATTGGCATTATTATATGTCAGGTCTATCCTGAACGATAATGCTAAATTCTCCTCCTATGATTGGCTGCATTTCATCATTTTTGCCATTTTTTTTGTAGGAAGATTATTATTCAATTTATCAGGTTGGGATAATGAATACAAGGTAGCTGATGATATTCTTAATCATTCCTCCTGGAAAGATTTAAGTTATAAAAATATTAACCAGTTTATACCCATTAGAATCAATTATGTATTAAAGTCAGTACACCTTTCCCTTTACTTGATAGCCATCTGGGTGATGCTATTAAAGGAGAATTTTAATAAATCAGCATTAGATAATGGTAAATATCATACTAACATAGTTAAAAAATGGCTATATTTTTTTACGATAATAATAACTTTATTAGTTGTTTTCCTGGTTATCATTGGTTATTTGATTTTTACTATGGAGGATAAGAACTCTTTTCAAAAGCAGGGTAATATTTTATTTTCATTGATTTTTATTGGATTATTGGTATTAATTATTGGACTTATCCTATTTCCACAGATTCTCTATGGTATTCCTATGGAAAAATTAGTTTTGGAAGAACTAGGGAATGTAAAAAATGAATATAATAAGGATCGAATTTTAGAAAGTCATTCATATAGTGAAGACTATATGAAAAAAATAAGGCTTTTACTTGAAAACTGGTCGAAGCTAAATAAATTTTTAGATATTGATTCAAGTGTTTACGGTTTGTCGAAAGATATTAATTTGCCTGTACATCATATTACCTATTTTTTTAATCATATAAATAATGAAAAATATATTGACTGGCGTAATAGAATGAGGATTGAGTATGCCATAGGTATTATAAATAATCAGGAAGAAACAGACAAGACCCTTGAAACCTTAGGAAAAGTATGTGGTTTCAGGTCCTATTCTGCGTTTATGCAAAATTTCAAACAATGTACAGGGAAACTGCCCTATGAATATATAAAAGAAATTAAACAAAAAAGAATATCAAATAACGAGACGAAAGAACAGGATTTATAGAGGTAAGGTCTTTGGATTACATTTACCATTTATCTGCAGATTTGAAACAAATTTCTTTGATTTCTCGGAAATCAATGAAATTTCTAAGTCCTTTTTTAGGTTGAAGTTTTTAGCGCCATTATATTTGGGTATTAAGCAGTACTTAAATGTATTTTAGTTTTCTACCATATTTCGCAATTACTCCCAGGATGTCACCCGCATTGGACATACATTGAATATGTCCGATGTTGGGTGACCATATAAGATTGCGTTCTCTGTCCTTTGGAATAGATTTAATTCATTTAATAGTATGCCTTATTTTTTCGTTTTTGGTTGTTTTGTCAATATTCCCTTTTTTAGCCCAAGACACTACGATTATGAGTGCTGTTTCCTCAGTAGGCAGTTTGGAGAAAACTGTAAATAGATCGATTGAATTTTCTTTTGGACAACAACTATATGCCAATGAAATAAGGTATGCACACATGGTATTTGGGGTTAAACTTTAGAGGAACTTTCTTTTCAAATGTTTCAGGTATAAATAATTCTACTTCAAAAACTACCTTACTTTTCACAAGCTATTGATTTTTTGATATTCAAAAAAAGGGTAACATTTTCACTTTTCATTCAATTTTGGGTTCTTTTTGGAACAAATTTCTTTGATTTCCGAGAAATCAAAGAAATTTAAAGATGGAATATTTTAATAAAAATTAGAATGAATTGAGATTTGTGCTTTATCAAAATTAAAAAATTCATAAAGAGATGGTTAGAATTTTAATATTAATGCTGGTTCCTTTTGTGTGTTTTTCACAGATAACTCCCAGGGAAGATATTTCGTATAATAATGTATTAAAAGAAAAGGAAGATTTGGATGCCAAGCGAAAAGCCTCTTATAACTTGGATGAGATTAAGGTACGTTGGAAGAAGTCAGCTTTAGAGAATTGTCCTGGAGTACCGTGTGTTACAAATACTGTGCCTGGTGCTCCGACGGATGTGGTAGCCACGGGGGGTATAGGTTCGGCGAATGTTTCTTTTACCGCACCGACGAATAATGGAGGAAGCGCAATTACTGTATATACGGTTACGTCTAGTCCCGGAGGTATCTCTGCGACGGGTGCTACTTCACCTATCAACGTGACAGGATTAACAAATGGTACCTCCTACACATTTACGGTAATAGCTACGAATGCGATAGGTAATTCAGTGGTTTCCACTGCTTCAACTGGGGTGACACCCGTCGCCCCTCCTGCATGTGGATCTATCACCTCAGTATCAGACGTTGATGGAAATCCATACGAAACAGTTTCTATTGGCACCCAATGCTGGATGAAGTCAAATCTGAAGGTTACCAGTTATAATGATGGTACCGTTATAGGTGACTCAACACTTAGCACCTGGGGAACGGCAGCCATTGGAGCTCGCACGGAATATATCGGATTTGGGACTATTCCAGTAGGCGGTTATGTTGGAACTTATGGTTATCTATATAATTGGTATGCTGCAAAAGGAATATATACAACTGGAGTAATGACAAGTACTGATACTTTAAACATCTGCCCTTTAAGTTGGCATGTTCCAACAAAGGATGAAATGGCCACTTTATTAACTTATCTTGGTGGACCAACCATGGCAGGTGGCAAGATGAAATCCATTGGCACTGCCTATTGGTCTTCTGTAAATACTGGGGCAACGAATGAAAGTGGTTTTTCAGCTCTCCCAGGTGGTGAACGTACCAGTAGTATGGGTTTCTTCGCATACTTTTGGACTTCAACTGTAAGCGAGGTAACCCCCCTGAACATCTATCAGCTTCAGCTGTTAAATGGCCTTGCCAGTGTATCCTTTTTACCCAACGGACAAAGAAATGGTGGTTCTGCTTCTATACGCTGCCTCAAGGATTGACTATTTGACTATTTGTGGGTGGGCTAATGGGTAGCAGAAAGGATGGGTACAATGGGGGAATATATCCTGAACACATTAATTTTTGAACCAGGACTTATAGCATTTTGTGGATTATTGATGAAGTCTTTGGTTTGTGCGGGGAGGGTATATGGGAATATTTATGATTTTATTTAGCTGATTATCATATTTTTAGCAACTCCGAAACTTTAGTTAACTAATATTATGAATTTTAAATATTTATGGTAAATAAACTGTTTTTATGTACTCATGGGTTTACACCATATTATGTGGTTTGTTACTGTTTAAAGGATTTTCATTACTTTCTAGGAAAGTGGCATTGAATTTTAAATATCTTGGCCTATTCTATATTCTTTTTGCTTATCATTTATTTGTTACTCATTTTAGGGTGGGTGGTACCATGTATTTTTTACCATATTTTTATAAAACCGGATCTTTAGTTGGTTATTTATATGGACCGATATTCTATTTTTTTATTTTCACTTCAGTTAACGGAAACTTTAAGTTTAGATTAAGGGATTTAGTACATCTTATTCCTTTTACCCTTCATTTTTTGGAGCTTCTTCCATTTTTTTTAATTACTGGGGAGGAAAAGAGAATTCTTTATTTAAAAAATCAACAACCTTTTTTCATAGATGTGGATTGGGGGTATTTTTCTCAAAGAACTCATACGATTTTCAAAAGTATCCTAATTATTGCCTATTCCACTATAAGTTATAGGTTGATTTTACCATTTTTAAAGAATATGCTAAATAATGATATACCACAGAATAGGATGTACGGTTTGTTTTTGAAATGGTCAAACATTATTTTACTGGTTACAATGATTTTAATTCTTATTACTTATTCCCTTTATTGGCTATTTCCTTTAAATTTTCAATTGCTAGGCCATTATACTTTTTTTGCAAGTGCTGTTTTTGGTGCCTTATTTCTAATGCTTTTTCCAGAAATAACGGGTTGGAGTATCATTTCTTTTGCCAAAGAGACAGTTAAAGGTATAAAAGAAGATAATTTCATTCAATTAAAAAAAACAGATGATTTATCCTTAAAAATTAATGAGGCGTTTACAAAAGTAATGGAAGAGAATTATACAAATCCTGACCTTGATATAGCAAAAATGGCACAACTGCTTTTTATGAGTGAGCGAACTTTGTATAGGAAAGTCAAAGATGTTTTGGGAAATTCTCCAAATGAGGTTTTACTTAGTTTTCGTCTAAAAAAGGCTTATGAAGCCATTCAAATTCAACCGAATAAACCATTGGGGCTAATTATAAAAGAAAATGGATTTTTGACCAACGGTTATTTCTCCCGTTGTTTCAAGAAAAATTATGGCATTTTACCGAGCGATTTCCAAAGAGATTGTAAGTCAATTATTTATTCAGATAAGATTTAGTATCCAATACTGCCATTTCTTAACACCAATGCTGCCAATTCTTTTTTGAAGCTATTTTACCCTTCACTTTATTTGATATTTAGCATTTGAATAAATACACAGATTCAGTTGAAAGTCAATGAATGTTCATTAAATAATTATTGTTTAGGTTTATACAAATGGCTATAAGTAGAATGCTAAGTATAGCATCTTTCAGATAACTTATTTTTAATTTTTCCAAATAGAAAAATATGCGTTTTGTTAAATTTAATGGCAGTTTTCTTGCACTATTTATTGGTGTTTTTCTCTTTTCGGAGTTAATTAATGCACAAAAACCAGGTTGGTTACTACCTAATCCAGCCTTATATAGTTTCAACACAAGTGTTACCGCTGTGATAAGATTTGATGGGCAAATATCAGCTTCATTAGAGGATACTATCGCCTTTTTTGTAGGTTCTCAAATAAGAGGTATTTCAATTCCCACTAAAATTGGAAATGATATTCGACATTATGGAACCGTTTATTCCTCTTTGACAGCTGAACCAATCAGTATAAAAGTTTATCATGCTCTTTCAAATAAAGTCTATGAAGTTAAGGATAGTTTGCCGTTTATTGCCCAATCCCCAATAGGTGATTATGAAAATCCTTACGAAGTTACTTTATTCAGTAGTGGAGATGCACCTATTTCTATTGATTCTATAGAAGAAAAATTTACCCTTGAAAATATTCCATT
>Ga0315902_10007143_pt1 | contig 15325 bp, 10 predicted proteins | sample LakEriMetagenome_9_FD_203523 | JGI IMG/M metagenome (GOLD analysis project Ga0315902, IMG submission 203523) | Freshwater fungal communities from buoy surface, Lake Erie, Ohio, United States - Buoy 12 MA117 | ecosystem: Environmental > Aquatic > Freshwater > Lake > Lake biofilm | place: USA... | reverse complement strand
TCTGCGAGCGCATCTTCGGTCCCGTCAAGGACTGGGAATGCCATTGCGGCAAGTACAAGCGCATCCGCTATCGCGGCGTGATCTGCGATCGCTGCGGCGTGGAAGTCACGCTGAGCAAGGTGCGTCGCGAGCGCATGGGCCACATCGAACTGGCCGTGCCGGTCGCGCACATCTGGTTCTTCAAGACCCTGCCGTCGCCGATGGGCAACCTGCTCGACGTCACGCTCCGTGATCTCGAGAAGGTGATCTACTACAGCAACTACATCGTCATCGATCCGGGCAGTCAGGAGGTGCGTGAGCGCCAGCTGCTCGACGAGGACGAATACCTGACGCTGCGCCAGAAGGCGAAGGCGGAAGGGGATACCGCGTTCCAGTGCGACATCGGCGCGCCGGCCGTACGCGAGCTGCTCAAGCGGCTCGACGTCGACAAGGTGGCCGAGGAGCTCCGTGGGTCGGTGGTCGGCGAGACGTCGCAGCATCGCAAGAAGCAGATGCTGAAGCGCCTCAAGATCGTCGACGCGTTCCGCACCTCGGGTGAAGGCGGCGAAATCCGCAATCGTCCGGAGTGGATGATCCTCGACGTGATTCCGGTCATCCCGCCCGACCTCCGTCCGCTCGTGCCGCTCGATGGCGGCCGCTTCGCTACGTCGGACCTGAACGACCTGTATCGCCGCGTCATCAACCGCAACAACCGCCTCCAGAAGCTCATCTCGCACCGTGCGCCGGAAGTCATCCTGCGCAACGAGAAGCGCATGCTGCAGGAAGCGGTGGATGCCTTGTTCGACAACGGGCGTCGCTCGAAGGCGATCCGTGGCCGCGGCAAGCGTCCGCTCAAGTCGCTGTCCGACATGCTCAAGGGCAAGCAGGGCCGGTTCCGTCAGAACCTGCTCGGCAAGCGCGTCGACTACTCCGGCCGTTCGGTCATCGTCGTCGGCCCCGAGCTCAAGCTGCACCAGTGCGGTCTGCCGAAGGCGATGGCGCTCGAGCTCTTCAAGCCGTTCATCATCCACAAGCTCGTGGAGAGCGGTGAAGCCGAGACCGTGAAGCGCGCCAAGAAGATCGTCGAGCGTGAGAACGCGATGGTCTACGAGGTGCTCGAAGGCATCATCAAGGACCATCCGGTGCTGCTCAACCGCGCACCGACGCTCCACCGTCTGGGCATCCAGGCGTTCGAGCCGGTGCTCGTTGAAGGCAAGGCCATTCGCATTCACCCGCTCGTGACGACGGCGTTCAACGCCGACTTCGACGGTGACCAGATGGCGGTGCACGTGCCGCTCTCGTTCGAAGCGCAGATCGAAGCGCGCGTGCTGATGCTGTCGTCGAACAACATCCTCAAGCCGTCGGACGGTCGTCCGGTGGCCGAGCCGTCGCAGGACATCGTGCTCGGCTGCTACGTGGCCACGAAGGCGCCGACGGATTTCGACAAGCACAGCAAGGATCCGAAGTGGGTGGCGGCGCTGCCGGCGTTCACTGATTCGGCGGAAGTCGAAATGGCGATCGTGACGGGGCGGGCGACGCAGCAGACGGCGATCCGTTGGCTGAACCGCACCGAGTCCGGTGCGGAATGGTGCGTGACCACGGCCGGCCGCGTGATGTTCAACGCGATCGTGCCGAAGGCGCTGCCGTTCCTCAACAAGGACATGAAGAAGAAGGCGCTCGGCGAGCTGGTCTTCGACAGCTACCGCAATGCGGGGCTGGCGGAGACGGTGGCGATGCTCGACCGCCTCAAGGAGTTCGGCTTCCGCAACGCGACGCGCGGCGGTGTGTCGATCGGCATCGAAGACCTGCACATCCCCAAGGAGAAGCAGGTGCTGCTCACCGAGGCGTCGGAGCGCGTGGAGCGCTTCCAGCGCGCCTACGCGACCGGCAACATCACGAACGGCGAACGCTACAACAAGGTCATCGACACGTGGACGCACGCGAACACCGATATCGCGGACGCCATGATCAAGACCATGCGCGAATCGCAGGGCGGGTTCAACCCGGTGTTCATGATGTTCGACTCCGGTTCGCGTGGTAGCCGCGACCAGATCCGCCAGCTGGCGGGGATGCGCGGTCTCATGGCGAAGCCGCAGAAGAAGCTGACGGGTGGTATCGGTGAAATCATCGAAAACCCCATCAAGTCGAACTTCCGCGAAGGGCTCTCCGTTCTCGAGTACTTCTCGTCGACGCACGGCGCTCGTAAGGGGCTGGCCGACACGGCGCTCAAGACGGCCGACGCCGGATACCTCACGCGTCGTCTCGTGGACGTCGCCCAGGACATGACGATCACCGAAGAGGATTGCGGCACGATCCTCGGCGTGGATACGGCAGCGCTCAAGGAAGGCGAAGATGTGATCGAGCCGTTGCACGAGCGCCTCACCGGCAACGTCGCGGCCGAAGATGTGATGGACCCGCTGGAGCGCGACGACGCAGGTCGCCCGCGCATGCTCGTCGAGGCCGGCACGCTCATCTCGGAAGAGATGGCGCGGGCCATCGAGGAGACCGGCATCGAGTCGGTGAAGATCCGCTCGGTGCTGACGTGTGAAGCCAAGCGCGGACTCTGCCGCATGTGCTACGGCCGCAACCTGGCCACCATGCAGATGGTGGACCTTGGCGAGGCGGTCGGCATCATCGCGGCGCAGTCGATCGGCGAGCCGGGGACGCAGCTCACGCTCCGCACCTTCCACGTCGGTGGTACGGCGGCGCGTATCGCCGAGCAGACGATCAAGCGCGTGAAGTACGAGGGCGAAGTCGTCGAGTATGGCGATCGCCTGGTGAGCGTCATCAACAAGGACGGCGAGCGCATCGTCACCTCGTACGAGGGCGACGTGGCGATCAAGGCCGCGAAGGATGGGCACATCATCGCGCGTGTGCAGGTGCCGCTCGGCGCCACCATGCTCGTCGAGGATGGCGGGAAGCTCAAGAAGGCGGACGGCGATCCGCGTGACGCCGCGCTCTTCTCCTGGGACCCGTACACGAATCCGATCATCTCGGATGTCGAGGGCACCATCCGCTTCGTCGATATCGTCGAGGATGAGACGCTGTCCGAAGAGCTCGACGAACTGACCGGTCTGCGTCAGAGCGTCGTGATCGAGGATCGCGAGAAGAAGCTGCATCCGCACATCGAGATCTGGCAGACCAAGGGCGGCAAGGAGAAGCGCGTGCGCGACTTCATCCTCCCGGTGGGTGCCATCATCACGATCAACGACGGCGACGAACTGACGGCCGGTACGATTCTGGCCAAGATCAGCCGCGAGGCCTACAAGACGCGCGACATCACCGGCGGTCTGCCGCGTGTTGCCGAACTCTTCGAAGCCCGCAAGCCGAAGGATCCGGCCACGATTTCCGAAGTCGACGGCTTCGTACGGTTCGGCGAAATCAAGCGCGGCAAGCGCGAGGTGTTCGTCCGTCCCGCGACGATCGACAAGGGCATCTGGCAGGTCGACGAGTCGCAGGCGGAGCAGGTGTATGAAGTGCCGTCCGGCAAGCACCTCCGCGTGCACGAGGGCGACCGAGTCCGCGCCGGTGACCGCATTTCCGAAGGCCCGGTCAACCCGCACGACATTCTCCGCATCAAGGGGCCGCGTGCGGTGCAGGAGTACCTGCTGAACGAAGTGCAGGAGGTCTATCGCCTGCAGGGCGTGAAGATCAACGACAAGCACATCGGCGTGATCGTGAAGCAGATGCTCCAGAAGGTGCGCATCGCGGATTCCGGCGACACCGAAATGCTCGAAGGCGAGCACGTCGATCGTTCGCAATTCCGCGAAACCAACGAGGATGCGAAGAAGCGGAAGATCCGTCCGGCGACGGCGGAGCCGCTGCTCCTTGGCATCACGAAGGCCTCGCTCACCACGCAGTCGTTCGTGTCGGCGGCCTCCTTCCAGGAGACCACGCGCGTCCTCACCGACGCGGCCATCCGTGGCTCGCGCGACGACCTGCTGGGGCTCAAGGAGAACATCATCATCGGTCACCTCATCCCGGCCGGTACGGGTATGTACCGCTACCAGGAAGTCGAGGTCGATTCCGAGTCGCTCCCCGAGCCGGAGCCGGTGCCCGAGGCACTGGAGCCGAACTTCGATGCGCTGCTGCCGGCCTTCGAGCCGACGGCGTTCACGATGCCGGACGAGTAAGCGTCCATCGCGATGTCGTGGCGGCGCCGTGCGTGATCTCACGCACGGCGCCGCTGTCGTTTGTGCGACAGGCCTCCAGCCATTCGCGTTCGAATGAGCATCGAGGCGTCGATCCGGTACTCGGCGCATGTGCAGTCGTGGCTATCGTGCCGCATGACCATGCATCCCCGAAAGTTGCAGGTGCTGGATCGCGCCTTTGCGCTCGCCGTGCTGGTGCACCGGCTCGCCGATCGCCATCAGCATGCGATTGCCCGCGTATCGATCGGGATGCGGGCGCAGATGCTGCGCGCTGCCGATGCCATCCCCTTCCATCTGGCCGAAGCCACGACGCAGACGTCACGCGATGCATCGGCCCGCGTACTCACGGCGGCAATCGGCGCCTGCAATGAGCTGGAACTGCAGCTCCGCCTGGCCGGCGCGCTCGAGGCCGTCGATTCGGGCGTTAATGTCCTGATCGAGGAAGCCACCGAGGTTCGCGCGATGACCTATGGCCTGCGGCGACACATGCTCGGGAAAGCGCCTAGTGGCGGGGATCCCCGGTACACCGTATGATTGCCCGCCGATCCTCCGCTCCTTTCGCCCCCAGCCGGAGGGGGCGGCCATCCAAGAGGTGCCCCATGCCACGATCCTACTCGATTACCACCTCGTTCGTCCTGAGCATTGCGGGCCCCATGCTCCTTGGCGCCTGTGCCAGTAGCGGTGCGGCACGCCCCAAAACGGATGACATCGGTGGGGCCATGGTGCAGACCGCCATTCTGCAGAATGCCGGAGGCAACGCGTCCGGGATCAACATGGTCAATCGGACCGAAGTGAGCAGCACCACGGTCTCAGCGACCCCAGAGCAGGCGTTCACCGCTCTTGGTGCCGTGTATGCCCAACTCGGCATCCCCGTCACGGATCTAAATCAGGCGGCCAAGAGCCTCGGCAATAACGCCTTCCGCGTGCGGCGGCGCATTGGCGACGTGCAGACCGTCCGGGCGCTCGATTGCGGTGGTGACTCCGGTATGCCCAATGCCGAAACCTATCAGTTGACGCTGAGCATCCTGTCGCGGGTCGTGGCGGCCCCCCAGGGGGGCAGCATCGTGCAGACGACGTTGGAAGGAAGCGGACGGAATCCGGTAACCGCCGCCTCGTCCGATGTCCGCTGCTCCTCGCTGGGCGTGCTGGAAAAGCGGATTGGTGATCTCGTCAGGCAGAATCTCGGTACCCGTTGACCCGTCCCCCTTGGAGGGACTAATTTCAGGGTTCTGTTCCGTGCCGTCGCGGCCGCAGTGCGGCAGTCTCTCTGAAGTTCTTCTGCCGCGACGATCCACGTAGAAGTCGACGTTCGAACATCCGCCACGCGCGCAGACGCGGGGCGGACAACCCTCCAAGAATGCCTACGATCAATCAGCTGGTCCGTCGCGCCCGCAAGGACGTGGTGGAGAAGTCGAAGGCGCCGGCGCTGAAGAGCAATCCCTTCAAGCGTGGCGTATGCACCCGCGTCTATACCACGACGCCCAAGAAGCCCAACTCGGCGCTGCGCAAGGTGGCGCGTGTCCGCCTGACGAATCAGCTCGAAGTCACCGCCTACATTCCGGGTGAAGGGCACAACCTGCAGGAGCACTCGATCGTGCTCGTGCGCGGCGGTCGTGTGAAGGACCTGCCGGGTGTGCGTTATCACATCGTGCGCGGGACCCTCGACGCCTCGGGCGTCAACGGGCGTAACCAGAGCCGTTCCAAGTACGGCACGAAGCGTCCGAAGCCGGGTCAGGCCGCTGCGGGAGGTAAGAAGAAGTGAGCCGTCGCAAGAGTGCCGTGAAGCGCGCCGTGTTGCCTGATGCGCGCTACGATAGCCAGACCGTTTCGAAGTTCATCAACAACCTGATGACCCAGGGCAAGAAGTCGACGGCCGAAGGGATCTTCTACAAGGCGATGGACATCGTCGAAGCGAAGACGAGCCAGCCGGGTGTCGGGGTGTTCAAGCAGGCGCTGAACAACCTCAAGCCGGTTGTCGAAGTGAAGAGCCGCCGCGTCGGCGGTGCCACGTATCAGGTGCCGGTTGAGGTCCGTCAGGATCGTCGTACCGCGCTCGCGATGCGCTGGTTGATCGGCTATTCGCGCGATCGCAACGAGAAGAGCATGCCGGAGAAGCTGGCGGCAGAGGTTCTCGCCGCGTCGCGCGGTGAAGGCAATGCGATCAAGAAGAAGGAAGACACGCATCGCATGGCTGAGGCCAACAAGGCGTTCGCGCACTATCGCTGGTAAGCGCGCTTCGTTCCATGACAAAGGCCCCGGGGCTGTTCCCCGGGGCCTTTGTCGTTCCAATCACGAACCGCGGCGATCATCATGCCGCAGTGGTGCACGTCAGGGGATCGTTCGCCCGTTCTCGGCGGCCATGATCGTGCCATAGATCGTCGCGCCGGGCTTGAGACGGACCACGGGAGCCGACACGGTGATCTTCGTTCCAGGTCGCCCCACCACCGCCGACTGCACGAGGACGGCGCTCTCCGAAATGATCGGGCCCGATACGCGCGCACCGCTCTCAACAAGCACGCGCCCACGCGCTGTCGCCGCGCCATCGATGACGCCACCGCCACGCACCACGATCTCCTCGTGAGCCTTCACCGAGCCGTTGATCCGCGCACCATCCTCGACGATGAGGTTACCCGTGACGATCACCGAGGCGTTCAGCACGCGGCCGGCCGGCACGATGAGGTCATCTTCGATCCGGAAGTAGTTCGGCCCCATCGCTTGCGCGTCGCGCGGCTTGAAGCGCTCATACGCACTGGGCGGCAGTTCCTGCACTTCGGTGGGAGCCGACTTGGAGACGACGATCACGCCGGCCTCCAGACGATCGAAGTACACACCGGGGGCGAGGAACATGCCATGCTCAGCCGTCGCGCGCCCGAGCAGTCGTGTCCCCGTCTCGGCCTCGAACTGCCCACGCGTATGAACCCAGCGGAGGACGGTCGTGTCTTCGCCGAGATGCACATCGCGTTCACCGAGGAGCGAGCGAAAGGTGACCCCGACGGGTGACTGTAGCGTCGTGCGGGCAAGGCATTCGCTCGCGAATTCGGTGCCTTCCGGGATCGGCGTGCCGTCCGTGAGCACGACGAAATCGGTGAAGGTGCGCTGTCGCGGCAACGGATTGTCGGCCGAGTGCGTGCGAATGCGCGAACCGTCCGAGAGTCGCGTCGGTACCGTGTCGCCGAAGAGCCCTTCCCGCAGCGCCCGCTTGGTGAACGATTCCGCGAAGAAGTTGAGATCGCCACTGTCGCTGCCCACAGCGTGCAGCGGCGCCGCATCGCGCGGAGCGAACAGCTCGATGATGCCGGGGATCAGTGGTAGGGTGGCCCAGCCGAGGGTCCCCAGAAAGAGCAGGAAGACCGCGAGTGCTTCAGGCATGCCGGTATCGCTCATGCGGCCCGTCCGCGTTCCGAGGTGGTAGCACGACGCTTCCGGTGACGCGCCGTCTTTTGCCATTCCACCGGACGACCGCGCATCCACGAATTGCGTGAGAGCGTGGCCCGACCAACGGCGATGGAGCTCACGAGGAAGCCCAGAAGCATGAAGGGAAGGACGCGAATGCGTTCACGGGTGCCATCGAGACGATTGGCCGCCGCGATCTGGAAGAACGCCGCGAAGTTGCCGACGGTGTTGAAGGAGGCCACGCTGAGGATGGTGAGCCATCCCCACTCCGGCGGATAGCCGGCGTAGAACAGGATGATGGCGCAGGTCCAGCCCATCATCAGGATCAGCGGTACGATGAAGACGCCTAGGAGCAGGACGCCATCGAGTACCTGTCGCGTGGATTTGTTCGACGGATTCCGAATCAGACTGCCGACGTACTCGCGCAGTGCCTGGTTGTGTCCCGTGGCCCAACGGCGGATCTGTCGGATACGCGACTCCCACGACTCCGGGACCTCTTCATAGCACTCGGAACGGTTCTGATACACGACGTCCCACCCGTCGATGATCAGACGCATCGTGAGGTCCGTATCTTCGGCGAGCGAATCGACGTTCCAGCCGCCGACGTGCTCGAGTGCGACGCGCCGCACGCCACCAACCGTGCCGCCGTACTGCGGGACGAGGCGCAGATTCATACGCGCCTGCTGGTCGACCTGGTATCCGCCGGACCGTTCGAGATCGAGCAGGCGGGTCAGCAACGACAGACCGACGTTGAGTGGTACGACGCGCCCCATCACCGCACCGACTTCCGGATCGAAGAACGGTGCCGCGAGCTGCTTGAGTAGCTTGGGTCCGGGAATGTAGTCGGCGTCGAAGACCAGGAAGATGTCGTCGCTCGGATGCTCACGCATCGCTTCCGACAGCGCCGCCGCCTTTCCGGGAATCCCATCGTCCCGCAGGAACGGCTGCACGCGCCCCGGATAGTTCTCGGCGTATTCGATGAGAATGGCGCGCGTTTCGTCCTGCGAGCGATCGTCGACCGGCACGATCGTGAAACGCTCTTCCGGATACTCGCAGGTGAGCAGGGCGTCGAGAGAATCGCGAACGACACGTGCTTCATTGTGGCACGGCACGAACACCACAAGTCGTGGCCAGTCGGCATTCAGGATGTCGACGTACGGCTGGCGGTGTTTGCCGAAGAGACGATTCAGCGTGAAGAAATAGTGGCGCAGCGTGTAGATGCCGAGGACGATGATGCAAATCCACATCCCGACGCTGGCCCAGAAGACGACGGCGGACATCAGCGGTCCTCCGGGCGGAAGCCGACGCGGCGAATGATGGGGGTGTTTTCCGGTGTGATGGCGCGCACCGACTGTGGTGTCGGCGTCGGGCGAGGACGCGACGACGGATACTTTTCGGCCACTGGGGGGGCACGACGATCACCCGGATCCAAGGCGCCGGTCGAGCGCCAGCTCATGCCCCAGCTGTAGAGCGCCACATAGACGAAGACATCCATCAGAATGCCGAAGACGAGATACAGGATCGGCATCGCCAGGAGCGTTCCATTGTGGATGATCCACGCATGGACGGTGACCTGCAGCGGAATCAGCACACTCAGATGCACCAGCAGCAGCAGGCACAACACGAGCTTCTGCCAGAGCGGGAAGTCGAAGATGTTGTACGTGGCCGAGACGAGGAACGGTGCCAGGACTAGCACGACGACCCCCATGACCAGCAGACCACTGGTGTAGGTGGGGAGGTCGTACGTGAACGGCGGACTGGCGAAGGTGAACCAGAGCTGCGCCGTGATCTGGATGAAGGCCAACGCGCGCAGCAGGTAGCCGAAGGGAAGGAAGGCGCCGCGCATGACGAAGCTCAGGATGAGCAACAGCGCGAACGCGATCCAGCCACCAATGAGTGCACTCGATGACGGCCAATCGGCCGGCGCCGTGAAGTACGGGACCCCGACGCTCATCGGTCCGACCTCGAACAGCCGCGTGGCGATCGTTCCCGGGAGGCCGATCGGTTCACGCACCACGGTGAAGAACTCGCGCCACACGACCATGAGGGGATCGAGCAGCACGATCATCAGGATCGAGAAAAGCAGCGGCAGGACCAGCAAGTCGATCAGGAGGCTCCACGAGACGTCGAGACCGATCATGGCCCGATGCGGCAGGATGCGGCCGCCCCGGAACCCGTGGTTCTTCAGGACGTCGATGCGCCGCGATCGTTCAGAAGTAGTACGCGGCACCGATGGTTACTCCGGTACGAGAATAGAACGGATTGGTATAGCGATCGCCCTGCAGGCTGAGCGCCCAATGCGCGCCGAGCTTTTCACGCCATGCGAGCCCCCAGTCGCCGGAGCTGAACTTCTGCAGCGTGCGTTCGGCACTGATGATCTGCCACCCTTCGGTGCCCTGGATCTGCCGGATCGAGAAGCTGCGTCGCGGCGATGGGGTATACGTGGCGGACTGGATGAGCCGATACGACTCGATATTGCCGGGCCGGCTGATGTTGTATCGCCCTGCGACTTCGAGGACGAGCGCCTTGGGGGCGTACCACGCCAGCGATGCGGTGCCGGCGATGTCCGACAATTCGGTCACCGACTTCACGTACGATGCGCCGCCCGTTGCCTGCCATTGCTTACGGCCGCCAAGGCGCACGCCGAGGAGTCCGTCCACCCGGTAATCGGGGAGGATTGGCACGCCACTGCCCACGTTGGCGCCAAGTACGTGAAAGAACGTGCTGTTCCAGTCGTGACGGTGTGCCGCTCCGATCAGGAGACCGGTCTGATTGAACGCCTGCAGGCGCAGGGCATCCACCGTGAAGGTGTTCTTCGGCGTCGGGCGTACGCCGCGGACGTAGAGACCGGACCAGTCACCGAATCCGTTCGTGACGCCCTGGGCAAACACATTGGCCTCGACCCACGAGCCGGCAATGCCGCCTGGCATGGGCGCCTGCGCGGGAGCCCGTAGGGGAACGGCCATCATCCCGCACCCGAGGGCTGCGGCGATGACCGATCGCGTACGGGCCGAGCGAAGGCGTTCAAGGAGAAGGGAGATCATGGCAACGTCGCCGGAAGAGAGATGCGTGATGGTGATGGACTGCTAGGCGTGAGTCGACGCGGAGCGCGCCATCACGGTCTGCACCTGCGCGAAATCCATTCGACGCAGGACGCGTCGCGCGGATCCGTCCTGCACCTGCTGATCGAGCACCTCGACGACGCGCTGGGCCGCGCGTCCATCCCCGAAGGGATTGGCGCCCGCGATGCGTTGCGCGTACGCCGTCGGGTCTGACAGCAGCGTACTGGTGCTGTCCACGATGCGATCGGTGTCTGTGCCCACGAGCAGTCCGAAGCCGGCGTGTACCACCTCCGGACGCTCCGTGGTATCACGGAGCACCTGTATAGGCTTTCGGAAGGAGGGCGCTTCTTCTTGAATGCCACCCGAGTCGGATAGGATCAGCGTGCAGCGGCGGATGACCTCGAGGAGATCCGGATAGGAGATGGGGTCAAGGAGGTGAATCCGCGGAATCCCCCCCAGGCGGGCGGTCACGACTTCGCGCACGCGTGGATTGAGGTGCACGGGAAATACCAGCTCGACATCATCGAATCGCTGCACCAGCTGTTCGAACGCGCGGCAGATGGCCTCGAGGTGATCCCCTTGCGACTCGCGTCGATGCACCGTCGCGAGAATGATGCGGCGGCCGTGCCACGGGACCGCGTTGAGCGTGTCGGCTTCGAATCGTGAGCGCGGCGGTACCATGTGCAGGGCATCCACCACGGTGTTGCCCGTGACGACGATGTCCTCGCGCGGCACCCCCTCGGCGAGGAGATTGCGCCGCGCCTCGTCGGTGGGGGCGAAGTGCGTCGTGGCCGTGATCGTGGCGATGCGCCGATTCACTTCTTCGGGGAACGGGCTCGACAGATCGAACGAACGGAGTCCGGCTTCCACGTGGCCGACGGGAATGCCCTGATAGAAAGCGGAGAGCGCGGCGGCCGTGACGGTGGAGGTGTCGCCCTGCACGAGGACGTACGTCGGCTGTGTGGCGGAAAACGTCTCCGTCAGCGACGCCATCGCGCGCGAAACGAAGCTGCCGAGGTGTTGCCCATTCTGCATCAGTTCCAGATCGATGTCGGGCACGATGCCGAAGACCTCGAGGGCTTGGCGCAGCATCTCACGATGTTGCGTGGTCGCCACTACCAACGGCTCCAGGCGCGGATGTTCGCGCAGGGCCGCGTAGACCGGGGCCATCTTGATGGCTTCCGGCCTGGTGCCGATGACCAGACAGACTCGATGACGGGTGGACGACATGAACTGATGGCAGGAGACGAAACATGGTCCCGGCACTTTCCAGATGCCGGGACTCCGCAAGAGGGACGAGCGCTGAGGGAGGGCGTCACATGAGTGGCTCTTCATGGGGACGAAACGCGACAGCGGGCGAACCATCCGAAGATGATCCGCCCGCTGTTGGAGGGTGCGTGTGCTACTTCGTCAGCCCCGGCAGGCCGACGCCCTCACCTACTCATTGACGTGCTGTCGCGGTCTCAGTTGCCGACCGTTGGTGCCGTCGTCGCGGCGTCCACCGGACGGCGACGGCGTGCCATGGCGGCCATGGCCAGCAGCCCGGCGCCCATCAGGGCGTAGGTGGAGGGCTCCGGCACCGCCGACTGCGGCACGAAGTCGAAGTTGGTGTTCAAGTACTCGGCGCCGTTCATGCCGACGCGGATATTGTCCACCGCGCCACGCCACTCGAGCGGCCACTGGCTGCCGACGCCGACGCCGATGCCGGTGATGTAGGCATTCACCCCAGAGAGGCAGCCGCCGGCCTGCTGCAGCATCTGGATGCCGTTCCCTTGCGCCGTGCCTTCCCAGAAGGACATGGACTCACTGCAGCCGGAGCCCTTGCCGTAAATGCCGACGGCATCGGGATTCGGATCGAGGCGCACATACCAGAAGTTGTCGCGCTGGAGGGCTTCCTGACGGACCCACGTGTCGATCGGGGTCGTGTTGCCCTCGCCGGTCAGGCGCGACTGGTTATAGTAGCCCTCCCAGACGAGCATGCTGCGGTAGGTGACGCCATTGCGCTCCTCGGCCAGCTCGATCTGGAAGACGGGGGTCTTGTAGCGCCAGTCGAGCGGGGGAATCGGCTGCGTGGGGTCGGTGTTGTCGATGCTTCCGACGGCGGCATCCCAACCCGGGACGTAGGCGCGATACCAATCGAACGAGAGATTGGTCAGGGCGGAGAGGCTGCCGATGCCGCCTTCCGGGCGATAGCGATAGAAGGCCCACTCGCCGTATTGGTCGGCGACGGGCCCCCAGGGGTTGCCGGTGACACCGAGTTCGAGCGAACCGGTCCCGACATTACCATACCCGCCGCTGCACGCGGTATTCGCGGTGGGCTGGGTGCCGCACGGATAGGTCGTCGTGACCTGTGCGGTCGCGGGCCCGAGGATTTTCGGGGACCAGTTCGTGGTGTTGCCCAGCGTGGAAATGCCGTTCACGCCAACGACCTGGCCGCCTGTCGTCGGCACGGGAGAGGTCTGCGCGGTCAGGGGAGCCGCCGTCATTGCGAGGACCGCCGCCATGGCGATCGTCAACTGCTTGGTCATGGTTGCCTCAGCACACGCGATAAATGGGGAACTGCGGGTACAACGCCGGGACCTTCGCCAGCCGGACTGTGCATGAGCCGTACCAGTACCGAGCTCGTCGAGGGCTACTGCGCGCCGTTTGCCGGGAAACGGAATGCGGTTTTACATCAAGTGCTTCACCGGCAATGGGTTAGGCAAATTTTGGGTGACCTAGCGACTGGTGAAGGTATGGGAGGCTCGGCGGGGCGAAAGACGGGTAGGTCGCGGTAGGGTGTGGCGTCCAGGCCACAGCTTCTGTGGCGGCCCACTGACAGCTTCAGGGGGCGCGGATCGCGCGCGGATGCCTTGGTGAGGACGACCACGGGGCGCGGCTGTAAATCCCCATCCTGCCGAAGTTTCCGCGTGCACAGGGTTGACTTCGCCGCCTTGATCGGTGATACTCCGTGGCTACCCGGTTTTTGGGGTGGGTTTCCCGAACCTGGTCACCAATTCAACGTCGTTCGCGGAGTCGGCAGTTCTCTGTGTTCGGCGCGCTTGGGTCCCCACTCGTGCAGGAGTGACGAGCGTACCCGGCGACAGCGGATGGATACCGCTCCCGCAGGGGAGGTCTGGTCCAGCCGTTTTTTTGCTGGTTTCAGCGGGTCGCAAGCAGTTCTAGAGCAGCATTACAGCAGGTCCAAAGCGGGTTCACTTCAGCTTTCTACCGGCGTCGCCTCGGCGGCGTTCTTCGACACTATGGCGCGTACCACTCCGCTCGAGCATTACCGCAACATCGGCATCATGGCGCACATCGATGCCGGCAAGACCACCACTACGGAGCGCATCCTCTATTACACGGGGAAGTCGCACAAGATTGGTGAAGTCCATGATGGCGCCGCCACGATGGACTGGATGGAGCAGGAGCAGGAGCGCGGGATCACGATCACGTCGGCCGCGACCACGTGCTTCTGGATGCGTCACGGCCAGTCGCATGAGAAGGGGACCGGCGCCGAGTTCCGCATCAACATCATCGACACGCCGGGCCACGTGGACTTCACCGTCGAAGTGGAGCGGTCGCTTCGCGTGCTCGACGGCGCGGTGACGCTGCTCGACTCGGTGGCCGGTGTTGAGCCGCAGACGGAAACGGTGTGGCGTCAGGCCGACCGGTACCGTGTGCCGCGCATGATCTTCTCGAACAAGATGGACCGTGTGGGTGCGAACTTCGATCGCTGCCTCGCGATGATCCGCGACCGTCTGAGCAAGCGCGCGTTCCCGCTGCAGCTGCCGGTCGGTTCGGGCGAGACGTTCACGGGGCACATCGACGTCCTCGAGCGCAAGCAGTACATCTTCCACGACGAGACGATGGGCAAGACGTTCTCGGTGGTCGATGTGCCGGCCGAGTTCCAGGACGCGTGCGAGCTGGCGCGTCACGAGGCCATCGAAGCGGCGGTCGAACATGATGACGCGCTGATGGAGAAGTACCTCGCGGGTGAGGAGCTCTCCATGGACGAGATCCGTGGTGCGATCCGCAAGGCGACGATCGCGATGGAGTTCATCCCGGTGCTGTGCGGCGCGTCCTTCAAGAACAAGGGCGTGCAGGCGCTGCTCGACGCGGTGATCGACTATCTCCCGGCGCCGGTGGACGTGCCGGCGATTCAGGGGCATCTGCCGCATCACGACGAGACGATGATCGATGCGCCGATCAAGGACGACGCGCCGTTTGCCGCGCTCGCGTTCAAGATCGCGACCGATCCGTTCGTCGGAAAGCTGACGTTCTTCCGCGTGTACTCGGGCGTGCTCACCTCGGGCAGCTACGTCTACAACAGCACGAAGGACAAGCGCGAGCGCGTGGGGCGTCTGCTGCAGATGCACGCGAACAAGCGTGAGGAAATCGAGGAAGTGCGGGCCGGCGACATCGCCGCCGCGATCGGGCTCAAGGATACGCGCACGGGCGACACGCTCTGCACGGAAGACAACCCGATCATCCTCGAGGCGATGAAGTTCCCGGCCCCCGTCATCGACGTCGCGATCGAGCCGAAGACGAAGGCGGACCAGGACAAGCTGGCGATCGCGCTGCAGAAGCTGGCCGAAGAGGATCCGACGTTCCGCGTGCGTTCCGACGCCGAGACGGGGCAGACGATCATCGCCGGCATGGGCGAACTGCACCTCGAGATCATCGTCGATCGCATGATGCGCGAATTCAAGGTCGACGCGAACGTGGGGCGCCCGCAGGTGGCCTATCGCGAGACGATCA
>Ga0315902_10007140_pt1 | contig 15329 bp, 8 predicted proteins | sample LakEriMetagenome_9_FD_203523 | JGI IMG/M metagenome (GOLD analysis project Ga0315902, IMG submission 203523) | Freshwater fungal communities from buoy surface, Lake Erie, Ohio, United States - Buoy 12 MA117 | ecosystem: Environmental > Aquatic > Freshwater > Lake > Lake biofilm | place: USA... | reverse complement strand
AAATACTGGCTGGTTTTCTATTACTACATAGTCTATATCGGTCCATAAATAACTACGGGTTTCTAAATATTCATAAAGATTTGTGGTAATATATTCCAAGTCAAGCTTATTACAATCATCTATTTTCTTAAGTTCCCCACGTTTTACATAGTGTTTACTAGCGTAATTTTTTGTGTGGGCTGCACAAAAATAGTCACAATTTTCTGGATTTTTTTCTCCATTTTTATACACAAAAGTTTTACTACTCTTTTTGCACAACAAACACGTTGGTATTTTACTAGTATCTATTATTTCCCAATCTTTTATAGATATAGCACCAGTATCATCTGTATAGTCTATTAAACAGTAAGCCATATTCTTAATACCAACATCAAACGACAACACCCGCATAACTATATCTTTTAAATAGATAATTATTTCTATATAATAACACGAAAAATACATAGAGCTAATTTATTTAATATAAATATATGGAAAACACAAACGATAAAACATTTAGAACATTTGACAAAAGAGTACGAGAAATAGAAAAAACGATTGAATTATTTGTAGGTACACAACTTCAACGTGGTACTCAAAAATTGCGTAGCCTATTTACACCCAGAACAGTTAGAGTGAGAACATTAACACTAGATGATATTGATATACATGCTGACCCTATTATTCTTGAAAAGTTAAATAGTATAGATATTAATATAACCAACAAATTATCCGAAATAAATGCTGAACAGGCTAATATAATTAAGCGTATCACTATTTTAGAAGAAACAGTAGGGAAAGTAGTTAGTGTTATTGAAACAGATTTTGTTACTCATAGAAATAAGTTTGATAAGCTATATGAATCGCTGGGTAGTTTTAATGAAAGTCTTAAGGAGTTGGACTCTACAAAAGTAGATTCCATAGCAGATGAAGTATTTATTTTAAGTGAAAAAATAAAAGATTTAGAGGTACATACACAAGAAAAACTTAAACAATTGGAACAATCCAGTATTTTATGTCTACAATAAAAAATATATAAATTATTAGCGATTTTATATATTTTTATTTTAAAATAAAAATAGTATGAACTTATATGGGAAAAACAGAAACCAAATCAGATAGTGAGAAGGTTTATAAAATTAATATGATATTTAGTATTAAATTACTAGATAAAAAGACATGTGTATGCTATTATAAGCGAGAACACATTAAATACGAAAATCTAAAAGTAACAGATAGTTTAACGCATACTGTATATGAATCACTAAAAGACATTAGATATAACATCTCTAAATCATGGTTTGTTAGAAAGCATGTACATAATAAAAATAATGTACGTATAGAAATATGTTTTGATATAGTGAACTATTTAATATGTAAAGATTATTTCCAAATGAATGATTTAGATAAAATACTAATCTCTATATTATATACAGAGTTGAATAAACTTAAAGATGGGAAATAAACTACTGTTCATTAAAAGAATATAAAAACATAATTAGATATACGTTATAAATGAATTCGGATGATTATTCAAAAATAAGTAGTTTTGATGATATGGGACTAGACATATCATTATTGCGTGGTATATTTGGTTATGGTTTTGAGAAGCCCAGTGCTATTCAACAACAATCTATTCATGTAATTAGACAAGGACATGATGTAATCGCGCAGGCTCAAAGTGGAACTGGTAAGACTGGCGCATTTTTAATTTCAAGTATGAGTATGATAGATAAGAAACTACAAGAGCCACAAATTTTAATAATAGCCCCAACTAGAGAGCTTGCTATTCAAATTTATGATTGTGCTAATGGTTTTAATACATATACTAAGTTTAATATAGGTTTACTTATAGGTGGATGTAATAGTGATAGTTATTTTAAGGAGGATACGCAATTAGTAATAGGAACTCCTGGTAAAATAGTGAGTATGTTATCCAGACATGTATTGAAATCAGAGGGTATTAAGTTACTAATATTAGATGAGGCTGATGATCTTTTAAACACAGGATTTAAGGAACAATTGGTGGATATTATACAGTATATTCCACAGGCTAGTCAAATTTGTATTTTTAGTGCCACTATTGGTAATGACACGCTAGACTTGTCTACACGATTTATGCGTGATCCAGTTAAAATTTTAATTAAAAACGAGGAGTTAACCCTAGATGGTATTGTCCAATATTATATTAATTTAGATGATGAGCGTTTTAAGTTTGATACTTTAATAGATTTGTATAAGTATCTAAATATTCATCAGACTATCATTTATGTTAATAAACGTAAAAAGGCTCAAATACTACAACGTCGTTTACAAAATAATAATTTTACGGTTAGTGTAATACACTCTGATTTGACCCAATCTGAACGTAATGATGTTATTAGTAAATTTCGTTTAGGTGAAGTTCGTATATTACTTGCCACTGATATTATTGCCAGAGGTTTAGATGTGCAACAGGTTAGCACTGTTATTAATTATGATTTGCCTATTAAAAAAGAGAATTATATTCATCGTATAGGACGTAGTGGTCGGTATGGTCGCAAAGGGATAGCCATTAATTTTGTGACAAAGGATGATTTTAGTTATTTAAAACAAATCCAGAATTTCTACAACACTATTATAGAATCACTACCAGAACCAAGTACTCTTAATTTTTAATATAAAACTCCCATAAAATTTAGCTAAAATTATTTTATGGTAGAATATAAAGATAATAGATATTTGATATATTAGGATACAGTTGTTCTAATGTCAAGTTCATTAGCATATGAATTTTATAGTGTTCACACTAATGCTATTCGGAACATTAAATATCGCCATGAGCTAAAACGTTTATTTTTAGCAATATATCCAGGTGAAAATTTTAATAATGTAGTAAAATCTCTAATATACATGGGTAAACTTAGTGTTGTTGGTAATAGGTTAAAATGGCATACTTCAAATGAGACTAAAAATATACATGGTACATCGCCACACGCAGAGTGTCACAAATTAGAAGAGGTTATTAACCAACAACAATTATTAATTGAATTATTACTTAAACAGTTAAAGGTTTCTAATACTATTCGTTAGAAAATATCTATTATTTTATATATTATATATGAACTACTCAAATAATAGTGAAAGTCACAAAATAATAAGCAGTGTAAGTTTTTTAGTCGTTTTACTATACACTCTAGGGGTTACCCTAACTATTAAAGATGGTAAAATAATATGGAATTGTCAGTATGGATTAAAATATGGTACAACATTATATATCATATGTGCCATATTATTTATGTATATGTGCGCAAATAATTTATCCACTCAAACAGCACAATATTTTGTTCCAGATTCCATTTGGGGTTTTATGTTATGGTTCCTCATAGTAATATTAGGAACTGGAGTACTATATATGATGGGTAATTCTATGCCAGTTTTGAAAATTGTATTATTTTTCGTGGTTATATTTACATTAGCAGTATTTATGCCATATTTATCTACAAAAAATATAAATAGTAGTCTAATTATTACAGCAATAATTGTTAGTACGTTAACTATATTATCACAATATATTACACTAGACGATAGTATCATAAATTACTTATTTATTGGGTTGATTACACTAATTATAGTACAACTAATATCATTATGGTTTAATTATACCAGTAGTATATATTCTATATTAGCTATTATATTGTTTTCTCTATTTATAATATATGATGTTAATAGATTGTCTAAATTAACATGTGATAACACTAATTTTATAGATCAAGGTTTAACAATATTTCTGGATATTCTAAATATGTTCACCAATGTTCATAGATTAAATAACAATTAATAATATATACATATGAATATATATCTATTATTAATTTCCATATTACTACTGTGGATAATAATATGGAAAAATAGCGTAGAAAATTTTCAGCCAGGTAGTATAATTTTCCAGAGAAAAGTGTGGGAAACCCCAAAACCATGGCCATGGTTTTCTTTAGCCGATGGAAAAGATCCGGATGATAGGCAAAATAGTATAATGTTAAATAAAGAAGATAAACCATATAGAGTTATAAATACTACTAACAGTGTTCGCAATGATACTATATTAGTGAAGAATAGTTTTACATATAATGATCTTACAGAAATACTATATCCACTGGTAGATAATTCAATGGATCCACCAGTTGGAAAACGTATTGATTCAATAGACCCTGATACCAAAAATATATTCAGAGATGGAATAGATTATATAATTCACATGATTACCAACAATATTAAATATGCGTTATTTAAGACTGATAAATATAGACATGTGTTGTGTCCCAATATTAATAGTTGTCCTATTAAACTAAATCATACCAAACTATACTATTATATAAAACATGTAGATTATTATTTTTTTAGTTCTTTAGTAGATATTAATTTTGGTGGTAAATCTATGAGCCACAGTATAGAAATAGATTTTTTTGTAAAATTTCCCAAAAAAATGGTAAAAATTTTTGCACTAAAAATTGTGGGAGAAAATCCAGAAAACTACGAACTAGCGAATGGTTTAACTACACACAATTTAAAAATCTACAATTCTGATGTTTATAGTCCAGAAATAGGATACTATAAATCAAGTGAAGATGATAGAATATACACACCAAATGACATGGATTCTAAAAACTATGTAGATAAATATATACACCGCCAGCGTTTGAGTGGTAGTGAAAAATTTTATAATGAATATACTTGTTATGGTAGTACTGGAAATAACCAAATAGAATGTGAGAGTACAATAGACATGTACTATAGACCTAAAAGTGCTGGAGTTTGGGATCGTAAGTGTTCAAAGGATAGTGAATGTCCTTTTTATAAAGCTAACAAAAATTATAAAAATAAGAGAGGCGGATGTTTTGATGGTGTGTGTGAAATGCCAGTTGGTATAACTAGGCTAGGTAATAGATATTTTGATATAGATAGCAAGCCTAAGTGTTATAACAGTAAAGATAATATTTGTCGTGGAAAAAATCCAGACTACATGTTTGAGAATGACTATTTAATTAGGCTTTTTAATTTAAAAACGTTAAATAGTAATGGATTAGACTTGATGTAAATTCTTTTGAATACTGTGTGAACCTTTTATATAACAACATGTCAATATCTAACATATATCAGATATTATTACCATAATTCAGTAACAATCTATAAATTTACTTTAAAAATGTTTGCGGTAATTAAATGTTTGATCGGCTATAGCAAAAAGTGGGTGTTAGGCGTTACACTAATTATTGTTTGTCTGTTTATATATTTTAATGGCTAAAATATTCAGATTATTGCCCATAAGATGATGAATATTTATTTATTTTTATGATGATGTACAAACCATAAAAATAAATAGATAAGTTGGCAAAAATAATAATTTGGAGAATGCACACTTTTTGCTTTATAGCGTAAGCTAATTAAACTATTAGTAGGTTTATACTATTTTAAAAATCCGTAACTAAATTCCATTTTTGTTGTTTTGTAGATAGTAAACCATACCATTTTTAGTGGAAATATTTTTAACCTTTTCAGCAAACTGTAGTATTTCTAGCGTAAAACTATTGTTTACATCATTAAAATTTATTAGATTATTGTATTTATCTATAAAAAAAACCTCTATATCACTTAATTTTGGTAATAAACTATAATCATATGTTATTTCATAGGCTTTTATTTGAAAATTAATATTATTTAGATGACCATCAATATATATTTTAGCAAGAACAGTTCGCTGATCTATAGGACTACCTTCCTCAACTAGTGTGTTACCATCTAACTTATTAACACACATTAAGATGTAATCTAATATATCTGTGTTTAGTGGGCGATATATTAGTGTTTTATAAATAGAAGAGCTACTATTTGTTAAATTTGTGAACTTAATAGGATATATATTATAATACTGACTTACACTATCTTTATAATTTAGTTGACTATTGTATATTTGTGAAAAGCCACTATAAAAAGGATTTATTTGATTTGTCAGTGTTGCTATTTTGCGATAATTTATGTCATTTATATTATTATTTAGATTATTGTCCATATTCATAAAATTATTATTTCTATAATAACTATGAAATAAATCCGGGGTTTCTAATCTAACATAATTATTAGTACGATCAATATCTGTAATTTTATATTGTATGTCATCAAAAATAGTATTATTATCTGGTAGAGAAATAAAACCACCATAACCAATATATTTGCCCTTTATAGTAATATAGTTATATTTCATATTATTTGTATTATATAAATATGCTGGATCTGAAATTTTATCTACAGTTGTATTGTAATCCAAGAAATCAGTTAAAAAAATGCTGGTGGGAATAGTACTATCTCCATATATTAATTCTCCATCTGTATCATATGGAGGTAATGTATCATTTATGGACATCGTTGTCAATGGTCTATTATTAGCATCTAAGAAACAAATCTGATATGTATTGTAATTATCGCTATCAAACTTATTCCAACCAGTTGTATAAAAATTATTATATAATATACCTATTTCTACTAATACTATCTTAATAGTTGGATCATCTAAACTATCTTCTACTCCATGAACTAATCCCAAAAAATTAATGTCTGGATATGAATACATTTTTATCGGTTTATCTAAAGTAGGGATTTCCCCATCATCCAACGTCATATTAAAACTAAAAAAATTTCCAAAAAAATCAGTCCATTCATCCGATTGATTTGGTGTGTTCATATTGTATGTAGGTTTGTAATATCCTAAATTGGGTAGACAATACATATCTTCTTTAAGAAAATCTATACCATCTTGTTTCTGAAAATATTGGAGAGTATATGTACCATCTGGAACTGGTTTTACATATGTATTTTTTTGTATATCAATAGATGATACGTTATTTATTAGATTAGATCGTTCTTCTGGCTGAAACCCTACATTTGGCATAACATACCCCTTCATATCACTTATTACCACTTTCAAATTACTATTTTTATTAAAAGCAGGTAGTCCTGTATTATTAATATTGTTTATGTCTAAATTTTTAACTCCTTGATAGTAAATTTTTGTGTACCATTCACCACCAACAAGTATTGGTTCACATGCTAATAGATTTACGTTTATGTTGTTTTGTGGTTTTATATTATCGTCCCCAAATATGTTGGCCGAACGTATAATAACTGGTAAATTATTTGTAAAATTATATTTGAGTGGGTTCATTAAATTTAATATAATATAATCACCTCCGTCTTCAGCAGCAGTCGCTAGCATATTTATTTCTTCACTAGTATAATCCATATTTTTATAATATTCCATTGTATTAGAATATACGTTTTGAGTAGCAACATAGTTTAAATGTAATAAATTATTACTAAACATATTAATGTGTATTACAGTATATTGTGGTAACAAATCTAAGGAATAGTATGGAAAGTCTTTTTTATCTAGAAAAAGAGTAGTAGTATTTTTCAAATAAGTATTCGTAGGATTATAGATATGTGCACAGTAATCTCTAATAGCAACAGTAACCCCACGTTTAATTCCAAATTTAGGAGTAAATTTTAATTTTAGTTTAAAAATACGGAATTGTTCTATTGTACTATCAATACTTACATCAACTGGTTCTGAACTTTCAATAATATTACTATCAATATATTCGTTCGCTTCTATGGTAGTCAAATCATATATTTTACTACCATCTAAATATACAAAATTTATGGTTATTAAGAAATTATTAAAATGTGCGTTATTATTCAATTGACCCATTTTAAAATTTAATATAGGGAACATAACATATATAGTTTTATCATACGTCTCAAACTCTGTATCAAAATCTGTACCACGATAAACGATACCATGTAAAATATTCATGTTTTCAAACAAATCTAAATATGTTTCTATATTAGAGTCTGGAGTGTTTGCATTTACATAAACACTATTAAAACGGTTATTTATGTTTATCCAAGAACAGGTAGTACTTATTGGTAAAGTTGTCATTTCAGTGTCGGTGTAAATAGTGTTCACAAAATTATAATAGTAAGTACTTATATTATCTAAATTAAATGGTTGTTTATTTACAGTATTTTTATTAGAATATATAAAATCTTTTACATATCTTATAATTGACATAATTATATTGTTATTACCTGGTATATCAAATATAGTATCCATATGTCTTATTTTATATTTAAAACTATTAGTTATATTACGATCATACGTGTTATTCCAGTCGTTATCTATTAGAATAACATTCTGAGCCTTCAGATCACTAAACCCCTGTAAAATATTTAAGTAGTCCAACTGGTTAACATCAGTTTCGGTTCTAACAGATAGATTAGTAGTTTCGTATGTTTTAATCAAATTTTGTATATCTATACCACATGTTAGTATTCTATATGAGCTATTAAAAATCTCAGGTGTATTATCAATTATCTCATTTGGTGAGATAAATACATCATACCCCGGCTCAAAAGCCGTAATTTTATCATTTTGTGTATTAAAAATATTAGTAAAACTAGAACTAAAATTATCTGGCAAATTAAAATTTAGAACATTTGTATAATTATGTTCATTAGTAGTATTAACTACACAAATAGTTTTAAAACGCAGATATGTTTCATATAAGTATAGTGCTCTGTCTAAAGTATACTGATCAACTCCCTCATCGCCAGGGTCTTCCCCATCTCCTGGATCTTCTCCATCTCCTGGATCTTCCCCATCTCCGGGGTCTTCTCCATCTCCTGGATCTTCCCCATCTCCTGGATCTTCTCCATCTCCGGGGTCTTCTCCATCACCAGGGTCTTCTCCATCACCAGGGTCTTCTCCATCTCCGGGGTCTTCTCCATCACCAGGGTCTTCTCCATCACCAGGGTCTTCTCCATCTCCGGGGTCTTCTCCAGTACCAGGATCTTCCCCAGTACCAGGATCTTCACCAGTACCAGGATCTTCACCAGTACCATCTCCAGGGTCTTCCCCATCTCCTGGATCTTCCCCAGTACCAGGATCTTCACCAGTACCATCTCCAGGATCTTCACCAGTACCAGGATCTTCACCAGTACCATCTCCAGGGTCTTCCCCAGTACCAGGATCTTCCCCAGTACCATCTCCAGGTTCTTCCCCAGTACCATCACCAGGATCTTCACCAGTACCATCTCCAGGATCTTCCCCAGTACCATCACCAGGGTCTTCCCCAGTACCATCACCAGGGTCTTCCCCAGTACCATCTCCAGGTTCTTCACCAGTACCATCACCAGGGTCTTCCCCAGTACCATCACCAGGATCTTCACCAGTACCATCCCCAGTACCATTAGCTGTATTTGTGTCACGTTGTAAAATCCTATCATTCACACTGGATTTAAACTGTGAGTGTTTAATATTTTTATCGTTAGTAGAGTTGTCAATAAATAAGTGGGGGTCGTTATTTAATAGTGCTTTGTTAACATTGTTAATATCTATTATATACATGTTTGACCTAAATAATGTTATATCTTCAATCGCTGCATAAACATGATATATTAATCCAACATATGGTTCATAATCATTATATAAACTAATATCTTTTATTACACCTAAAACTATATTTACATCATCTGCGTCACACAATACAGTTCCCGGAGTGAAAATAGACAATACGCTATTTTCATCTATTTTAAATTCTATTCTAGCTAAATTACCTATTGGATTAACATATTTGTAAATTATGTAGGTATATAATTGTTGATCACCTCTAGTCCACTTTGCTATATTGTCAATATCTATGAACCATAATAGTATTTTGTTATAGATAATGCTATCACGTACCTCTTTTAATTTACCATCTATTTCAGTAGATGATATATTGGAATTATTTAAAGTTTTACCATCTAATGTTATCTTTCCATCTTCTAGCGCAGTGTTATAATTTAATGTAGTGAAATTTTGATAACTATTAGCTTGATTTTCTGGATTTGAGAAATCTAGATTGTTAATATTCATAGCCATATCTTTGAACAATGTAAAACTACCATCATCTTGATTAATTTTACTTGGAACATCTAAACTACTACCCGGTATAGGAACTCCTAAATATACAAATGATAGTCTATATGCTATAATATTTAAATAGCTTTCAAATGTCATCATACGTTTTATGTTATGATTATTCGTATTATTTATATTAAAAAGATTACGTTTGTATATAGGTTTTATAGATAAATTTGCGATGTGAACCTCATCATCTATCTTAAAATTCTGTAGATTATCCAATTTTGCATATAAATATGGTTTGTATAAATTTGTGTTTGAGAAAGCATAATAAAGTTCGGATATATCAGATGTTATAGCATTATAAGTGTTATTGAAGTTATGTTTAAATAATAAATTAGAAACATCATGTATATCATTGATATTGTTAGTGTTAAATCCCATTATGTTAAATGGATTATCATTACTTGATTTATCTATCATAAAACAATATCTACCACTCTCTAAAAAATTAATAGATATATCACGATTACTAAACCTTAAATTTCTATTATAATCAAATCGTATTTCAAATCCAGAATGACAATTTTTTTCTTCCTGTGTTGGCCATATTTCCCATGGGTAGTTCTTCATTAAATCTGACGCAGTTTCTTTTGTAAATGGATAACTATAAGTAGCAAACTGATTTGATGTCTGAAAATTAAACTGATTTATAATATCACCTAAAAAATATAATTTATTTCCAGTCAGATTATTTAATAATGATAAATAGTTTATATAGCCTAATCTAACAATATCCCTCGTGGGTAATCGGCTATGTAGTACTTGTACTTTATATTCCCAACTATTTTCATCTATATCAGAATCTAATAACCAACCCCATTCATTAGGTACAATACAAAATATAGATTTACTATCCAGACCATAAATAATATCTCCAACATTAAATGGAAAACATGTATTAGTATCACCAGACATTTGAAATCTTACAATGTAGTTACCAAAATTATTAGGTGTAGATGTTTGTATTTTAATTACTCTACCAAACTTATAACTATCATATGAGAAACCTATATTTGATATACATATACATAATTCATAATTTAATAATGGTATATCTATATTTGTATCAATAACATATTTATTATTAATAAATGAATAACCATTTTTGGAATCATTTATAATAGGCATAGTATAAGTGTTGATACGAGTATTTAAATTAATAAAATTATATGTATAATCTTTTTGTCTAACACTAATATTATCTAGTAGTTCTTCTATCGTAGATTTAATATTTAAGATATTCTCATTGTATTGTGCACTATTTGCGGATGAAATTAGTCTCATTGAGTATGTATAGGTTGGTAATATACGAATGGTTTGTTCTGTATCTAGAAAATAATCTTCTAGAAATGTGTAATTTTGATTGATAATATTAGTTGTTTCAAAATATATTCGCTGATTATTTTGAAAATTAACACCTGGCATAGCAAAAAATAAATATTTATTTATAGGATTATAATATGTGTTGTAAACAGTATAGTTATAATTTTTATAATATCCAATATCTATTTTTTTACTGGAGCTGTCAAATGTAGTTATAAATCTTGGTGTGTAAAAATTAGGATTATTTATATTATTTCGGGCATTTTTATCAAAATCCTTAATGAAATAATTATATTCCAACATTTCTATCATATTCATTTGACTATGTAAATGTGTAACAAAAGCATCATCATTATAACTACCATTTTCTAACATTACTTTATATAATGGATATGTATCATATAACTGAATATTATTAGCATTTTTAAGAACAGGTTTTGTTATTATAAGCATATTTTTACCAATATGTGTTTCCAGATCTGCGTCTACATATAAATGCGTATTAGGTCTACTTAAATAATACACATTATCAAATGACTGGTCTAATTCTAAATTTACAATACAATTATAATCAGCATAATCACTACAATAAATAAATCCTACACTTTTATTAAATTCTATAAATATTTCAATATTTAAACGAGTTGTCTTGTCTGTTTCGCTATCATACATATAAGGAAATGATTTTAGATCAAGTGGTGGTATATTTACATTGTCATCCAAATTAAATTTACACGTAAATTGAAAGTAACCAGGAAAATTATGCACCTCTGCGTATTCACTAACAACTATACATGTATATAAGTTATTATTAACAGTAAAGTACATGTGAACACCTACCGCTATTTGTTCAGGTATATCACTACGCACACATAGTTGAGCGTAGACAGTAGTAACCTCTGCTATATAATTAACATCACTTTCATTATATTTTATCTTATGACCCACAAACCAAGAGCTAGTTTGTATATTACTATTACTACTGTATGGTACCGAAACATGGTATATAAATGTTAGGCTATCAATGTTAATATTATTAAATTGGACTATTGTATTATATATATAATCAGTTCCATCTAGTATGTTAGCTGGCATATACTTTCCTGCTAATTCCTGTATATTTATACTAGTATCTATCAATCTTAGTTCAACATTATAGAAATATTTAGATTTGGAAATGTCTGTTTCCAAACTAACTATGAAACCAACATCTATCAACTCATCACTCGCTATTGTATTTGTGAAATCGTCCTGGCTAGGTAAATCATAAAATGATATGGCATTAACAGTAAACCTATATATAGTATTATTAACATACAATACATCATCATTGTATAACAATAATGGCATTTTAGAGTTAATATTCTTATCTAATGGTATTAATATTTTATCTGTGGTATCATCTAAAAAATCAGTTGTATAAATATAGTACAAAACATTGTCAGTACTTGTAAATAAGTCTAACTCTTGTTCTCTTAGATACTTATATAATAAATAAAAACTGTATTCAAACTGATAATTATTAAAGTTAAAACTATTTGTAGTATATTCTGAACTATTATCAAACAACATTGTTAACTTTGTAGCAGAATATAAGGTTTCATTTAATTTATTATAATTTCCATAATATGTACCACTTTGATCATAAAAGGCTGCTCTATTGAAATAGTCATATGATATAGAATTTGACACATAATCTATATTTGAAATTGTATAATTATTATTTTCTAATATAAAATAGAATGTATTATTTATGTTATATTTTAATCCATAAATATTAGTATATTCGATATCATTAACATTGAAAATAATATTGGGTAATTTTATGTCCATCAATTTTATAGAATAGATGTTATTCAATTGTGTTGATAAGTCTATTTTATAATAACTAGTAGTAGGATATCCATTAGTTTTAGATATTATTTTATCTATATATATATTATTGGCATCCAAATATAACACATATTTTGATGTCTGTGATGTGTTAAGCTGTAGTTTAATACTATAAAATATTATGTCTTTAGAACCAACAAATTTAGTCTCATTTGAAAACATTTTTTTAACCACTGGATATAAATCATACCAACCAATATAACTTATCATTTCAGCATTTGATATTGATTTTACAGTAAATATAGGGGCATTTAATACGTCACTATATACCATAGAACGAGCTAATATATTATTTGATTTACTTATATCAATGTACCTAAATATAATTTCATCATTATTAACAAGATTTCCTAAACCATACATTGTGAAAAATAAAACGTCTGTCATTTTAGGTGTAAAAATAAATGTAACATATGTAAATTGAATGCGATTTGTTATTAATTTATTGTTGGTTTGACGATTAGCTGAATCTATCATAATATTATATTTTTTTAAATAATGATTACGTTTTTCTAGTTGATCAATTTGATATTTAGATATAGTGTTATCATATGTTGCTACATTAGATGCTGATTTACTATCAACCATATTATTAGTATAAATTTGTGTGCGTTTAGACACATCATCTGTATTAAAACTAATATAACTCATACTATTACATTAGTTTTATTTCTTAATTTATTTACAAGTCATTTTTTATAAGTAAAATAGACTACATCAAACATTTTTTTATAACGACACCCCATTTTAAAAGGAATTTATAGATTGTTAATGAATTATGGTAATAATATCTGAGATATCTCAGATATTGACATGCCGTTATAGAAAACGTTCACTGTATGCTAAATCTTTTGTAATGTACGTTTATTGTCTATCCATTAGCTAACATGTTGTAAAGATTTTTATTATTTATAATATTGCCATAACAAATAATACCCATATCCACTTAATTAGATACCGCTATAAATTATATAATCAACTGTAATAAAAGCATACGTAGTAACAAAGTACAAATTAGATTAAATTAATATTAATTAATCGGATATGGTAAGCGGTTTATTAGTTTAAGTAAGAAAATTGACGTGTATTAAATGTTAGATTAGTACAATTTATTATTTACCAAATATTGTACTATCTGGTTTAAAACCATCTTACGCTCTATCTGGTATGGCCTTATATTTTTCATAGAATCTGTATAACTCATCCAACGAATATCAGATATTTCCACTTCTTGTTGATGTGTTAACTTCAGTTTCGTATAGTCTAACATGTTTTTAGCTCTAGCTATATAGTAAATATGCTTATATTTTTTACCATTACTACCATAATATTTCTCAACAAAACTAGTGTCTCCTATTATTACTTCCATATCACTTATAGGAAAATTCGTCTCCTCACTAAATTCTCTTATGGCAGCATCCAAATTACTCTCATTCATCTTACGTTTACCTTTCGGAAATTCCCATTCTGGTTCTAACCAATTATTTTGACAATTATAAATAACATCATACAAATTTATATATTGCTGTGATTTATTAATGAAGCCACCCTTTATCATATTGAATTTACGTTTAGCAACATTATAGTCTGATTTTATCTTCTTTCGCAGATTTTCATCAACCGTAGCATTTTGCACATCCAAACAATTATAGTCTATGGAATACCACAAACTATCAAAACTCTCATTCAATATACGCACCTTTTCCTCTATGGTCATTTCATTAAAAATACGTTTTATATAATCCAGGTTATCAATACAGTATTTACCCATAACAAAATCCATAAATCCCAAACTAAATTTTCGTCTAATTAGCAAAAATTTAATATTATTATCATTATCCACACAATACAATACAATACCCAGACTAATAATTGGCTCCAAACAAGTTTTTAAAATATGACCTAATTTTCCACAATTACAACAATATATTTTCTTTTTATGATTGTTACTCATAATAGTACATTATTTTTTATAGTGCTATTTTTTAAATAAAAAATTGAAAATTAAAAATAATTTAAAAGAGTATAATAGAATATATAAGATAATACAATGTCAGACGCTTTATTCCACGAACTTATTCTAAATCATAAGATATTCTTACTACCAAAAGAAGTAAATTTACATATAGAT
>Ga0315902_10007139_pt1 | contig 15330 bp, 10 predicted proteins | sample LakEriMetagenome_9_FD_203523 | JGI IMG/M metagenome (GOLD analysis project Ga0315902, IMG submission 203523) | Freshwater fungal communities from buoy surface, Lake Erie, Ohio, United States - Buoy 12 MA117 | ecosystem: Environmental > Aquatic > Freshwater > Lake > Lake biofilm | place: USA... | reverse complement strand
ATTATTTTGCATAAAGCTACTGGAGGAGCTATTGAAGTCTTTTGTCTCGATCCAATGGATAGGGCCCATCAAGATGCCATGTCGGCCGGCTCGGGAATTCGCTGGAAATGCTTGGTTGGTGGTGCAAAAAAATGGAAGGGTGATCAGCCAATTAGCGTGCAAATAGAACGCGGCGGCACAATCGTTCAATGCCATGCTGCTGCCATTGCAAGGCACAATGATTCATTCGTCATCGAGTTTACCTGGAACGATCCAACGCTGGTATTTTCAGAATTTCTCGATGCCGTGGGAAAAATTCCATTGCCACCGTACTTCAAGCGCGATGCTGAGCTATCCGACTTGGAGCGTTATCAAACTGTGTTTTCCAAATACCGCGGATCGGTCGCGGCGCCTACGGCTTCTTTGCATTTTACACAAAACGTGTTCGATGGCTTGAAAGAGCGTGGCGTAGGCATCGACGAACTTACCCTACATGTGGGTGCGGGCACATTCAAACCGGTGAGTTCGGAATCGTTGAGTGGCCATGAGATGCACAGTGAATGGTTTTCGGTTTCGCGAAGTACAATAGAGAAATTACGAAGGCGTGAATTCAAACGACTCGTTGTTGCGGGTACGACGAGCTTGCGCACCATTGAGTCGCTCTATGGGCTTGGGGTTCAGCGATTGCGCGGCGCAAGCTGGAATGAAATGCCCTCACTATCGCAATGGGAAACTTACGACTATGCAAATGAACCCATCTCAGTAAATGATGCGCTGGATGCGTTGCTCAACTATATGGACGAAACCGGCCGCGATTTTCTGCACGCTTCTTCTGCACTTCTCATTGCACCTTCTTTTCGATTTCGCCTTGCTGACGGATTGATTACGAATTTTCACCAACCCAAAAGCACACTCATGGTTTTGGTTGCCGGCTTCATTGGCGATGGTTGGAAGCAAGTCTACCACCATGCGTTGAATGAGGATTATCGCTTCCTGAGTTATGGCGATAGTTCACTGCTTTGGAGAATCTAGATTAGACGGAGCGAATGGCATCAACCGGATTGAGCCGCGATGCTTTGATAGCTGGAATAATACCTGCAATCACACCAACAGCCACGGATATCGTAATACCTGCAATAACTCGTTGCATGGGCAGTATGAAGCTGAAATCGATTATAGCACCAAGCCCCGCTGTAGTAAGCCATACAAATAATAACCCTACCGCTCCGCCAATAATACACAGCGATATCGACTCAAACAGGTATTGAATCAGGATGAAAAAGTTTTTCGCTCCAAGCGACTTCTGAATGCCGATGATTGGTGTGCGTTCGGCAACAGAAACGAACATGATGTTCGCGATGCTGAAGGCTCCAACGAGAATGGAGAAAATACCAATCACCATACCTACAACATTGAACACATCAATAATACTGTCTACAATCTCATTGATCATCGATGACTCGATGATAGAAAAGTCCTTGTCGGCTTTCGGTTTGATGCGACGAACTTCGCGAAAGGCTCCCGTCACTTCATCGCGCAGTTGCTCATTTGAAATTCCGCTTTTTGCCTTGATGAAAATTTTCGAGTCTTCATTTTGTGGAGGAATGAGCCGAGTCGCAAATTGAAATGGCATCATGATTACGCCATCCATGCCATCACCGAATAAAGTGGTGCCCTCCTTTTCGAAAACGCCAATTACGAGCACTTTCAAGCCTCCGATTTTGATTTCTTTACCCAAAGGCGAATCCAATCCGAAGAGTTGATTCTTGACTGTATTTCCGATGATAGCGAAATTCTTCCCCTCTTCTGATTCTATTTCATTGAAGTATCGGCCTTCTGCGATATTCAACGCAATGGTTTGGTTGTAGTCATAGGTTACACCCATAATCCCGGTATTTTCGAGACTATTACTCAAATACGAAGATGTTCCGCTCGTAGAAGACTGAAATGCAACCGCATCGGCACATTCTATTTTTTCTTGTAGCATTTTCATATCGCGCAATGCGGGCGGGCGACGACGCATGTATTTCCACCATGCATAATCCTCCTCGCCGTCTTCCGGACCAAAGGGCCATTTCTGAATAAACACTACATCCGATCCAATGCTGTCGAAGCTCGATTTCATCTCGGCCTCCATACTATCCACCACGCTTAATACAAAAATGATTGAGAAGATTCCAATCGTGACACCCAGTAACGATAGCACCGTTCGGAGCCTGTTTGCATTCAACGCATGCAAAGCAAACAAAAAGCTCTCTCGGATAATGTTCAGAATCATGTTGCTAATCTAGCGATTTGGGGGCCATAGAGCACTGCCGGTTTCTCGCTTACCCGGCATAATTTATTTCGTTTTGTCTCGTTTCCTATGGCTTTGAGCCGCAAGATCTTGTCGATTTTTGCCCTTAACCTTGATGCTCGTCAACTCCATGCCTCATCTTTTGCGATGGCCCCTAGTGCTACTCTTTTGCATAGGAGTGTTTGCCGCGCACGCGCAATGGACACCGCAAAGGTTGAAAGTGCTGGTATCCAATGCTGATACCTTGCAACTGGACTCCATGGCGATCTGGCCCAATTCGCTTACAATTTATTATCAGGGCGCTAAGCTTGCTCCCGAGCACTACGCGTTTCAATCGCAACAAGCGAAGTTGTATGTACGCGACATTCCCGCAGGCGATACACTTCAAGTTAGCTATGCTGTCCTCCCTTGGCGTGCAGGGCTGATTTACCAACGAAAGGACCCGAATATGATTCAGCAGGAAAGCGCGGGGTCATTGCGCCCTTTTGTGCTAGGGAATCAAACGGAGACATCTTTTACGGATGACAAGGCAATTCAGAAAAATGGATCGATATCGCGCGGTATTTTATTTGGCAACAATCAAAACCTCTCGGTGAACTCAACACTCAATCTGCAATTGAGCGGTCAAGTCACCGATCGTATCGGCCTGCTGGCATCTATCACGGACGACAACATTCCCATACAACCCTCCGGAAACACCCAGCAATTACAAGATTTTGATCAGGTGTACATCCAGTTGTTTGATGATAAAACGAAAGTCATTGCAGGCGATTTTCAGTTGCGTCGACCGGCTGGCTATTTCATGAATTATATGAAACGCGCTCAAGGTTTATACACGATAACCGAGCGGCAGGTATCAGCTTCCAACTCGTTTACGGTCGAAGCATCGGCGTCCATTTCAAAAGGCCGTTTTGCACGTAATGTGTTTCAGGGAATCGAGGGAAATCAGGGGCCTTATCGCTTGAAGGGCACAGACAATGAACTCTTCATCATTATTCTTTCCGGAACCGAACTCGTGTATATTGATGGCAGATTGCTCGAGCGGGGCATGGATAAAGATTATGTGATTGATTACAATTCTGCGGAGATTTCGTTTACACCACGAAACCTTATCACGAAAGACCGCCGCATCACCGTGGAGTTTCAATATTCAGAGCGTCGCTATGCACGCCCTATGTTGCAAGCTGCCTCTACGTGGAGAACGGGCGCATCATCCTTTTTTCTAAACATCTATTCAGAAAGCGATGCCCGCAACCAACCCTTGCAGCAAGATTTGAATGACCAGGATAAGCTGGCGCTTGCAGCGGGTGGTGATAACTATCTGGCTACATTTCGAAGTGGTATTGACAGCCTGGGTTATACCAACAATGAAGTGCGATATGCGATGATTGACACGCTTGGTTTCGACAGTGTTTTTGTTTTCTCTACGGATTCCACACGGGCATTTTATCGAGTTAATTTTTCGTTTGTCGGCCTTGGTAACGGTGATTATGTGGAGAATGGATTTTCGGCGAATGGAAAAACGTATCAATGGGTATCGCCTGTATTTGATGGCACGCAGTGGTTGAAGCAGGGATCCTATGCACCGATTGCATTATTGGTCGCCCCAAAAAAAAATCAAATGATTTCTGCAGGTTTTTCGGTGCCGGTTGGAGAGACAGAACGGCTTGTTTGGAGCGGAGAAGCTGCCCTTTCAAATCGCGATCTGAATACGTTTTCTATGCTCGACGCTAATGATGATGTGGGTGCTGCTGCCCGAACTAGATTACAGTGGAACGAATTTAAAAATCAGAACGAAATCAATTCATGGGCTGCTGATTCAATGAAGCGAACGAGAACTTCGGTAAGCGCAACCTATGAATATACCCAGAGGCATTTCAACGGAATAGAACGATTTCGTGAGGTGGAATTTATACGCAACTGGAATTTAACCACTGTAGCGCCGGCATCTGCAGACCAGCATTGGGTAGGCTTTCAAGCAATCAGACGCAACAAATCGTGGGGAAAGGCCAGTGCTTCAATCGATGCACTCCATATGCCTTCCGTATTCAATGGGTATCGAGCAAAATTCAATGCGGATGTTCTCACTCAATCGAAATGGAAGTCCATGATGGAAGGTTCGGCTTTACAAACTTCGGGTATGACCCGGTCATTGTTTGCAAGGCATAAGGGCCAAACCTCGAAGGATATTGGTAAACTTCGCTTAAAGTTATTCGATGAATATGAGCGTAACCTATATCGCACAGCCGATTCTATTCAATTTACGTCCTATGAGTTTTTGGAATGGGAAGCGTCCATAGGAAATGCCGATACAGTAAAGAAGTCGATTCGATTTTTTTATCGCGAACGCACCGATCGTAAGCCTAAGCAAGAAATCTTGCAACCTGCGGCACATGCAGAGCAATATGGAATGCAATGGATACAGCGTTGGAAGAATGAAAGTCGTTTGGTTCTCATGGCAAGCAATCGTCGATTGCGTGTCGTTGATCCTGAACTTTTCACGGCATCGCCTGAAAACACTCTCGTGGGGCGTGTAGAGTATGGATCCAAACTATGGAAGGGTTCCATTCAAAACACCACATTCTATGAAGTGGGTTCAGGACTTGAACAACGCCGCGAGTTTATTTACCTGGAAGTGCCGGCCGGACAGGGAATCTACATTTGGAACGACTACAATGCCGATGGCGTGAAGGACTTAAATGAATTCGAAGTGGCGGCCTTTGCTTACGAAGCAAACTATGTGCGAAGTTTCGTCCAGAGCAACGATTACGTAAAAACTTATACGAACCAGTTTAGTGAATCTTTCACCTTCCAGCCTTCGCGTGTTCTGAAGGGGGCTAAGCCTGTCGGTCGATGGCTGAGTCGGTTGAGCTCTGCAACCACCTTCCGGTTGGAGCGAAAGACGTCGAGGGAGGATGGTTATGAGCGCTTCAATCCATTTACTTCACAACTGCCCGACTCCATATTGCTCGCATCACAAGGGGTCATTCGCAATATTATTTATCTCAATAAGGCAAACCCTGTATTTGGGATGGATTACACGCATCAGATTCTGGATAATCGGAATCTGCTGAGTAATGGTTTTGAAAGAAGAAGGGATGCAATGCATCAACTAGCCTTGCGCTGGAATTTCTGGAAGGCTTTCTCCGTTTTTCAAGAAGCGCGCGTGGGAGAAAAGGGCGCCGAATCAGACTTTCTGAGTGGACGGAATTTCCTGATTAAATCTATTCAAATCCAACCCAAACTAACGTATCAGCCGTCTCCTAAACTAAAGGCGAGCATACTGGGGCAATACACGGACAAGAAAAATATTTTGGCCTTTGAAAAGGCAATTGTATTGAGAGCAGGCGCTGAATGTAATTGGAACCTACCCGAGAAGGGCAGCGTGCGCGCAGAGGCGAATTTTTATCGAATTGATTTCAATGGTGTCACAACAAACTCACTTGCGTTTGAAATGTTGGAGGGACTGCAGCCGGGCTACAACTATACCTGGCAGCTTGCTTGGCAACGCAATGTGGCGGAAAATATCCAACTCAATATCCAATACAATGGGCGCAAACCACAGGATATTCCGGTTATACATTCAGGCAGTGTGCAGGTTCGAGCGGTTTTTTAATGTTATCTGATTGATTGGCAGTTGTGAAAAACTATTCGCAATGCAATCGCAACCTTTCGTCGCATTCCCCTCGTTGAAATGATTGTATGTTCTCATTATGAGAAAATAGATAGTTTAATTATTTTCATTTCAAAAAGGTCATCCAGCGGGGTGGCCTTTTTGCTTGTTGTTCCAACTTTTTATGTGCATGTTTGTTTCATTAAAAAATAATTTTTATGCGCACCCTTCTTTTTTCTCTAGCTACTCTTTTTTCGTCTCTCAGTATTGCACAAAATCCTGAAACCCTTGCCATTGGAACATCAGCTCCGGCGGCAGAAGTAAAGATGATGGATATTTCTGGTAAGGAATATTCTTTGAGTGATTTGAAAAAGCCCGGCGGACTGCTGGTGGTATTTTCTTGCAACGGCTGCCCATTTGTGGTGGGAAGCGAGGGAAGCGAGGGTTGGGAAGGGCGTTACGATGAATTGCGCACGCTCACCGAAGGCAACAACATAGGTATGGCGCTCATCAACAGTAACGAAGCGAAGCGCGATAAAGGCGATGATCTAAAAAGTATGAAGACACGTGCTGAAGAGCATGGCTTTGGGAAATGCCGCTACATGCTCGATGTAAACTCAGCGGTGGCGAACGCTTTTTTCGCGCGCACAACGCCGCATGTTTATCTGTTCGATGGTAATATGAAACTTGTATACAAGGGTGCAATAGACGACAACGTGGACGATAGTAAAAAAGTAAAAGAACCCTATTTGAAAAACGCGATTCAAAATCTCGCTGCAGGTAAGAAAATCAAACCGGCAGAAACAAAGCCGGTGGGCTGCAGCATCAAGCGAGTCGGCTAGTTACTTAGATTGATTTGAGGGGGGTATCCACATAAAGAAGTGTGGATTGTTTTTGAATGATTCAATGCTGGGCGAAGCCACCAGCAACGCTAAGTCGACAAGCCAAAGCACGCCTCCTCCTCCAAATGTAAGTGTGTAGGCAATAGGAACCTTGATGTCGGTTCCAAGGTATAATCTGTGAACTCCAAAAAGACCGAGCGCGATGTCGAGCGCGATGGCGACGAGGCGTGGATTTTCACTCGTATGAATGGCCGGGTTGAATACCCAGAAACCGTCATCGTTTTGAGACATCACTATCCGAGCCAGGGACGATTCAGTGAGTGCCTGCCCGAGAGCGTCTGGTGCGGTTGGCACCAGAGCAAGTAAAAGGATGAAGATTCTCAGGCTGCTCATGAGCCTTGGCAAAGCATTAGGTAAGAATCAGCATGGCATCGCCATAAGCCCAAAAACGATACTTGTTCTTGATGGCTTCATTGTAGGCGTGCATAATCAAGTCATAACCGCCATATGCCGTCACGCACATTAACAAAGCGCTTTCGGGTTGATGGAAATTCGTGATAAGACTATCGGCAATGTTGAACTCGTAAGGTGGATAAATGAATTTGCTGACCCAACCATCGAAGGGCTTTAGCAATCGATCCGTACTTACACTGCTTTCAAAGGCACGCAGTACGGTATTTCCTACGGCACATACGCGATGTCCTGTTTGAAGCGCCTCATTTACAACGCGAGCTGTATCATCTGGAATGATGCATTGTTCGCTCTCCATTTTGTGCTTGGTCAAATCTTCTACTTCCACCTGGCGGAACGTACCCAACCCAATATGCATGGTGATTTCGGGCATGTGAACGCCCTTGATTTCGGCGCGTTTCAGGAGCTCGCGACTGAAGTGTAAACCGGCAGTTGGAGCAGCAACGGCACCTTCATGCTTGGCGAAAATGGTTTGAAACCACTCCTCATCTTCGGGCTGAACAGGTCGATTGATATACTTCGGAATGGGAGTTTCACCCAATTTATAAATCAACGCTTTGAATTCTTCGTGTGTACCATCGAATAAAAAACGCAGGGTGCGTCCGCGTGAGGTTGTGTTATCGATAACCTCCGCAACAAGCTCATCATTCTCTCCGAAATATAGTTTGTTGCCAATGCGTATTTTACGGGCGGGGTCAACTACCGTATCCCACAATAGGCTCTGAGCATTGAGTTCACGCAACATGAATACCTCAATCATACTTCCCGTTTTCTCCTTATTGCCTTGCATCCGTGCGGGGAACACACGGGTGTTGTTGTTGACCAACACATCGCCCTCCTCGAAATAATCGAGGATGTCCTTAAACATCTTGTGCTCGATTTTTCCTGATCGCTTGTGAACAACCATCAGTCGGCTTTCATCGCGGTGCTTGGCAGGATGCTGGGCTATCAGCTCCTCAGGCAGTTTGTATCGAAACTGCCCCAGTTTCATCATGGAAATCAATGGTGTAGAGTTTTAAAAGTGGCCGGCGAATGTACGATTTTGAAATGCCTTTGTAAAGGAATATTTTGTAACCGACTGTTTATCAGTTGTAAAATTGTTAATAACGCATGTCTGTGAGCCGTTCAAGGAGTTGTTCGACTGTCCACGCATCGCTCACATTGAATGGAACACTAAGGGTTCTGCGAAGGGCTGCCAAGTATGCCCCACTATCGGAGCGAACCCCCAGTTCATTTGCCAGGCTCCGTATGTAGGTCCCCTTGCTGCAGACAATCCGAAATTCAGCGATGCCATGATTGAAGGACAGAATATCGAACGCTTCGACCACAATTCGTACTGCCGGTATATCTAGAGTCTCACCTCGGCGGGCTGCCTTATAGGCGCGCTGGCCATCTACTTGTTTCGCACTGTATATGGGCGGTGTTTGCATTTGCTCCCCTACAAATCCACGCGCTGTGTCCTGAAGCTTTTCTAGGCTGAGATGGTCTGTAGGGTAGCCTCCCTCCGGCTTTGTTTCCAAATCGAAACTGGGAGTGGTTTGACCAAACTGAATTTGGCCGGTATATTCTTTTGTGCCGGCTTGCAATTGATCAATGTCGCGGGTCATTTTTCCGGTACAAATAACCAACAGACCGGTGGCCAGCGGGTCGAGCGTTCCTGCATGACCTATTTTGAAGCGTTGCGCATGCCCTTGTTCATTGGGCGGAACGATTACATGGTGCCGCACAAACCCTTTGATTTTATTTAAAACGTCAAAACTGGTCCAGCCAAGAGGTTTGTCGATCAGCAGCAGGCTGGCCGAAACAAATTCTTCGATACTCCCGAACGAGTTGGGTTTTTTCATGCGCGGCAAAAGTAGAGCTACCGGCGTGTTCGTTGGTGGTTTGAAAATATCGTTTAGTTTTGAGCCAATGAAGCACGGGCTTTTAGCTGTTATGGCAGCATTTCTTTTCTTTGGATGTATGTCGAGGGCCGAACGTGCCGCCGACTACAACGACCGGATTGTCGGTGAACAGAAAGCGATTGTGGATGCATTGGTTGTAATGGATTCGACCTTTAGTGATACCAACGCTACCAAAGATTGGGTTGATATGCATTACGCCAATTTGCAAGCGAAGGTGAAGAAAGGCATTTTAGCCCTCGATAGCATAGGCCCTTTTCAGGCAGATCCTTCGCTGCAGCTTTCCGCCAAAGAACTTTTCCGATCCTATGAGTCGCTGGTTGACGTTGAGTACAAAAAACTGGTTGAAATAAAGCTGCTGCCTTCCGAGAGCGTAGATATGGCCATTGTCGATTCCAATTTAGCCATTCAAGATCGCATCTTCGATCAATCCAAAATGGCGCAAGACCGTTTTTTCAAAGCCCAGGAGGAATTCGGTAAGAAGTACAATCTGGAGTTTGAATAAGAGGGGTTCCGATTTTTTCGTTTAGGGCCTCTTCAATTGAGTTCAATGGACTTATCTATTGTTTGAGCTTAATTTTTTTCCAGTATCACGGGCCTTTCCTTCCTTTTTTAAAAAAATCGTGTGGTTTTTGAAACCTTTTATGGGTGATTGCAGTAAACCCTATTGTATTCATTAATAACCACAACCTCCAAAAAAAACAAGCCATGAAAAAAGCTCTACTCACCTTCGCAGTAATGTTCACTGCAGTTTTTACCCTCAACGCTCAACGTGGTATGTTAGAAAACGCAGTTGGTCTGCGCATGGGCCTTGGCACTGGGGTAAACTTCCAGCATTTTATGAATGACCGTACCGCTTTCGAAGCAATAGCCTACCAGCGCTTGGGTGCAGTAAACCTTACTGTATTAGCTCAAGCCCACGAAAAAATATCGAATCTCCGCGGACTTCGTTGTTTCTATGGTGCAGGCGCCCATGCCTGGGTATACAATCAGAATAGTGTTTTGCAGGACAACGTATTGCGCAAGAACTCATATGCACTTGGCGTAGACGCTATCGTGGGGCTTGCGTTCTATCTGCGCTCTATGCCTATCTCTTTTAGCGTAGACTGGAAGCCTGCAATCAATCTGAAAGGCAGCAGCTACATCGAGTGGGATGCCGGTGGATTGAGCGCTCGTTACCGCTTCTAATCATGGGGTGCATGGAGCACCGTAGCAGCCCATAAAATCTTGTATGTCTTCAACGCCGATTATTCCATCCTGATTAAGATCAGCCGCCGGACAATCCTCAAGGCAACCGAAAGATCCCATGATAATCAAAAGATCGTTGATGGTGATGTTTAAATCCCCATCCAGATCACACTCGCATGACTGAGGCTCTACCGGAATGAAAGCGGCGCAGTCGCCGGTAAAAACAAGCGTGTTGTGATTGTCAAGGTTGACAGCGTCTATTACCTGTTCAACACAGGCTTCAGTCCCGGAAATTTCAGCTATGTAAACTCTTAGTATGGCTGTTGGTACAGTGAATTTTGGCAAGAAGCTAGGGTCGTGTCCAATCGCGCTGATGTGATTACCTCCAAACGCCAGATCCATGTCCCAGTCGGCAATCGTACCCAGCGGAAGCACATCAACAATGCTAAAACCTGAAACGGTAAATTCTATACCCTTCAACTCCCTGTCTGGATTCAGAACATAAATATCCACATACCCTTCGGAAGTATTGGTTTCTGCAACTCCTATTGTCGTAGAGTGCTCCAGGTTAATAATTTCATTATCGTATGGGCAGTCCCCAATTTCTTCGGGTGTCAAGCCTTGTTCTTCTTGTCCATGAATACATGCCTCAAGCATCACAGCGTCCGTGACGGTTATGGAACCGTCGTTATTTAAATCTGTGCAGAAAGAAGCCACCACCGATCCGTCGATTGTTGACTCAACATAGTGGTGCACATCCTCTTCGGTCAGCATCGCGTCTGTGACTACATCGCCGCGCTTTTCAATTCCAGGGCAATTTCCGGCACAGTCGGGATGGTTATCTCCAAACGGAATATCCAAGCAGTCGACCACGGGCATGCACATCGAGATGTCTTTGGTGAAATTGATGAGATTGCCTACGCTGTCGCGGTCGAAATGTATACAAACCTGTGCTGCGTTATTATCGTAGCGCTGCTCATAGTGTCCGGCATTATCCGGGCTTTGGTCCCAGTTGGTGCGCACCACCAGAAAATAATCACCTGCCGGCACATCGGTTACATCAATCCACTGGCAAGATAATCCTGCGCCATAAATGTCTCCGCATCCTGCGGTAATCCCCATATTGCCGCATCCGAATTTCGCAATACCACCTCCGCTGCATTCCAAATCGAGGACGCAGAAACCATTTTTGAATCCTATTTGTGGCATCGGGTTGCCTTCTTGGTCAAATAACAGGTATTCAGCATATCCTTCGTAGTGATAGTGGTTGTGGCACTCATCCCATTCAAATTGATCGTTACCACCCGATGGTGATCCAATGAAATAGTCTTGGTTACCGATATTCTTAATATGTGTTGTGAATCGCAATATTTGTCTTGTTCCCATGCCCTGCAGACATCCTTCATTTACAAGGCAGGCGTCGGGGTTTTCAATCGTTGTATTATACAACGAAGTGTAAATGGTGTTGCCCACAATCTCGAGATCGGGACCTAAACCATCGCACTCCGGATCATCGTTGAAGTAGCATGGACCTTCAATTTCAGCAACTGCGTTGTAATTACACGCATCTAAATCGGTACAACCCGTGACAGGTCCCATGTATTCGATAAGGTACGGGATCGAATCTGTTCCGCATGAGCCGCCATTATCTCCTACGCGCAAATAATAAGTGAAGCCGCCGGCGAGCATTGGTGTCATCTCCGCCTGTATTCCACACAAGTCATCGTTATACGTAAATGTTGCCTCATTGGTCTCATCGAAATTCTGCATGTTGCAGTAATCGTAGAGCCAAAGCTTGGTGTCGCAGGTGTTCAGACCGCAGGTGGTTATCCTGTATTGTCCGTTTTGAGGCGGGGTAAAAGCGTACCAGGAACCTGGATGCGGCGCCTGGTTCTCGCCGACCTGCGCATAAAAAGGAACATTGCAGTTTTCGCCGAGTACACAGGAATTGGTTGTCTTCAAACAGATGAAAAAATTGCCGTCAAGCGCACCATAGCCACCTACTCGTATGTAATAGGTATTGCCGGGTATCAAAGTTCCGCAACCGAAGTGAAGGAAGGAAGCATAACCCGGTCCCGAGTCATCATCGCAATATAATTGGCCACCATCGCAGCTGTTGTATACGGCAATGCGCGTATCGGTTAGTGTCCCTAAAACCGTGTATAAGTCGAGTTCATCACCTGTGGCTGTAAAGGAGTACCAAAGGTCCTTCATAAGGTTGGCCCCACTGTTGCCGCATGTTGGGTTGCCCCCTGTGTTGGTAGCCAGTGTGTTGTTTGCAAATAGACTATCCCCATCGATGATGAGTTCAAAAGCATTTTCGCACAAATCGTTTGCAGGCACAACAGCGTTTTCGCAGTTACCGTCATCGAATGTTGCACATGCGTTATAGTTCAGCGCGGTTGGATCGGTGCACCCCATGATTTGTGCCGCCGTGAGTGTAATGGTGAATGTGCCGACAATTGAGTTATAGCCTCCCGCCTGAAGGTAACAGGTGTCGCCTGCTAATACCATGGGGCAGCCTATGATTAGCTGCGACATATATCCTCCAAAATCGTCGTTGCACGCCAAAACCGATGCGCCGCATGCCGAGTAGACTGCTATGCGTGTGTCCGTGTTGGTGCCAAGCGTGGTTTGAATAGTTACATTACCACCCGGATGAATGAAATAATACCATACATCCTTAATGCCCGCGCCGCCACAACCGGGCTCAGGACCATTTACTGCCGTATTCGTGTTATTCGCAGTAATAGTGGATCCGACACTGATAGGAATAGCCCCCGAACACTCATCGTTGGATGGGGCTTGGGCATGTGTCTGGACGCAGCAAAGCAGTGTGAAAACCGCTGAGCAAAAGTGGCTGAGATACTTCATTGGGTTGGTTAAGAGAACCGAAGGTATGGCTTTTTTGACAAACGTTCTAGGCCGCCTATTCAGGAAGTCGCCCGTTAAATCAAGTTAACCAATGTCTGCATGGGGTCGCCTGACCTCACCTTTGCAAACTCATAAACAAGCTTTCATCAGGATAGAATTAGGCTAGTGGTGGAAATTTGATCCCGTTTAATGAATACAAAATACATCCGACTACTGGTGGTGGGTAGCACGCTTGCTGTTACCGGCCTAATCGCCATCCAGGTGTATTGGATCAGCAATGTTTTTACGCTGCGTGAGCAGGAGTTTTCTGAGCATGTAAACCAAGCTCTAAAAAATACCGGTGACGGATTAGAGAAATTCGAATTGGCCCAAGACGCATCTGCCGGCGCATCGTCTGTCAGCCTCAGCGCACCCAATAGAGAAAATTTAGTTATTAATTACGGGGGTGGGGCCGTAAGCGTAGTGCCACAATCCACCTTTGGTGCCGATAGCGTATCGGTCGACCCACTTGCCGCAGCCGGTGTTAAGGACGCAAAGATTCTATCTCAATCAGGAATACTTGACGACATAATGGGGGGGCTGCTCGAGTTGGATATCTATGCGAGTGTCATTGATCGCATTGATACACTGGTACTGGATAGTCTTCTCAAGCAATCACTTGCACTGCAAGGTGTGCGAGCTGAATACGACTACGGCGTGTTCAACAAATTACAACAACCTGAAATTATTCCGGTCAACTCTAGGTCGAGTGCTGAACAAATCCAACGCGAAGGATACCGTATCCAGCTTTTCCCCAAAGATCCTATCGCTGACCCGAATTACCTCTGTGTGTGGTTTCCTCGAGAGCGGCAATATGTGATTAGCACCATGGGTACGATGCTTATCACGTCGGCCATTCTCATGGTCATGATCATGCTGCTCTTCTCTTTTTCCATCACTACCATCTATCGTCAGAAAAAACTGAGCGAAATCAAGAATGACTTTATTAATAACATGACTCATGAATTGAAAACACCAATTGCCACAATTTCGCTGGCATGTGAGGCGTTGAGCGATCCGGATATGCGGACGGGCGAGAAGGCAATTACGAGTTATGTGGGTATGATTAGGGATGAGAATAAGCGATTGGGAATTTTGGTTGAAAACGTTTTACGCACGTCTATTTTAGAGCAAGGACAAATAAAATTGAAGCAACAGCAATTTGATATGCATGAGGTGATTCGACAAGTAATATCCAATATTGACATTCAGATAAGGGCGCGCAATGGACAAATCGTCACGCGGTTCAATGCTAAGAATTCCATTGTGTGTGGGGATCAGTTGCATATTACCAATGTGGTTTACAACTTGATCGACAATGCCATCAAATACAGTGAGGGCAGTCCGCGGGTCGAAATTCAAACCGACGATGAAGTGCAGGGAATTGCAATTTCATTTACCGATTTCGGAATTGGTATCAGCAAGGAGAATCAACGAAAAATTTTTGATAAGCTATACCGTGTGCCAACCGGGAATATTCACAATGTGAAGGGTTTCGGATTGGGGTTGAGTTATGTGAAGGGAGTGATGGAAATGCATGGCGGCACGGTTGATGTTATGAGCGAATTGAAGAAGGGAACCACCTTCACTATCCATATACCTATTGAACATGAAAAAGAAAACCAGAATTCTTCTGTGTGAAGACGATCCCAATTTGGGAATGCTACTGAAAGACTATTTGATAGCCAAAGGATTTGAAACTGAATTGGCAATCGATGGTAATGAAGGCTTGAAAACCTTTCGTCGCAATTCTTTCGACTTCCTTATCCTCGATGTGATGATGCCGCACAAAGACGGCTTCACCCTGGCGAGTGAAATTCGTCAAGACGATAAGCACACCCCCATCCTTTTTCTAACCGCCAAAAGCATGAAAGAAGATACCCTGGAGGGTTTCAAGGCGGGGGGCGATGATTACATGACCAAACCTTTCAGCATGGAAGAACTGCTGGCGCGCATCCAAGCTATCCTTCGCAGAACTGCCGCCTTGCCCGACGAGCACGAAGATGCTCAATTCACGATTGGCAATTATTCGTTTGATTACCAAAAACAAAAACTTTCGACCACAGGTTTCGAGGTGAAGCTTACGACCAAGGAAAATGAATTGATGTATCTGCTGTGCAAAAACAA
>Ga0315902_10007137_pt1 | contig 15332 bp, 13 predicted proteins | sample LakEriMetagenome_9_FD_203523 | JGI IMG/M metagenome (GOLD analysis project Ga0315902, IMG submission 203523) | Freshwater fungal communities from buoy surface, Lake Erie, Ohio, United States - Buoy 12 MA117 | ecosystem: Environmental > Aquatic > Freshwater > Lake > Lake biofilm | place: USA... | reverse complement strand
ACGCACCCCGGTTTGGTGAAGCGTCTCTTCGAGCTCGAAGTACCCGAGATCGCCGACGGCGTCGTCGAGATCAAGGCCTGCGCGCGCGAACCAGGCCATCGCACCAAGATCGCCGTGTGGTCGAACGACAACAACGTCGATCCGGTGGGCGCCTGCGTGGGCGCTCGTGGTGCTCGCGTCCGCATGGTCGTGAACGAGCTCAACCAAGAAAAGATCGACATCGTCCCGTTCAGCGACAACCTGCCCGACTTCATCGCCAAGGCGCTGTCGCCGGCCAAGGTCACCGAAGTGCGCGTCAGCGACGACCGCACGCAGGCCGACGTGATCGTTCCCGACTTCCAGCTGAGCCTGGCCATCGGCAAGGAAGGGCAGAACGCCCGTCTGGCCGCACGTCTGTCGGGCGTTCGTATCGACATCAAGAGCGAAACCCAGGATCGCAACGAGAAGGCCGGCATCTTCGTCGACTCCGACGAGTTCGCCGATGGCGCGTGGGTCGTCAACCCCGACAGCGGCGAACAGGAGTGGCACGCCGCCGACGGAACGATCATGACGGTGGCCGAAGTCGAAGCGGCCAATGCGGCGCGCGAGAGCGCACGGGGAGAGGGCTGACGACGAGTGGCAGCAGCCAAGATCAAAGTCTCTGACCTCGCCAAGAAACTCGGCATGACCAATGCCGAGTTGATCGAACTCGCCAAGGCGAATTTGATTCCCGTGAAGAGTCCGTCCACCACGCTCGTCGACGCCTACGTGACGATGCTGGAGAAGAAGGCGCACGCGCAAGGACTCGTCCGCGAGGTCGCACCCGAGGAAGAAAAACCGGCCAAGAAGACCACCAAGAAGGCCGCCGCCGAGGGTGATGAGGCTGCGACTCCGAAGAAGACCACGAAGAAGGCGCCGGCCAAGGATGCCGACACCGCCGCAACGTCGGCCGATGAAGGCACTGCGATTCCCGCCGCGCCCGCGGCTGAGGTGGCGGCCCCCGTCGAGCCGGTGGCGCCGGCGATCGTTGCCGAGACCCCGGCCCCGGCTGAGACGCCAGCGCCGACCCCTGCTCCCACGTCAGCGCCCGCGACGGGTCGAGTGATCTCGGGTCGCGACACAACTCGTGATCTACCGCGTCCGGCCGCGCCGCGTCCGCCGGCACCATCGACGGGCCCGTCCAGCGGTTCGGCTCCGGTTGCCCCGGCGGCTCGTACAGCACCCCCGGCTCCGCCGCGGCCCCTCAGCCCGTCGGGCCGTCCGGTTCCGCCTCCGCCCTCGCGTCCGATGAGCCCCTCGGGTCGTCCGGTTCCGCCCCCTCCGGGTGGCCCGCGCCCGACTGGCCCGCGCCCCGGTGGTTTCGGTGGTGGCGGCCAGCGTCCGGGTGGCTTTGGTGGCCCGCGTCCCGGTGGCGGCCCTGGTGGTCCCGGCGGCCCGCGCCCCGGTGGCTTCGGCGGTCCGCGTCCGGGTGGTTTTGGTGGCCCGCGTCCCGGTGGCGGCCCCGGCGGTCCCGGTCGTCCCGGTGGCGGCCCTGGTGGTCCTGGTGGCGGTCGTCCTGGTGGCGGACCGCGTCCGTCGGGTCAGCGTCGCGCTCCCCGTTCGTCGCGTCGACGTCGTCGTGGCGAAGAAGAATTGCTGCCCACCGAGATCCGGTACACCGAGTCGAGTGTTCCGGTTCCCGAGGGCATCATCGTCATCGAGCGTGGTGTGTCGGCGCAGGAGTTCGCTCCGCGACTGAACCGCACCGCAGCCGACGTCGTTCGGTTCCTCATGAAGAACGGCGAAATGGTCACCGCGACCATGACGTTGGCTGACGAGCAGATGGAACTCTTCGCGCTCGACATCGGCGCCGAGATCCTTCTCGTCGAGCCGGGTCAGCAAGAGGAGATGGAACTCCAAGCGCTGTTCGACGACAGCGACGACCTCGACGAGGCCGCCCAGGCACCGCGTCCGCCCGTCATCACCGTGATGGGTCACGTCGACCACGGTAAGACCACGTTGCTCGACAAGATTCGCAACGCCAATGTGGTGGCCGGCGAAGCCGGTGGAATCACACAGCACATCGGCGCCTACCAAACCGAACAGAACGGCAAGCGCGTCACGTTCATCGACACTCCGGGTCACGCGGCGTTCACCAAGATGCGTGCGCGTGGAGCCCAGGTCACCGACATCGTCGTGCTCATGGTTGCCGCTGACGATGGTGTCATGCCCCAGACAGTCGAAGCCATCAACCATGCCCGGGCGGCTGACGTTCCGATCGTGGTGGCCATCAACAAGATCGACAAGGAGAACGCCGACGTCCAGCGCGTGATGTCGCAGTTGTCCGAGCAGAACCTCATCCCCGAGTCGTGGGGTGGCGACACGATCTGTGTGGAGATGGCGGCCCAGCAGGGTCTCGGTATCGACGATCTGCTCGAGCAGCTCACGGTCGTGGCCGAACTCGAAGAGCTCACCGCCAATCCGACGGGTCGCGCCAAGGGTGTCGTCCTCGAAGCCAATCTCGATGTGGGTCGCGGTCCGGTGGCCACCATCCTGGTCGACAAGGGAACGCTCAAGGTGGGCGACCCGATCGTGGCCGGTGCGTCGTGGGGTCGTGTGCGCGCGATGATCGACGACAAGGGCCAGCAGGTGAAAGAGGCTGGTCCGTCGACGCCGGTGCAGGTGCTCGGCCTGTCGTCGGTTCCCAATGCCGGCGACGAGTTCCGCGCCGCCCCCGACGAGAAGACCGCTCGCACCGTGGGTGAAGCGCGCGAACAGCGTCTGCGCGCCAAGATGCAGCGCGGCGATGCTCGCGTGCAGAAGGGCGTCAAGCTCGAAGACATCTTCACGCAGATCCAGGCCGGCGAAGTTGCCACGCTCAATCTCGTGGTGAAGGCCGACGTGCAAGGTTCGCTCGAAGCTGTGACCGAAAGCCTGCGTCGTCTCGAACGCGATGAAGTGAAATTGGCGTTCGTGCACCGCGGTGTTGGCGCGATCACCGAGAACGACATCACGCTCGCGGCCGCCACCAACGCCACGCTCATCGGTTTCAACGTGCGTCCCGACCGCAAGGCCCGCGATCTCGCCGAGGCCGAGAAGGTCGAGATCCGTACCTACGAAATCATCTACAAGCTCCTCGAAGACATCGAGGCGGCCATGGTGGGCATGCTCGCCCCCGAGTTCGAAGAAGTCGTCACCGGCGAAGCCGAAGTGCGCGAAATCTTCCGCGTGCCTCGCATCGGCGCCATCGCTGGTTGCTACGTGCGCACCGGTCAGATCACCCGCGGCTCGAAGGTTCGCTTCCTTCGCGACGGCGTCATCATCTGGAAGGGCAGCATCCAGTCGCTGCGCCGCTTCAAGGACGACGTGCGCGAGGTTCGCGAGGGCTTCGAATGCGGTATCGGTTTGTCCGACTTCCAGGATCTCAAGCAGGGCGACCTGATCGAGACCTACGAAGACAAACTCATCGTGAGGACCTGATGGCCGATCTCGAGTTCTTCTTCGATCCGGTGTGCCCGTGGGCCTGGATCACGTCGCGCTGGGTCGAAGAGGTGCGCTCGCAGCGCAACTACGACGTCCGCTGGCGCTTCATCTCGTTGAAGATCCTGAACGCCAACAACACCGCCGAGTGGTACTCGCCTGAGTACAAGCACATGCACGCCATGGGTCACGAGGCCTTGCGTATCGCGGCCCATCTCGACGCCGTCGAGGGCAACGCGGCGGTTGGCCGCTTCTACGCGGCGGTCGGAACCGAGGGTCACACCAAGGGTCGTCGCGACGACTTCATGGCGCGCACCGACGAGTTCTTCGCCGAGATGCTCACGATCGCCGGTCTCGATTCCTCGATCGTCGCAGTGTCCAAGAACGGTTCACTCGACGCTCGTATCGCCGACGACACAGAAGTGGCCTTGTCGCGCGCTGGTCGTGACGTCGGTACTCCCATCCTCACCTTCCATCCCGGTGCGGCCGACGAAGGTTCGTTCTTCGGTCCGGTGATCGCGCGAATCCCGCGCGGTGCCGAGGCTCTTCGCCTGTGGGACGCGGTCGAGACCGTGGCCACCACTCCGGGTGTCGCCGAACTCAAGCGTTCACTGCGCGACCACCCGAATTTCTCGTAGTCTGACCGCGTGACCCGGCCGCGCAAGTCCAGTGGTTCACGTGGTTCGTCCCGTGGCTATCCCCGCGCCATTCGCCTCGGTGAGTCGTTGCGCGAAGTCATCGCCGACGAACTCGTCCGTATCGACGACGAGCGGTTGTCGTTCGTGACGATCACGCGTGTGGAAGTCGACTCGGAGATGAACCGTGGTGTCGTGTACTTCGACTCGCTCAGCGGCGAAGAGGGCGACGCCGAGATCATCGAGGCTCTCGACGAACACCGTATTCGGTTGCAGAGTTCAGTTGGTCGACAGGTACGAGCCAAGAAGACGCCGATCCTGTCGTTCCGGGTCGACGAGGTGATTCGCTCGGCCGAGCGAATCGATCAGATCCTGCGCGACAATCCCAGTCCGGCTCGCCGCGACGAGGCCTGATGGCCCGTCGTAAACCGCCGCAGGTGCACGGCCTGCTGGTGATCGACAAGCCAGCCGGAATCACCAGCCACGACGTGGTCGACCGCGTTCGCAAACGACTCGGAGAACGTCGAGTGGGTCACGCCGGCACTCTCGATCCCGACGCAACCGGAGTGTTGCTACTCGGTGTGGGTAACGCCACCCGCCTCATGCGATTCATGGATCTCGTCAACGTGGACGGTCGCATGACGAGCCGAAAGTCGTACACCGGCACTGTGGTTCTGGGTACCGAAACGTCTACGCTCGATGCGGCGGGTGACGTGACGGCCACACACGACATGGGTGACGTGATCGCCCGTTTGGACGGGCCTGATGGAAGGGCTCACGTGCAGGCGATCGTCGATGCGAATCTCGAGGGCGACATCATGCAGGTGCCGCCGATGGTGTCGGCCATTCGCGTTGACGGCAAGCGTCTGCACGAGTTGGCGCGTGAAGGTGTGGAGGTCGAACGTGAGCCACGACCGGTCACGGTGTTCTCCTTCGTCGTCACGGCGGTGGCCGGCAACACCATCGACATCGACGTGACGTGCTCGTCGGGAACCTTCATCCGAACCTTGGCGGCCGACCTCGGGCGACTGCTCGGTGGCGGTGCACATCTCCGCGATCTGCGCCGCACGTCGGTCGGTGCCTTCTCCATCACCGAGGCCGCGAGTATCGACGACGCACCACTGCGTCCCACCGAAGAGGCAGTGCGCGCGCTCAGTCAGTACCGAGTGAGCGGAACCGAAGCCGAGTCGTTACTGGTGGCGGCGTCGACCGGCAAGGTTCTGCCGGTCGGCTCGTTCGGTGGGCCCGAACCGTGGGCGGCCTTCGCCGACGATCGTCTGGTGGCGGTGTACGAGTCGTTCAGCAACGAGCGGGTGGGTACGGGCATGGCCCGACCGGCCGTGAGCCTCGCTGGCGCAACTACTTCTTGAGAAGTCCGCGGCACCAGTCGAGCATCTTGGCCGAGTACTGCTCGGTGTGGAAGAGCATCAATTGGTGCTTCCCGTCGGGTAGAACGAAGAAGTCGACCGGCCCGGTGGTGGCGTCGACCACTCGCTGCGCGACCGGCAGTGGGAACGTGGGGTCGTTCTCGCCGACGGCGTAGAGGATCGGTTTGGCGTTCTTCTGAATCGGCACGGCCGGGTCGTAGCGCATGATCGAGGCCCACGACGACATGTCGTACATCCACGTGTTGTACGGATCGGCCTTCTTCTGTTCTTTGGCTCCCACGTATCCGTAGTCGGCGTCGAAGTCGAAGTAGCGATCGATGTCGAGACGGAAACGCGAACCCCAGATCTTTTCGATCTTCTCGTACGCCTCGCTGCGGAAGGGATTGTCGGGCGGAATCAGTGGTGAACCGGGAATTGCAAAACCCATCAGGATCGCTCCGGCGAACACGTCCGACTTGGCGTATGCCGAGTACGCGGCGGCCGAGCCGAGTGACGATCCGGTGATGAACACTGGCAAGCCGGTGGTTTCAGCGATGTGCTCGCCGTACATCACGGCCGCGTCGACCCATTGGTCGAGCGTGAACTGGCCGGGTCGTTGCGAGATGCACGAACGACCGTGGCCAGGTGCATCCATCGAGAAGATGTCGACACCTTGACGTGCATGGTGCGCGCAGAAGTTGTCGTAAATGCCGCCGTGGCTGGCAATGCCGTGCTGGATCAACAGTGCGTGATCGGCGTCGGGGCCTTGAAAGCGATAGGCGAAGACTTCACCGAGTACGTATTCGTCGCGTCTCATGTGGAGCACCTCACTCGTTGTCGGATCACGTTCGAGCGATCTTCGATTCGTTGTCGAACGTCACTTTAATCGGTAGCGGATGGGGAGGCTCTTGTGTCCGCCGACGAGAAGAGCTCTGATCATCGAGGGTGTGCCGTCGAAGTCGATCTCCTCGATCCGGGGGACGAGACGGGAGAAGAGCGAGCGCATCTCGTTGCGCGCCAACTGGGCGCCCAGGCAGAAGTGAATCCCGAATCCGAAGCAGATCTGCTTGTCGGCATTGGGTCTGGTGATGTCGAAGGTGAGCGGATCGGCGAAGACCTTCGGGTCGATGTTCGCCGCCTTGTACGAGAGGTACAGCCAGTCACCCTTCTTGACTTCCTGTCCGCAGATCTCGGTGTCCTCGCGCACCGTGCGCATGAAGTGCCGTACCGGTGAGGTGAGTCGAAGCATCTCTTCGACCGCATTGTTGACGAGCTCAGGGCGGTCCTGAAGCAGTCGGAGCTGGTCCTGATGCTCGATCAGCAGATGGAGGCCACCTGCCATTCCGCTCGACGTCGTGTCGTGTCCGGCCGTGGCGACGATGATGTAGTAGCCCATCATTTCGTCCTTGCCGATCGGACAGCCATCGATCTGGCCGTTGGCGATCAGGGTTGCGAGATCGTCGGTGGGGCACGTCTGGCGTTCGGCCGTGATGCCGCTGAAGTAGTCCCGGAAATCCTGAACCACCGAGGCGTGAGCCTCTGGTGACTGAGGCGCTCGCTGGACGTCAGGGTCGTCCCCGCCGAAGAGTTCCTGCGTGAGTTTCAGCATGCGCGCGTAGTCGGATTCGGGGAGGCCGAGAATTCGCAGGATCACCTGGAGCGGATAGGGGACGGCGATCTCGCTCGCGAAATCACACGACCCACCGAGTGCGAGCAAACGGTCGACCGCTTCATCGCTGAGCTGAGCGAGCCTTTCGTCGAGACGCCCCAGGCTCGATGGGTTGAACCAGCCCGATGTGAGTTGCCGATACTTGCCGTGCTCGGGCGGGTCCATGCGGATGAGGGCCTTGACCGATGCCCGACGGTTCTTGATGGCGTCTTGTGTGGCCAGAATCGGTTCGGGTCCATTGGAGAAGAGTTGCGGACGGCGCTCGATGTTCACGATCGTCGAATGGTCGATGACCGCCCAGAAGGGGTCGTAACCCGGTCGTTCGATGCGATGAATTCCGCCGCGCTCATGGAGACGAAGTGCCGCGCGGTTCCACGCGGCGATGTCGCCCCACTTCGTGAAGTCGCTGAAGATGTCGTGCTCGGGTGCGGGTCCGACCCCGGATTCCACTGTGCTCACAGCGCCACCGGAGGAGTGGTCTCGCTCATGTTGTTCCAGACGAACTCGTCGTCGAGCGACATGAGACGTTCGTAGGCGGCCTTGGTGTAGGCCATGCGCGGTCCGGTGGAGTCGAGGGTCGGCTGGGGAACCGGTTGAGCCGGGCGCTCGAAGTGCGCCGGGGTGATCATGCGCTTCAGTTCGTCGTCGGAGATGCCGCACAGGCCGACCACCTCAGGGTCGACCCACGCCTTTTCGTCGATGTCGTGACCCACCGCGACCTCGAGAGTGAGGCCTTCGGGGCCGGCGAAGTAGATCGACTGGATGAATCCGTGATCGATGGGGCCGAGGACGTGCACACCGCGACTGCGAATGCGATCGCGCATCGCGTACAACTCGTCGAGTGTGTCGACATGCAGGGCGAGGTGCTGCATCGTGCCATGGGTGACCTTGCCGCCGGGGTTGCCGGCGTGAGTCAGGCCGACTTCGATCTGGGCGGGGTTCTCGGGATGCTGGACGAATGCCACGAATGAGTCTTCCGACAGTTCGACGAAGCCGTGGAAGCAGCCGTCCACGCCGTGCATCCAATAGAGCGCGCGCAACGGACATCCGAGCACGTCGCACCAGAACTCGAGTTGTTCCTTCATGTTCGTGGTCGACAGCGCCAGATGGTTGACCCCGCGCGGGTGCAGTGTCGCCATGTTTCCCTCCATGATCCCGACGGCTCTCCAGCCGTGACCGCCGTCGCTCAGGTTAGGGCATGGGGTCGACCAGGACGTTTTTGCGCAGCCGGAACTAGCGTTTCGCCCGTGCTGATCATCGACGACTTCGCGCGACGGGTGTGGCCCGACCAGCGCAGTGTCGTGACCATTGGCGCCTACGACGGTCTGCACGCCGGTCACCGCACGGTGATCGATCACGTGAAGGCCGTGGCCCGTGAGCATTCGGCCAAGAGTGTGATCGTCACCTTCGATCGTCACCCGGCCAGCCTCGTGAGACCCGAGTCGGCCCCGCGCCTGCTCACCGATCAGCATCAGAAGCTCGAACTCCTGGCCGGCACCGAAGTCGACGCAGTCGCCATCGTTCGCTTCGACGAGGCGCAGGCCGCTGAGTCTCCCGAAGACTTCGTGCGGCGAGTCCTGGTGAATGGCCTCGGCGTTGCCGCCATCGTCGTGGGGGAGGACTTCCACTTCGGTCGTGGACGGTCCGGCAACGTGTCGCTGCTTCGCGCACTGGGCGGCGAACTCGACTTCTCCGTCGTGCCGCACGAACTCGTCACGGGTGACGACACGATCATCAGCTCGACCGCCATTCGCCGGGCCGTCGCCGAGGGCGACATCGTGCGAGCCAATGAGTGGCTGGGCCGCGCGTACGAGCTCCGCGGCATCGTGGGTGACGGAGACAAACGCGGCCGCACGATCGGATTTCCGACGGCCAACGTGGAAGTTCCGTCGGCGATGAGCATCCCCGGTGACGGTGTGTACGCGGCGTGGTACGAGCGCGATTCGGGACCCCGAGCCGGTGCTGTGTACCCGGCTGCCGTCAACATCGGTCGCCGACCGACCTTCTACGAGAACCAACCGGTGTCGCTCATCGAAGCCCACATCCTCGACAACGGGCCCGCCGAGCACCAGCCCCTCGATCTCTACGGCGAGAGTGCCCGGTTGCGATTCGTGGCGCGGTTGCGCGGCGAGCGAAAGTTCGACGGCCTCGACGAATTGCGCGCACAACTGGCCATCGACATCGAAGCTGCCCGCACCGCGCTCGGCTGACGATCGCGGGCGCGCGCCGAGGTCAGTTGCCGGCGACGGGATGCAGGTGGCGGTAGGCCGTGTTGCGCTGGACCAGAGTGCGACCCAACGGAGCCGTCACCGCGCGGAAACCGTCCTCGGTCATCTTCTGACCGTGGTTTGCGCCAGCCGCCCGCGAGATGTTCTCGTCCATGAGCGTTCCACCCATGTCGTTGCAACCGGCCTGCAGGAGTTGACGCGCCCCGTCGACGCCGATCTTGACCCAGCTCACCTGCACGTTGTCGATGAGACCGTCGTAGACGATTCGACCGATCGCGTGCATGAGAACGGTCTCACGGAACGTGGGGCCGCGGCGCGACTTCTTCTGCAGGTAGATGGGTGAAGCCATGTGCACGAACGGCAGAGGGATGAACTCGGTGAAACCACCGGTCTCCTTCTGCAGATCGCGCGTGCGGATCATGTGCTCGGCCCAGCTGGTCGGTTCTTCCACCGACCCGAACATGATCGTGATGTTGGAATGCAGGCCCACGCGGTGAGCGACGCGATGGCATTCGATCCACTCGTCGGCATCCACCTTGTCGGGGCACAACACCTTGCGGGCGCGGGTGTCGAGGATCTCGGCCGCGGTTCCGGGCAAAGATGCCAAGCCGGCCTGCTTCATCTTGCGCAGATACGACTCGAGGTCTTCGCCGTTTCGGCGCGCCCCCTCGGTGATCTCGAGCGCGGTGAAGCCATGCACGTGCATCTCCGGAACGGCATCCTTCACGGCCTGTGTGACGTGCAGGTAGTAATCGCCGTCGAAATCGGGGTGGATGCCACCCTGCAGCGTGACTTCACTGGCACCCATGTTCCAGGCCTCTTCGGCGCGACGTGCGATGTCGTCGAGCGTGAGCAGGTACGGGGTGCCGCGAAGGTTGAGCGACAACGGACCCTTGGAGAAACCGCAGAACTTGCACTTGAAGGTGCACACGTTGGTGTAGTTGATGTTGCGGTTGTGAACCCAGGTGACCGCGTCGCCCACGGCCTGGCGACGCAAGTGGTCGGCGTATTCGGCAATGGTGGCGACTTCGCGACCGCGCGCACTGAACAGTGCGACGATCTCGTCGAAGCCGACCTCCTGGCCGGCCCGGTGGCCGTCGATGATCTCGTGGATCCGAGTGCGTGATGACGGGCCGGGGCCAGGAACCAGCCGGGGCGGCTTGTTATTGGCGCCGCTGTACCACTGAGTGCTGCGGTGACCCACCAACACCACTTCGGCGCCGTCGTGCACCACGTCGGCGGCTGTGACCTTCTCGGGCCAGATGGCACCCGGATCGTCACGACCCATGCCTTCGGCATCGCTGCGATCGAGCACGGTGAATCGGAGCGACGGATCGATCCAGGAATGTCCGGCATCGCGACTGTCGCTCAGGCTCAGCGAGTTCTCGCCGGTGATGAACTCGGGATACACCGTGAGTCGCGGGGCCAATGACATGCCACGGGCTTCGGTGACCGTGCGCAAGATGTCGAGGTCGGGCCAGGGTCGCTCGGGGTTCACGTGATCGGCGGTCACTGGCGACACTCCACCCCAATCGTCGATGCCGGCGTCGAGCAAGACCCCGAATTCGTCCGACAGATTCGGCGGAGCCTGCAGATGGATGTTGGGCGGAAGGATGACGCGAGCTGCCGCGATCGACCACAAGAACTCGTCCTGCGGGCAGGGCGCTTCGTTCTGCATGCCGGTTCGGGGCTTGGGCAGGAAGTTCTGCACGATCACTTCTTGAACGTGACCGTGGCGCGCGTGTGATTCGGCGATGGCCACCAGCGCATCGATTCGATCGGCTCGGGTCTCGCCGATTCCGCACAGAATGCCGGTGGTGAACGGGATGCGGAGTTCGCCCGCGAGTTCGAGAGTGGCAAGGCGGCGTTCGGGAGTCTTGTCGGGAGCGCCGCGGTGGCACGACAGATCGTCGCGAAGCGATTCGATCATCATTCCCTGGCTCGGGCTCACGGTGCGCAGACGCAACAGGTCGTCGCGGTTCAAGGCACCCGCGTTGGCGTGGGGTAGGAGTCCGGTTTCGTCGATGACCAACTTGGCCATCGCGGCGAGGTAGTCGACAGTCGACGTGTAGCCGTGAGTATCGAGCCACTCGCGCGCCACTGCATAACGCTCTTCGGGTGCTTCGCCCAACGTGAAGAGCGCTTCGTGGCAACCGTGCTTGGCGCCGCGCTTGGCGATGGCGAGCACTTCGTCGGGCGACAGGTACGGACTCTCGAGTCGAGCCGGCGGTTGAGCGAAGGTGCAGTAGCCGCACGTGTCGCGACACAGCATGGTGAGCGGAATGAACACCTTGGGGGAGAAGGTGACTCGGCTGCCGTGGCGCTCGTCGCGAATGCGACGGGCCGCGGCCATGAGTTCGTCGAGTGGCGTGTCGACGAGGTGACTGTGTTCGGTCGACCGGGGTCGACCGAAGGATGGACGGGAACCGTCGGAGACAGGAATGCGCTGGCGCGACATGGAAGAACCTCGATGCTCGAAAGACGACCCGGTGGTCGACCGGGTGACCGTCTCGTGGTTTCGGTTGTTGCCAGGGCACAACGGGGGTCGACGGATGCGAGAAGCCGAAGTCCCCCTACCTGTCGTGCTGCGCTCAGACTAGCGAGACGGGTGGTTCTTGAACGCCTCGAGCACGTTGGCCGTGGCCACGCCCACGCGATGGCCGGTTCGGGCCACGAAACCTACCTGCACCCCTGAGGCCGGGTCGCGCACGGTGAAGAACTGCTCGTGTCCGTCGGCGTCGACGATCACATCGGTGAGCAACGGCGCGCCGGCGCCGTTGAGCGTGCCGCGGGCGTAGTCGGCGTTCAACACCTCGATGGCGATGTGGTGGATGCCCGTGCCATGAGCCGCGATGTGCGCGGCGACTTCTGCTCCGGCCTCCGGGCCGACCAGAACGACAGTGACGCCCCCGGCGCCCAGAACCACGATGCCGTTCTGGGGGCTCTGTTCGACGTGGAAGCCGAGGTGGTCGGTGAACACCGTGGTCGCGGCGTTCACGTCAGATACGGCGACCACCACGTGGTCGATGCGGGACGCGACGGTGTCGATGGCCGAGCGTGTTCCCTCGGGGGTGGCCGACTTGTCGGGGGCCGGATCGGGTCGGCGTCCGGCGACTTCGATGCGGTGGGTCTCCGACAGCAGAACGCGCATCACTTGTTCGGCGAAGTCGGGATCGACCCCGGCGTCGATGGCCCACTGCCGACGACTATTGACCACGTCGCGCACACGGGCCGGCTGGATGACGGGAGTGTCGCTGCGTTCCTTCACGCGAGCGACTTCATGGCAGACCTCGAGTCGCTCGGCGAGGACGCGCAGGAGTTCACGATCGAGTTCGTCGATGCGCGCCCGCAATGCCGACAGATCGTTGGTCACGGGCGCAACGGTAGTCGGGTGACGACGGCGAGGGGGCGTGGAAAGAGACCTGACGGGTCGTCGGCTCGAGTGAAAGGGTCCAGCCACCCTCGTGAACGGCGTGGTGGTGCCGCGAGCAGAGAGGAACTTGGTTGTGGAGGTCGGTGTGGCCGCCGTTTTCCCAGTAGTCGATGTGGTGGATCTGACATCGGTGAAATGGAACATCGCAGTCAGGAATCGCACACGTGGTGTACATCGCTTCGAACGCTCGCCTTTGATGGATTGTGGCCAGCCGTTTCGATCGCCCGACGTCGAGAGGGACTCCATGTCCGCCGAGAACCACCGGAATGATCTCGGCGTCGCAGGCGAGGCGGCGGACGGTTTCGACAGGAATTTCCTCACCCAGCGCCGTGCGGCAGGTGGCGGAGGTTCGATCGACGTGGAAGCCGAGACCGTGTGTGAGGGTGTCGAGATCGACGTGGACGACGACTTCGGCCCGCGAGTGTGCCTCCGGAATGTTCGCCCCATCGGTTGAGTAGCCGCTGGACGATGGTTGGGCCAGGCGGTCGACCAGGGCGCGAGCACGCCGGTGATCGTTCGGCTCGATGCCGGGTGCGACATCGATGGGTTCGTGCCGATCGCCTGAATGGAAGATCTGTTCGACCCGGCGTTCGAGTGAGTTGACGATGGCGGCTCCGGAGATCGGATCGAATCGTCCGCGCAGGTTGGTCATGCCCTCGTTGTCGGTCCAGGTGCGCAGGTAGGTGTTCTGGCATTGCCGTTGGAAGGTTGACAGACCGTCGTCGGTGCGGACCGCAGCGACGGTTTGGTCGACGAGCTTGCCGAAGTCGCGCAGGTTCATGGAGGTGGCGGCACTGGCGAGGGTGGAAGCGTGAGCGAGGAAGGCCGTTCTGTCGGCGCCGGCCTTCGTGAGGCCGCGGCTCATCACATCGACGTGAGATGCAGTGGTGCGTCCATCGGCCAGAAACTCTGCGAAGAGAGGAGCCGCCTCGGCGACGTGTGAACGGGTCACGGTGTCTCGTGCTTCGCGTGAGGTCATGCCCGCGTAGGTCATCAGTTCGTACTCGGGGACGACGTAGGCCCGCTGCGCTTCGTCGTCGAGGAGAGCCTCCATGCGTGCAACCAGAGCAATTTCGCGAGCAGCCAAGCGAGCTTTCTCGGCCCGCGTGATGTGGAGTTCACGACGAACTTGGTGGATGGACATCGTGGCGATCTCGGTCGCGCTGGTGTTCACCGCTGTGTCGTTCACGATGGCGAACGTACATAGGGGGTGTTGCAGAGTTGTTCGGCCCGAAATCTTTTTGAAGTTTTTAGGCCTGCTCACTTCGACAGCGAGTCGTTCTGAACCGAACTACTTCTGGTACGGGCTGACTAGTCGCTCGATGTGCTTCGCGAGCACATCCATCTCGAGGTTCACTTTCGAGCCAACGGGACGGAAGCCAAGAGTGGTGACACTCGCGGTGTGCGGAATCACCGCAACCCGGAACGTGTCGGCCGTGAGATCGAACGCGGTGAGGCTGATGCCGTCGACGGTGACCGAACCCTTCTCGACCAGCAGTCGCATGAGGTCCTTCGGTACGCGGACCACGAGATCGGGTGCGGGGGAGACCACTTCGCCCACGGCGTCGACATGACCGAGGACCATGTGCCCGCCGAGACGATCACCGAGCGCCATCGGGCGTTCGAGGTTCACTCGATCACCGGCCTTGAGCGAGCCGGTGGTGGTGCGCTTCAGGGTTTCTTCGCTCACGTCGGTGTCCCACCACGAGCGGCCATCGGCCGTGCCGCTGTCGACGAGAGTGAGGCAGCAACCGTTCACTGCGATGGACGCACCCAGGCCCGAGCCCTCGAGGACCACGGACGCCTCGATGCGCAGGCGCACGCCCGGGCCCCACTCGGTGGAGACGGGAGTCGACGACACGACCGTGCCGAGCTCCTCGACGATTCCCGTGAACATGGAGTCAAACTACCGGTGGGCCCGTGGGGCATTAAGGAGTCGACTGGTAGCAAACTCGTGCCATGACCACCATCCGTGTCTCGTCGCCGCGGGTTTTGGCTCGCCGCGTGACCGAGGGTGGGCTGTCCACCGACACGGTGTACGAGTTCGTCAGTGCCGACGATCCGCATACCGTGATCGCCGAACTCGACACCACCGCGCCGGTGGGCCCGGTGTCGGGAAGGGCCACGTGGGTGTTCGATGTCCATCCCCATCCGTGGGCCCAAGAGGTGGCTGAAGCGGTGTGGGAGTCCCTCGATTGGAGCGAAGTGCCCGACGATGCCGAGGAGCCTGACGACCGGAATTGTGTGGAAAAGGGCTGGTCGTGCCGCATCCTCGTGCGGGTCGGATGGTCGTGATCGGTGCCCGACCAGGTTGAACAGCCTGGCCGCACCCGTAGGCTGACGAAGTCCGTCGGGGCTCCGGCTCCGGCGCGATGCCCAGGTTCCGAACCGGGGCGACCTCCGCACGAACATCACGGAAGGCAGAGCCACCATGGCCGCAACACCTAAGACCGAGACGATCGCCAAGCATCGCAAGCACGGCACCGACACGGGTTCGCCCGAAGTGCAGATCGCGCTCCTCAGCGAGCGGATCAATCACCTCACCGATCACCTGAAGGACCA
>Ga0315902_10007136_pt1 | contig 15332 bp, 12 predicted proteins | sample LakEriMetagenome_9_FD_203523 | JGI IMG/M metagenome (GOLD analysis project Ga0315902, IMG submission 203523) | Freshwater fungal communities from buoy surface, Lake Erie, Ohio, United States - Buoy 12 MA117 | ecosystem: Environmental > Aquatic > Freshwater > Lake > Lake biofilm | place: USA... | reverse complement strand
AAGCGAATCACGGTTTTTCCCGCGATCGTCTTCGCTTCTCCGCTGCAACCCAGAACGCTCCAGCAGCGAAGTCCGCAGCATGGTTTCAATATGATCGTCGTCAGCAGGTGGCGGCCCCATGGCTCCCAGCGCTTCGGGGTCATATTCAATCGTGTAGGAGTGTTTGGCGATGGCCAACGTCGATCCGGGATCCAGTCGCTTTCGGGTGATCCGCGTCCCGTTGACCTTAGTCCCATTGCGACTGTTCAAATCCTTGACGAACCAATATCCTTGCTCGAGCGTCAGACGGCAGTGCTGGCTGGATACGTTAGGGAAGCCGAGGACGATGTCGCACCCTTCCTTTCGTCCCACGGTCAGCCGATCTTTCCGGAGCGGAATGTCGTCGCCGCCGCCTTGAGGGATCAAAACGCCCAAATCAGTTTTAGGGGATTCTGCCACGGCTGCTCTCCTGGATTGGTCCCTCATCTGGATGAGACAGCTACAATTTACGCATCCACCTTTCGCGAGTCAAATTGCTGATGCAGCCTCCAGAATCCCAATTGGAAATCCCATTTTGGCGCCGAGACGGTTTTCCCTACTTTCGCCAAAGTGTTTTTCTGAGGCAGCGTTTTGGAGGACGCGTCCAGAAGGTGAGCCTGGATGGCGGATTTACCTGCCCAAATGTCGACGGGACGGTTGCCAAGGGGGGCTGTACTTTTTGCGACAACCGTAGCTTCAGCCCCAGTCGGCGTTTGAAGCTGCGGAGTGTGGCCGACCAGTTGGCTCACGGCAAGCAGAAGGTATCGGAGCGATATGGGCCGTGTCGCTTCCTGGCCTATTTTCAGCCTGCCACCAACACCTACGCAGCTTTGGAGAAGTTGCAGTCGCTGTATGAGATTCCTTTGGCCGACCCAGAGGTGGTGGGGCTCATTATCGGCACGCGGCCTGACTGTGTTCCGGATGACGTACTGGATTACCTGGATCAACTGGCGGAACGCACCTACGTTTGCGTCGAGTTCGGGATGCAGTCGATGCACAATGAGTCGCTGGACTGGATGAACCGCGGCCACCATCACGACGCCATGGTGGAAGCGATGCAGCGATGCCGTGGACGCAAGTTTGAGGTCGCAATTCACCTGATCTTGGGGCTTCCTGGTGAGACGCACTCCATGATGCATCAGTCTTTAGATGAGGCGATCCAGTTGGGGGCGCAGACGTTGAAGCTGCATAATCTGTACGCGGTGGAGCGAACGCGTCTGGCGGATCAAGTCCGCAGCGGTCAGGTGCAGTTGATGGAACTGGAGGAGTATGTACCACTATTGGTCGATCTTTTGGAGCGGGTGCCGGGGCGCGTGGTGATCGAACGGATCAGTGGCGAGGCACCTTCGAGGTTCCTAGTCGGCCCAGCATGGTGTCGCGACAAACCGAATCTCCAACAGAAGGTGCTCGACGAATTTCAACGTCGCGGGTCCTATCAAGGATTCCGAGTCGATTGATTGCGAGTCGACTGACAGCGGGGCGATTGGGTAGTTTGGTGACGGCGGTCTGTTCTGGGCGACCTGGATAGGCCGGCCATACTTCGCAGGGATCGCGTGCTTGGGGAGATTCCGAAGCAACTGCGGCAGAGATTTCTTGGTGGTTCCAAGCAAAACGACGTCAGATTGCAGGGTATTTCGCCTTTCGGAATCCTGAAGGCGAGCAGGGCAACCCTGCAGCCAAAATCTTTTCTCCAAGTCACCGCTCTGGATTGCTAACCGGTGGTTCGGGTCCCTTGGGCGGATCGATGTTTCGACGTATAATCCCAGCCATTTGGCAGACGGCCGCTCGAATCCACCTCACCGGCCTTTGGGCTTCTGGCTCGACTGCCCCGCACCCCCCGAATCCCATAGTGGCCATTCCATCATGTCCGATGTTCCTGGCGGTCCTCGCAACCAGCAGTCCCAAGGCTCCGATAACGACCCTCGCTCCCTCAGCGACCAGCAGGCGGCACGACTGGAGAAGTTGCGGCGACTAGAGCAGTCGGGGATCGATCCTTGGGGGCATCGGATCGATGGCCGCTTGTTGATCGATGCTGCGCGGCAGCAGGCCGATCGAATTGTTTATCGTCGGTCGGATGGAGTTGAGGTAGCTCTGCCGGAAATCGTCGATGGCTTGGATCTGAAAGCATGGCGGGCGCAGCAGGGAACCGGCGAAGAAGTGGGGCCTCGCGTCAAAATTGCTGGGCGTATCGTCCTGATGCGCCCCACGGGGAAGCTTGTGTTTCTCAACCTGCGAGACTGGAGTGGCGATCTCCAGGTGTTGATCGGCAAGGGGCAGGTGGGTGAGGAATCGTTTGAACTGACCAAGCTGCTAGACCTTGGCGATTGGTTGGCGGTGGAAGGTCGACTGGGGCGGACGAATACTGGGGAACTGACCGTCTTTGCTGACGCGATCGAGTTCATGACCAAGACGATGGAGCCACCACCGGAAAAGCACGCGGGATTGGCCGACCCGGAACTGCGGCAGCGGATGCGGTATCTGGACCTGACCTACAACGCAGGAGTGATGGATACCTTCCGCAAGCGGATCAAAATCGTCCAGTCGGTCCGCGATACGCTCAATCGACATGGTTACTGGGAAATCGAGGGGCCGACGCTGCACGCGATCGCCGGAGGAGCTGCTGCTAGGCCCTTTACGACGCATCACAACGCGCTGAACATGCCGCTGTTCCTGCGTATCGCCTTGGAGCTGCACCTGAAACGACTGTTGGTAGGGGGGATAGAGCGGGTCTATGAGCTGGGTCGCGTCTACCGCAACGAAGGGATCAGCGTGCGGCACAACCCGGAGTTCACCATGATGGAGTGCTACCAGGCGTTCGCTAACTACGAGACGATGATGGAGCTGACGGAGCAGATCATCGGTGACGCATTACGAGCGACTGGTCAGCCGTTGAAGGTCACTTGGGGCGACCTGGAAATCGACTTCACCCCTCCCTTTCAGCGCAGGACTTACGCGGACCTCTTTGCGGAGCATGCACGAGTCGACCCGGAGGACGCGGACGCGATTGCCCGGCTGGCAAAGAAGCTGGGGCTGGAAACGGCCGGAAAGCACCCCGATGTCATCAAGAGCGAAGTGTTTGAAGAGACGGTGGAAGATCAACTGAAGGGGCCGATCTTCGTGATCGATTATCCCGCCAGCATCTGCCCGCTGACCAAACGGAAAACCGGTAAGCCGGAAGTGGCGGAAAGGTTCGAGCTGTTTGTCCATGGGATGGAACTGGCCAATGCCTACACGGAGCTGAATGATCCGTTGCTGCAGGAGCAATTGTTCCGAACGCAGTTGGAAGGTATGGCCGAAGAGGATTCCATGGCCAAAATGGACCATGACTTCATCCGTGCGATGAGGCATGGCATGCCGCCTGCTGGCGGCCTGGGGATCGGGATCGACCGGCTGGTCATGTTGCTGACCAATTCCCGCAGCATTCGCGATATCGTTCTTTTTCCCCTGTTGCGACACGAAACCTGACCTTCCGGGTCTGCGGAAACGTTGTCGCAATCGGCATTCCGAATCGTTTGGGTTCCCCCGCCGCTACAGTAATGGCAGGGTGGATTCTTGAAGAGGATGGAAACTTTCTAGACGTCTGGCGTTCCGATGACATCGGTGGACAAAAGCGGCGATCGAGTGCGGAAGATGTTCTCGGAGATCGCTCCGCGCTACGATCTTTTGAACCATCTTCTATCCCTGAACATCGACCGCTGGTGGCGTTGGCGGACGCTGAAGCGATTGAAGTTGGAGCCAGGGGTTCCGGTTCTGGATGTTTGTACTGGTACCGGCGATCTTGCCCTGGCGATCGCGAAAGAAACAGTTCCTGAGATCCAAGTGCTTGCGACCGACTTCTGCGGGGAGATGTTGGAGATCGCTAGAACCAAGCAGACGAAGGCAGGGATTCCGTCTCCTCGACTGCAGTTTTTGGAGTCGGATACACAAACTCTTCCGTTTGCCAGCGATACCTTTCAGGCAGTAACTGTCGCCTTCGGCTTGAGAAACGTATCGGACACAGGGAAAGGCATCGAGGAGATCCTGCGGGTCTGTCGGCCTGGGGGACAGGTTGCGATCCTCGAGTTTTCCAAGCCGTGGCTACCCGGCCTGAGGCAACTCTACAACTTCTACTTTCGCAGGGTGTTGCCCTGGATTGGTCAGTCAATGGCTCGCAACGGGCAGGGTGCTTATCGTTACCTCCCGGAGAGTGTTGCGGATTTTCCGTCTGGCGGGGAATTGGTGAAAATTCTCGAATCATCTGGGCTGCGGCAGGTGAGTTGTGTTCCCATGACCTTTGGCGTCGCATCGCTTTATCTGGGGCGCAAATGAGCCTTCCAATCGTTTTGGCGATGACCGGTGCCAGCGGCGCCGTGTATGGGGTCCGTTTGTTGCAGCAGTTGGCTGACGCGGGTATCGCAACGCACTGGGTGGCCAGCGAGTCAGGGCGAGTGGTACTTCAGCAAGAGCTTGGGATCCACGGCCGTTCGCCAGAGGACCTGACGGAAGCGATCCTCGGGTACCACTGGCAGCCCAAAGGGGCGGTGAGTTCGCCACGTTGGAGTCCGGTGGCCCCACAGCAGATAGAGACGAGGAAGAAAGTAGTCATTCCGCATCGAGTCAATGACTTCTTCACCCCCATCGCCAGCGGTTCCTACCTGACTCGGGGAATGGTGGTCTGCCCCTGTTCGGGCACGACGCTGTCGGGCATCGTCCATGCGGGAGGCAAGGACTTGATCCAGCGTGCTGCGGAGGTGCATCTGAAGGAGCATCGTAAACTGGTTTTGGTGCCTCGCGAGACACCTCTCTCGGTCTTCCAACTGGAGAACCTGCATCGAGCTGCACAGGCGGGCGCCGTGGTGATGCCGGCCAGTCCTGGTTGGTATCACGGCGTCGGTGAGATCATCGATTTGGTCGACTTTGTCGTCGCCAGAATTCTCGATCACTTGGCGGTGCCTCACCAGTTGATGCGGCGTTGGGGATCGGACAGTTCTGGGCCTCCTGGCTCCTCCGATCGGAAGGAGGGGGCGTGAAATGGGTCAAGTGGCGTCTGTGTTTTCGATCGACTCGTGGTTTAAAGGCGCATGGAGCCGACTGAGGGAGTATGGCGAGCTCGTGCGATTCAGCCACACCATTTTCGCGCTCCCCTTCGCATTGCTCAGTACTTTTTGGGCAACTTTTTCGGCCGCACCTGACAAAGCTATATCGCCCAATTATCCGATTCGCTGGATCGCGATGTTGCTTTGCATGGTGACGGCTCGTAGTTTTGCCATGGCGATCAACCGGGTGGTCGATGCCAAGTGGGATGCTGAAAACCCACGCACTGCAGGTAGGCCGATTCCTGCTGGCAGAATTTCACGTGATGCGGCGATCCGATTTGCGATCGGGTGTGCAGTTGGTTTCATCACCTGCACTGCTCTTTTCCTCCCCAATCGCTGGCCACTGTTTCTATCGATACCGGTGCTGGTTTGGTTGGCTGGATACAGTTACGCAAAACGATTTACCTCTGCGGCACACTTTTGGTTAGGGTCTGCTTTGATGCTGGCGCCGATCTGCGCCTGGATTGGGCTGCGGGGTGAATGGCTGGCCAGTCACCCTAGTGATTTGCTGGCCCCCTCCATCCTAGGAGCCGCCGTGTTTTTCTGGGTCAGTGGTTTTGATCTGATTTACGCCTGCCAGGATGCGGGATTCGATCGCACTGCCGGGCTGCATTCTATCCCGGCCCGTTGGGGCATTCCTGCCGCTTTGCAAACGGCAAAGTGGTTGCACTTTGGCATGTGGTTGCTGCTGGCGCTTCTCCCTTGGGCATCGCCAGCGATTGGCCTGGGTTGGATTTGGTGGGGAGCGCTTTTGGTGATCGCAGCGCTGCTGGTGTATGAGCATAGGATTGTCCGGCCAGAGGACCTGCGTCGGGTAGACGTTGCGTTCTTTCGTTTGAATGGTTGGATCAGCCTGATTCTTTGTGTTTGCGGTATCCTGGATCTGTTTCTGTAGGCTTTCTTGAATACGGACGGAAGCAACATGGCGATGACCCCTGTGCAACGCGATCGACTTCGCGAGATCCGCAATAAGGTGGAGTCGGGGGAAAGACTTTCGATGGACGATGGTCTTTTTCTCGAGGATCCCGCAACACCGCTGCAGGAGATTGGAGTCCTGGCCAACTGGGTTCGGGAGAAGAAGCATGGGAATGTGGCTTACTACAACATCAACACACACTTAAATCCAACCAATGTGTGCGTTTATCGGTGTCGATTCTGCGCATTCCGATCGGACCTCAGGGATCCGAAGGGGTACGTGATGAACGACGAGCAGATCATAGCTCGCGGCCAAGAAGCTACTGATCATGGGTGCACCGAGATGCACTTGGTCGGCGGTCTTCACCACAAGAAAGATTACAGCTGGTACCGAGGCATGCTGTCTCTTTTGAAGCAGCATTTTCCCAAATTGCATCTGAAGGCCTGGACGGCAGTCGAGATCGATTGGTTTGAATTCCTCACCAAACAGAGTTCGTCCGAGGTGCTTGCGGACCTCCGAGCTGCCGGTCTGGGATCGCTGCCGGGTGGCGGCGCGGAAATCTTCCATCCCGAAGTTCGCGACCAGATCTGCGAGCACAAAGCGAACAGCCACAAATGGATTGAGATCCATCGCGCCGCTCATCAACTGGGAATTCGCTCCAACTGCACCATGCTGTACGGGCATATCGAGAAGCCGTACCACCGGATTGATCATTTGATGAGGCTTCGGCAACTGCAGGACGAAACGGGAGGTTTTCAGACCTTCATACCGCTTGCATTCCATCCGGAGAACACCAAGCTATCCCACCTCCAGAAACCTTCGGCACTGACGGATTTGAGGACCATGGCGACCAGCCGGCTGATGCTGGACAACATACCGCATGTGAAAGCCTACTGGATCATGTTGGGAATTGGGACGGCACAAACTGCATTGGCGTACGGTGCAGACGACATCGACGGAACCGTCCGACACGAATTGATCTATCACGACGCAGGGGCTACTACGCCTCAGTGTTTGTCGATTGAACAGATTGAGCAATTGATTCGAGAGGCGGGCAGGGAGCCGGTGGAGCGGGATACGATTTACCGAAGGGTTCATCGAGACCCCGAAAACTTCAGCCACTGGACGACAGGGGAGGCGGTAGATCGTTCGGATCTCTTCCTCCAGAAAACCGCTCAGCACGCAATGTAGCCGGTGTCCAGCGCACGATCGAGGATCACTTGCCCCGACGCAGATAAACGGCATCCTGGGGGCTCAGGCGGCTAATTGGCAATGTGGTGGTGCGCCCGTTTTCTTTCAGCAGCACCAGATGGTGAGCCCCAACTTCGATCAGCGCGGCCCGAACCTGAAATGTCCCTGTGTGATCGGTCCAGGTTCTCCACTCCTGCTGCCCTAGAGGCAGCGAAGTGCCTCTGGAGATGGGAGCGTTGACGTAGCTATTCGGAAGGTTGTTCCCTTGTGGATTGGTGGTGCGGGGTAGCCAGCGACTTTGGGATGCGTCACCTGTGGGGGTAGGGGCGGCGGGTGGAGGATCGCCGAACAGAAGCTCCAACTTCTTCAAAGGATCTTCGTCCGCCTTTTGTTCTGGTGCTGACGGAGCCTTCGGTGGTGTTGGATCGGAGGCAGGGACATCCGGCGAAGGCAAAGGGGATGTGGGAACTTGGCCTGTGGGGGGACGCCATTTCGGCTGGTCGGGAGGGGTGCGATCTTGTTGGATCGGCTGCTTACCGCCGGGTGGCAGAGTGGCGGAGTCGTTCGATGGTTGGGACAGTGCCTGGGGGCTGGTGGATGAGTTGGAAACTGAGTTGGGCGTAGCTGAGATCGATGGTGGATTGAGGGAGTAGGGCAACGGCCAATTGGACTGCCCAACGCATCCACAGAGATCGCAAGATGGGAAAGAATTCGGACCTTGGACCATCGTCCAGGTACCGATCGGCCGGCAGTCATTCAGACGGACATGGGAACTGGGGTGCCCGATGGTGTGTTTGCAAGGCGCCCCCAGCGCGGAGGGCGGGCAGGCTGAGCTGGAGGATGCCAAAGTCGCCAAAAGAACTTGGTTGGCAAGGAAACTTGCCCAGCGCTTGTACCCTACGCTTCGGCCGGGTGGCTGGGTGCAGAGCGATGGTGAGCGAAGCGTTGTATGGGAGTCGTCCATGGAAATGATTCCGCAGTCTATGCGTTGGGAAAACGACATTGAGGAGCAGTTGTCATCGACGCGGTCAGGTCACAACAGGTCTGCCTCGGCTCGTCGGGCGAGTGCGAGCCTACGTCGAAATGCGAAGACTCCTAATCCCATTCGGTAGGAGAAGGTGGGCAGATGAACCCGTGCACGGGAAACCGAACGCTACGATTTGCTGCTGGCCACCCCTGTTCGGGTTGTAGCGATTATGCGGCCTGGAATCGCTTCGAATCGTTAGTGGTCGGGTTGCCCTTATCTGGATTGCAGGCTGGAGAGAGTCGTCGCGATTGCTGGAAGGTGGGGCGCAGCAAGCGTATACTGCTGGAATTGATCGTTCGATGATTTTTGGGGCCGACGGATGGCTGGGTTCCTGCTTCGATTGCTTCGTCAGTGGAACCTGGACCACAAGTTCCTTGCGTTCTTTGCGATCGCGCTGACCTGCAGCTTGCTGTTGGCTTTCTGGGCAATCCAGCGTGTGGCCGCGCGATTGGTGTTGGAAACAACGCGGCAGGCGTCTCGCGATGCTGCCAATACGCATCTTCTCGTCCAGCATCTGCAGACTCTGAGGCTGGTGGAAGCGGAGAATTCTAGCAAGCTCCAGGAGTATTTTCGCCGACAGTTCAGCACGCTGGGGCATTCCCAGGAGTTATTGCGCCCTCAGGGATCGGGTGAGTATCTTTCCCTTGGGGGCCGCGTTAGCAGCAGTCCTTCCGAAAATCAATTGCTGGATCGTTTGGCAAAGCAAGTGGATCAATGGATCGCCAAGAAGTTGGCGGAGGAGGCCGTCAGGTCGGGTGCTGAGGCCGCGGTTGATGAGGAGCCCAATGTATCAGGGTTCAGCAACGACTCAGCTTCCGATAGTGAAGGAATCAAAACGCCACCAGGACTACCTGTTCCTTTTTCTCTGAAAGATCCTGGACAGGACGAGTATGTTTTTGCTGAGGCGGCGCCAGGTGACGGGAACTATTACTACTACCATCCGGTCCTCTTTGTCGGGCGATGTCTAGATTGCCATAGCGCGACGCGGGGTGGTTCCGAGACCTCCAGCTTAGCCAAAGGTTCGGATCGGCCGTTTCGGGTTTTGCGGATGGCGGTTCCGTATCGTCGAACCCAGGTTTGGACGCTTTGGAGTTATTCGATCATGATCGCGATCGGCATCGCGGTCCTTGGGATCACCCTGTTTGCAGCGCATTGGATCCTGAAGAAACTTGTGATGCGGCCACTGGAGCATCTCCGAGAAGTTAGCGATCAAATAGCGCAAGGGAGCACGGAACTGCGAGCGACCATCGATACGGAGGATGAATTCCGGACTCTTTCCGATGCGTTCAATACGATGGTCCGTCACATGACCGACGCAGAGGCACAGCTACAGCAGGTCAATCAGCGACTGGAACTGAAGGTCGATGACTTGGCGCAGGCGAACCTGCAGCTTTATGAAGCCAATCGCCTGAAGAGCGAATTTCTTGCCAATATGAGTCATGAGCTGCGAACCCCGCTCAACAGTATTCTCGGTTTCAGCGAGGTGCTGCAGGGGGTCGAGGCGCTGACGGAGAAGCAACGAAGGTATGCAGGGAACATCCAGCAGAGTGGCCGTTTGCTGTTGGATATGATCAATGACATTCTCGATCTGGCAAAAATGGAAGCCGGGAAGATGCAAGTCCGGCCGCAATTCATACGGCTCAATGAGGTCGTTGGTGGGCCAGTCGATTTCGCAAGGCCACTGGCCGACAAGAAGAATATCGATCTGCAGTTGCACTGCAAAGTGGACCTGGAGGTCTATCAGGACGGTGGAAAGATTCAGCAGATCGTCAACAACCTCCTCAGCAATGCCGTGAAGTTTACTCCAGAAGGTGGACTGATTCAGGTGGTTGTCGATTCCAACGACGAGGAGCGATTTTTTGTCTCCGTCTCGGACACCGGTGTTGGGATTGCCGAGTCGGATTTCGATATCATCTTCCAGAAGTTTCGCCAGGGACGGTTTCAGCAGTCGGAGGATGGATTGGCACGCAGTCATTCCGGGACGGGCCTGGGGCTTTCCATCGTGCAGGAATTGTGCAAACTGCTACACGGTGAAGTGATGCTGCATAGCCAGTTGGGTAAAGGGAGTACCTTCGTCGTCGATCTGCCACGTCATTACGAAGTGGTCAACCAAGTGACCGACTCGGGGCCGCAGAACGTCGACGAAGCCGATGCGATCGATCAACCGCAATAGCGCAGCCATGGTGTCCGGCGAGCGAAATGGCCTTTCTTGGTGGTGGCAAGCGGAATCGGCTGCTGGATGGGGGCGGCTTATGGAAGGATTCGGGGCGATGAACAGGATCGATAACGCAATGGCTCGGGGAACATAGGAATGAGCGAAGCGGGGCAATCGCTGCGAAGGGTGCAGTTGTTTACCGATGGAGCCTGCAGCGGCAACCCTGGGCCGGGAGGCTGGGCGTTTTTGCTGCGCGATCTGGCCAGCGGTACGGAGCGGGAGGGGTCGGGGGGATTGCCGGAAACAACCAATAACCAGATGGAGTTGATGGCGGTCATTCAGGGACTTTCGGCCCTCAAGCGTCCTTGCGACGTGCAGTTGCATGCTGACAGCGTCTACGTGCTTCATGGAATGAAGGAATGGATGGCTAACTGGAAACGCAACGGCTGGCGCCGAAAGAACGGATCGCGCTGGGAGGCAGTGAAGAACGTCGAACTGTGGCAGCAGTTGGACCAGCTTCAGGAGGTTCATCGAATCACTTTCCATCACATCAAAGGTCATTCTGGACATCCCGAGAATGAACGTTGTGACGAACTAGCGGTCCTCGCCAGTCAGCAATACCGCTGAGCGTTGCTTGTGGCGTCCTTTCCGTATTCAATCGCTAAATCCTAATCCGCTGAAAGAAGGCTCCGTTCTTATGTCCACCATCGATCCTTCGCTGCACCGTCGCCTGGGGGACGCTGAACGATGTTTCTTGGTGGCGATGGAGGCGGCGACCGAGGCCCAGAAGGTTATTCGCCGCTTCTGGGAGTCGGGTTTCGATATTCGATTCAAAGGGAATGCCGACCTAGTTACTGACGCTGACCTAGCAGCCGAATCTGCGATTGCCGCAGTGATTCGGTCGCGACTTCCAGGCCACGCGTTGCTCGGCGAAGAGACTCTGCGAGACGCTGTAGACAGCGAGCATTTGTGGGTGATTGATCCGATCGATGGAACGACAAATTTCGCACATCGCATCCCGCATTTTGCCGTTTCGATCGCCTACGTCCATCAAGGTGTTCGGAAGGTAGGGGTAGTGGTCAATCCGATTACCGACGATTGGCACGTTGCGGTTGCGGGACAGGGTGCATACCACGGCGTTCGAAGGTGCAGGGTCAGTCAGGAGACGCAGTTGGATCAGACGGTGCTCGCGACCGGATTCTATTACGATCGCGGGCGGATGATGGATGCGACGCTGGCAACCGTGGGCGACCTATTCCGTCAGAACATCCATGGCATTCGTCGTTTCGGAACTGCTTCCCTGGACCTCGCCTTTGTCAGTCGTGGGCTTTTCGGAGGTTTCTTCGAGTATCGATTGAGCCCCTGGGATCACGCAGCTGGCGCGCTTCTAGTGACTGAGGCAGGAGGGCGTGTCACCGACTGCGGTGGAGATGAGCTGCCCTGGACCGGGCCGTCCAGTGTTCTGGCAAGCAATGGCCTGCTGCATGAAGCACTTTTTCGAGCGATCGCCCCTCACTGGAACCTTTGTGGGCAATAGCCAACGTCGCAAGCGTCCCCATGGCCTTTGGGTTAGGTAGCAGGCTATCCTGGAAGAGCCGTGCCGGTGGTTTATCGACCTGGAGCAGGCAGCGTCGAGACTATGCTTGCGGGAAGGCGCCAACTGGAGTCGACCGGGCTGGACATCTAGGGGGATGAGCGATGGACGATCTTTGGGGGGAACTGGAGAAGTACGGTGATGTCCTGAAGCCGACGCCAGGTGAGCGGCCTGAGTTGATCGCGCGACAGGACGTGGTCCGTCAGCTGGAAGATTGGATCTTTGATCACCAGGGTTCGGCGGTGCTGGTGGGGCCGTCTGGTGTTGGCAAGACGGCAGTGCTTCAAGAGGTAGCAGCGCGGTTGATGGCGCGCCCCGACGGCTCGATCCGCTTTCTTCGCACTTCATCCTCCAGTTTGGTTGCTGGCAAAAAGTATATCGGCGAATGGCAGCAGGTGATCAAGGACTTGCTTGCCCTGGCTCGACAATTGCCTGTTGTCATCTGGTTCGAAGACTTTTCGGCTCTCCATGGTGCCGGTGTTACCGATACGAATTCCGACAATTTCGCAAGCATGTTGGCTCCCGCTCTCGACCGCAAGGAAGTAGTGATTGTTGGCGAGTGCACGGAGCAGCAGTATCGCAAGTCGATGCAAGCCAATCAGTGGTTTGCCAGGCTGGTGCAAAAGATTACTCTTCCGCCATTGGAACGGAAGGATTGCCGAGCGGCGATTGAGTCGCGGACGGCGTTGTCGCTGAAGGAGCTTCAGACAACGCTGAAGCGGGAAGCCTCGGCGACCCCGGCAGCAATCGATGCCCTGGTTCATTATGGTCGGCTTTACTTCCCAGGAGTGACGGCACCCGCTGGAGGCATCCAGCTTTCGGAATGGCTGACGCAGCATGTCGAAAGGAAATGGCAAACGGCTTTAGAACATCAGCGCCATCATCGCAGGGAGATTCGAAATCGGTTTCGGGTGACGATGGATCGAGTTGAGGATGTTCATCCAACCAGGGAGGTCATCGTCTCGCGTCCGCCTTTGATCGTCGACGTCGATGATGTCGTTCAAACGCTATGCAGCAATACGGGGCTGCCGCGACACCTGCTGGATGACCAGGTACCGATGAACCTTGCGAAGACCGAAGAGCATTTCGGAACCAGGATTGTGGGTCAGCGCCATGCCGTTCGCGAAGTGGTCAACACCGTGGCTCTGGTGAAGGCCGGATTGGCGGACCCCAGCAAGCCGCTGAGTGTCATGCTGTTTGTGGGCCCGACCGGGGTGGGAAAAACGGAATTGGCAAAGACACTGGCGGAGTATGTTTTCGGCACCTCAAGCCGACTGATCCGTTTCGACATGTCAGAGTATCAAGACTACGGTGGAGTAGAACGTTTTCTGGGTGCCCCTGGTGCATCGATGGTTTCGCCAGGACTTCCCGCTTTGGTGCGACAGTCCCCTTTCTCGGTGATTCTGTTGGATGAGATCGAGAAAGCGCATCCACGTATGTTTGATTTGCTGCTTCAGTTGTTCGATGCGGGGCGGCTGACTGATCTCCAGGGGGACACCGCTAATTTCTCCCAAACCATCATCATCATGACCAGCAATATCGGTGTCGATTTGGAGGATGCACAGTCTTTTGGATTCGGTGCTGCGGACCATCCGGAAGACAATACGCTTCTTGCCCTGCAGCAGCATTTCCGTCCAGAACTGCTCAATCGCATCGACCGTGTGGTCCGGTTTGAGCGTCTGGATCGCGCCAGCATTCGGGATATCGCTCAAAGGGAGCTACAGCTTGCCCTGCAGCGCGATGGAGTCACTCGACGAGGGCTCGATTTCGATATCGACCGTTCGGTCATCGACTGGATTGCCCGGATCGGATTCGACAGCCGTTATGGGGCCAGGCCGATCAAGCGGACGATTGAGCGAAATTTGCTTGTCCCTTTGGCCCGTCTTCTTGCCAGTCAGGCCCCGTCGGTTCAGCGACAGATCGTGCGGCTACAAATTCGCGAAGGGAGGCTGGATGTTTCGATCAAGGAGACGGATAGCCAAGCGGATATCGGAGTGGCCGATACGGCGCTGGAGGTGGAGCCGAAGGGGACCAACAAAGGCGGTAAAGGAGGGGAGGGGATCAGTGAGCGGCTGGACCAAGCGAGGGAAGCAATGCTTGAAGAGTCGACACGGCTGATCGACGAAGTCGAATTGCACGGGGTACGCGGACAACGGACGATGCTTTTGGAGGCGATTAATACCAAGGGTTTTTGGGACCGCTCGGAAACCTCTCAGCAAGCTGCGATCCGCCTTCATCGCATCGAACGATTTCTCGAATACAGCGACCGTGTGCTGTTGGAAGCGAAGGAGTTGGGGCTGGCGTCGGTTTCCACCTTACCGACCGTTCAGCGAATCGATCGAGGTGCGTTTGCGAGTCAATTGGAGGCATCTACCCAACGGCTGAGGATAGCTCGCTACATGCTTCGCTGCTCCGATGCTGGCGATCAGCGGGATCTCTTTTTGGTTTTCAATGCTCTGGAAACGCAGGCTAATCCGATGGTGAAAAGACTGGCTGATGCCTACCGCGGATGGTGCAGTGCGAAAGGATTCAGTGCGTTGGTGGTTCACGATCAGGCGATCAGTGCTGAATCGCCGAAGGCCGAGGTGGTTTTGCAGGTGCAGGGAGTCGCTGCCTATGGAATCCTCAAAGGCGAACAAGGGCTCAATCGCTTTCATCATGCCGCAAAGCTTCCACCCTGTCATATAAGAATCCAGGTGCTTCCGATTGAGGATGCGATCCACGAAACCGATCTCGCCATCGAAGTTCAGTCGCGGCGTGCGATCGAAGCAGGGGTCATGAAGATCGATCCGAAAACCAAGTCGATCGCTCGTTTTCGCGATGGAACGCTCAAGGTCATCATCGAAAATGGGCTGGGAAAGAAAGAGTCGGAGGCGGCGGTACGGGAGCTGCTGTTGGCGGAACGACAACGGCAACAGAGGATGGAACCAGTGGAGGAGGAGCCGATCGCTCGTCGCTGGCGACTGGATCGCAAGCCGCAGGTTCATGACCACCGCAGTGGCGTCACGATCGAGGGACTGAAAGAGGTTTGGCGCGGTGCTCTCGACCCTCTGTTCCTTGGGAAACTGGAAGACACCAGCGGGCGTTAGGACGATGGTTTGCGAACGATCGGTGAGTAGACTTCCTGTCGTTTGGCGATGCTCCGGAGGGGTAGGCAGTATCGATGATGGCTGGGGTGCATGTCAGCCATTTAGCCAGCGGGCCGCGCGCGGCGCGAAATAGGTCAGAATGGAAGTGGCTCCGGCGCGTCTAAAGCAAAGAAGGCTTTCGAGGATTGCGGCTTTTTCAGCCAGCCAGCCGTGATCGATGGCACCTTGAAGCATGGCGTACTCGCCACTGACTTGGTAGGCGGCCAC
>Ga0315902_10007133_pt1 | contig 15336 bp, 10 predicted proteins | sample LakEriMetagenome_9_FD_203523 | JGI IMG/M metagenome (GOLD analysis project Ga0315902, IMG submission 203523) | Freshwater fungal communities from buoy surface, Lake Erie, Ohio, United States - Buoy 12 MA117 | ecosystem: Environmental > Aquatic > Freshwater > Lake > Lake biofilm | place: USA... | reverse complement strand
CGGCACGCAGCGAGCCGCGCACGGAACTGACGAAGCAGACGGGCGGCACGGTGACTTTCCGATACAAACGGCCGCGGAATCTGCCGGGCGTGAGCGTGGTGGCGGAGTGTTCCGCGAATCTGGTGACCTGGCAGCCTGCGCCGAGCGTGGTGACGGCCTCCGATGCTGAATTTGACACGCTGGAGAGCACCGCGAGCACGGCGGCACCGTGCTTCTGGCGTGTGCGCTTCGAGACCGCGCCCTGAGTCTTTTTTAACGAACAAAGAATCCCCCAAACCTCCCGCTGACCCTTATGAAAAAAGCATTCTTCCACCTTCTGGCTGCCCTGCTGCTGACGGCGTCCACGCACGCGGCGGTGGTCATCTCCGCGACGAGTCTCGGCGGCTCGGTCTATACGACGAGCACAGGCGGCTTTCTTTCCGACGGCTTTGCGGTGCGTATTGGCCGTTTCGACACGAGCGGTGGGAATCGCGCTTTGATCGAGAACAGCAATGACTTCAACGCTTTGAACGCGCTGTTCCGCCCGCTCGGCGAAGGACAGGCGAATGGCGGGAATGTGAGTCAAAGCGGCGGTTTGAACCTGACGAGCAGCCTGGTGATGAATCCGACCTTTACGTCGGGGGCCTTTTTTGCTCCGCCGGGGCATCTGGCGGGCTCGATTGAGGATGTCGGTGCAGCTTATCTGGCGACTGGCTCGCCTTTGTTCGCGTGGGTGTTCAATCATTCCGATCCGACCCAGGCGACGGAGTGGGGCATCTTCACCTCGAGCATGTGGACCTTTCCCAATGACCTGAGCGGTCTGGTGATGAACACGCAAAACATCAATGACATCGTGCGCGGCCAAAATGTGGGCGGCACCACCGCCGGACAGTTCCGCCTGGCCTCGATCAATGCGGTGCCGGAGCCTGCGGGTGCGCTGCTGCTGCTTTGCGCCGGGCTGATGCTGCATATGCGCCGCCGCCAGCATGCCTGAGACGATTTTTCCATGAAGTATCCAACACTGAAACGCATCCGCCTGCTTTTGCTGGCGGTGATCGGCACGCTAGGCGCGGCCACGGCGGGCGCCCAGTCTGTCGCTCGTATCTGGAATGAGGAACTGCTCGATGCGATCCGGCGTGATGTGCCGAATCCGCCGGGACACGCGCGCAATCTGCATCACACCGCGATCGCGATGTACAATGCCTGGGCGGCCTATAATCCGACGGCGGTGGGTTATCAGTTCAATGAGAAAGTATCGCCGCTGCCGGTGGACATCGAGCTGGCGCGCCGGGAGGCGATCAGCTACGCGGCCTATCGCGTGCTGCGCGCACGTTTCCTGAACAGTGTGGGCGCGGGGACGACGCTGCCGAGCTTTGACACGGCGCTCACGAATCTGGGCTATTCGCCGACGTTTGCGCAGGCGGCTGTGACGAATGGGAGCACGCCGGCGGAGGTTGGCCGCCGCATCGGCCAGATGGTGCTGAACTGGGGCGCGACGGATGGATTCAGCAACACGACGCACCCGCAGGCCTACAACTCCAGCGTGAACGCGAACATGAGCGTGCCGCTGTCCGTCCTGGGCGAAAACTTGAACAACGAGCTGAATGTCCCGCTCGGCTACGGCATTCCTGAGGAAACGAATCCGAATCTCTGGCAGCCGCTGGCGCTGTCCTCCAGCGTCACGCAAAACGGCATCCCAATCCCGGGCGGCGCGCAGGGCTTTGTGGGCGTGCAGGGATTGTCCACGCAGGCTTTTAGCCTCACGCGCCCGAGCAACACTGTGCCGTGGATCGACATCGGCCCGCCATCGCAGCTCGGCGGCGCGACGGATGCCACTTACAAGAGCGGAGCCATCGATGTGCTGACGAAAAGCGCGCTGCTGAATGACCCGACGCTGGTGGACATCTCGCCTGCGGGCGTGGGGAACAATCCACTCGGCACGGACAATGACCCGGGTTATCCGACGAATCCGGTCGCCGGTGGCTCCTACACGGCCAATGAGGTGCCGCTCGGCGACTTTGCGCGCGTGCTGGCGGAGTATTGGGCCGATGGACCTCACTCGGAGACGCCGCCAGGGCACTGGCACGTCATCGCGAACGAAGTGGCGGACATGGCTGGCTTTCAGAAGCGGCTGCGCGGTGTGGGGCCGATCGTGAACGACCTCGAATGGGATGTGAAGACCTACATGTCACTCGCGGGTGGCGTGCATGATGCCGCGTGTGCCGCCTGGGCGCTGAAGCGCTACTACTCCGGCCCGCGTCCGATCACGATGATCCGCTACATGTGCAGCAAGGGCCAGTCTTCGAACCCAAGTGACACAGCGACGTATCATCCACAGGGCATTCCGCTCGTGCCAGATGTAGTGGAGGTCATCACCGCTGACACCGCTGCTCCAGGAGGCAAACACGAGAACATTTGGGATGTGGCGTATGGAGGCACCTTCTCCGGCACGAACTACATCGGCATGATCGCGGTGAAATCCTGGCCTGGCGAGGCTCCGGGCAATCCACCGGCCTCCAGCGGCCTTCCAGCCGTGAATCAAAGCACCGTGCGCTGGATGCTGGGCAAGGACTGGCTGCCCTTTCAGCGAAAGACCTTCAACACACCGGCCTTCCCGGGTTACATCAGCGGTCACTCCACCTTCAGCCGTGCTGCGGCGGAGGTGCTCACGTTGATCACGGGCAGTCCTTACTTCCCGGGCGGTTTTCATAATCACACCGTCACGGCCAACAGCCTGCTGATGGACCTCGGTCCGAGCGTGGACGTGGATCTGCAGTGGGCCTCGTATTACGACGCGGCGGACCAGGCGGGGCAGAGCCGGCGCTGGGGCGGCATTCATCCAGTCGAGGACGATCTGCCTGCGCGTCAGGTGGGCTCGCAGGCGGGCATCAGCGCCTTCACGAAAGCGGAGAAATTCTGGACCGGCACGATTCAGAGCGAGTCGATCAACCCCATCGTGACTTTGGACGCGAACGGCAATGCCGTGGTGACGTGGACGCAAGTGCCGGGCAGGCTGTACGCGGTGAAGAAGAGCACGAATTTCGCGACTTGGACCGAGGCACGCCGTCCCACCTTCGCTCACACGTCCTCCGGCACCTACACAGAGGTCGCCGCGCCTGCGGGCATCGTCTTCCAGATCATCGAAACGCTGCCGAGCATCGCTCGTGTGTGGAATGAGGAGCTCATGGGCGCGATCCGCCGGAATGTGCCGCATCCGCCGGCGCATGCGCGCAATCTGCATCACGTCGCGCTCGCGATGTACAATGCGTGGGCCGCTTATGATGTCACCGCGGTCGGTTATCCCTTCAACGAAAAAGTCTCGCCTCTCCCCGGCGACATCGATGCGGCCCGGCGCGAGGCGATCAGCTACGCGGCCTATCGCGTGCTGCGCTCCCGCTTTGCCACCGGCAACGGAGCGGCCACCTCGCTGGCCTCTTTTGACACCCAGCTCACCAATCAAGGCTACTCGCCGTCTTTTGGCCAGGCGGCCGTGACGAATGGCAGCACGCCGGGTGAGGTGGGCCGCCGCATCGGCCAGATGATCCTGAACTGGGGCCTCACCGATGGCTTCTCCGGCACCGCTTTGCCACAGCCCTACGACGCTGCGCTGAATCCGAACATGGCGCTGCCCATCAGCGCGCTCGGCTTCAATCTGAACATGGAGGCGAACATGCCGATGGGATTCGGAATTCCAAACGGCACCGATCCGAATCTGTGGCAGCCGCTCGCGCTGTCCTCCAGCATCACACAGAATGGCATCCCGATCCCGGGCGGCACGCAGAGCTTCGTGGGCGTGCAGGGGCTCTCCACCAAGGCCTTCAGCCTATCACGTGCGAGCACCTTGGTGCCTTATCTCGATCCGTTTGGAGGTCCGTCACGCGCGAGCACCATCCTCACGCCCAGCGCGAGCGATGCGGAGTATAAAGAGAACGCCATGGATGTGCTGCGCAAAAGCGCGCTGCTGAATGATCCCACCATCATCAACGCCTCGCCCGGCGCGATGGGCAACAGCGCCCTCGGCACGGACAACGGCACTGGTTTCCCGGTCAATCCCGTCACGGGTGGCGCCTACGCGGCGAACAATGTGCCTCGCAGCGACTTTTATCGCGTGCTCGCGGAGTATTGGGCCGATGGACCGAACTCCGAGACGCCCCCCGGCCACTGGCATGTGCTCGCGAACGAACTTTCGGACGATCCGGCGCTCGTGAAGAAGATCCGCGGCACCGGACCCACGCTCGGCCTGCTCGAGTGGGACATCAAAACCTACTTCTCCATCTCCGGAGCCACACACGACGCCGCCTGTGCCGCTTGGGCGCTGAAGCGCTACTACTCCGGTGCGCGGCCCATCACCATGATCCGCTGGCTTTGCAGCAATGGACAGTCCTCCGATCCGCAAGGCCCGTCCTTCAGTCCGTATGGCATTCCGCTGGAAACCGATGTCACGGAAGTCATCACTCTGGCAAGCACAGGCGTCGGTGGAAAGCATGAGCAGATCTGGGATGTCGCCACGAATTCCTACCAGCCCGGCTCCAACTTCATCGGCATGATCGCCGTCAAATCCTGGCCCGGTGAGCATCCCGGCAATCTGCCCGCGCCCTCCATCGCCACGAATCAAAGCACCGTGCGCTGGATGCTCGGCAAAGACTGGCTGCCCTTCCAGCGAAAGACTTTCAACACACCGGCCTTTCCCGGTTACATCAGCGGCCACTCTACCTTCAGCCGCGCTGCTGCGGAGGCTCTCACCTTGCTCACGGGCAGTCCGAATTTCCCGGGCGGCTTCGGTCATCACACCATCCAGGCGAATTCGATGCAGATCGACCTCGGCCCCAGTCAAAATGTCGATCTCCAATGGTGCACCTATTACGATGCGGCTGATCAGGCGGGCCAAAGCCGTCGCTGGGGTGGCATCCATCCGTATGAGGATGACTTCGACGGTCGCGTCATCGGCTCCCAGGCTGGTATCAGCGCCTTCACCAAAGCGGAAAAATTCTGGACCGGCACGATTCAGAGCGAGTCGATCAATCCGACAGTGACCTACAACAGCAACGGCTCCGCCACCATCACCTGGCCGCAGGTGCTCGGCCGCATCTACAAGCTGCAGAAGACCACGGACTTCAACACGTGGACCGATGTCGGCGAGAGCGAGTTTGCCGCCACCACCTCCTCCACCTCCACCGACAGCGCCCCAGCGGTCGGCACCAGTTATCGCGTCATCGAAACGACGCCCAGCGTCGCGCGTGTTTGGAATGAACTGCTCATGGGGGCCATCCGTCGCAACATCCCGCATCCGCCCGCGCATGCTCGCAACATTTTCCACACTGCCTCCGCCATGTATGGAGCCTGGGCCGCTTACGACAGCACCGCCATCGGCTACATGCAGAATGAGAAGGCCTCGCCCATCCCCTCCGATCCTGCCGCACGCGCCGCCGCGCGTCATGAGGCCATCAGCTACGCCGCGTATCGGGTGCTGCGCAGCCGTTTCGCCACTGGAAATGGTGCCGCGCAGTCCCTCGCCTCGTTTGACGCGCAGTTGACCGCCTTCGGCTATTCTCCCTCGCTTGCGCAGGCCCCGACCAACATCAGCACCTCGCCTGCCGAGCTCGGAAAACGGGTCGGTCAGGCCATTCTCGACTGGGGAGCCATTGATGGCTTCTCCGGCGTGAATTTCCCGCAGGTCTATGACAGCAGCGTGAATCCCAACATGAGCCTGCCGCTTAGCGTGCTCGGTTTTAATCTCAACATGGAGGCGAACATGCCTCTCGGTTACGGCGTGCCTCCCGGCACCAATCCGAACCTCTGGCAGCCGCTCGCGCTCAGCTCCGCGGTGACTCAAAATGGCGTCCCCATCCCCGGCGGCGTGCAGCCGCACATCGGCGTGCAGGGCCTCTCCACCCAGGCCTTCAGCCTCACGCGCACGGACAACACGAAGCCCTGGATCGATCCGTTTGGCGGCCCTTCGATTCTCAGCACAGGCGGCAACGTCAGCCCCACCGACGCCGCTTACAAAGACAACTTCATGGACGTCATCCGCAAGACCGCGCAGCTCAATGACAACGTCACCGTGAACATTTCCCCCGCTGCCAGCGGCAACAACCCTCTCGGCGCGGACACCGGAGCCGGCTACCCGCTCAATCCCGTCACCAATCAGCCCTATCCCGCCAACAATGTGCTCAAGAGCGACTTTGTCCGCGTGCTCGCCGAGTATTGGGCCGATGGACCGCACTCCGAGACACCACCCGGCCACTGGCAGGTCCTTGCGAATGAAGTCTCGGAAATGCCCGCGCTCGTCAAAAAAATCCGCGGCACCGGCCCCACGGTCGATGATCTCGAATGGGATGTGAAGACCTACTTCACCGTCGGATCGGCCACACACGATGCCGCCTGCGCCGCTTGGGCTTTGAAACGCTACTACTCCGGCGTGCGGCCCATCACCGCCATCCGCTACATGTGCAGCAAGGGCCAGTCCTCGAATCCATCCGACCTCGCCACCTATCATCCCGAGGGCATTCCGTTGGAGACCAATGTCGTGGAAGTCATCACGCTGCAAAGCTCCGCTCCTGGCGAAAAGCATGAATGGATCTGGGATGTCGCCACGAACGCCTACCAGCCCGGCTCCAGCTACATCGGCATGATCGCCCTCCGTGGCTGGCCTGGCGAGCATCCGAGCAATCTGCCCGCGCCCTCCATCGCCACCAATCAAAGCACCGTGCGTTGGATGCTCGGGAAGGACTGGCTGCCCTTCCAGCGAAAGACCTTCAACACACCGGCCTTCCCCGGCTACATCAGCGGCCACTCCACCTTCAGCCGCGCTGCGGCGGAGGCGCTCACTCTCATCACCGGCAGTCCGAATTTCCCCGGCGGCTTCCACCATCACACCGTCGCCGCGAATTCCATGCAGATCGATCTCGGCCCCTCAACGCCCGTGGATCTGCAATGGTGCACCTATTACGACGCCGCAGACCAGGCCGGTGTCAGCCGCCGCTGGGGTGGCATCCATCCGTATGAAGACGACTACCACGGCCGCACCATCGGCCGCGAGTGTGGCATCAGCGCCGCCACGCTCGCCTTCAAATACTTCGATGGCTCCCTGCTTCAGGAAAGCGTGATCCCCATGCAGGCTTGGAGCCCCAACGGCACGCTCACGCTCACCAGTCCCGCGCGTCGCGGCCTCTGGTATCAGTGGGAATACACCACCGACCTCCAGACCTGGATTCCGCTCACCCTCAGCACCCAGGCCACCGGCACCATGACCACCGTCACGGACAATCCGCCCGCAGGCCAGCGCCGCTTCTACCGCGTCCGCTTCGTCGCTCCGTAATCCGCGCGAAAAACTCGCAAGTCGGCTCTCTTTTCCGCGTGAAGGCCCCATGCGCCTCCTCGCCGTCTTCCTTTCGTCATTCGCCATTCTGGTTTCGTCATTGCCCGCGGCGCAGCCGAACTTCCTCCTCGTCATGGCCGACGACATGGGCTTCTCCGATCTCGGCTGCTACGGCAGTGAGATCGAAACGCCCCATCTCGACAAACTCGCCGCGAAGGGCCTGCGCTTCACCCAATTCTACAACACCGCCAAATGCCACAGCAGCCGCGTGAGCCTCTTGAGCGGCCGATGGTGCCGCCAGGCCGGTGACGAGAGCTTGAAGCGTGCGGCGATCATTCCCGAAGTTCTCGCGCGTGCGGGCTATTTCACCGCCATGACCGGAAAATGGCATTTGAGCCAGGAACCGACTGCTTTTGGCTTCCAGCGCTACTTTGGTCATCTATCGGGCGCGACGAATTATTACCTCGGTGACAAAACCTTCCGCCTGAACGGCGAAAAATGGCCCGTGCCCGAAAAAGGCTTCTACACCACCATCGCGAACGTGGACCGCGCCATCGATTTCATCGGCGAAGCACGCGCGGCGAAGAAGCCGTGGTTTCAATACATCGCCTTCAATGCCCCCCACGCGCCGTTGCAGCCGCTGGAGCAGGATTATCGCAAATACCTCGGCCGCTACGATTCAGGCTGGGATGCCATTCGCGCCGCGCGAGTCGCCAAACAAAAGCAAATCGGCCTGCTGCCTTCGAATCTCGAAGAATCACCGCGTCCCGAGCATGTGCGTGCTTGGGATCAGCTCACAGCGGAACAAAAAGCCTGGGAAGCGAAGCGCATGGCCGCCTACGCAGGCCTCATCGACCGCATCGATCAGGAAATGGGCCGCCTCATCGCCGATCTCGATCAAAACGGCGATCTCGCCAATACCGTGATCCTCTTCGTGTCCGACAACGGGGCCTGTCCTTACGATCGCGGCCGCCCAGAGCCGGATGCGCAGCCTTTTGATCCAAAGACGAGCTGGAGCGACAGCACGGGCTGGGCCTGGGCCCGCAACTCGCCCTTCCGCTACTACAAGCAGAACCAATTCGAAGGCGGCATCTCCACGCCCGCCATCCTGCACTGGCCCGCTGGATTGAAGCAAAAAGCCGGCACCGTGATCGATACACCCGCGCATCTCGTCGATGTGCTGCCCACTTTCGCGGAACTCGCCGGCGCGAAGCCGCCAGAAAGCTTTCCAGGACGCGAACTCACGCCGCTCGCCGGCACCTCGCTCGCGTCCATCATCGCCGGTGGCGAGTTGAAGACGCGCCCGCCGATCCATCTGCTCTTTTCGAGCGATCGAGGCCTGCGCGATGGCGATTGGAAGCTCGTCAGCTTTCAAAGCGAGCCCTGGGAACTCTACAACCTCCGCACCGACCGCACGGAGCTTCACAACGTCGCCGCGCAGCATCCCGACATCGTCCAGCGCATGGTCAAACAATGGCACGACATGGCCGAGCACGTCCTCATGACCCCGCCGAAGGAACGCGCGCCCGTTTCCACCGAACCCGGCGACCACCGCCACCGCGAATGGACCGACTACGACAAGCCGATGACCGCAGGCAAGGTCCGCAAAGGCAAACAAGCCGCCACCACGCTCCCACGAGCCCGCAAAGGCACCAAACTCACCGTCGAAGGCGATCAACTCATCCTCCAATGCACCGGCGATGATCCCGGCCTCGCGTTCGAGCGCCTCAACCTCACCGCCGCAGGGCCTTACGTCCTCGAATTCAAACTGCAAAGCCACGCCACCGGCCCCGCCGAACTCTACTGGACCACCGACCCCGAAACCATCCTCCCCAAAGGCAAACACCTCGACTTCGAAGTGAAACACGACGGCCAGTGGCACGAACACACCCTGCGCATCGACGAAACAAAGACGCTGCATGCCATGCGCCTCGATCCCTGCGGCGGCGAAGGCGAAGTGAGGATCAAAGGCCTCGTTCTAAAAACCCAAGACGGCAAAGTGCTGGCGAAGTGGCCGTGATTCCTCAAACATGACCGTATTCAACCCTGTCTCCGATATGCCCGCTATGTACCAACTCGAATGGCGAAATGGCCGGATCGATGAGATTTACGGTCACCGAGGCTATTATTATGTCTTCAGCGACTCGGAGGTTCTGTCGTTTCTGCCGACGCCAGCCTGGTGTAACATTTGCGGGAAGATTACTCTCTGCGAAAAGCTCGAAAGCCCTGAAGCTATCAAGAGCGAACTCGATCAACTGGAGGAACCCGAGTCAGAGATAGCCAAGATGTTGCGGCGTTCTTCTACGCCTGATTTTTCCGACCGTTGGAAACGTCGCCGCGAGATGGATCTGTTGCTTGTCACCCAGCGCACTGAGCCAGCCTCGTGTCTCACCTGTGGGGGACGACAGGTGGTTCACTTCATCGACGATGTCTGGATGCCTCATCCGGGAACTGGCGAGGAAGTCCGATTCTCTTGTTCTGGAATGTGCAGCACCACCTTCGCAATGAAGTTTTACGACCTCGAAGGTCGTCTTCTCGAGATAGACACTGACGACAAGAAGCGACTCTTGGCGAAAGGCTATTTGTGAGCCTTGGGTGTGATTGTCCGCGTCTCGATTTCGATGCCGGAGGCATCCGAGCGATTAGCCGGGGGTCGAGCGAGGAACGAGCGACTACCCCCGGTGTGACGGAGGAATTTGCGGCCCCTGGAGGGGGCCAAGAAGCGTCTTTCTCGCACCGCCTTCGGGGTGCTGTCTGTCCGGCTGTTCATTCGGTGGCATCGCTCGTTCCTCGCTCAGCCGACCGGCTAATTTCTCTGATGCCTCCGGCATCCAACTTCGGAATTCGGGCTCAACGGCGTGCCGCTGCACTACCGCTAACTGCCAGCTCTCAGATCCGGCCTACAGTCAAAGACGTGGCCCGCTGCCTCTGTCACACTGTAGGCCAACTCCTTGAGGTGGCTCTTCCCCCGTCCAAACTAACGGCGGAGCCGGTGAGGGCTCCGCCGCGTGGGTCGGATGGGCGTTCTTCAGTTGATGCTGATCTGGCGCGGCTTCGCGGTGGCCTTCAGCGGGAGCAGGATGGTCAGCACGCCGTCTTCGAGCTTTGCGGTGAGCTTTTCCTCATCCACCGGCGTGTTCAGGCGCAGGCGGAGCAGGTAGTTCAGCGGCGAGAGCTCGCGGTGCAGCGTCTTCATGCCTTCAGGCAGGCTGGAGGCGCGTTCACCACGGATGGTGAGGACGTTGTCATCGAGATCGAGCTTCACGCCCGTTTTGGCCACTCCGGGCAGTTCGACGCGGACTTCGTAGGCTTCCGCGTTGCCGTTCACGTTGTAGAGAGGCTTGCGGAAGGCGTCCACGGACGGATTGGCGGCCGGGGCGCAGGTGGAGGGAGTGCAGGTGGTGTTCATGGATGGTTTAATGGGTGAGGTTCAAGGTTCGAGGGTTAGTTCAGCGTGATGGTGCGGGGTTTTTGGTGCTCGGCCTTCGGCAGAGTCACGCGCAGGATGCCGTCTTCGAGCTTCGCGGCGATGGCGTCGATGTTGACGCCTTCGGGCACGGAGACAGCGCGGCTGAGAGAGTAGCTGCGCTCGGTTTCGCCGGTCTTTTCGCGTTTCTCGGCGCTGACGGTGAGCAGGCCGTTGTTCAGCTCCAGCTTCACGTCTTCCTTACGCACGCCGGGCACTTCAAAGCTGGCGTGGTAGGCGTCTTTGTCCTCATGGAGGTCCACAGCGAGGCGGTCAGTGGCAGCGCCGGGGAGGATTTCACCGAGCTGGCTGAAGAACTGGCCGAGGGTGGGCATGCCGGCGAACGGATGGCGGAACCACTCGTCGAAGTCGGACACGCGGGTGAGGGCGGAGGGGGTGGAACGGAGGATTTTCATGGCAGATGAGAGTTGGGTTGGGTTTTGGGTTTGGTGGATGGTCTTCCGTCCCATCTCTCTGCATCGCGCATGCCAAAGATGGCCCGCCAGGGCTGGAAGCTCGTGAAATCAAGGCTTCCAGCGTGATTGGGGCTCTCTGGGCACGATTTCGCCCGAGGCCGTTTTGTGCCAAAAAATCGCCGCAAAGGCACAATTTGGCCTTTTGCGTGCCAATCCGGCCTGCGGCCGTTTTTCGCGAAATCAGACGCCTTCCGGCCGCGCGTCCTTTTCCGCCTTGTTCTTCATGCGGATGTTCAGGAACTCGACTAGGACGGAGAACGCCATGGCGAAGTAAACGTAGTTCTTCGAGAAGTGCATGTGGAAGCCCTCTGCGACCAGCGTGGTGCCGATGAGCAGCAGGAAGGACAGCGCGAGCACCTTTACGGTGGGGTGGCGGCTGATGAAACTGCTCACCGGGCCGGCGAAGAACATCATGAAGGCCACGGAGATGAGCACCGCGGCCACCATCACGGAAACGTGCTCCACCATGCCCACGGCGGTGATGACGGAGTCTAGCGAGAAGACGATGTCGAGGATGGCGATCTGCACGAGAATGGCGCCGAGAGCGGCACCTTTGGCCGATTTTTTCTCCGTCTCCGCGAGGCCCTCGATCTTGTGATGGATCTCGGTGGTGGCTTTGTAGAGCAGGAACAGGCCGCCGAGGATGAGGATGAGGTCCTTGCCGGAAATCTCATGCCCGAACACGGCAAAAATCGGGTCCTTCAAGCGCATGACCCACGAGATGCTCAGCAGCAGCAGGATGCGCGTTACCATGGCAAAGCCGAGGCCGAGCAGTCGCGCACGGGGGCGCTCCGCCTCCGGCAGCTTGTCCGTGAGGATGGAAATGAACACGATGTTGTCGATCCCGAGCACGATCTCCATCACCGTGAGCGTCAGCATCGCCACCCAGGCCTGCGGGTCGTTGACCCAGGAAAAATCGAGGAAGGCGGCGGCGAGTACAGGCAGTGTCATGGAGCTGGGGTGAGCGGGGGAGGGGAGCGCGCCGAGAGTAGGCTGTGTTTTCCATCTGGCAACCACCCGCGCGACGGGTCTGGGGCCGCCCCTCAGCCGCGCTTGTGAAAGTTTTCACAAAATCGGGTTGCCCCTCCCCCTCGCGCCCGGATAATCGACCCGCCGATGTCCCCCTCGCTCCCGTTTGCCGCCCTCGATCTTGCCTTCCTCGCCGCCTCGGTGGGAAAGATCATCTTTCTCTGCTTTTTGGTCATCCTGCCGCTGGTCTCGATCGCCGTTTACTTTGAGCGCCGCATCTCCGCCGTGATCCAGGACCGCGTGGGTCCGAATCGCGTCGGCCTGCCGCTCACGCTGCTCGGTTTCAAGAAGGACTGGCAGCCTCTCGGCATCGGCGGCCTCGCGCAGGCGATGGCGGACGGGCTGAAATTCATTCTGAAGGAGGACTTTGTGCCCTCCCACGTGCGGAAGTTCTATTTCTGGCTCGCGCCCTGTCTGGTCGTCGTTCCCGCGCTCGTCACCTGCGCGGTGCTGCCCTTTGGCAGCGAGCTCGACCTGCGCTTCCTCAATCCGCTCATCACCTCGCTCGGCGGCAGCGGCTTCACCGCTCCCATCCCGCTCGTGATCGCTGATCTCAGCGTCGGCCCGCTCTTCACCTTCGCCATCGCCTCCATCGGCGTTTACGGCATCGTGCTCGCTGGCTGGTCCTCGAACTCGAAGTATCCCTTCCTCGGCGGCGTGCGCAGCAGCGCGCAAATGATCTCCTACGAGATCTCGCTCGGCCTCTCGATCATCCCGGTGTTCATGATTTTCGGTGAGCTGAACCTCTGCAAGATGGCAGCGTATCAAGATGCGAACGGCTGGCTGCTCCTGCCCATGTGGGGCGGTGGCTGGGATCCTGCCCGCTGGATCTTGCTCATCCCGATCGTCATCAGCTTCTGCATCTTCACCGTCTCCATGTTCGCCGAGACGAATCGCCTGCCCTTTGACCTCGCCGAGTGCGAAACGGAGCTCGTCGCCGGTTATCACACGGAGTACAGCAGCATGAAATTCGCTCTCTTCTTCATGGGTGAATACGCTGCCATGATCATCGGCTCCGGACTGGCCGTCACGCTCTTCCTCGGTGGCTGGAGCATCCCGTTTTCCACCTACCTCGGTCTGAATGCGACCGCCGGTTCCACGCCGTGGTGGCTCGGGCTGCTGCACATCGGCACTTTCTTTGCGAAGGTCTTCGCCTTCATCGTCTTCTTCATCGTCATCCGCTGGACGCTGCCGCGCTTCCGCTTTGACCAGCTCATGGCGCTGGGTTGGAAGGTCTTCTTCGAGCTCGCGCTCGCGAATGTCTTCCTCACCGCGCTGCTGCTGTGGTGGTTTCCGCTGAAGTGAACCACCGCTCCGCGAAAAACACCGCCAGCGTGCCGAGGAAGCCGCCCAGCGTGTCCGCCAGCCAGTCGCCCACATCGCCGCCGCTGCGTCCCGGCACGTGAAGCTGGTGCCACTCGTCAAACACGCCCACCAGCGTGCAAAACAGCACCGTCACACCCAGCGCCAGCCATTTCCCACGTGCGAGTCCTGCACGGCGCAGCCCCATCAGGAAACAGAATCCACCCAGCGTGAAGTAGCCCGCATGCTCGAATTTGTCGATGTTCGGCAAATCACCCGGAGGAGGCGGCAGCGAGGATTGATCGGACAGCCAATACAGCACGCCAAACCAAACCAGAACGAGGAAGCGCCAGAAAAGCGGGCGGTGGAGCAGCGGGGGCAGTCGGGAAGGCATGCGCCGCAGTAGGCACGGCGGAAGAGGCTGCAAGCGCGTTTCATGCCGGGCCTCCTCGTCCGTTCCTTGATCGCTCCGGCCGCTCAGATAAAGGTCCGCCATGAGCGACCCCGCCGTGACTTCCGCATCCGATCCCCGATCCGCCTCGTTTGAACTCTTTGAGCTATGCACCGCCTTTGTTCTCGGGCTGGGGGCCACGCTTGGCAGCATCGCGGGATACGAGGGTGGACTTTGGGGCGGGGATTCGATGATCAAATTCGCCGAGGCCGCGCGCCTGACCACCGCTGGCGCGGACCAGGGTGCCTATGCCGACTCCAAAATCGCCGCCGACCAGCAGATCAAAATTCAGGGCATTCTGCTGCTCGCCCAGGCCCGCACGCTCAAAGAAGGCGAAAAACGCGACCTGCTGCTCGATCAGGCCAGCGAACTTTTCATCCGCGAGTTCAGCGACCAAGCCTACGCCGCGCTCGAGCTGCCCGCCGAGGCCCGCGAGGCCTACGACAAGGACCGCAAGCTCACCCTCATCGACGAGAAGGACCTTTTTGCCGCCATCGACTTCGATTTCGAGGAGCCTTACTACGACGAGATGTATGCGGAGAAGAAAGCCCTCGATGACGAGGCGAACGGAGTCGATGAGCAGGGCCGCAAATCCGACGACATCGGCGACAGCTTCGATCTCGCGGGTGTTTACTGCACACTCTCGCTGTTCTTCGCCGGTCTCGGCCTCGTCTTCAAAACCCGCGTGCGCTGGGGCTTTTTCACCGCCGGCTGCATCGTTCTCATCGCTGCCTCGGCCTACATGGCCACGCTGGAGTGGACTTGAGCCCGAACTGCTTCAGCGCGCCGTCTGCACACCGCGCACGCCGACTTCGCCGTCAAAAGCGATGAAGTTTGCCTGCGCTTTCTCGGTGGCGAAAACGGCATGCTTCGCTTTTGTCGTCGTTCCCGCGCATTCGACGGTCAGTTCGTCGTTTTGGAACGTGAGGCGCACCGTGAGCCATTCGCTCGTTTTGAAACGCACCCGCGTTTTGCCCAGCGGCAGCGTTTGATCGGCGTTTTCGCCTTTCGACGGGTTTTTCGCGATGTCGATGAAGGCGCGCGACAGCACCACGCGGTAGCTGTGCGCATTATCCGCCGTGTGAATGCGCAGCGAATGACGATCCGCCTCGCCAAGCTTGATCTCGAACTCCAGCACACCGTTTTGCAGTTTCAGCGGCCCGGTGAGCGGCGCGCCTTTGTCGCCGTCCTTCGCAAACCAGGCACCATCTCGCTGCGTCCAGCCTGCGCCTTTGTATTGCGTCAAATCGACCGGCTCCGCGTTCCTCAGCGGCGGCAGCGGCTCAAAGGCGGCCTTCGGCTTCACGCCTGCGGG
>Ga0315902_10007125_pt1 | contig 15345 bp, 14 predicted proteins | sample LakEriMetagenome_9_FD_203523 | JGI IMG/M metagenome (GOLD analysis project Ga0315902, IMG submission 203523) | Freshwater fungal communities from buoy surface, Lake Erie, Ohio, United States - Buoy 12 MA117 | ecosystem: Environmental > Aquatic > Freshwater > Lake > Lake biofilm | place: USA... | reverse complement strand
CGCTCCGCGCGCCTCGATCACCACCGGTTGTTCGCCCATCAGCCTGCTCCCATCTGTTTCCCGCCCATTGACCTATCCGGTGCCCCTGTGGCAAGGGGCCGCCTCGTTCACCGGCAAAGACCGGGCCGGACGCACCCGGGCGGGTGTAGCTCAATGGTAGAGCAGAAGCTTCCCAAGCTTACGACGAGGGTTCGATTCCCTTCACCCGCTCCAGCCCTCCCTTCCCATAACATCCCGAAAATGCTACGAAACCCCTGGAAATTCTAGGGTTTTCACAACGCATTTGTCCCGCTTACGCCCGCATTTTCTCGCCGCATCTCGCGAATCAGGGGGCCATTTTGGGGGCCAAGTGGGTTTCGGTCAATTCGAGTGGCCCCCAGGCTGGGGGCCACTTGGGATGGAAGGGATTGAAATCGTGGCACTTACTGACCTCGCCGTCCGCAATGCTAAGCCGGGACCAAAGCCCTACAAGATGGGTGATTCCCACGGCCTGTTCCTGCTGGTCCAGCCAACGGGCGGAAAACTCTGGCGGTTCAAGTACCGGGTCGATGGTCGCGAGAAGAAACTGGCGATTGGTCCCTACCCGGAAATCGGCCTGGGCGAGGCACGTCGGCGGCTTGACGAAGCCCGCGAAGCTATGTCCGCCGGCAAGGATCCGGCACGTGAAAAGCAACGCGACAAAGTCCGGTCGAAGCTGGAGGCCGAGAACACCTTTGCTGCCATCACCGCAGAATTCTGCGACAAGCGCAGACGGGACGGTCAGCGCGCGTGGGCACCGGCTACCGCCAAGCGTTGCGAGTACCTTCTGTCAATCCTGTGCGGTTCAATCGGCACCATGCCGATCGCCGAGATTGAGCCGGCTGACGTGCTGGTCGCGGTTCGCCGGATCGAAGTCAAAGGCAAACTCGAAAGCGCCCGGCGCACGCTCCAGCTGGCAGGCTCTGTGTTCCGCTATGCGGTCGCCACAGCACGCCTCAAGTCCGACCCAACGCGTGACCTCAAGGGAGCACTGACGAGCCCCACCGTCACACATTACGGCGCGGTTATCGACCCCGCTGGGGTGGGCGAGCTACTCCGGTCAATCGATGGCTATGAAGGCCAGCCGATCACCAAATTCGCGATGCAGCTCGCGCCACATGTGTTCGTCCGGCCTGGTGAGCTTCGGCACGCGGAATGGCCCGAAATCGATTTGGATGGGGCGCTGTGGACGATCCCGGCGAGCAAGACCAAGATGCGCAAGAAACATGTCGTCCCGCTCTCGCGCCAAGCCATTGCGATCCTAAATAGCGTGCAGCCGCTGACCGGCCCAAGCGGCTATGTCTTCCCCTCCGTCCGCACCCGCCGACGCCCAATGAGCGACAACACGATCAACGCCGGGCTGCGTCGCCTAGGCTATGCGACCGACGAAATGACCGCCCACGGTTTCCGCGCGATGGCATCCACACTGCTCAACGAAAGCGGTAAATGGAACCCCGACACCATCGAACGCGCACTGGCCCACGGCGACACCGACAAGGTACGCGCCGCGTACCATCGCGGGGCCCATTGGAAGGAGCGCGTGGCCATGGCGCAATGGTGGAGTGACTACCTCGACGAGCTGCGGAACGGGACGAAATCGGTCTGATGGGCGATCTAACGAGCTGATCGCTGGCAACTGGCGCGCAAATCGCGACTTGCGCGCGACTTGTCAGGATAGGTTATTGTTATTACAGTATTTATCCTCTTCGCAGACGCGATTGCAAATCGCGATTTGCAGGCAAATCGGATTGACACCAGCTCGAAATTTCCAGTTTTTGCCAATTCTACCAATAACTTGCACCCTGCAGCCCACTGCGTACGGTGTGCTTATGAACCAACTCGGAATTTGGGCTCGGCGCACTGTCTCTAAGTTTGTTGAAGGGATGAAAGTTCGACACAGCGGAGCCACAGCCCAGCGGCGCTTGAGACTTTCCTATCTCGCTGACATTGCAGCCGTTCGCTGTGCCGAACCCGGTCACCAAAACCGGCCTTTCGTTCAATAGGATGGCAAACTCCAAAATTAAGCGGTCTTAGCGGTGTCCAGCGCCAGCCCGTTCTCCCACTTTGTTGAAAGCGATCGAAAATGCTCTGATCGAGCCATTCAAATCAAAGTCGCAGAATACGTGCGGTCAGCCAGGCGCAATACCGCGCGCAGATCATCCGCCGTCGTGATAGGCCGGAGGTTGTTCCGGGTGACCTGGGGGTGGTCAAGGGCCGGTTGGATGCAGGCCTCAACCTGCTCGGCGCTCAATCCCAGGTCCTGCAGACTGCGCGGCAGGCCCAGGTCTGACAGCAAACCTTCCAGCACATCGGCAAATGAACCGGAGCGTCCCAGCAGACGCAGGACATTGCCATGCTGCACGGCGGCGTGCCGCTCGGACCAGCGGGCCTGTGCCAGCATCAGGACGCAGGCGGCTTCGCTGTGCGGAACATTGGCAAGCGGGCCGACGATGTGGACCATCCAGTGGCTGAAGCCGTGCGGCACCGATAGCTGCCCCATCCCGGTGTACCAGGTGGCCAACTGGCAGTTCGAAAAGGCTTCCAGGTCGGTGCCGCCCTTCAGCCGTGGCAGGTTCTCGATGAAGAGCTGGATGGCCTTTTCCGCCAACAGACTGGCAAGGGGGTGCGGCTGGGTGGAGCAGGCCGTGTTGATTGCATGGTCCAGCCCGCGAATGCCGGTCGAGAGCAGCAGCGACAGCGGCGTTCGCGCCAGCAGTTGCGGGTCGTAGACGATCCCTTGCGGCGCCCCGTCCACCGTCAGGAACCGCGCTTTCAGGTGGGTCTGTTCGTCGACCGGTGTGCTGACCGGCGTCCATTCCGAGGTGGCAAGCGTCGTGGGAATGGCGATCTGCCGGATCCGGGGCGGGGTGCGCGTGGCCGCAATCACTTCGGTGCCATCGGCCGATAACTTCATTTGCAACTTGAGCAGCCCTTCGCGGTCAAAGACCTGTTCGGAAATGCAGTGCTGCATGGTCTTGCACATGTCCATGACCGAGCCGCCGCCAACTGAGACGATCACGTCGGCATCGCACGCCTGCGCCTCAACCGCAGCGGCCAGGACGTTGGACAAGGGCGAATGCTCTCCAACCTTGTCAGTGATTCCGACGCAGCGATCCCCCAGCGCGCTCGCCAATCCGCTGATCACGTCCGTCCGGGCGTTGAGCGTGCGCGAGCAGACGATGTAGGCCCGGCGGTAGCCGAACCAGTCCATCATGTCCGGCAGCCCTTCGTGCGCGGGCGTGCGGTGCAGGATCCGTTCATGGCCCGAGAAGCGATAGCGCGTGCCTTCGCGGTAGGCCTCGCCGGCCGATGACGAGTCCGGCATCACTTGGTATCGCGCCAGGCGTACTTGCCGAAGTGCAGGGCCACGAACACGCCGGTCGACAGCGCGCCGAGGATGGCGGCAACGAAGCCCCCGTTCATGCCGATGGCAATCGGCGCCTTCTCGACCAGGACCAGGCCCGCGATGACATTGAACAGGCCCCAGAACACATTCACCAGCGCCGAGGAATGACCGATGGTGGGCGGGCTGGCAAAGGGCGAGGGAAAGGTGCGTCCTTGCAGGCCAGCGGCGAGGTGCGGGATGGCATTGCAGAGGAACATGCCGGCAAAATACTGCATGACGAGAATCTGGGTGCTGGCTTCCATGGGACGGCTCCTTACTGAGCGGTTTGAGTGCGAAAGGGAACGAAAGGATCAGGTGACCCCGGCGGCGGCGAGCGCGGCTTGGGCGACTTGCATATCCTGGCTGTAATGCCCGCCGCTGACCCCGATGGCGCCAACCAGAGTGCCATCGATCATCACCGGATAGCCGCCCCCGAACACCACGAGGCGCGGGGTGTGGACAAAGCCTGCGGCCAATGGCGGGTCATTCTTGATGAACTCGTGCAACCCGTCGGTGGGCATGCCGGTGGCCGCCGAAGTGTACGCCTTGTCCTGGGCGATGCCGACGCTGAGCAGCGAGGCATGGTCCATGCGCTGGAACAGCACCATGTTGCCTGCGCTGTCGCAGAGCGAGATAGACATCGGGACGCCCATGTCGCGGGCCTTGGCAACGGCACCCGTCATCAGCCGGGTGGCCAGTTCAGCGGACATATTCTGCTTGTTCAGCAGCAGATCGGCAGTGGCGGGGGCCGCCGCTTCGCTTTCCTCTGCCGGAATGCTGGCGGCCATTGCGGGCTGGCTGGCGCCATCCGGCGTGACCGTCAGCGGATCGCGCACGTTGAGCATGATCAGGCTGCATTGGTGGACGGCGGCGCTGGCGGCCCCGTCCTGGAACAGCTGCAGCAGCTGCGGTCCCGGTCCGTGGGTCACACCGCGCGGATCGAGCGTCATGAGGCCGGTTTCCAAGCCAAGGCCCTGGGCGTCCGGGTGCCCATCGTGCACGAAAAGGACGTGGTCGAACTCCACGCTGTCGCGGAACGAGGGCATTTTCAGGATGCCGGGATCGGTCGGGCCGGGCGTCGGCATGGCCGTGGCGATATGGAACCGGTCGCTCAGGAAGGTGATGTGGCCGCTCGGCACCACTTCGGCGCGGTGCGAGGAGATCGAGCGAATATCCCGAATGTTGAGGCGGATGGGGTAGAGATCGCCCTGCCAGCCCTCGGCGTCGAGCGGGTTGAACGGGTATTGCAGGTTGGACACCTTGCCGCCGTGCTTGATCCGAACCCTGGTTGGGCGTTCGCCCTGCTGGGCGCGGAACGCCTCGTCGATGGCGGGAACATCGAACAGGCCGGCATCGAACGGCAAGTGGCGACCGAGCATCGAGTCTTCCGGCAGCCGGTAGGGCGCATCGGTGGATTCGATCAGCAGGACCTCGACGCTGTTACGCACTTCGATCCGCCACAGGGTGCCGCGCGGCTGGATCAGGTAATCGCCCTTCTCCAGGCTGATATGGCCAAAGTCGCAGAACAGCTCGCATTCGCCCGCGTGGATGAAGAGCAGTTCATCGCCGTCCGCATTGCGCACCAGGTGATCCATGTCGCCGCTGCACTTCCAGAAGCGGATGCGCACATTGGCGTTGCTGGCCAGTTCGCGGGCATCCCACGGCGAAGTGCTGCCGGGGATGCCATGCCGGGTATCGAAGCGGTGCGGACGCGGCCCCTGCTCGTCGATGCTGCTCCAGCCGGTCGGCGGGCTCCGATGATAGAAATGGGTGGAGGCACCGAAAAAGGCGTTACGGGCAAGCTCGCGCTCCCAAAGCCCTTCTGGAACGTCGGCGTGAGCCTGGCGCGGGGCGATCCCGCGCGACAGCGGGGCCTTGAAATTCCACTTCTTGCTCACTGGTGTCCTCCTGTTTTCCTGCCCGGCCCGCGCTTGTTCAGCGCCCGCCCGCAGTGACCCGGCCAAAGTGCCTGGCAATGAAAATACCCGTGCCGATGGCGCCAAGCAGGGCGCTGATGCAGCCCGCGTTGAGGCCCACAGTCAGCGGGGCCGCGCTGATCAGGAGCAGACCGACGACGGCGTTGAACACGCCCCAGAACACGTTGGTGAGCGCCGAGGAGTAGCCGATGGTTGCCGGGATCGAGAAAGGTGTCGGGAACTTGCGGCCCTGCAATCCCGCCACCAGGTGCGGGACGCTGTTGCACAGGAGCGCGCCGGCAAAGAACTGCTGCACCAGTGCAAGGTATTGATCATTCATGAGACTGGTCCTCGCTCAGATGATGGGTCACGCGGAGCGGCTGGCTCAGTAGCAAGCCATCCGGATGCGGTAGCGCAGCTGGACATAGAGGAAGCGGGCGATGGCACCCGCCTTGGCCAGCTGGCGCAAGGGGTGGAATTTGCGCACCGCATCCGGGGCGTTCTTGATACCGTCGGCCAGCATCCATTCCACAGCGGGCAGCTCGTAATGCCGGGCATGCTTGCCAAGCTTCAGCGGATCGCGGGTATCGAACATCAGGACGATGAACTGGTTGTCCATCTCTGCCGCAGGGTTGTGAAAATACCGCTGCTGCTCAGGCAGAGGGCCGTGAGTCAGGCCGCGCGGATCGAGGGTCATCAGACCGGGGTCAAAGCTCTCGGTCAGGGCCGAAGGCTGGCCATCGTGTAGGAACAGCACCTCGTCACACTCGACGTTGTCATGAAACGCCGGCAGTTGCAGCGCGGTCGGATCGCTGGGCGATGGGTAGGGCAGGAACGTGCACACCAGGAACCGGTCGCTCAGGAAGGTGGCATGTCCGCTCGGCACCACATGCGCGCGGCTGCAGGAGATCGGGCGGATGTCCTTCACGTTCAGGCGGATCGGATAGAGGTCACCCTTCCACCCTTCCGCATCCAGCGGGTTGAAAGGGAAAGTGACGTCGGAAGTCCGGTTGTCCAGCTTGATGCGGATCTGCCATTCGGCATCCCGTTTCTGCGACCGGAAGCGTTCGTTCAGCTGGGGAACGTCCAGCACCCCCGGATCAAACGGCTGGTGCCGTCCCAGGATCGACTCTTCGGGCAGGTGATAGGGCGCGTCAGTCGATTCAACGAGCAGCATGTCCACGTCGCCATCGGCCTCGATGCGCCACATGGTGCCGCGCGGCAGGATGCAATAGTCGCCTTTGACCAGCGTGATGTGGCCGAAATCGCAGAACAGCTCGCAGGTGCCGCGGTGCATGAAGATCAGTTCATCCCCGTCAGCGTTGCGCACCAGATGATCCATGCTGCCGCTAGTCTTCCAGTAGCGGATGCGGATGCTGTCGTTGATCAGCAGCTCAGCCGCATGCCAGGGCGAACGGGTGATGTGCACGATATGCCGGGTGTCGAACACGTGCGGGCGCGGTCCCTTCCGGTCGATGGCGGTAAAGGCATTGGGCGGATTGCGGTGATAGAAATCGGTGGCCGGGCCGAAGAACGTGTCGCGCCCCAGTTCGCGCTCCCACATGCCTGACGGAATGTCGGCGTGCGCTTGCCGCGGCACGTCGCCTTGCACCATCGGCGCCGAGAAATTCCACTTGCCCATTGGCCTCTCCACGTTTTTTGCGGGTCAGGACTGCGAAGTGCCCGCTTTTATCTTTTCCGGCTTGGTGCCGCGTATTCTGCCGATCACCCGCTCTTTGCTGGCCCAGCCAGATCGCCCAACGTCAGCCGCGTGAAATCGGCCAGCATCTGGCGGAATTCGCTGCGGGTGAGCCGCCGGGTTTCAAGCCGTTGCTCGGCCCGCACACCCACCATCATCGACAGCATCGCCCCCGCTGCCACATAGGCACGCCGCTCTTCCGCCCCAGTCTCGGCGACAAGCTTGGCCGCGATCAACTGGCGCACATGTTCATGAAAATCGGCGTAAACCGTGCGGACCGCCTTATCGCCATCGAATTCCCACAGCGTCCGCGCAAAGAAATTGGCGATCGAGGAATTGTCGAATGCCCGGTCCAGTCGCTGTACCAAATCCAGCGTATCCGAGCTTGTGGCAGGGACAAGGTTGGCCTTTGCCTGTTCCAGCGCGCTGTCGAGACAGGCCTGAAGCAATCCGGCCTTGGTCTTGAAATGGAAAAACACGGCGGCCTGACCATAGCCCGCATGCTCGGCCACTTCTTCGGTCTTTGTCCCGGCGAAGCCTTGCTCGCCGAAAATATGGATGGCCGACGCGATCAGTTTGCGCCGCGCCAAGGCGGTGTTTTTGGAAACACCGCGAACCCGGCGTGGGGCGGGCTCGGGTGCTTCAGGTTCAAGTTTTGCGGGCTTTGGCATGGCGCCGTTATGTCAGCAGGCGAAATTACGAGCAAGAACTTAATTGAGTCACGACTTGTATTTGATTCACTTCGGCAATTTTTAATGATTTTAATCAAGCATTTGATAAATCCCGAATGCGGGCAACGGGCGCGCGCCGAACCCCTGTGGTTAGCACGATTTCAGGGGATCGCTTCGACACCCAAGAGACAATGCCACCGCCTCGTTCCGTCGAGTCGGATGTGCAATAGCCGGGGTGCGGGCAAGGTGGCGGAAGGCGCGCGGCTGGCTTCAGTCCACCACCGAAAGCAGCCACTCCCGAAACAGCTTCAACGGCTGCGTGTTTGCCTTCGCCGGATCGCACAGCAGGTAATAGCCAAACTTGGTGCGGACCTCCCGCTCCAGCGGATACACCAGCCGCCCGCTGGCAAGTTCATCGCGGACGTAGGCCGTTTGCGCGATTGCCACCCCCAGACCGTTGACAGCCGCTTGCACGCAGAGGGCCGCATTGGCCAGAGTGACATTGCGCGTCGGTTGCGCCGCACCAAGGCCCGCTGCGTCGAGCCATGTTGGCCAGCCTTCCGGCCGCATCATCGAATGCAGCAACTGGACTTCAAGCAGACTTTCAGGCGCGCGGATGGTGGCTGCCAGAGCTAGCGAACAGACCGGCACGAAAACTTCGTCAAACAGAGGATCGACGTGCAGGCCGGGCCATTCGCCGGTGCCATGCCGCACGACGAAATCCGCATTGTCCAGCTGCAGCTCCTCGGCTCTCGACACGGTGGCGATCTCGATCGCGATGTCGCTGTGCGCAGCGTAGAAGCCGGCCAGGCGCGGTACCAGCCACTTGATCGCGAAGGTTGGCAGGACCTTCAACCGCAGCCGCTTGGGGTTGCCGGCTGTGGTCACTTCATCGAGCACGGCCTCGATCCGGTCGAACAGGTCGGACAGGCCCTTCGCCAGCACCAGGCCCGCTTCGGTCGGTTCGATTTCCCGGCCCGCCTTGCGGACCAGTTGCACCCCAAGTTGGATTTCGAGCAGCTTGATCTGCTGGCTCACCGCGCCGGGCGTGACATGCAGGGCATCCGCTGCGCGGCTGATGCCACCGGCCCGGTAGACCGCGTCGAACACCCTGAGCGGGCCGAGGAGATGGCGCAACCTGTGCATTGGAGATTCTTTAGCTCAACTAAAATATCATTAAAAGATATGGAATGACATCGGCGGCTTTGTCTGGGAACTGGGATGAGACCCTGATCTTCGGAGCTTTCCCCGTGAAACTCAGCAAGCGCACCGAACCGCATTTTCGCATGACCGGAAACGGCATGCTGCTCATTGCCACCCGCACCGCCAGCCATCCCCAAGCGCAGTTCCCGCCGCTGGAATATGTCCACGGGGATGAGGCCGTGGAGGAGGTGCCGATCGGTCCCTTCGGGCGGCTCTACACCTACACGGTGGTGCATCCCGGCAAGGATCGCGAGCCCTATGGCCTGGCCATGGTCGATTTCGAACCCGGCGTGCGCGCCTTTGGCCGCCTGATCTGCACGGACGGCAAGGTGCCGGCCATCAACAGCACGATGCGCATCGTTCCGGCCGAACTGCCTAACGGCAGCCCGGACTATGCCTTCGAAGCGGTAGCGGGAGAAAGCGCATGAACGAGCCCATGATCGTCGGGGTCGGCATCACCGACTTTGGCCGCTTTCCCGATCTGACCGAGGAGGCCCTGGCCCAGTCCGCCATTCTCGAAGCCCTGAGCGACTCCGGCCTGCAAATCCGCGACATCGAGGCCTTTTACTGCGGCAATGCCATCGGCGCCTCATTGCCGGGGCAACGCGCCCTGCGCGAACTGCACACCGGCGGCAACGCGGTCTATAATATCGACAACGCCTGCTCCAGCGGCGCAACGGCCGTGAACGCCGCGCTCAGCGCCCTGCGCTCCGGGCAGTATGAAACCGTGCTGGTGTTCGGCATGGACCAGCTGAGCAGTCTGGGCGGCGGGCCACTGCCACTCAGCCGCAATGACTGGAACAACAAGCGCGGCATGATCATGCCGGCGCTCTATGCCATGCGCGCCACGCGCTACATGCACGAACACGGCATGGAAGTTTCGGCGCTGGCCGACATCGCCGTGAAGAACCGCCAGCACGGGCTGCGCAATCCGATCGCCACCTTCTGCAAGGCCACCACGCGTGAAGAAGTGCTGGCCTCGCGCCAGATCGCCGAGCCGCTGACCCTGCTGCAGTGCTGCCCGGCGGTGGTCGATGGCGCGGCTGCGGTGGTGCTCAGCACCAAGCCGTCCAAGGGCCGCGCCGCACCGGTGCGGGTGCTGGCCTCGGTGGTTCAGTCGGGCCTGTTCGAGACCGGCCCCGAAGACATGATCGAAGCCGAAATCACCGCCCGCACCGCGCGCATGGCCTACGAGCAGGCCGGTGTCGGCCCGCAGGACCTGAGCCTGATCGAGTGTCACGATGCCTTCACCATCAGCGAACTGCTCTATTACGAAGCCCTTGGCCTGTGCGACCGCGGCGAAGCGCCGCAGCTGCTGGCCAGCGGTGCCACCGCGCTGGGCGGCCGCATTCCGGTCAACCCCAGCGGCGGCCTGATCGCCAAGGGGCATCCGCCGGGCGCCACCGGCGTCGCCCAGATCGTCGAGGTCTGCGAGCATCTGCAGGGCCGCGCCGGGCAGCGCCAGGTAGAGGGTGCCCGCCTTGGCCTGACGCAAGTCACCGGCGGCGGCATCTGGGGCGTCGATCACGCCGCCTGCTCTATCCACATCCTGTCCCTGTGAACCGGGAGTCCCGCATGACCACTGACCTTACCGCAATCCCCGGCTCGCTGCGCGAGATGACAGCCGTCGTCACCGGCGGTGCGAAAGGCATTGGCCTGGGCATTGCCAGGGAACTGGCGCGCCAGGGTTGCCGCATTGCCCTATGGGACATGGATCAGGACGCCCTTTGCGCCGCCACCGAGGAAGTTGCCGCCCTGGGAGTCGAGGTGCAGGCGTTTCAGGTCAACGTTTCCGCGCAGGATCAGGTCGAGGCCGCCGTGGCGCAGTTGCAGGCTAGCTTTGGCCGCATCGATGTGCTGGTCAACAATGCCGGGATCGGCGGCGACAGGCTGGTCACCAAGATGGACCTCGACTTCTGGAAACGGGTCATCGACATCAACCTGACTTCGCAGTTCATCTGCAGCAAGGCGGTGATCCCGGGCATGGTCGAGCGCAGTTTCGGCCGCATCATCAACATCGGCTCACGCGCCTGGCTGGGCAACCGCGGCCAGGCCAGTTATTCGGCCTCGAAGGGCGGTGTGGTCAGCTTTACCCGTTCGCTGGCGCTGGAGTTCGCGCGCAATGGCATCACCGCCAATGCCATAGCTCCCGGGATCGTCGAAACCCCGCTGTTCGCCACGCTCAAGGACGAGGTCGTCGACGGCCTCAAAAAGAGCGTGCCGATGCAGCGCATTGGCCAGCCGGACGATATCGCGCAAGCCGTGCGCTTTTTTGCCGAGCCGGCCTCCAGCTACATCACCGGCCAGCTGCTTTACGTCTGCGGTGGACGCAGCCTCAGCAGCCCCTCGGTCTGACGGAGCAGCGGCCATGCTTTCCAATGCCCTAAAGGGGATCAAAGTCGTCGATCTGACCCAGGTGGTGGCCGGTCCGGCCTGCACCCAGACCCTCGCCGACATGGGTGCGGAGGTGATCAAGATCGAAGCGCCCGGCGGTGATCTTTGCCGCGCCCTACCGCCCTTCGCGGGCGGCGAAAGTCTGCCGTTCATGGTCCTGAACCGTGACAAGCAAAGCGTTGTGCTCGACCTCAAAGACCCGGCCCAGATTGCCCGGGCGATCGCGCTGATCGACGAGGCCGATATTCTGGTCGAATCCTTTCGTCCCGGCGTGATGGAGCGGCTCGGCCTGGGCTATGAGACCCTGCGCGAGCGCAACCCCGGGCTCATCTATTGCTCCATCTCGGCCTATGGCCAGAACAGCCCGGACAGGGGCCTGCCCGGTGTCGACGGCGTGATCCAGGCCGTATCCGGGCTGATGAGCGTGAACGGCCTGCCCGACTCCGAACCGTGCAAGCTGCAGGTGCCGGTCGTCGACATGGTCACCGGCTATCTCGCCAGCATTTCGGTGCTGGGAGCCCTGGCCCTGCGCCAGCGGGAAGGCACGGGCCAGCACCTCGACGTGAGCATGTTCGGCAGCGCCGTCGCCCTGCAGCAGATGGGCCTCGCGACCTATCTGCACGACAAGGAAGTGCCCGCCCGCACCGGCAGTGCTGCCCCCTATTCAACGCCGAACGAAGCCCTGCGCTGCGCCGACGGCTGGATCATGGTGGCCGCCTATCACCCCGCCCGTTGGCAAGCCTTTTGCCGCGTTCTGGGCGTGCCGGAACTGGCCGACGATCCGCGCTTTGCGGCGGCTGGCGTGCGCCTGCAAAACCGCGCCGAGTTGATCACTCTGCTGGAGCAGGCACTGATGGCGCGTTCCAAGCATGAATGGCTGCCTCTGCTTTACCAGGCCGACATCATCTGCGGTCCGATCAACGATTACCGCGAAGTGACGGAATCTGCTGCGTTCAAGGCAGCCGCCCTGATCGAGACCTCCACCCACCCGAGCGCGGGCGAACTGACCCTGCCGCGCAGCCCCTTCCGCCACCCAGGCAGCCCGCGACGTCCGGCACCGCGCCTGGGTGAAAACACCCGCGAAGTGCTCGGCGCGCCGCAAGCCGCCGAGTGACCAACCATTCCTGCGCCCACGAGGACAGCCACATGCCCGTTACCCTGCAGATCGAGGACCATGTCGCCACCGTCACGCTCGACCGTCCGGAAGCGATGAACTCGCTCGATCCGGAATCGATCGAACAGCTCAAGGACATCTGGGCGGAGATCTCGCGCAATCCGGAAATCCGTGTCGCCATCCTCACCGCTGCCGGGACGCGCGCTTTCTGCACGGGTGCCGACCTGAAAAAGACCATGCCGCCGAAGGAAAGCTTTGCCGAGCTGCACTATGGTCCGGCAGGCGCTGAATCCTTTGCCTCGGTGCTTTCGAAACTGCACACTGACAAGCCAGTGATCGCGGCGATAAACGGCTATGCGCTGGGCGGCGGACTGGAACTGGCGCTGCTGTGCGATGTGCGCATTGCCTCCACCCAGGCGATCTTCTCCCTGCCCGAAGTCTGCATCGGCAGCATTCCGGGGGCCGGCGGCACCCAGCGCCTGATCCGCGCCGTGGGCCGATCCGATGCCATGCTGATGCTGCTGACCGGGGAACGTATCGATGCCGCCGAAGCTCTGCGGATTGGTCTGGTCAGCCGGGTCGTCGAGCCCGAGCAACTGCTGGAAAGCGCCGAGCAACTGGCGTATAAAATCGCCGGCAATGCCCCGTTGGCCGTGGCCGCAGTCAAGCGTCTGGCCCAGATTGGCATCGAGATGCCGCTGGCGGCAGGTCTGGAACTGGAGCAGCACGCGTTCGGCGTCCTGCGTGACAGTGAGGATCGGATCGAGGGCCGCAAGGCCTTTGCCGAGAAGCGCAAGCCGCAATTCCGGGGCCGCTGAGCGATGAACAAGGAACGGATTGCGGTGCCCTGCACGATCATGCGGGGCGGCACCAGCAAGGCCATTTTTATGCGCATGGCCGATGTGCCCAGCGAGCCAGCTGCCCGCGAACGTTTCCTGCTGGCGCTGTTCGGCAGTCCGGACAAGCGCCAGATTGACGGATTGGGCGGCGCCGACCCCCTGACCAGCAAGTTTGCGATGATCGGTCCGGCCACCCGGCCAGATGCCGACATTGACTACACATTCGCGCAGATCGGCATCGAGGATGCCTATGTCAGCTACGAGATCGTCTGCGGCAACATCTCTTCGGCCACAGGGGTTTACGCGATCGAGGAAGGTCTGGTTCCCGCAGTCGAGCCTGTCACCACGGTACGCGTGCACAACACCAACACCAACAGCATCCTGATCATCAAGGTGCCGGTGCGCGATGGCGAAGTGCTGATCGAAGGTGACTTCGCGATCGACGGCGTGCCCGGAACCGGCGCCGAGGTCGCCCTCGACTATTCGGACACCAGCGGCGGTGCCACGGGCAGATTGCTGCCCACCGGCAACGTGCGCGACAGCGTGCAGGTGCCCTCGCTGAGGCGCACCCTTGACGTTTCGATTGTCGATATCGGCACCATCTGCGTGTACTTCCGCGCGGAGGACCTTGGCATGAATGGCAGCGAGCTGCCCGGTGAACTCCCGGCCGAAGCCTATCGGGCCGCCGAAGAAATTCGCCTCGCCGCCGCCGCTTTGTGCGGCCTGCCGCAAAGTGGCAGGGGGGACATCACCCCGTTCCAGATCATGATCGCACCGCCGCAGGGCTATGCGGCCCTGACCGGTGAGGCAGTGAAAGCCGACGACATTGATTTCGCCGCCCGCCAGATCAATGTCGACGGCTGGATGCACAAGGCCTTTTCCGGCGGCGCATCAACCTGCACAGCAGTCGCCGCACAGATCGAAGGAACCATTCCGCACGAAAGCAGTTCGGTCAGAACCACCCCACGCGGGGTTAGAATTGGACACCCCAGCGGCGCGCTGCCGATCTTCGCTCAAGTCGAACGCGACCCGCGAGGCGCATGGGTGGTGCGCGAAGTACACTTCTCACGCACCGTGCGCCGACTGATGGATGGTACTGCCTATCTGCTACGCTCGATCCTGCAGGACTGAGTGCGCCATCCCTGTCCGCTTTAGTGGAATTGCATCTGAGCAGCAGTCATTCGGGATCGGCCAACATAGCGAACAATCTTGCCTGGTATTGAGTTTGCAATTCTCAGGATTTCCACAGGCATCTTGCTCATCAGGGGGCCATATTGGGGGCCACAGCTCCATTGGAACATTAAAACCTGCATAAAAATCAATAGACAACGCTGACTTTTGGCTTCCCTTCACCCGCTCCAGCGACTTTCCAGTTCCACTGCTGACCCTGTTCCGAAGACAAAGCGGTCCGGGCGGACCAGCACGGCTTCGGCCTGGTGCTTGTCGAGCCAGTGGCCGATCTGCCGGGCGAAGGGGGCGAGGCGCGGTGTTGCGAGGTCGGCGCGGGTGATCAGCGCATGGTTGAGGCCCAGCACCTCATCCAGCCTTGTGCCATCGGCGGCGATCGCTTGCGGGAAATAGCTGCCCGCGCCGGGCGAGCCAGCCATGATCCGGCCAGCCGAGATCGGCGGATAGGCCGGCGGCCCATCGGGCAGCTTGCCCAGCTTGCGGGCCAGCTTGAACTTCACGTCGCGCAGACAGGCCGACCAGCGGTTGGTGATGCAGACCGTCTTGCCCATCATGATTGCCATGTCGATCGTCGCGCGCAGGTTGGGTGCGCGTTCGGGCTGGTAGCTGTCGAGCAAGGCGTCATCGGCGCCATCCCGGACCACGGCGGCCAGCTTCCAGGCCAGGTTGGCCGCATCACGCAGGCCGGAGCACATGCCCTGCCCGGCAAAGGGCGGAGTCTGGTGCGCGGCGTCGCCAGCCAGCAGGACGCGGCCCTGGCGCCAGCGCTCGGCAATTCGGGCGCGGAAGGTGTAGACCGCCTTGCGTTCAAGCCGCACCGCGCCCTTGACGTTCCAGGGTTCGAGCAGTTTCTCGATGAATGCGTCCTCGCTCACCCGTTCGGCGGTTTCGCCCGGCAGAATCATGAACTCCCACCGA
>Ga0315902_10007123_pt1 | contig 15347 bp, 1 predicted proteins | sample LakEriMetagenome_9_FD_203523 | JGI IMG/M metagenome (GOLD analysis project Ga0315902, IMG submission 203523) | Freshwater fungal communities from buoy surface, Lake Erie, Ohio, United States - Buoy 12 MA117 | ecosystem: Environmental > Aquatic > Freshwater > Lake > Lake biofilm | place: USA... | reverse complement strand
TGGTTTAATCAGCGTGGCTGGGGTACCTACCGGCAGACCCGGCGTGCTGATGGGAGCTGGCAGGTAGATGTGGTGACGCTTGGGGGGGATATCACGGGCATGCAGGTGTTGCATCCGTGAGGTGTTGGCCTACAATTGATATGACGATTAGTTGGTAAATGGTTCGTAAAACCGCCACAGTATCCACACTGTGGCGGTTTTGTATGTGGTGTAGGTAAAGTTGTATCTTTTTACGGCGTAGTAGTAACGGTCATTGTTGCCGTACTGCTGATTGTCGTTGGTCTGGCATCAGATACAGATGTAGTTCGTGTACGTGTTGTTGTATGCATAGTCACATTTGATTGTGCTGCTGGGAGTGGATATGCATACTGCGTTTCTATCGCTTGGACAGTCTGAGTACGAGCCGAGATGGCGGTTTGTGTAGCTTGTACGACCGTGGCAGTTTGTGTTTGGGAGATATACGTTGCCGCCGCGGTGGCAGATCGTTGCGCAATGATTGTGCGCGTGATAAATTGTGCTGTGCGTGTCGGTGTTGCTGTCATCCTCGTGAGCGTTGCGCTCGGTATCTGTAACGTACGCGACGGGAGTGGCGTCTTGCTTGGGAGTGCTGTTGCGGTCGCTGTGCGGGTGAAGGTCACACTCGCCGTGAATGTAGGCGATCGATATGGAGCTACTTTTATCGTTGCAGTTGATGGAAATGCAGTTTTGGTTCTGCGATAAGTCGCTGTGATTGTCGGCGATTTTGTGGTTGTAAATGTCGGGCTTGCAGTATAACTTACCACCGGTACCGTTGGTGTGATATAGGTTGGGTTTGGGTTTGTGATTTCATAGACTCGGCGTAGTTCAGTAATTGACAAGGCACGGTCATACAGCATGAAATCGTCTACTTGTCCGATGAATCCTTTGCTACCACTAACCAGTGTGCCAATCCAGAGCGGCGCAACTGAAGAAAAAATGACTGCACTGGTGCTCTGCATACTCATGCCATCAATAGCGAGGGCGATGCGCTTGGTCTTGGCATCATATGTACAGGCATAGTGGTGCCAGTTGTAGATATCACTAAACGTTCCTACCGTCAACGTTTGATTGCCAACAGCGCAATAGGGAACCTTGGCAGCGGTAAATCCCATGCGCAGCTTGTCTTCTTGCGATACCACTATGGTCTCAGTTGTGCCATATTGGTTTGCTTTCGCCCAGTAGAGCAGACTAAACCCGCCTTTGGTGTTAGGGTTACCAGCAATGGTCAAGGATTGTCCGCCATTAAACTGTACTGCGTGGTTGTTGTGGGTCGAACGGCGCCAGCTGGGACACGTGTTCTGGCTGGTGCATGCCAGTGTAAACGTACGTGCTGACTGACTTGCAAAATTCAATTGGTTAAAGGAAAACTGCATGACTGGGTTGTTGGCTGGAAAGTCCGCATACGTTGTCAGTTGACTTGTAAGCTCACGCGCATAAATGGCCACATTATCAATCCACCCATCGGCTGCATCTGCTGTCGTGTTATTGCGACCAATTACGAGTGGACTGCTTTTGATAATGAGCGGCATCGCAACTTGGTCGATGGCAATAACCAGCCCATCACGGTACAAGCGCCTGATCATGCTACTGGCATTAAATGTGCAGGCATATTGATGCCACGCAGTATCGTTATATACCACATTACTGACAAGATCGTTGCCATAGAACGAGCAGTAGACACGGTTGTTGTTGTTGATCCCTAAACTAAAATATTCATTCACTTTGTTGGGTGTACCGAACGTGATAATTGGGTCATTACGGTGTAATTGACGGCGCTTAAACCATGTGCTTACCGTGAAAGATGTATTCACGAGTGTGAGGGGGTTGGAGCTGATAAGCTCGGCGCCATATCTGTTGTCAAATGCCAAGGCATACCCATCAATACTTTCGCTACTCATTTGTGGACAGTTCGTTGCGACGCAGGTCATATTCCCGCCCACCCCGCTATACGTCTGTGTTGTCATCTGTGTGTTGAAATCAAACGACGCAATCAGATTCCGTGTAATGTCACCGATGATGGGTCGTGGGGTTTGTGTGGGAATACGCATGACCGTGGCGGTTGGCAACGCCGTGGGCATGGTGGCGGTGACGCGACTAAGGGTTGCGAGAGAATTGCCCCCAGTGAATAGCGTGGTAATCATTCTTCCCGCCGTGCGCATCGATTCATTAATACTATCAAAGACGGGAGGATATTCTCCCCATAAAACGAGTTGCCCACTGTCGTTGAGTGCGACACTGAATGTATTCCCAGCAGCCACCGCAATGATGCGTTGTTGTGCAGTATATGGCACATCGGCTTGACCCAAGTCTGCAACTTCTGCGCCCCATGCAATGACTTGACCGTCTTGGCGCAAGGCTACCACATGATGCAGACCGGCATCAATAGCAATGATATTGGTTGCGCGTGGTGGGACAAAGTCTATGCCATTTTGATGCTCGTTATCCCAAACTTGCACAGAGCCATCGACGTACAAAACTACAACGAATAATGGTCCTGCTGCAATGCGTCGGACGAGTTGTGAAGATGGCAGCTCACCAAAGATACTACTCCATACCATCCCTGAAATATGCTGGATGACAATGTGGGTGCCACTGATATCAAAATCAGCCACATTCGTCTTGTAGAAGCTGGGAATCGATTCATATAACAGTGGATAATCACCCAAACTGTTATCAATGTAAAACTCGTGGTTGGTTGTCAGGAACGCTTGGAGTTGCCGCTGTGAGGTGTCTTTCGGTCCTATCAGTATTTTCTGGTAACTAGTGTTTGTGATTGGTACGGTGTATTGAATATGACTGTAGTTGAAAAATTGAGGTTCAGAATCGCCAGCAAATGTGACAGCTGTATCGTAGACACTTGGTTCAGTGCTTTGACTGAGTGATGCATTCGTAATTTGCTCAGTCGTGTGCGTCACACACTCATTGGGGTTAGTGGGCTGACAACTCCATAAATTAAATCTTCCTTGGTGATTGGTGATTTGTGACGCAGGGAATGTGTAGTTTGTTGTTGGGGGTAGTCCAGCCAGTCCACCGCGACAATCATCTTCGATATTACAGGTATCCCAGCTCTCTATACTTCCATCTTCATGGAGGAGCAAATACTGGGTCCAACCTGTTGCAATTGCGATGATGTCAGTGTATGGATATGATTTTTTGCTGAAGCTACCATTGAATGTAAATCGTTCTACTGTGCCATCAACATACAAAACAAAGATGCTTTTGCGAACCTCAAATATATGAATTGACCGAACAGGTACACTCAATTTGGTGTCTAGAATATAGTCCAGATGTGAGTATTTATCATAGACTTGGACACTATTGTTGGGCTTTAGAATGACGCCGAAATTCACAGAATCAGCGATATCACGGGCATTCTGCCAATCTGCAGGGAGGGTAGGTGGAGTGTTTCCTGCATCGGTATGACAGCCCCACACTGTCACAATATTATTAGTGTCGAGTAGTGTAAACATGGTGTCAGATACTGATATTTTGGCAATATTGCTAATGCCATCAGGGAATGTGGCGAGGCATGTATTATTCGTATTCGGCGAACCAACAATGCGCACAGTACTACCTTCAGTCAGTACCAGACAAAAATTAAACCCACATTCGACATCTATGGGGCGAGTGGGGTCAGTATATGCATGTGGCACAGTGAGATCAGCGGTGATTGTAATCGGATTACTTCCCCATTGAATCAGCTCACCTGCAGTGGTAATCGCAACAAATTGTTGTGGGATTAGCATTTGTTCGATGACAAGTATGTTGCCAACATACTGAGGCGGGATACGCGGTTGATATTTGCCCCACATGAAAAACTGCTCGTGTTGATACCCAATGTTGATGAATCCAGATGCATCAATATCGGTGAAATACGCTTGGTTCGCTGCGCTGGTTGGTACAATCGTGGGAATTTGGTTGCTGAATCCTGTGGTGTTTGGTACGAGTGCCAAACTAAAATTATTCCCACCTGCCAACATCAATGCCCGTGCACCGAGAGATGGGATATCGGTCTGTCCATCGCTGTTAAATCCCCATGCGTACGACTGGCCATCAATACCAATTGCAAATAAGTGATTGCTGGCTGTACTGAGACGCTGTACGCGCACTGCAGGAGAATCGTACTGTTGGTATGAGTTGTCACCATATACCACGATCTGACCATTTGTTTGCAGGAGCACGCTATTGTTTTCATTGGCTGCAATATCGGATACAAACAAACTACTGTCGATGTTGAGTTGGCCTGCGTGGTTTCTCCCCCATGCATACGCCTTGCCATTTGCAAGAATGGCCAGATTGTGATTTGCACCTGCGATGATTTTTTGGATACCAGTGAACTGCGGAATGCTTGTTTGCCCATAGCTGTTGTCACCCCAGGCACGAATTTCGCCATTGGTCAGCAGTGCGAGCGAGTGGCGCGAACCAGCCGCAATTTGTATGACCGGTGGCAGGTTGGGGACGGTTGATTGTTTGTGACTGTTCGAACCCCATGCCACAACGGTGCCATTCGCGCGGAGTGCTAGTGAATGATATGCGCCGGCAGCAACAGCCATAATGCGCAAGCGATCCCCGTGCGGGCGCGCAACACGCAAATCTAGCGGAACTGTTACTTGTCCGTTGCTATCATCTCCCCATGCAACCACACTCCCATCAACTTTAAGTGCTAATGCATGGGCGCGTCCTGCTACCACTTGGATTACTTCGTCGCTTGCAACAGCAGGGATAGTGGTCAGTAGACTGTTGCTGCCCCAGCCAATGACTGCACCGGCACTGTGAAACTTGTCGGTTGTGTTCGTGTTGATACGAATGTGTGGAGTTACTGTTGGTGCTACGAGTTGACTGTTGGTCATGCGTAATGCGACACCCGTGTTGTGGGTAGGGTGTACTCCGAGTGTATGCACACGGGCAGTCGCATCTGGGAATGCTGGAATCGTAGCACCCGTAAACAGTAGCCAACTCACATACCCTGTGCGTTTCACAATACCGATTCCTGATGCGGATACTTCCAATGATTGCATTGATGCGAGGTTGGTGATGCGTAGGTAGTCACATCCACACGTACTGTCGCTACTGCGTGTGGTGTTGGCTGGCAGTATGGTGCCAAGCAGATTAAGACTCGCTCCCCAGACGATTAAATCACCATTTTGGTTGAGGGCAGCGTATGTATCGCCGTGCGCAAAAATAGCCACGTTGTTGGTGCGAGCACTGACTGGTGGTGTCAGTGTTGTCCCCCATTGTACGATTTCACCCGTATCAAGCAGTGCGAGTGCACTGGTTGCACCTGCCGCAATCGCAACACTGACAGCGGGTGCACTGAGCTGCACGGGTAGCGTGCGGAGTGCTGCATCACCGCGAACACTAATCAGCCCATTGGTATGCAGAAATGCCGTATACGCATCCCCAGCAGCAATCTGCGCTACATCGGTCGGTATACTTCCGCCAGCTTGTGTGGATTGAGCCCCCCACATCACGATAGTTCCATCTGATTTGAGAGCAACACTATGGTAGGTGCCGGTCGCAACTGCCACCACATTGCGTTGTGCCTGTGGCGGAATCGTGAGTTCTCCTTTACTATTTTGTCCCCAGCCGATCACACGACCAAGTGTGTTGAGTGCCAGGACATGATGATGATTGACTGAGATTTGGGCGATGTCGCTGGTTGCTTGCCAGGGCATATTATGAATATTTGACGTGTTTGTGCCCCATACCAACACATCACTTGCGGAGAGTTGAGTCGGACGTTGGACTGTCGGAAGTAGTGCCACGCTATCTGCAGACAAATAAGAATTCGCCTGCGTGGGCACCGTGATGTATGCAGAAAGTACTAGTAAACTGCCGAGTGTGACGATGTATGTGAAAAGCCTCGCCATGATGCTCATGCTCCTCTACTGATTCAAGACGACAGGTACATACACGTCATATGTACGGAGGAATTGTGCGGTGAACGTATTGCGATATGTCGCGCTTCCAATGCTGTTCGATGCTGTGATGGTGTACTTGTAACGCCGGCCGGGTAATATATCCGGTAATGTAGCGATATAGTGCACTGAGCTGGAATTTGCTGGGAGTGTCATGATGCTCGTAGTGTGTGTAGTGCCTTTGTACACCCCGACAACAGATGTGGCGATTGCGACATGGCTACTATGGGTGACATTGGTCAGCAGTTTGCCGTCTGGATCCCAGTAATGCAAGTCGCCATCTTCGGTTATTGCGGCACTTCCATCACCGCCTGCACTGACGTAGACCACATCTTTTGTCGCAAGCTGGGTGAGCATGGATTGTGTGCTTACGCTCGACGTGCCTTTGCCCCATACAACGATTGCCCCATCTGCCTTAAGTGCCACAGCATGGTTAAAGCCTGCCACAATATGAATAACGCCGCTGAGTGCTGCGGTAGGAACTGTTGTCTCACCATGTGCATTGCTTCCCCATGCGATGACACGACCGTTGTTGCTCAAGGCATAGCTGGTTGTATCACCTGCTGCAACTTGTATGATGTCGTGTGTTGCTGCCGCAGGAATAGTTGATTCATTTGCCGTGTTACTCCCCCAGGCAACGACACGCCCTTGCTGCGTAATTGCAAGATTGTGTGTACGTCCAGCAGCGATACCAATCATATTGGTATACGTCAGTGGACGAGTGGTAGTGATGCTATTGCTCTCGTAGACTACGCCATCTGTGCCCAAGGTTATCAACCGCAGATCTGCACTTGTGACATAATCTGCAAGTGCCATTGCTTTAACTGTGTTCGGCATCCCCGTGAGCACGAGCGGCGCTGATGAGATACTGTGCCATGTAGTGATGCTCCCCGTCTGGAGCATGGCAACACCACCATCTGGATACACTTGCAAATCGCTTAGCGCAATCGCCGTCAATGTATCGGTGATACCAGTGAAGGTGCTACTCGTTATTGGTGTATTTGCGATTACGTTCGGCTCCCAGAATGTTAATTCGGTGTTTGTGATAGTCACCGTATCGCTGTAGTTGAGTTCGGTCTCAATGCGGAGTTGCGTGTCATTTGCACCCGTATTGACCACTGTGTTGAGTTGTATGTGTGATACATCAGTATCTGTCTGCAACTTGACGTAATCAATCTTTGGTGCAGTGAAATCAAGCATACGTATTTGGTAATTTTGGGTCGTATATACGTTGCCTGCCTGGTCTTGAACCCCGAATTGTATCGTATACTCTCCTGGCATCATGGCTCGCGTATCAATCGTCAAATCCCACGAATAAGCGACTGATGATGGCTGGTACAAACACTGCTGGCCGACCTGTAGCGTAGTACCACAGGCTGGCGAAAGCGTTAGTTGTGGTGTGATTGGATATATGGACTGTTGTACGCCGTCTTTGGCAAGATATGCAGTGATACCAGATATGCCGCCTCCATCAGTGGCCATACCTGTGAATAGCGTGACATTCGCCTTGGGCAAGACGGACTGCTGTTGCTGCTGCACGACTACTGCTGGTGGTACTGTGTCAATGATGAGTTGCTTGGTTTGCGCTGCACTTGTGTTGCCTACAGCATCTCGTGCCCAAATATACATCGAACGGGGTACAAAGTCTAAGTTCTCCGTATTTTTAACCATATATTGCCATTGGTCATTGTCACTATGTGTGACTGTTTGTGCGGTGAAGTTGAGCTGTACAGCATTGATGGTGCCGGTGGTGCCGTTCATAACACGATCACACGCGAGGAGGCTCCAGGTGCCATTGATGCTTTCATTGGTAAATGTGGCCAATCGCTCAGCTGGTCTGACTGCTACGAGTGTAGTTGTATAGGTACCAGTCAAGTCGGATGCGAGGGTATTGGCACCATCCATGAACTGAGCACGGATATTGACACTATTGTGTTGCGTGTCACGAATCAGGTCAATGATCGTGTTATTGGGTGAGCGAAGTTTGAGGTTGAGTTCGGATGCGGCAACATGATCCGCCGATACATCGACAGTCAGTGTATCGACGCGCATCAGGGCATCAGCATTCACCTGAATCGGTACTGTACGGTATGCATCTGGGGTAATTGTGCTGCATACGCGATCATTGTCCACAATGGCCGTACTCGTATTGCTTGCTGTGATTACTGTCGTCGTGGCCAGCGGTATCGTGGTGGTTGCTTCGCCACAATCATCGGTGCTATAGTCACACACAAAAATCGACGCTATGCTTGAAGTATCCGTTATCCGACCACTCAGGCTAATTGAGCTGCCTCCAGCAGCTGCACCTGTAAATCTGATTTGGGTGGCTGCGTCGAATGTAAAGTCTGGTTTATCTTTATCGGTGAATGCCGAATACCACTGACTCCACTGATTCAGTTGCCCGTATATATCACTCGCACGCACGCGGTACCAGAGTTGAGTAGCGTTGGTAGGAATGGTGACCATGCAGCGCCATGCTTGGCTGGTAGTCATCCTGCATTCCGCATCTTTGAATGATGGTGCAACATTCGTGTAATACTGCATTTGTGTCACCATAATCGCAGAATCATCAATGACTGTGCCTTGGATGGCGACTTGCCCCACACCTATACGTGGACGATGTTCAGGGACCACATTGGTGGGTGCTTCAGTATCAATGTGAATCGCGTTATTGAGCCATTCTATGGTTCGTCCGGTGATATTATTGACGGGCAAGGTATCGGTGAGGCGGACTTCAAGTTTGGCAAATGTACCGGTGCGTATCCGATCTGCAACACTCGCCTGTGCCTTATTGCTATCGATAATGGCCGGGAGTTGTATGGTTTGCTGTGTGTTGCCTGCCATCGGTGCAATTTGGAGTACGACGTAATCGCGCAATTGAGGATTGACAATGGTGTGATAGTTGTAAATACCACCAGCAATAATCGAAATAGGTCGTGTATTCGGGGTGTTTACGGCAGTCAACCAGACTGGCCCATATGTTTCGACGATTGCGTAGAGCATTTTGGTGGTATTTAATTGATCATTGGCAATGGTGAGTGTATAGGTCACCACCGAATCATTGCCGATATAGGGGGTACTGTTGGCATCAGCAGTAGCAAACAAACTCGACACGACCTGCGTGCCAGCATTGCCTACGTTGAGGAAATAATCAACTGCCTGACACCAGGGAATGGTCGGAGCTTTGGCACAGACTTCAGTAGTCTGCCGGATGGCACTCTGAATGGCGTCTGCATCAGTATTCCCGAATTCACCGTAGACGGCTTGCGTGTTTACTCCAGCCGGCGTACTACTCAATGTTGCCTTTACCAACGTCGTATCAGGGTTTTTGACGCTCCGGTTTGGACAAAGTCCATCGTTGAGATTGGCCCAACTATAGCCGTTGATGAGTGGTGTAAAGGCAATTTTACGATCTGCCATGGCTGCACTGGTCGGGTTGGTGGTGGGGAATGTCATCCACGGTAGTAATTCAGCCTCGGTTGTGGCATAACTCACCACTCCAAATGGTGTACCGCTGACGTATCCGATGTTGGCTTTGCTGATACGGATATCGCTGTGCAATACATCCGAGTTTTGACTATACAGATACTCCGGAATAACTGTAGTAATCACCCAGGCACCGGTACCGCCAGCAGCCGTGCTGTCCCATTTCCACAATTCAGCGCGGCGTGTATCAGGAATGTAAATGACATAATCAGCACCTTGCACCACACTACTTGTGCGATTGGTCTGTGACTGAATAAGTTTGGCACGATTCGCATTCAAAGTATCGGCAATCGAGCCCGTTGCGGACATGGCACGTGCGGCAAAGTTGCTGGGGAGTGTGATGATGCTGATCCCACTCGCTATGGAATCAGTAATGGTCTGCGTGTATTTGAACGGCCGAAAGGCATCCACCGTACCACCAGCAATACTGTCGATGTAGATAAAGAGATCGCCATCGTTGTTCCAATCAGCACCTTGCCAATTAAAGCGCACGTACTGACTATCCCAGGTAGCCGCGAATTGCTGCGCTCTGCGGTTCACATCATTGGTCTGAGTGCGGGCAAGTGCACTACACCCTTGGTTGAGCCATCCACGGTAGATGGGTCCAGTTTTGTCGATGGCTGTATAGTCGGGAGTTAGTGCACTATCGAGATAGATGTTCCCTAGTGGTGTCGTAGATTTATTGTTGAAGATGTCAGTCGACTGAATCTGCGCTGTGACACGACTGGCTTCGCTTAAGCCGGTCAGTGGTGTGGATTGTAATGCACTGGTAGTCAAGGTCTGGGTATACGGTATGGCACCTTGGATAGTATCCACCGTGTAGTGCACCTTGAGTGATTGGAGCGGTGAGCTATCAAGGACTTTGCTCCAACGCAATGCCAGATTCAGCGTACTAGTAGGCGTAATGACGCTCTGGTCGGCTATCGCACTGACGGGTTTCCCTGATAGGTTTACAAATGCAGGCTGCTGAATGACGGGTGACGCTACATCAACGATTACTGCTGCTGTTTGTGTGGTCGTATTCCCAGCGACATCGGTTACGATTGCTTGGATTTGGAATTGAGTCGAATTTACGAGTAGGTAGGGTACGTAGAGCACCCCTGTGTATCCCCCAACTACAGGGGTGAGTTTGCTCATAATAACGGTATTGCTGATTGGGAGCGTAAATTGACTCGTCTGAATGGCAGTTGTTTCGCTAATGGTAATCGGGATTACGGCAAAGTTGTCGATAACGTCGTCTTTGCCAATACTTGCAGGGATGACCAGTGTTGGTGCAGTTGCATCGATGGCGATGGTGTGAATCGGGGTGGTAAATGGTGTCGTACTGGCATTCGTCATGCGGATTTGGACTGTGTGGAATCCAGGGGTGAGTGGTACGGCTGCAAACGTGTGTTCAAGCGAAGTCAGTGCACTGACGGTACGTGTCATGACTTCAGCTCCATCAATGAGCAATGCAAGCTGCTGTATGCCCACTGGGCTATCGGCTCGTACCAATAAATCTAAAGGGGTGGTGGTATAACTGGATTGCAGGTTGAGCAGTGCCACACTATTTGTCAATGCGATGCTGCTGCTCCACGCAAAGTTGTCTGAGTCGGACTGCATGGGGATAATGCGGTTCCATGCAGATGCGGTATGTGTGCGCACAGTGCGCATTACCGAACTGCTGGTCGATGCGTTATCAATTGTGGTGCAGTTTGCGACGATGTCACATACGCGGGTTGTTAAGTCTAGATCACTTAGTGAGAAGCGTGTTAGTGCAGGGCTGCCACTTTGGCGTGTCAGTGCGGTTATCGTGTTGCCAGCAGGAATGATAGCCGTAGCGGGATTCGTGAACGCCGCCTCTGCATTGATGATAGGAGCCGTTCCAGACATGTCGATGAGACTCAGTCGGCGAGTGGTATCACCGGTACTCAAGACAATGACTTGGTCTGATGTCATACTCTTGATGTCACGAATATGCAATGCCACAAATTCCTGCTCTGCGGGAATGATGTGCACATATTCGAAGGATTCGACGAGCTCAGATTTCAGTGTGGGGTAGCCATCACTATTGAGCTCAGGTATGCCATTCGTGTCGAGCTTGACCAGCGGTACGACGCGTAAACGGTTGACTGATTGTGGCATGACATGATTGTCTGCGGGCTCTTCATCATCAATGATGTATAAACGCTCTGTATCGATAAAGATTCGGTTGGCGTATCCTGGTGTCGCGTAACGTGTCAAATTGGTGAGCTCGCCATTTTCTGCCACTTGATAGATTTTTACGCCGTCGATGCCCTGGGCAATAGCCAATATATTGCCGATACTGGCCAAGGATTCGCCTTGCTCCAAGGTATAGCTTTCGGCACGAGTGGGGATTTGCGCCATGGCCACGTCAAAGCGGATGAGTTGTGGTTTGACGCTATTGGTCAAGACAAACAGATGTGTATCGCGATTGCTAAGCGTGGCAGCGATAATTGTTTCAGCACGAGCGAGTGTGATGGTGAGTACGCTCTGCTGCACTGGTGACATAAGCGGTTGTGATATGTCAAAGATAGTCAATCGTGTATCCGTATCACTATCGAGTGGATCACTGATGACGTAGAGTGTTTGTTTATTCGCGCTCATCAATAACTGGGTGACTCTGCCCTGTATGGGCATACGCTGGCGTACCGGGGAACTCAATGACTGGCTATCTACGACGATAAGCTCATTTTGTCCCCCAATATACTGCAGACGTTGCCCAGCAACAGCCACATCGGTATGGCTAAGGGGGAAATCAGGGAGTTTGGTGATGAGCGGTGTACTGCCTAATTCACATGCTCCCTCCATATGGGTTTGCTTGCGAAGTGTGCCGTCAAAAAGCATGTTGGTGGAATCATTGAGGATGGACTGCGGCGCAGAGAACGTCGAAACTAGGCTTGCGCCACACGGAGTTTGGATGGCCGCTGCATCCATGTTGTTGTCATCAACTTGTATGGTATAGCGATATCGATTCGTGTTGCTAATGGGCTGCATTTGTTGTATGACACGTGGCGCATAGGTGTCGATCTCACCTCCCCACAAGGAATACTCATCAGCAATCCGACGAGTATTTCCGGCTTGGTCTTGCGTGGTACTGAAGACATCGACTTGGGCCTCGATATTCGCAGGGAGAGTGGTACTCCAACGGGAGCCGTCACGAATCGCAGTGGTGGTCGAGGATTTCCATCCTTGTGCGTAGAGTATGCTGATGTCGGCATCAGACAGAGTTCGCCGGTAGATATGCAATCCATCGAGTGCACCCGTAAACTGTTTCCCGATGACCACATCCGGGTAGGTGAGGAAGCGTATTTCGCGATATCCGGAGGCAACAGCCGCTGTTGCATTAAACAGCTCATATGCAGATGCTGAATTATCCGCTAATGGAACAATTGTCGTTTCTTCATCGGTGCTAAAGTCCAAAAATGAGGTTGAGCTTTGTGCAACGAGTCGTATACGCGTATTGCGCATGGCGGTGGGCTGAATGGATGAACCGCGCCCGATACACTTAGTGATCTCGAGTGTATCGAATGATTGAGTTATAGGCCATTCCAACAATATACTCGCGAAAGTGCTAGAGGTGGGCTGGGATGTACATGTTAGGTCATCATCGTCAAACGCAGGGGAGAAATTCACGCTCGGATTTCCGGATATAGTCGATGGCACCGCCCGAATGGGGATGATGGGCAGTGCAATGCTCCCGACGAGCGTTGTGGCCACACGCACACCATTAATATATAGCTCGATAGTGCTCCCATCACTTTTCACCGCTACATGAAATGGACTTGCGGGAATACTCGATGCTTGGAGTGATGCTCCGCCCATGCGGAAACGCGGGTATCCAGCGTTAATGTCTAATTCGTAGCTGAAATCTGCTGCAGTACCTTTGATGATACTCCCATTTAGATCACTGGTGTCGACCCATGTGGCCATGCTCCACGGTTCGTTTGCCCGACTAAACGTGAGACCACGCTGGTCTTCGTAGACAATGGTGTCGTTTTCTGCGAGTTGGATGGCATATGAACCTGCGAGTCCTGGCACGGTGGCAATTTGCGCACTGCTGGTTTGGTACCGCAGCGGTAGTTGGAATGGTGATTGTTCGTAGTTGATTTGTGCATTGGTATATTCTGCCTGGAAGAAGTCTTCGGACAAGACTGAGTGCATTCCGACGCTGTAGTAACGGATTTCGGCTGCAGTTAACGGTGTTGCAAAATATGCAATATCATCGAGTGTCACACTGGTTGCGGCCTGCGGTTTTGCAATATCGAGTATAGCTGCATTGTCACTGCCCACATGCATGTTGGAAGCGCGCATTTCAACAGCTGCAGAGAGCGTTTTAGAGTGTTGCCGCCCATCCACAAACCAGCTGAAATCGGTCAGCGTGGGATCACTACTGTTCGGGGCAAGCGTCACTGCTACGCTATACCAATCACCATGTGTACTTGGATAGATGCTATGCGTAGCATATTTCTGATCACCATTTTTATCGGTGACGATGGCGCGGAACTGTTTTGCACCAGCATCATAGACGAGTTGCCATTTTGATGTGTTCGTCAGTACGGTTGTGCTCTGGAGCGAGATGAGATTTCCCGTCGTACTCTTTGTTGAAACAAAGACCCGGAATGCCATGGTAACGGTATGGTCGATGCCATCGTAGAGTGGTTGTTCGAGATTCACTCCATCACTTGCCTTGAGTAGTGCAATGCCTCGACTCGTAAACCCATCGCGCAATTCGGGACAGGTCCACATTGCCTGCGATGAGCCATCAGCACAAGTATGACTACGATGCCCATTTGCAACATTTATCAAGGGGTAATCGACCTGATTGATAGGATAAAACGCACGGAGTTTGGGCGCCAGCGTGTCACTCTGGAGGATGGGCACGTTTTGCGTTTGGAAACGTACGGCGTGTGTCTGTACGCCACTCCCTGTGACCGTAGAAGACGCCGTGAGTGTGCGTAAATCGCTACCGCGCACCAGAGAATCAAGGACGATGATGTCATTGATACTTCCTGCGAAATAGTCTTCGAATGTGGTGGCGTCTGTGGTGGAGGCGATTGCTCCCACGTACGCCGTGTCGGCCACCATGGTGAGTGGTGAGATGGGCTGGGTAATGGTTGTCAGTGCATCGGCGCTGGTGCCATAACTGAGTGACATGAGACTATTGGATTCACTGTAGATGACGGTATACCACGTATTGGCATTGAGTAGATTTTTGGAGTTTCTGAGTATTACTGTGCCGCGAGTGGCCTTGAGTACGAATTGTTGCCCGAGCGCTTCGACTTGGAGCCGTAGCCGTGGCATATTGCTGGGGCCGACTGCCAATACGGTGCCTTTTTGCGTAATGTTGACGAGCATGACCACACTCAGTGTGTTTTGGAAGAGCGTGTTGATGTTGCTAATGGCCAACATTTGATTTTTGGTGGATCCCATATTGAATTGTGCAATACGGCTCTGCACGGTTGTGTCATCCACGATATTGGGGCAGCTGGTACAGCGAATCTTCGCAGGGAAGCGCGCGCGATTCCCAAAGACGTTTGCGCCGGTGTTTGCATCAAAGTCCACGCGTACTGCAATATCACTCTGCAACGCCGGGCGACTATCGCTCTGATCTGACACAATCCCTTCAATGGTTGTCATGCCTGTCACAGGGGCAGTGCGTAGTGGTGGATCAAGGTTGGCAATAAAATCATTGGGTGCACTGTTGTCGACTTCAATGGGCATGTCAGCGGTAATCCGGATCCATTCGCTCCGATTGCCCACTGCATCGGTTGTTCGTGCATACACATGGTAGAATCCACTCGCATTCTGGTAGGGCATCACTAAATCAGTGGTCCATGTCGTACCATTAATGGTCACTGGCACAATGGTCGGATTAGTATGTAATCCGCCGATGTCTTGCACATAGAGCTCTAGCTTGCTACT